>Ga0209254_10005620_pt1 | contig 11525 bp, 10 predicted proteins | sample FrelakmetDIP11DI_FD_187148 | JGI IMG/M metagenome (GOLD analysis project Ga0209254, IMG submission 187148) | Freshwater lake sediment microbial communities from the University of Notre Dame, USA, for methane emissions studies - DIP11 DI (SPAdes)... | ecosystem: Environmental > Aquatic >... | reverse complement strand
AAAGACCGCTGTCAACAAACCGCTTCCTTCGCATTTTTAGCCATAAAAACAAGGCTTCAAGCCTGAAAAAATGATAAATAATGGGTTTATCTAGTTTATTATCAGTGGTTTATTCCGGTCCGACCCCGATATTGGGCGAGGATGACGCGGGGGATGGCGGAGAGGTCGAGGACGCGCTCGACGCCCTTCCAGCGCTTGTCGAAAAGCTCCAGTACCCGGCCGTCCTGTCCGGCGCCGATCTCGAAGATGAGAAATCCGTCCGGCTTGAGATAGCGCGGCGAACGCAGGACGAGCCGCTTGATGAATTCCAATCCCGTCGGCCCGGGTACTAAGGCCCGCTTCGGCTCGTGGAGCTTGATGCCGTCGTCGAGCCCGTCCCACTCCCCCGCCGGAATATACGGAGGGTTGGAGACGATGAAATCGAACTTCCGCTCGAGCCCCCGCCCCTTGAGCGCTTTGAACAGGCTGCCCCTCAGGATCTCGACCCGCTCCAGACCGAGCCGCTCGGCGTTCTTCTTCGCCCGGACGACGGCCCGCGGCGAAACGTCGACGGCCATGACCTTGAAGCGCGGCAATTCCTTGGCCAGCGATAGCGCGATGTTGCCCGACCCCGTCCCGACGTCCAGGATGAGACCCCCGCTTCCCGCTCCCGTCCCCGCCGCCGCCGCGAGCTTCACCACCTGCTCGACCACGAGCTCGGTCTCCGGCCGCGGGATGAGCACTCCCGGCCCGACCCGGAACGGCAGGGACCAGAACTCGCGCGTCCGAGTGAGATAGGCCAGCGGCACTCCGCTCTTCCGGCGCTCGACGAACCGCTCCAGCCGCCGCTCGACCTCGGCCGAAGCTTCCCGCTCGGGCTCCGCCAGGAATTTCTCTTCTTTAATGCGGGCGCAGTGCAGCAGCAGGAGCTTGGCCTCGAGCGCCGGCTGGTCTTTTTCTCCGAGCAGGCCGGCCGCCCGGCGATGGAGCTCCCGGAGGGTCGCCACTTAGGGCCGCGCTTCTCCGGCCGCTCCGCTGAACCTCTTGTCGAGCGCCTGGGCCTGGTGTTGGACGACCAGCGGCTCGACCAGCGCGTCCAGCTTGCCGTTGAGGATCTCCTCCAGGTTGTGGAGGGTCAGGTTGATGCGGTGGTCGGTCACCCGGGACTGGGGGAAATTGTAGGTCCGGATCTTCTCGCTCCGCTCCCCGGTCCCGACCTGGGACTTCCGGCTGACGGCGATCTTCTCCGCCTGCTCCCGCTCGGCGATGTCCAGCAGGCGCGAGCGCAGGATGCGCATAGCCTTGTCCTTGTTGCGGTGCTGGCTCTTCTCGTCCTGGCAGGACACGACCAGGCCCGAGGGCCTATGGGTGACGCGGATGGCGGTGTAGTTGCGGTTGACGTTCTGTCCGCCCGGCCCCGAAGCGCCGAAGGCCTCGATCTTGACGTCCTTGGGGTCGATCTTGAGGTCGATCTCGTCCGCCTCGGGGAGGACGGCTACGGTCACGGTCGAGGTGTGGATGCGTCCGCCGGCCTCGGTCTTGGGCACGCGCTGGACGCGATGCACTCCGCTCTCGTACTTGAGCTGGGAATAGACGCCCTTGCCGCTGATGCCGGCCACGATCTCCTTGAACCCGCCGATGGGCGAGACGCTGGAGCTCATGACTTCCACCTTCCAGCTCTTGGATTCGGCGAAGCGGGTGTACATCCGGAAGAGGTCCTGGGCGAAGAGCGACGACTCGTCCCCGCCGGCGCCCGCCCGGATCTCGAGGAAGACGCTCTTCTCGTCGCGCGGGTCCTTGGGCAGGAGGAGGATCCGGAGCTGCTGCTCCAAGGCCTCCTCGCGGCGCTTCAGATCGGTCACCTCGGCTTCGGCCATGGCCCGGAGCTCCGGGTCGGCGGCCGGGTCGGCCAGGATGTCCTCGGACTGGGAGCGTTGGCGTTGGAGTTTCTGGTATTCGTCGAAGGCGCGGATGAGCGGCTCGAACTCGGCCCGTTCTTTGGACAGCTCCTTGAAACGCTGGGGGTTGGCCAGGACGGCCGGGTCAGACAGGGATAAGGCGAGCTGGCGGTATTTCTCCCGCAGGTTTTCCAGCTCCAGAAACATGGCGGTTATTTCTTGAGGTCGCCATACTTCTTCTTGAATTTCTCGACGCGGCCGGCGCTGTCGATGAGCTTCTGCTTGCCGGTGTAAAAGGGATGGCAGCTGGAGCAGATCTCGACCCGGATCTCTTTCTTGGTCGACCGGGTCATAAAGGTGTTGCCGCAGGCGCAGATGACCTGGCACTCCTGGTATTCCGGATGCACGTCTTTTTTCATGGGTCGAAACTCCTCAAAGGGCCGCCATTATAACAGATTCCCTCGTCCGGCGCAAAGGCTCGCTCCCCCAGCTAGGTCAGGCGCATCCCGGACTCTTCGGTCTTGCGCCGGAACAGGTCCCAATCGACCGAAAATTTGAGCTTTTTCAGGGCGTGCCGGACATGCCGCTGGTAGGTCCGGGAGGCGAAATACCGGCGCAGGCTCTTGTTCAGGGGGAGGATCTGCTCCTCGGACTTCCATTCGTAGACCTTCCCCGCGCCGTCGCGCAGGCAGTTCCAATGGACGAGCCAGGCCAGCTGTTTGATCGAGGCGTGAGGCAGGGAGCGGTGGATGGCCAGGACCTCCCCCCACTTGTCCGGATTGACGAACCGGAAATAGCGGGAAAAAAGGAGGGCGTTGTGGTAGAAGGCGGGATAGGCCATCAGCCCATCGAGGTCCTGCAGCTTGGCCAGGTAGACAAACAGGTCCACGACTTTCTTGCTCAGGTTCAAGCCCGGCGCGGCCTGTCCGGGCAGGCCCGGCCTCTCCGGCGTGAAATGAAGCCTGGGATTCTGGAGGGTCAGCCACTCGAAAGCCAAGACATGGTAGTCCTGGGGCAGGATCCGGTAGAGCAGGGGATTTTTCAGGTGGAAGACGGTCTCCCGGAACTTCAGGTCCACGATCAGGTTCTCGGGCTTTTTCTCGGAATAGAAGATCTGAAACCTCTGGTTAGGGAATTCCGAGGAATCCATGTCGAAGGTCAGGGGCCACAGCCCGCGCTTGCGCGCCTCCCGGAGAAAACCGCGCTTGCCCAAAACGGCGCTGACCTCGGCCAGGGAGAACTTGCCGAGCAAAAGGGACGTTCCCCTCACCCGGACGAACCCGCCGAAGAGCTCGTCCTCGGCCAGGAAAGCGGCCGGACGGGCCGGGACCTTCCCCCCGTCGTCTTTTCCGTTAAAAAGCTCGTCTTGGTCCATTTTTTTACATTTTATGTCAGCGCCGCATTCGACGCAAGCCCGCCACTATTTAAAGAAGTCGAGGGAGTCGTCGCCGAGGGTCAGGACGCGGGTCCGCTCGAAATCGTCGACCTCGAATTTCGTCTTGCGGTGCCGCCTGAGGACGATGAGCCCCTTGGGCTTGAGGATGCCGCGCTTGCGGATGACCCTCAGGGGATTCCGCTCGTCGAGGAGCCGGTAGGGCGGGTCGAGCACGATGAGATCGAAGGCCGCCTGGTCCTTAGCCAGCCGGATCACGGCCCGGTTGAATTCTTGATGGATGATGAGGGCCTTGTCCTCGGCCTCGAGCTTGGCTACGTTCTGCCGGAGGACCTTGATCGACGGGTAGAATTCGTCGATGAAGACCACGAGCGCAGCGCCCCGGCTCAGGGCTTCGATCCCGACCGACCCGGTCCCGGCAAATCCGTCCAGGAAATTCGACCCGGCGATCCGCGGCTCGAGGACCTGGAACAGGGATTCCTTGAGCTTCTGGGGCATGGGCCTCACCGCTAAATCGGCCACCCGCTTGAGGGCCGCGCCTTTGTATTGTCCTCTGATGACTCGAATCATGCTTTTCTCTTCAATATCGCAGGGTGATCCGGCCCTTCCGGCAAATGATGTCCTTGATGCCCAGGGGCAGCTCGTGCCAATCGGCCAGGCCGGCTGACCCGTGCTTCTGCGTTTTGGAAGCGATGTAGAAGGCCAGGTTCAGGAGAAAGACCGGGACCGGCTTGAACTCCAAGAACAAGTCCTGGACCTCGAGCTTCATCCGTTCCTCCCGGACCGCGAGCCGCCCGGAAAAATAAAAATGCAGAACGTCGGGCAGTACGGCCGGCGCCCCGAGCCTGGTCAGGTCGAGGAACATCAGGCCCTCGACCCGGTTCTCCGGGAAAAGCTTCAGGCGGAAGTCCTTGAGCGGTCCGGCCTTCTCGGTCCGGATGCGGTGGCCGATGTAAGCGTTCAATTCCTCTTCGGTGAGAATGATGTCCCGGAGCACGGCAGCCGGCTGTTCCGTTTCGGCCCGCTTCAGCTTGTCCAGGGCGTCATAGACCTTCTGGGCTTCCGGGCTCCGAGCGACAACCGCCTCTTTCTGCCGTGCCCAGACTAAACCGGCCAGCATCAGCACCGCGGCAGCAGCCGCCGCCGTAACGCGCGCGAAGCGGCGCACGACTCCCTTCACGGATTTTTCTCGTGACACTTTTTGAAGCGTGCTACTTCTTGAAGGCGGACGCGTCATCGGGCGGATCGACGATCTCGACGATGAGGATCGAGGTCCCGGCGATGACCGCCGCCCAGCCGCCGGGGCACAGGAACAGCATCAGGCCCTTGCTCTTCTTGATGTACAGGAAGTCGTTGGGCATGGCCGGCTTTTCGAGGAGAATGGTGTAGTAGCGCGCGGCCACGGCCTTCTTGACGTCCAGCCCGTTCTCCTGGAGGATCTTGGCCTTCTGCCAGAAATCGGTCTCGGACTTGTACTTGTCCTTATCGCCCTTGATATGGAAGTCCTGGTCCTTCTTGATCAGGTTGTTGTTCATGAACACGCGGGCGGTCTTGGTCGTCTCGTCGTAGCTGATGATCTTGCCCACCCACTTCTCGCCCGAGATCTGCGGGGCGTCCTCGGCCTTGGGGTCCACCTCGGCCATGGGGTTCAGGGCCACGGACAGCTTGGCCGTCTCGCCCTCGGCGATTCCCAGCAATTCCTCGGAGTCGAAATCGCCCTTGGGTGAGGTCACGCCGAAGACGTACATGCCCCGGTCGAGTCCGATCATGCTGAAAGCGCCGGTGGAGTCGGTTTTGGTGCTTTCGTAAATCGCGCCGGTCGAGACGTTCTTCAGCTTGACCACGGCGCTCTCGACGGGAGTCGTCTTGTCTTTGGCATAGACGAATCCGGTCAGGTTTCCTTTGCCGGAAGCCTGGGCGCAAACCAGCGGCTGAGCCAAAAAGAGAGCGGCAACAGCTAATACGGCAAAAACAATAATCCCTTTATTCATTTTCTTCAAAACCCATCTCCTGGCAAAATCAGCATTTCTAAATTATACCGAACGATATGAGTATGTCAAGGTTTTTTTTCCTGCTCCACGGCCGCGGCCGTCACCTTGGCCAGAACCGCCGGGCCGTTGATGGCGATGATCTCCAGCCGATTGTAGCCTTCCCCCACATCGAGCTCCAGGACGACCTCCCCTTCCCCGGGATAGTCCTCCCAGTACACCCGGTCATTGAGGACGACCGCCATGAGCGGTTTCGGATTGCCGTGAGCGGGCTCGGCCCGGAAGCTCAGCCGGATCGTGTCCTGCCCGACGCTCATGAGCAGGCTCTGGGCGAAGGCCTCGCCCTTGGCCAGCGTCAGCGGCTTGGCCACGAGATCTCCCAGGCTCAGGATCTTGGCCAGAAGCTCGTCCACCTCGCGGATCTTTTCTGTCTCGTTCCGGCGCTCGTAGTATTTCTTCATCCGGAGCAGGACCTCCGGGTTGCCGGGGAACAGCTCCAAGGCCTTCTCGTAGTACCCTTCGGGCTCGTAGACGAAATCCAGCTTCTGGTAGGACTCCCCCACCATCCGGAAGATGGCGGCCAGGTCCTTTCGGGCCGCCGGGTCGGACGGCAGGATGCTCTGCTGGAGCTGCCCGCCCAGGCTGATGATCTGGCGGTACTTGTGGAGCTTGAACATGAGCAGGACGTCGAACGACAGCTGGCGGATGTTCTTGATCGGCGCCGCGGCCTCGCTCTCGGGGATGATCCTGAGCCCCTTGAGGTAGGTTTCGAGCTCGGTGATCTCTTTGTAGTTGTCCTCCAGGGCGAGATAAGCCGCCAGCGCGTCCTGCGCCTGGGCGAGGTCCCGTTTCTCCTCGACCTTGGCCTTGGCCAGGTCGAGGGCCACGGTCCGGCGGAGGGTCGTCTTCTTCTCGACCTCGGCCCCGATCTTCTCGTCGCCGATGAGGTGGCCGTAGAACTTGATCCGGCCGAGCCCGGCCAAGGCGCCGCCGAGGTGCTGGACGGCCTCGGGGTACATCCCCATCTTGAGGCTGTTCTGCCCCGTCTCCCAGCCCTTCCAGGCCTGCTCGTACTCCAGACGCTCGGCCCGGGCGAGCGTCTTGTGCCGCGCTTCCAGGGACAGGTTCTTGTCCGCCAAAAGCTGGGCGTACATCCGCAGAAGCGGCGGCGAATCGGGGATGATCTTCTGCATCACCGCGTCGTCCCGGATGTCCATGTCCCAGATCTGGAGGACCTCGCGGAAGCGCGCCTCGTCCTTCGGCAGGAGGGTCCGCTTGAGCAGGTCCAGGGCAAAACTGCGCTCGGCCTCGGACAGGTTCGCCCATCGGCCGAGGAGGATGGCCCCGATATCGCGGATGAGGTTCTTGTCCGGCCCCGCCAGCCGGGCGGCCTTCTCATACTCCGCGAACGACCGCTCTCCTCCGGTCGTGTCCAGGTACTTCAGCAGGTCGAGGGTCTTGGCGTAATAGAGATGGGCGGCGGCCGAGCCGGGGTTGAGCTTGAGCGCGCGCCGGAGGCTCGACCGTGCCTCCCGGATGTCCGCCCTGGCCCGGTCGATCTCGCCGAGGTTTTCCGTCGCCCGGCCGAGGAAGGTGACTCCCGCCTCCTCGAAGGCGCTCTCGTTCCAGGCGAAGAGCGTCCGCGCGGAACGAAGCGCCTTGAGCTTGGCCTCCGGGTCGAGGCCGGGAGTCCGGGCCTTCTCGGTCAGGCTCAGGCTCGAATAGACCGTGAGACAGACCACGGCCCCCAGGACGAGCCCGACGACGGCCGCCGCCTTGCTGACCGCTCTCGCTCCCGCGCTCATGACGTTCCGTATCTCATGCCGATTTCTTGTGGAAGGCCGTGACCGCCGTCAGGGCCAGGATGACCGCGAACAGCAGGGCGTTCGACGGGATGAACATATTGAAGTCCGTCAGGCTGTGGCAGAGGATGACGATGAGCGACACGAAGCCGCCCAAGGCCAGGCCCTTGATCTCCGTGCTCCGCCGCGTTCGCCAGGCGGCGAACACCTTGACCATGAGGAAGATGATCCCGGCGATGAGCAGGGCCCCGGCGATGAGGCCCGTCTCGGAGAACACCTCCAAATAGTCGTTATGGGCGTGGACGAGCCTCATCTCGAACCCGCTCTTCTCGTAGAGCGGATAGACCGAGGCGAACGTGCCCAGCCCGGTGCCGACGAGCGGAAAATCCCTGATCATGGACGTGACGTTCCCCCAGAAAGCCGTCCGGCCGCCCTGGAAGAGCGTGTCGTCTCCGGCGAACCGGTTGAGGATCGTCCCCAGCCCGATGTAGAGCGAAAAGCCCAGGATGGCGAGGAAGGCGATGTTGATGAAGTTCCGGGACAGCCTCTGCCTCTCCTTGACCTCGCTGAAGTGGAAGACAATGATCTCGGCGAAGAGCAGGAAGATGAAGAACAGGAGGAAGATCCCCGAGCGCGACTGGGACTTGACCAGGGCGGCGGCCATGACCAGGATTCCGGCGCCCAGGATGAGGTTCACCGCCAGGGACCGGCCTCCCAGCTCGGGCAGGACCTGCCGCCAGTTGCGCCGGGCGCTCGGGTCCCGCAGGGCGAACACTCCGATCCGGGACAGGACAAGGCCGATCGCCAGGGGCAGGACCATCTCCAGGTAACCGGCCAGATGGTTCCGGTTGACGAACGTCCCGGTCACGGAATCGAGGTGAATGGTCTTGGGAAAGAAGAGGAGGCTCGGACTGCCGCTCGTCAGGGCGTACAGCCCGAAGAGGGCTTCGAACACGCCGACGATGACGATGGCCGTCACGAGCTTCTGGATCTGGGCGAAGCGGTGGACGTTGCGGATGATGACCGCGGCCGCCAGGAAATAGGCCAGCCACAGGAGCGCCTGGCGCACGGTCTGGCCCGGGGCGAGGGACAGCCTGGCGAAGGCCGACTGGCCGTACTCCGGGGAGTAGCTCGTCAGGAAGGCATGCGTGCCGGGCGAGACGATCCTGATCAGGAACTTCGGCAGGGGCAGGACCTGGACGAGGACCACAGCCCAGAATCCGATGAAGAAGAGCCGCGGCCACTTCAGGGCCTTGAGGAGCAAGGGATTGACGACCGGCTTGGGCGAGCGGAAGACCCACAGGGCAGCCAGGCCGATCGCCGCGAGCTCGATCGCCAGCACCGCCCAATCCGTCACCGAGCCCAGGGGGAGCGGGCTGAAGGCGATGAGGGCGATGAGGCCGTAGACGATGTAATCTCCCCACTTGCCCCCGGGCATCGCCGCAGTTCGGGACGGCGCGGGGAGCACGGGCTCAGCCGCGTCCTTGGGCCGGAACGTGATATCGCGGCGCGGCTCCGGCATCAGTCGGCCTTCTTCGGCCTGAGGAACGAGGGGAGCTTCAGGCGCAGGTGCTTCTCGGCCGGCTTCTGGGGATGGATCGGGTCGGGCTGGTACGGGAGGCCCTTGTCCTCCAGGACCGCCCGAGGGTTGTCCCGGACCATGGCCGCGGCCGCTTCCGGCCCGACGATGGATCCGGCGGCCCGGGCCGCCTCGGACAGGACGGGCGGCCTCGATTCGGTGTTGTGCCCGTCGCTGGCGATGAAATGGACCATGGACAGCCGCAGGCAGAGCAGGGCCGTCTCGCGGACCTGGCTCCCGTAGTGGCCGAGGATGCTCCCGGCGTTGAGCTGGACGAGCGCCCCCGTCTCCACCAGCTCGAAGAGCCGCTCGGGATGGCTGATGAAGGTCGTGATGCGCTCCGGGTGGGCGAGGATGGGGATGAGCCCTTCGTTCATGATCTCGAAGAAGACCTCCCGGGCGCCGGTGTAGACGTAGTCGAAGGGGAACTCGATGAACATGTAGGAGCTGCCCGCCAGGACGATGTTCTTGCGGTGCTTGCGGATCTCCTCGATGAGGTTGTGGGAGAAGCGGACCTCGACCCCGCAGTGGACGGCGAGGGGGATCGCCTGCCGCTCGAGCTCGGCCTGGAACTCCTTGAGCTTGCGGCCGAGCATCCCGAAATCCGTCAGGTTGGACGCGCCCCGGAAGAGATGCGGCGTGGCCACGGTGTCGGTGATGCCGTCCTTGGCGGCCAGGCGGGCCATGGCCAAGGACACGGCCATGTCGGGCGAGCCGTCGTCCAGGCCGGGAAGGATATGGCAGTGGAGGTCGATCATGCCCGTCGCGGCCGTCATCATTCGTCCAGGAACCGGGCATCCTCGTCGGCGCGGGCCTGGTAGTACTTGCCGCGGTAGTGGTACTTGTAGTGGTCGTAGGAGTAGATTGACTTCTTGTAATTGACGTCGTTGAACACGACGCCGATGATGTGGGCCTTGGCCTTCTTGACCTCGGCGATGGTGTTCAGGAACGGTTTGCGGTGGGCTTTCTCCGGCCGGAGGACGATGATCGTGCTGTCGGACAGGGCGCTGAGGATGGCCGCGTCGCTCACGAACAGCAGGGGCGGCGAATCGATGAGGACGTAGTTGAAATTCTCCTTGAGCTGGCCGATGAGCTGGCGCATCTTGGCCGAGTTCAGCAGCTCGGCCGGGTTGGGCGGGATGGGGCCGCTCGACAGGAGCCAGAGGTTGTCCACGAACGTCTTCTGGATGGCGTCCTTGAGCTGGGCTCGGCCGGTCAGGAGACTGCTCATCCCCTGGATGTTGCGCTGCTTGAAGATCCTGTGGAGCCGCGGCCGGCGAAGGTCGGCGTCGATGAGCAGGACCTTGTCCCCGAGCTGGGCGAAGCTCACGGCCATGTTGCCGGTCGTCGTCGACTTGCCCTCCTGGGGGAAGGCGCTGGTGAAGGTCAAAACCTTGGACGTATCGCGGTCGGTGTGGGAGAAGAGGATCGAGGTCCGGATCGTACGGTAAGCCTCGGATACGGCCAGGTTGGGGTAGAAATGGTTGATGAGCTCGATGGGCGCCTTCTCGCCCTCCTTGAGGGGATTTTTCAACTGCTTTCGTTGGGAGCTGTAGGCGTAATAGTCGAGGTACAGGTTCTTCGACGAGCCGTCCATGTGGAAAGAGGGCACGATGCCCAGCGAGGGCAGGCCGGCCAGCTTCTCCACGTCCTCGGGCGACTTGATGGAGGTGTCCAGGAACTCCACCCCGAAGGCCAGCCCCAGCCCCAGGAACAATCCCATGAGAAGGGCCATGATCAGGTTCTTCCGGACGTTGGGCGAGATCGGCCGATTGGGAGTGATCGCCTTGTCGATGATGCGGATGTTGCTCGTCCGCTGGCCGGTGATGCGGGCCGAGACCTGGGTCTCGTTCTGCTTGCTCACCAGGAAGGCGAGCAGGGTCCGCATGTTGTCCACTTCGATCTTCAGGGCGTTGTACAGGATCTTGCTGGAGTTCGTGCTGAGGACGTTCTCCTTCTGGTTCTCCATGAGGCCCCGGAGCGAGGATTCCTCCTGGATCGCGGTCCGGTATTCGGACTCGGCCGCGGCGATGGCGTTCTTGATCTCGTTCTGGAGCTCGGTCCGCTGGCTGTCCATCCGGCCCTTGATTCTCTGCATCTCCGGGTAGCTCTCCCGGTAGAGCTTGAGCTTTTCCTGGTATTCGTTCTTCGTCTGGAGATAGCCGTTCAGCATCGAGCTGACTGCGGCGCTCTGGACCCGCTGGGAATTGGAAATGGTCTCGACATTGAGCTCCCGGAGCTCCTTGAGGGCCGCTTCCTTCTTGACCCGGTTGATCTGGGCCCCGGTGTAGGAGTTATTCATTTCAGCGAACTTGCCAACCACTGTGTCCTGGGAGTTGTCGAGGACCATCAGGTTCTTTTCCTGGCCGTATTTCTGCAGCTCGCGCTCCTTGACGCCAAGGTCGTCGCGGAGCTGGGCGATCTGCTCGCTCAGGAACTCCGAGGCCTGCTGGGTGGCTTCGTAGCGCGTCTCGATGGAATAGTTGTAGTACTCGTCCACCAAGGTGTTGACGATCTCGGCGGCCAGGGCCGGGGAGGGAGATTGGTAGCTGACGTTGACCAGTCCCGTCTGTTCCACGATGTCGGTGCGGATTTGTCCAATCACTTGAGCGCCCATCATGGCGTTGCGTTCGGCGAGCTGGGCTTCGGCCTGTCCGGCCGGCAGTGTTTCCGACTGCGGCTTCTTGGGAGCACGCAGCCATCGCAGCGTGATCAGGCTCTTAGCCGTGCGCAGGATACCCATCTTCGCTTTTAGCGAATCCTGGAACTCGGGCCGGTTGGCCAAGTTTAAATTCTTGGCCACGCGCTCGCCCAGGGAGCGGCTGCGGAGGAGCTCAAGCTGGGTGTGGAAATAGACTCCCTGATAGTCGAACCCGTAGTTCTGGC
>Ga0209254_10005619_pt1 | contig 11525 bp, 9 predicted proteins | sample FrelakmetDIP11DI_FD_187148 | JGI IMG/M metagenome (GOLD analysis project Ga0209254, IMG submission 187148) | Freshwater lake sediment microbial communities from the University of Notre Dame, USA, for methane emissions studies - DIP11 DI (SPAdes)... | ecosystem: Environmental > Aquatic >... | reverse complement strand
AGCAGGAGGCCGGGCGCGTTAGCGGTCTGCGGGACCCATTTGGCGAGGACCAGGACATGGCCGTAAGGGTCGGCATAGATGGCGCCCGGCCGGAGGGCCTCGCGAGTAAGTGCGACGGGATAGAAGTCCGTGGAGTCATCCTCAAGCGCCGTGCGGGCGCTGCCCGAGTGAACGGCGTCAGCCAGTTCCCGTATGACAGCCTTGAATGCAGGGAGTCGCGCAATCCCTCGGGTGAAATCTTGTTTGACCACGGGAGGGCCGCAGCGCGGCGGCGCTTTGGAGGTGCCTCGGCTACAGCCGCGAAAACTGATGGGTAGACCGATCTTCCAGGCGAAGTAGGCGCGCAGAAAGTAGGGAAGATCAGCGCAGTCCGGCGTGGCGGGAAGCGCTGCGTCTTCACCAAGACCGAGATGACCGTGAAGAAAATTGCGGGCCGGATCGCGCAATATCGGCTCCAGCGACGGGAAACTCAGGCTCTCTTCAGGTGGCGCGTCGAATAGCTGCTCGATCCAGGCAGAATAGAACGCTTCGGTAGCCAGGTTCCAGCCCATTGCGAAGCGTTCGGACGTTGCACGCCTGGAATAGGCGCTGGGTTCGCCCACGTCAATCTGGCGGCAGGCGACCACGTTCCCGCGCCGCCGTGCCTCCAGGCGATAACTGCCAGCCCCGGTTGGGGGGATGGAGACGGAGAGGCTCCAGGGGGGGCCACCGCGCGCCGTGCTGTCGACCCCGATCCGCTGCCCGGCAGAATCGAAAACCGCCAGTTCCTGATCTGGAGCGTCGCTCGATACGGCCATGACTTCAATACGCGCATCGGGCTGCGGGTTCAGCGGCGATATCCAGATATGCGACTCGCCTCGTTCCTCGCAGGTGCCGTCGTTGACCACCTCTACCGCCAGCGCGGGCTGCACCAACATGGCAAAGCCGCCTAGGCCCAACAACAGGATGGTGCGTCGAAGTGTGATGGTGCGGTTCTTCATGGCCATGGCGATCAATTCCGACTGGTGATCCCGGGAAGGGGACTTATTGCGGCCCGGATTCCGCTACTTTACCAGCAGCGGCATAACGACGTCATCGGCTGCCGCTTGTTGTGCCTCGGATAATTGGGGGTTCGGGTTGGTCGAGTGACTGCGGAGGACACCGCAAACGGGACCCTTCCCTTACCTCCAATGGCTACGCCAATCGCCAGGAACGGATCCGCGGCAGCGTCAATACTTCGCCGCATGGTCCGTTCCCGGCGGCCGGTTTTTGCCGCGCCGCAACGCCAGCCCGCGCCAAATATGCGCTCCGGCAATGGGAACGGAAAATGCTTCGCACGCTTCGCTTAGGTCACAGAATTCGGAGCAGCCCATGAAACGCTATGCCATAAAATCCCTACCGGTCTTGATCCTGGCATCGATTTGCTGGTTGATCGTCCGGTTTGATCCCGGCGGTCAGATCTTCAATGTCCCCGGTCTTCTGATCGTGATTGCAGGCACCTTCCTGGCCACAGTGCTCGGCCAGTCATTTCCGACGGTCGCGGGCCTGATCCGGCAACTTCCCCAAAAACTTGCGCGGCAGACCTTAGCCCATGACGCCGATATGGCGCTGTTCATCAAGGTGTCTGAATTACATCGTATGGGCAATATCCGGCCTGCCGAACAGGCGGCTAAACGCCTCGAGAACCCGTTTCTGCGAAGTAGCGCACAACTGGTGTTGGATCGAACCCCTTATGCAGATGTCAACCGGATGTTGCAATGGAAAATCGGCGCACAGCGGGAGCGAGATCACTCCGAAATCCAGGTATTCCGAACGATGATGGCGTTCGCGCCGGCCTTTGGCATGCTGGGTACCCTGTTCGGGTTGATCAGCATGTTGTATGGGCTGGATTCGAAGAGCTTTCAATACGTCGGCCAGTCCATGGGATTCGCGATGTTGACCACGGTTTACGGGTTGATGCTGGCAAACCTGGTTCTAAAGCCGCTCATCACTCGACTGGAACTGCGTTCGCGGGAGCGTCTGGCCTGGCTTTACGTACAATGCGAGGCGGTGTTGATGATGCATGAAAAATATCATCCCAACCTGATTCGGGATTATTTGCTGGCTTTTCTGGACAATCCGGGCAAGCCGGAGCAGCACGCAGAACTCCAACTCAGCGTGGTGAGGCCGACCTCATGAGTTTGCATGCGGCGCGTGATCGGTACCGTTTGGGAGAAATCGCCATGACGAGCAGACTTGACAACGGAGAAAAATTCGAATTCCCGGCTGCGCAACGCCGAGCGCGTCAGGCGGCATCGGATCCCTGGCAGGCGGCGGGTGAGGCCCACACCAGCGACCAGGGTATTTGGCTGCTCAGCTACCTGGATGTGATGACGATCCTCTTTACCTTCTTCGTCCTTCTTTTTGCCTACCAGAAAGCCATGACGGCCATTGATGTTAAGCCGGCGGCGATGACCACCGCGCGCGCGGAGCCTCGCGCATTCCCCGCTGACTCATTGGCCCCAACGCAAAGGCCGTCGGAAACGCCAGCTGTCGTCAATGTCCCCGCGCCGGCAGAGAGTGAAAATGCAGCGGAAAGCCTGATCTCGGCAGTTGCCGTCATGAAGTCGCAGGTTGAGCTGCGCGAAGTCGCTCGCGACTTTACCGCGGAGCGAGAAGCCCCTGAGCCCGGGCGAGTGGACATGAAGCCAATGCCGCTGATGCCTGTGTGGCAGACGATGGCCCGGCTTGGAGGGAAGGTTTCTCCCGATGCGACGGCTTCAGAGCAGACCGCCAAGCAGCTCGCGAACTTGCTGGCCAACGAGGCGGCGAAGAAGCATGTGGACATCATCCGCGCGCCTCACGAGGTCCGCCTGGAACTTAGCGACGCAATCCTCTTCGATCGCGCCCGCGCGGTCCTGCGGGCCGAGGGTGTGGCGCTGCTCGACCGCCTGACGCCGGTTTTGGCAAGGCAAACCGGTATCGTGTCCATCGAAGGTCATACCGACCCGACACCCATCGCCAACACCCAGTTCCCGTCCAACTGGGAGCTTTCCTCGGCACGGGCCACGGCGGTTACCCGCCATCTCATCCATAAGGGTATCCCCGCCGACCGGCTGCGCGCCGTGGGCATGGCTGATACGCAGCCTAAAGGCAGTAACGGAACGGCGGCGGGACGTGCGACAAATCGGCGGGTGTCGCTGGTCATTCATCTTGAAGAGTCGAATTCCGTGCCGAGTCCGAATTTATGAGGCAGCGCCAACCGCGCCACGGGGTCTTGCCGGTAAAAGGCGCGAAGCTGGGCATAGACTGCAGGATACTCTGCCTTGAGCAGATCGGGCGCCTCAAAGAAGTACTCACTTAGCACAGCGAAAAACTCCCCGGGATCTTCGGCGGCGTAGGCGTCGATAGGCGTTTGCTCATTGGCGTCGAGCCGCGCATTGAAATCGTCGAAAGCCGCCTTGAAAGCTGCACTCCAGGCGCGGGCGCTCATGTCGCGGTGCATGGGCGGAAAGCCGTCGACCTCGCCGTTCAGGAGGTCGAGTTTGTGGGCCATTTCGTGAATCACCACGTTGTAGGTCTCGCTTAGGCCGGAGGCGCCCACATCAGCCCAAGAAAGGATCACCGGACCGAGCCGCCACGATTCGCCGCTGATGACTTCGTCCCACTCGTGCATCACGCCGATGTCGTCGGTCTGTTCGCGCCGACGGACGAATTCGCCCGGATAAACGATCACCGTTCGCCAGCCATCGTACCAGTCAATGCCGAGATTCATCACGGGTAGACAGGCCTGCACCGCAATGCGGACTCGCATGCTCTCGGTCAGTTCCAGCGCACGCGCGGGCTCGAAGATTTTCTCGTGCAGGAACAGCGTGGTAAGCTCACGCAAATGGCGCTTGTCGTTTTCGCTCAAGCCGGCAAGGCCGGGACGCCCGGAGAAGAGGGCTTGACGCCAAAGATGTTCGGGAAGCAAGGCATCGCGCAGAATCTTTTTCCGGCGCAACTGGCGAAAGGGCCACATGTGGAGGCGGTCCGCGGCAAGGGCTGATAATTACCAAGTCATGCCTGGCTGGCAGCCAAGCGATTCTCGGATTCTACAGACCGACGGAGTCTTCGCTAGTCGCGAAGACCCGGCTTGGGTTGATTCTGGAGGCAGGGTTTGCTGGCCGCAATGCAGTCGCTTGCCACAACAAGATGCGGCACCCACTTCATTCTGAGGAGAGAAAGTCATGATCCAACTCACGGCCGACCTGGATGCAAATTTCCAGCGCTTCATCGAGCATATTCAGGAATCCGGGCAAGTGTGGGGGCTACAGTCAGCGGATGGCTGGGTGATTGTCGATTCCGCGGAATACGAAGAGAGCGAGGTCATGCCGTTCTGGTCCGATGAAGCCTATGCGAAACTGCACTGCGTGGGTGAATGGGCGGGTTTCAAGCCGGTGGCAATGGACCTGGAGGAATTTGTGGAAGATTGGCTGTTGGGTATGATCGAAGATGACGTATTGGTCGGTCCGAATTGGAATGCCGATCTGGAGGGTTTGGAGATTGAGCCCATCGAAATAGCCAAACTGCTGAGCGTCGAGCAATGACCCGGCATTGAGGCAGTCATTTCACGGCATGGTGCGAGGCGGTATCCTTCATGCGGCCTAATTGTGGTAGGAAACCACACGTTGAACTTCATTCTTTGAGCCCAGAATCACCGGCACACGCTGGTGGATGCTGGTGGGCGCCATGTCCATGATGCGCTCGCGGCCGGTTGAGCTGGCGCCGCCGGCCTGCTCTACGATGAAGCTCATCGGGTTCGCTTCGTACATCAGACGCAGCTTCCCACCCTTGCTCGGATCCTTGGTGTCGAAGGGATACATGAAGATACCGCTGCGGGTGAGAATACGATAAACCTCGGCCACCATCGACGCGATCCAGCGCATGTTGAAGTTCTTTTCGCGGCCCCCATCCTTGCCCTTGACACATTCGCTCACATAACGCCGAACCGGCTCTTCCCAATAACGCTGGTTGGACATGTTAATGGCATACTCCGTCGTGTCGGCGGCAATGCGCAGGTTCGGGTGGGTCAGAATGAACTCGCCTACATCGCGGTCCAGCGTGAACCCGTTCACGCCGTTGCCGGTGGTCAGCACCAGGATGGTGGTGGGGCCATAGATGCAGAAGCCGGCGCAAACCTGCTGTTTGCCGGGCTGCATGAAATCGGCTGCCGTCGGATTGCGTGTACCGTCAGGTGCCCGCAGAATTGAGAAAATGGTACCTACCGAGATGTTGACATCGATATTGGAGGAGCCGTCCAAGGGATCGAAACAGATCAGATACTTCCCGCGCGGATAACCCGAGGGGATCTGGATGATTTCGTCATTCTCCTCGGAAGCCATTGCCGCCAGATGGCCGGTCCATTCCAGGGATCTGATGAAGATGTCATTGGTGATGACGTCCAGCTTCTTCTGCACTTCGCCTTGCACGTTTTCCGAGCCGGCGAGACCCAGGTTGCCGGCCAGACTGCCGCGGTTCACCTCATGGGCGATCGCCTTGCAGGCACTGGCGACATCGTTCAATAGCAGGGTGAACTCGCCAGTCGCCTTGGGCGACTTGCGCTGCTGGTGGATGAGAAATTGGATTAAGGATTCGCCTTTCATCGTTTCCCTTCCGTTATCAAGGTGGAAACCTTGCGCCCCGTCGACTCGAATAGTGCTATAACTCGCCGGCGCGCACGATTTTCAATGCATTAGTTCCACCGCGCACGCCCGTCAGGTCACCCTTGGTCAGGATGACCAGATCACCTTTCTTGATGATCCTACGGCGCAGAAATTCATCGATGATTTCACGGTTCAACACGGAATGATCCGATGTTTCGCTGTGGAAACTGATTGGATAAACACCCCGGTACAAAGTGACCTTTCTGCAGGTCTTTTCGTTGCGCGTGAGCGCGTAGATCGGAATGCCCGAACTGATGCGCGACATCCACAAAGCCGTCGAACCCGTCTCGGTTTGCGCCCCGATCGCCACCAGTGGTAAATGGTTGGCGACGTACATGGCCGACATGGCGATCGCCTCGTCGACGCGTCCAAACTGCTGATCGATGCGGTGATCAGACTGCCGGGCCCGCGGCTGCTTTTCCGCTTCCCGGCACACTCGATCCATGGCCTCTACCGCCTTGTCCGGATATTTGCCACTGGCGGTTTCGGCGGACAGCATCACGGCATCGGTGCCATCAATCACGGCGTTCGCCACGTCGAATACTTCGGCGCGGGTAGGCAACGGATTATAGATCATCGACTCCATCATCTGGGTCGCGGTGATGACGATGCGATTGCGCGCACGCGCCATCCTGATCAGATCCTTCTGCACCCAGGGCAGATGTGCGTCACCGATTTCCACGCCCAGATCGCCGCGAGCCACCATGATGGCCTCGGAAGCGTCAATGATCGCTTCGATGACTCCCGGCGCCAGGGCCTCGGCCCGTTCGATCTTGGCCACGATGCCGGCATCACCCCCGGCCGCTTTCAAGAGGGTGCGGGCTTCCTGCACATCCCCGGCCGTGCGTGGAAAGGAGACAGCGATGTAATCGGCGTCGATTTCCGCCGCCGTCTTGATATCCTGCTTGTCCTTCTCGGTCAGGGCTGCGGCAGAAAGGCCGCCGCCCTGCTTGTTGATGCCTTTGTGATTGGACAGTTCACCGCCGACGATGACCCGGCACATCACGCGGGGGCCTTCGATCTTATCCACGCCCAGCACAATGCGTCCGTCATCCAGCATCAGCGTATCGCCAGGCTTCAGATCCTGCGGCAGGGAATCGTAGCAACAGCCGACCTGGGTATCGTCGCCCACATCCGGCGGTAGACTCACATCGAGGTCAAACCAGGCACCATCCTTGATGATGACCTTGCCATCGCCCTTGAATCGCGCGATCCGAATCTTGGGTCCCTGCAGGTCAACGAGAATACCGACATGCCGCTGATGTTGATGAGAGATTTCGCGGATCATCTGGGCGCGCTTCCTGTGCGTGTCCGCATCGCCATGAGAGAAGTTCAGGCGAACGACATCGACGCCGGCCTTGACGACCCGCTCAAGAATGGCGCGATCGTCGGTGGCCGGTCCCAGTGTGGCTAGAATCTTGGTTCTTCTATGCATCAGTGACTACTTGGCGCTCATGAGTGCGACGGTGGTATCCAGCATGCGGTTCGAGAAACCCCACTCGTTGTCGTACCAGCTCAGCACCTTCACCAGATTGCCGATCACCTTGGTTTGGGATGCGTCAAAATTGGACGAGGTGGTGGTATGGTTGAAGTCGCTGGAAACGAGGGGTTCGGTGTTATAAGCCAGGATGCCCTTGAGTGCCCCGTTGGCAGCTTCCTTCAGGATGCCGTTGACTTCATCGGCAGTGGTCTCGCGCGCGGCGATGAAGGTCAGATCGACCACGGAAACGTTGGCGGTTGGCACGCGGATGGCGAAACCAGACAGCTTGCCATTCAACTCGGGGAGCACCAGGCCGACGGCCTGGGCCGCACCGGTCTTGGTGGGGATCATGTTGAGCGCGGCGGCGCGGGCGCGATAAAGGTCGGAATGGTAAACGTCGGTGAGGACCTGGTCGTTGGTGTAGGAATGCACGGTGGTCATCAAACCGGCCACAATGCCCAGCTTGTCGACCAGCGGCTTGACCAGCGGCGCCAGGCAGTTGGTCGTGCAGGAGGCATTCGAGATCACGGTGTGCGCGGCTTTCAGCACGTTGTGGTTGACGCCATAGACAACGGTGGCGTCGCACTCGTTCTTGTCGGCTGGTGCCGAGATGATCACTTTCTTGGCGCCAGCATCGATGTGGGGCTGGCACTTGGCCTTGTTACGGAAAACGCCGGTGCATTCATGCACCACGTCGACGCCTAGCGCAGCCCACGGCAGATTGGACGGGTCGCGCTCTGAGAAGACCTTGACGCGGTCACCGTTAACGACCAGGTCGCCACCTTCGATTTCGACTGTACCCCTGAATGGGCCATGCACGGTGTCATGTTTGGTCAGATGGGCGTTGATCTTGGCATCGCCCAAGTCGTTGATCGCAACGATTTGCACGTCCTTGCGCCCGGACTCGTAAACCGAGCGCAGAATATTGCGGCCAATGCGGCCATATCCATTGATTGCAATTTTGATCGTCATAGCCGTTCTCCAATTGATGAGAGTTAAGTCTTGCTGGTCGTACGGGGTTGTTCATTTCTGGCCGCAGTGGCCCGGACAAGTGAAAGTTTGCTGGCCCCGCGGTCCAAACCCCGGGATCAGCTTCGCTAACATTTCGGCTTCGATAAAAGACTGAAGAAATAGAGGAAGCACTTTGGCAAAGAATATAACAAACTCAAGGTTCCCGAGTCCAGTTCTTGAATCTCGTCCCCTCCGCGGGGTAGCGTATGGGAAAATCGGCGCATTGACGGGCGACGTGCCGGCAGTCGCGGCCCCGTCCATCATTGCTGAAAAATTCCACATTAAGGAGCCTCCCGATGGGACCAGCCGATCACCCGATCCCACTCCCCCCCGAACAGCTGCGTGCGCCGGTTTCTGCTCACGCCCTGCCCTTCACGACCACCGAAGACCTGGAACCGTTTGCCGGCGTACTCGGGCAGCGCCGGGCGCAGGCAGCACTCACGTTTGGCGTGGCCATGACCAGGCCCGGCTATAACATTTATGTTATGGGCGAGCCTGGTACCGGCCGGCTGTCCCTGGTTACCCAGTACTTGCAAGTCTGCGCGCAGAGCCAGGCGGCGCCTTCGGACTGGGCCTACCTGAATAATTTCGCAGAGCCCCGCGAACCCTTCGCGCTGCAGCTTTCTGCCGGCAAAGGTCGGGAGCTGGTGGAAGACTTCGAAGCCTTCGTCGACAACCTTTTAGCGACTTTCCCCGCGGCGTTCGAGAACCCCACCTACCAGCGCCGCAAGACCGGCATCGACCGCGAATTCAGCCAGCGCTATAGCAAGGCCATTGACGAGGTGGAACGGCGGGCACTGGAAAAAAATGTCGCCCTGTTCCGGGATGGCGACACCATTTCCTTCTCCCCCATGATCGGAGGCAAAGCTGCCAATGAGGACGCGTTCGCAAAATTCTCCGAAGACGAAAAGGAAGCGTTCCATCAGAACGCCCGGACGCTGGAGACTTACCTGGGCGAAGTGCTGGTGGAATTGCCTCAATGGAAGCGGGAAACCAGTAACCGTTTGCGCGAGCTCAACCAGGAAACGATCAGTCAGGCCATGGAACCACTCCTGGAGGCGCTGACCCAGAAATATGTCGACCAGCCAGGCGTGATCCGCTATCTGAACCAGACCCGCAGCAACCTGCTGCGTACCATCGCCGAGCAGCTGCTCGAGCACGAAACGCGCGAGGAAGCCGGCAAGCGAACCTTGCTGATCGAACAATACGCGCCGAAGCTCTTGGTCACGCACGCATCGGATGGCGGCGCCCCGGTGGTCTATGAAGCCAATCCCACCTATCAGAACCTGTTCGGTCGCACCGAATATATCAACGAGCAAGGTGCACTGGTCACCCACTACCGGCTAGTCTGTGCGGGCGCGCTACATCAGGGGAATGGCGGCTACCTCATTCTCGACGCAGAGAAGCTCGTTAGCGAACCGCACGTCTGGCCGGCCCTGAAGCGAGCGCTGAAAACCCGACAGCTTCGCATCGAAACACCGTACCAGGACCAGTCCATCGCCACCGCCATGACGCTTAACCCGGAGGTCATCCCGCTGCAGATCAAGATCGTCTTGATCGGGGCGCGTGAGCTGTATTATTTCCTGCAGGAACTGGACAACGAATTCAACGAGCTGTTCCGGGTACTGGCCGATTTCGACGTTCACATTCCCCGCTACCCCGAGTCTGAGCTGTGCTTGGTTCGGCTGGTGAAAAGCCACTCCGAATCAGCGGGGTTTAAACCCTTGACCGCCGGAGCTGCTGCCCGGCTCATCGAATACAGTGCCCGGCTCACTGAGCATCAGCGGCGTCTTTCCGCGCGCATCGGTGACGTGCTCGAACTGGTCGCCGAGGCGGAACTGGTCTGCAAGCAGCAAGACGCGGCGCTAATCGATGACCGCCACATCGAGACGGCATTGGCGAACAGGGAACAGCGCCTGGGGCGAATCAGCCAGCAACTGCTGGAGGAAATGCTGGACGGGACCATTCTGATCGACACCGAAGGCACTGCTGTGGGCAAGATCAATGGCCTCACCGTAATCGAGGTCGGCGACAGCCACTTCGGTTCACCCGCGCGTATCACGGCGACCATATATCCTGGGAGCCGCGGCGTAGTCGATATTGAGCGGGAGGTCGAGCTGGGACAGGCCATCCATTCCAAAGGAGTAATGATCCTCGCCGGTTATCTCGGGCACAAATATGCGCAAAGCTTTCCGCTGGCCATATCCGCCAACATCGCCCTGGAACAGTCCTATGGTTATGTCGACGGCGACAGCGCCGCGTTGGCCGAAGTCTGCGCCCTCCTTTCAGCCCTAACCGGCGTACCGCTCCGGCAAGGCGTGGCGGTCACGGGCTCCATCAATCAGTACGGTAATGTGCAGACGGTCTGCGGGGTGAACGAGAAAATCGAGGGGTTTTTCGGATTGTGTCAGGCGCGCAAGCTCACGGGAGAGCAAGGGGTTATCATACCGAGGGCCAACCTCAGCAATCTTATGCTCAAGACGGAAGTCGTAGCGGCCGCACGGGCCAAGCAATTCGCGATTTACGCCGTCAATTCGGTGGACGAAACCCTCGCAATCCTGACCGGAAAGCCCGCCAAAGCCACCAACGTCCTGGCCGTAAACAGGCTCCGCATGATTGCCAGGCAGGCAAAGGCCGACACCGGGTAGTTCGATTATGTCGCCAAATTGACCCCTTTCCGGGCTCCAACGCCCAGATATCGGATCCTGGCGAATGCCTGGGTTACCGACTTTCTCAGTTCAGGCCACAGCTATTGGCACCGCAGCAAGGCGCTCCGGTCTGACAGGGCGGGAGATCCGGATTCTTGAGGGCGCTGGACCGAACGACGCCTCCCCCAGTGATCAGCTTCCTGACCGGCGTATTTGAAGGCGTGTCGCCCACAGCCAATCCGGCTTGTGAACAGAGTTCACCCCAGGTGGTAAGGCGATCCTGCATTGAGTGGCTGACTTCGACGACTTGGCCATTGGCTTCACAAAGATAATCGTATTTGGGCATGGATATAGTTTACAGTGTTGTTTTTAAAAGATATAAAATTGCATTTATAATTGTTTCGGAGAAAAAACTCAACCGTATGAAGATCCGCGCTAAGAATTTACTCATGCTGCTGACGGTCTTGCTCGCCGCCTGCAGCAGTGGTCAAAAAAAGGTGTGGCACAGCACATCGATTCAACCGGCCCCGAAGCACCGCACCCCCATGCAAAACCGCACGGTTCTATCTCCCGATTTTGGAGAGCTGGGGCGCAGAACCGTCGAGGAGGTGCTCCAGGATTTCGGCCCTTATGCTGCGGAACAGCTCAGACCGCATTTCAGAAAGGCGGGCGTGGCCTACCCGCCCAGAGAGATGACCTGGGTCGCTTTGAAGGCAGAAAAGA
>Ga0209254_10005618_pt1 | contig 11529 bp, 10 predicted proteins | sample FrelakmetDIP11DI_FD_187148 | JGI IMG/M metagenome (GOLD analysis project Ga0209254, IMG submission 187148) | Freshwater lake sediment microbial communities from the University of Notre Dame, USA, for methane emissions studies - DIP11 DI (SPAdes)... | ecosystem: Environmental > Aquatic >... | reverse complement strand
CCGGAAGAGCAGGAGTACCAGCATCGCCGTTCGCTGGATGGGCCACTTCCAGATGTTCCGTTCGTTCCGGGCTACACCATCCGTTCTCTCGGCGATGGGCTCGAGCTGCTCGAGCGCTGCTACGCTTCGGGGCTCGGTTTTCACCACGATGACATCAACGTTGCCCGTGACAACCGGGATCATCCGGCCTGGTACCACGATATTCAGTCTGCACCGCTCTACCGCCGCGACCTGGATATTGTGGCCGTGGCGCCCGACGGGTCGATCGCCTCTTTCTGCACGATCTGGTTCGACGATGTGACTCGCACAGCCTGTTGCGAGCCGATGGCGACCGTGCCGGCCCACCAGCGGCACGGACTGGGCAAAGCGGTGGTGATCGAAGGGCTGCACCGCCTCAAGCGCATGGGCGCGAAGGTAGTGTTTGTCAGCGGATATTCTCAAGCGGCGAATGCCTTGTACTTCTCGGTGATGGGTGAGGGATATGACCTGTGTGAGCCGTGGGAGAAGGAGGGCTGAGGGAACGAAACATGCCGGAATACACGATCACGCTGACCGATTCGCCAGACCCTGCTGACGTAGATGTGGTCAAGCAGGGGCTGGATGGGTACGACGCATCCTAGGGGGTGGTGCTGGATTGGGTGCCGCTGGCGCTGTTCGCGCGGGATGCCGACGGGATGATCGTCGCCGGGCTGACCGGCAGCACCCATTGGGGATACCTGTACGTCGGACGCTTGTGGACTGGCGAGCGCTTCCGCGACCTGGGGCTTGGCAGCCGGCTGCTGGCCGAGGCCGAGCAGGCAGCGCGGCGGCGCGGCTGCCACGCTGTGCACCTGATGACGGGCAGTTTCAACGCCCTGCCTTTCTACCAGAAACGCGGTTACACGACTTTCGGAGTACTGCCCGACATGCCCACGGGACATACCCAGTACTTTATGACCAAGAGCCTGGTTTGATCCTGTTGGCGCCTGTTGAATCTGGAGGAAACAGAGATGACTGACGACTCCATCATTTACAAGAAACTCGATCCGGTCCTGACCGCCTGCCTCACAACCCGTATCGATACCCGCGACGAGATCCCGCCGCTGTTTGACCGGCTGCGGGCGGCCTGTGGTGACGCCGTCTGCGGCAATGCCATGGTCATCTTTCGCGGCGGCGCGGTGAAGGACGGCTTTCTGGTCGAAGCCGCTTTCCCGGTGGCACGCGCGGTGGAAACCGGCGAGGTTCACACCCGTACGCTGGAAGCTGCCCCCGCGCTGATCACGCTCCACCACGGCGCACACCAGTCGATCCGTGCGAGTGTGCTCAAGATCTATGACTATCTGGACAAGCATGCCTGGACGACGTCCCTGCTCCGGCGGGAGATCTACCGGGTGCTGGACCCCGACCATCCGGAGGAGAATGTCACCGAGGTGCAGGTGATCCTGCACGAGTGGGATCGCCTGCTGGCCAAAGGGGCTGAAAAGGTCCTGGGGGCAGAGGCCCGCGAACGAGTGATGCAGGGGATCGAGTCGATCACGCCTGCGTCCTCCTTTGGCGATTACACCGCCTGGATCCAGGGCGCCATCGAGCGGTTGGATGCGCTGAGCAACGACGCCGAGAAGAAATGCCAGGTGGTGTCGCACTGCGCCCATGTCTTTCCGCAGGAGCGGATCGACCACTTGCGCGCCATCTATCACCGGCGCAGCGAGATTGACGACGTCCTGCACGAGATGCACACCGACGACTTCTGGTATGAGAAGCCGGTGCGCAAGGGCAACGTCATCCACATGCGCAAGAACCCCTTTGACCCCGAGGGTTTTGAAAAGGCTGCTACGCCCGCCGAGCGACGCAAGGCCTACTGCCACTGCTCATTTGTCCACCCCTATCTCGACGAAATTCCTGCCAAGCTCTCGCCGACCTTCTGTTTTTGTGGAGCGGGCTGGTACCGGCGGCTATGGGAGGGGATTTTGGACCGTCCGGTCCGGTTTGAACAGGCCGAGACCTTGCTTAGGGGCAACAATGAGTGCAGGTTCACCATCACCCTGCCGTTGGAGCTGGCTGGGGAGTGCTCGCCGGGAGACGAAAAACAGGGCCCATGAATCGCCGTGATGCCATCGAGCTGTGCGAAACCGATGTCCTGCCGCGCACCGCGGCGCTGTTCGGCACGTCTCAGGACCGCTTGACCAAGTTTGAGGATTTCGAAGGGTGCGCCAACCTGGTCTACCAGTACGAGCGCGGCGGCCAGCCGCGCATCTTGCGCATCTCCTACCGCCTGGACCGGACTGTGGAGCAGATCCAGGCCGAGCTGCACTTTGTCAGCTACCTGGCCGAGGGGGGAGTGCGCGTTTCGAGACCGCTGCTTTCTGAGAACGGGAACCTCGTCGAGGTGATTCACGCCGGGGGGATACCTTTCATCGCCGTGTCTTTTGTCAAGGGCTGGGGAATGCGCGTGCCCGACAACGGTTACCGCTACCGGGAAGGGGCATCTATCCAGGAGTATTTTCACAACTGGGGGCAAGTGCTCGGCCAGATGCACCGTCTGGCCAAGACCTACCGACCGCTGAACGAGTCTGTCAAACGTCCAGAATGGCACGCGTGGGATTGTTTTACCGGATTTCCGGCGGGAGAACGACTGCCCACTATCCAGGAAAAGTATGAGCAGCTCATTGCCGAGCTGCATGCGCTTCCCCGGGATGTGGATTCCTACGGGCTGATCCATTTCGATTTCAACGACGGGAATTTCACCGTGGATTACGATAACGGCGACATCACCGTCTTTGATTTCGACGATTGCTGTTACTTCTGGTTCATGTATGAGCTGGCCTGCGCCTGGGAGGGCGGGATCGGCCGGGTGATGTTCCGCTCGCTGGCCGAGCGCCAGGCCTTTATGGATCGTTACATGGAACAGGTGATGGCAGGCTATACGCGAGAGAACACGCTGAGTGACGGGTGGCTCGAGCGCTTGCCGCTGTTCCTGCGCCTGATCCAGATGCAGGAGCTGATGCACTATGCCCAATACCTGGACAAGCCAGACGAGGAGATCCAGGCTGGACCGCGGTACAAGATCCGCTGCATCGAGGATGATATCCCCTACTTGGGCTTTTTCGACCGGGTATTCTCCCCCGAAAATCCGTTTGCACTGTGAGAGCTTACTTGAGGAGAGATCGTGAAGCCCTGCAATGAGCTGACGCGTCTGGGCCAGCTGCGCCGGACTAGACAACTGGCCGAGGCTGCGCTCGATGCCTACGGTTTGAACGGAGCCCGGCTCAAGTTCGTTCAATACTCGGCCAACATCATCTACCGTGTTGACGTCCCGCTTGCCCCTACACTTAGGGGAGATCCAGGGCCTTATGTGCCCAACCGCTACCTGTTGCGGGTTCTCTATACGGATCACCTGGAAGGCGTCAAGGGAGAGATGACCTGGCTGGCGGCGCTCAGCCGCGAGGCAGGTCTGCCTGTGCCCGAACCGGTGCCCACCCTGGGTGGTGAGCTGGTGACCAGTATCGCCACCCCGGAAGTGCCACAGGGGCGGATTGTGTCGCTGATGCGCTGGATAGACGGGCGAAGGCTCACCACGGGGTTTCGCCCCGGCCATTTCCGGGCCTGGGGGCGGACAGTGGCCCGGCTGCACCAGTTCTCGGCGGGGTGGCAGCCTCCCGAGGGGTTCGAACGGCCTGTCTGGGACTGGGAGGGGCAGCTGGGCGGGCGTTACTTCGACGGCGGTATCGAGGAACTGGTAGCCTCCTTGCCGGAGCACTTGAAGGAGCCGTTCCAGATCGTGTCACAAGAAGCACGGCAGGTGATGGAGGGTATGGGCAAGGGGCCGGATGCCTATGGCCTGATCCACGCCGACATGTATCCGGAGAATGTGCTGTTCAAGGGCGACGAGGCGTACCTGATCGACTTTGAGGACTGCGGCTTTGGCTACTGGCTGTGGGACATTGCCATCGCCCTGTGCCTGTGGCCCTGGACTGAGGAGTGGTGCTGGATGCGGGACGCCTTTCTGGAGGGCTATGCCCAGGTTCGCGCGCTGCCTGCATCGCAGCTTCAGCACCTCGACCTGTTCATGGCCACGCAATATGCGACCATGGTCCTGTGGGCGTCCCTTTTTATCAGGGGCGACCCGGCCAGGCGAGCGGAGCACGAAGAGTGGCGGGAGCGCGATGGGGCCAAGCTGCTGCGATATCTTGGGCGACGATGAACTATGAAGTTAACCATGCAACGAACCCAAACCGAAGACGACTACTGGCGCATTCGCAGCTTTTTACGGCAAGTGTTTCTGCTCAATGACCGCCGCGAGCATAGCTGGCACGTGGCGCGTCTCGATTACTGGCGCTGGCATTTCGTCCTGAACCTTCAGCTGTGTGACCCGGTGGACAAGGTGGCGACCCTGTGGGAAGCCGCCGGGGGCCAGATAGCGGCGGTGCTGCACCCGGTTGGCTGGAGCGAGATCTGCCTGCACGTGCATCCCCATTTCCGCACGGCAGATCTGGAGGACGAAATGCTCGCCCACGCCGAGGAGCATCTCTTTGGCCGGAATCAGGCCGGACTACGGTGCGTGTACGTTCCTGCCTTTGCGGATGATACCCAACGCCAGGCGATCCTGGCTCAGCGTGGGTATACAAAGCAGAATGGGGTTGTCCATCACTGGCACCGAGATTTGGAGGCACCCATTCCGGAAACAGCACTTGCGCCGGGGTATGTCATCCGTTCGATGGGGGATCTGAGCGAACACCCTGCCCGCAGCTGGGCCTCGTGGCGCGCTTTTCACGCCGATGAGCCGGATGAAAACTATGATGGCGACTGGTCATGGTACCAGAACATCCAGTCCGCTCCGCTCTACCGCCGCGACCTGGACATCGTCGCCGCTGCCTCGGATGGCAGCATCGCTGCCTTTTGCACCATCTTTTACGACGATTACACCCGCAGCGCCGTGTCGGTGCTGGTTGGGACGACTGCGGAACACTGGCGCCGTGGGCGGGGCAAAGCCGTCTTGACCGAAGGGATGAGACGCCTGCAAAAGATGGGTTGCACCCGCGTGTTCGCCAACGCCTACGACCCACCTGCCGATGCCTTGTATGGTTCTGTGCTCGGAACCAAAGAGGATTCCGAGACGTGGCTGAAAGAGCTCTGAAAACTGGGGGGTAGCTCATGGATGAAATCAACAGGATCAACCGCGAACGGTGGAACGCCCTGGCGCATGCCAACGTCGAATGGTCACGGCCCTGGCTTGAGTATACCCCCGAAGAGGCGCGCCGTCAGATAGGCCGGCACGACGTTCTGAACGATGTATCTGGCAAGCGCGTGCTGTGCCTGGCCAGCGGTGGTGGGCAGGACTCGGTCGCTTTTGGTTTGCTGGGAGCAGATGTGACGGTCCTGGACCTGTCCGACGTGCAGTTGGAGCGCGACCGGCAGGCAGCCGCGCACCACGGCCTGAAGGTGACCACTCACCAGGGCGACATGCGTGACCTGTCAATCTTTCCCGTCGACCATTTTGACGTGGTCTGGCAAGTTTACTCGCTGAACTTTTGCCGCTCGGTAGAGGCCGTTTTCCGAGAGGTGGCGCGCGTGCTCAAGCCGGGCGGAGTCTACTTTTTGCAGTTTGCCAACCCCTTTGTTCACACCGTGGACGATGAAGCCTGGAATGGAGATGCGTACCCCCTCAATCGTCCCTACGTTGACGGTGAAGACTTGACCAGCTATTATCCGCACTGGGACGTCACCCAGCCCGATGGCTCGTCGGTCAGACTCCCCGGGCCGCACGAGTTCCGCCACACCCTGAGCACGGTGCTGAACAGATTGGTCGGCGACGGGTTTATCTTATTGGGGTTGTGGGAGTGGATGCGGGATGATGAGAATCCCGAACCGGGTACGTGGCCGCATTTTACCCAGGTGGCCCCGCCGTGGTTCGACACGTTTTGGAGGCTGCAGAAGTAAGAATCTCATTGCCCTGGAGGCTCGCATGAAGGCTGCGCGGCTGATTCTGGTGAGTCTAGTATTCCTGGCCGCATGCACTTCTATTCCTGACACCGTCGGTCCAGCGGCGACTGCCACGTCGATTACGGTGACACCTACCGCCGACCTGCCAACTGCTGCTCCTGCCGGAAGTGGGAAAGTGGATCGTTCGTTCCTAACCTACGAGGCGCTAATGAACGGCTTCAAAGCTGCCGCGCCGGTGGATGAGAGTGCGATGGCCATGCCCCCCGTCGCTGCTCTCGCCACACACATCTTTGAGGGTCGCCTGGAGCTGGTCGGGGAGAGGGAAGGCGGCCAGATCCAGATGTTGCGGGGCGAGCTGGGGCCGGAGTACGCCTACCTGCCAGAGTTTGATTTCGAATTTGTCCAGAGCGACGGATATCTGATCCCCAGGCGGCGTGGATCGATCGTCGCCGATCATCCCACATGGAACATTATCCTCGAGCCAGGACGTGTCTGGCAAGAAGCGGGTGATGCCGGCCTCTCGCGGGCGTCTCTTCCCTTTGCATTGGTAGTCAAAGGCGGCAATACCAGCTTTAACGGTACGATGACCTTCCTGTTCGACAGCAATAGCATCTCAAAGGTCTGGTACCAGGTCACCCAGGAGACCAGCTCCTACACGCGGGCCAACTTGTGGGGCTTGCTAGACGCTGAGTATCACCCTGGGCAGGTTCAAGACGCAGAGCGCGTCCGAGCCGAGTTTGTCGCCGAGCTGGCCGCTCGCATGCCAACCAAACCGATCCAGGCGCTGGCCGAGGATCATCCCGGGGTCGATGCTTCGGCTTTCGGGCGCGGCGTGACCCCAGAACACATGACCTGGTATGGCGTCGTGGTGAACGGGGTCAACTACCTGGGTGGCTGCCAGACCCGCTTTGGAGTCTATCCCTACTGCGAGTCGATGCGCGCTACCTCCTTTTCCACGGCCAAATCGGCCTTTGTCAGCATGGCGTTGATGCGCCTGGCGCAGAAATATGGCCCCGAGGTGACCGGCTTGCTCATCAAGGATTACGTCCCGGAATCTGCCGCCAGCCCAGGAGACTGGGAGCGGGTGACGCTAAACCACACCATAGACATGTCCGCCGGTAACTATAGCTCGGCAAGCTATATGACCGACGAGGACAGCTCCAACATGGGCGAGTTCTTTGGCGCCCAGCCCTACGCCGCGCGGATCGCTGCGGCATTCGATTGGCCACACGCCGCCGAGCCGGGCACGCGCTGGGTGTACCACACCGGCGACACGTTCATCCTTACCCGCGCTTTACATAACTACATGAGGGGCCAAGAGGGTCCCGATGCAGACATCTTCCAGTTCGTGGTGGACGAAGTCTACCGGCCGCTCGGGCTTGGCCCGGGCGCATATACCACCATGCGTACCGCCGATGACGACTGGCAGGGGCAGGCCGAGGGCGGCTATGGCCTGTGGTGGATTCCAGATGACATCGCCAAGATCGCCGTCCTGCTTAACAATCAGGGGGGGCAAATCAACGGCGTTCAGGTGTTGCACCCCAGCCTGTTGGCCGCCGCCCTGCAACGAGCACCTGACGATCGCGGGGTCAAGGTAGACAGCCAGCGGATGTATAACAACGCCTTTTGGGCCAATCATTACACCCAAGCCGATGGCTTTGGCTGCGAGTTTTGGGTGCCGCAGATGTTGGGTGTCAGCGGCAATGTGGTTGCTCTGATGCCCAACGGGACCACCTATTACTACTTTAGCGACAACCAGGAGTTCACCTGGGATGCAGCGGTGCGGGAGCTGGACAAGATCAACCCCCTGTGTGGATCTGCTTCTGTGCCAGTGCCGGCAACGGACCTAGCAATGGCAATACCGACCGCCCAACCCACGCGGACAACCCATTCACTCCTTTGCCGCATCGGGGGCTGGCGGCCAGGTGATCGCCGTCCTTCCAGACCTGGACATGGTGATTGTCATCACCGGCGGCAACTATGAGAACGATGAGGGGCAGCCATTCCAGATCATGGAGAGGTTCATTCTGCCAGCCGTGCTAACACAGTGACACTATGCCTACGTCACTCTGGAAGGTGCAAGTCCAGCACTGCTCGCACCTTCTCGGTTAGGGTCTCAACAGTGAGTGGCTTGGCCAAGAAAGCCACTCCCTCACCCAAGGTCGTTGGATCCTCAATCAGGCGATTGTCGTATCCCGACATGTATAGGATTCGTATTCCAGGTCGTTGGGCTTGAATCTGCTCGGCCAGCTCGTTGCCATTCATTCCGGGCATTACCACATCCGTCAGCAACAAGTGGATGGGACGGCCGTGCTTCAGGCTAATCCGGATGGCTTCGGATCCATTCTTGGCGGCAAGCACCTGGTAGCCGTGGGCTCTCAAGATCTGGGCGGCTAGATCCCGGACACCGGCATAGTCTTCCACCACCAGGATCGTTTCAGTGCCGCGGAGTGCGCTGATAGGTGTTAGGCGCACTGCTCCTTGAGGCTCGACCTTCTCGGTGCGGGGCAAGCGAATCTGGACGGTCGTGCCTTGTCCCAGTTCGCTGTCGACCCAGATGTGTCCGGCATTCTGCTTGATGATACCAAACACAGTGGATAAGCCCAGGCCGGTGCCCTGGCCCCGTTCTTTGGTTGTGAAGAATGGCTCAAAGAGGTGAGCCTTTACCTCATCGCCCATCCCTACTCCGGTGTCTCTTACTGTCAAGCTCACATACTCCCCTGGTTGGACATCTATGAGGCGGGTGGCAGATGCCCCATCGAGCACCACGTTGGCTGTTTCGATCGTCAGGCAGCCGCCGCTGGGCATGGCATCGCGGGCGTTGACAGCCAGGTTTACGATCGCCTGGTCGATCTGAACTGGATCCAAGTAGACAGGCCACAAGTCATCGGCTAGCATGGTCACGAGTTCGACATCTTCACCGATGATGCGCTGCAACATCCGGCTCAAGTTGCCGATTTCCTGGTTGAGATCGACGACATGGGGCTCGATGACATCGCGTCGGCTAAAACTGAGCAGTTGCTTGGTCAGCGCTGTGGCTCGCTCTCCCGCTTCTTCGATCTGCTGCACGTATTCCAGCAAAGGGTCTTCCGGGTGCAGTTGTCGCTTCAGCAGCCGCGTGCTGAGATGGACGATGGTCAACATGTTGTTAAAGTCGTGGGCGACCCCTCCGGCGGCCAACCGTCCGATCGCTTCCATCTTTTGTGCCTGCAGAAGCTGGGCTTGCGTACGTTTGAGCTCCTCCAGGCTCGTTTCCAGGTCGTGCATCAACCGGGCCTTGCGCCAGGCCGCCGTCATCTGGTGGGCAAAGGCAGTAATGGCCGGTATGTCGTCTTCGGTGAGGTCATCTGACTGGACAGAGAGCAGGCCGACGACCTTGTCCTCCAGGATGAGGGGAGTGGCTACAGATTTGCGGATCTCCAGAAGCCGGAGGATCTGGCTGGCGAACTTTCTGAACGACTTGGGCAACAGCTGCCGCAACCCCTCGCGGCCGTCTATGAGGATGGTCTTTCCCTGCCATACTGCCTCTCTCAACACGCCTGCCGTTTCGACAGGCAGGGAAAAGCTCTCAACTTTGACACCTACCAGCCCTTCTGCGAGCCTGACCGCTTCTTGATCATAGCTGAGATACTTGGGAAACAGCCTGCTCTGGCTCTCATCGGTGAAGAGAATCGTGCAAGAGAAGCCAAGTTTCTTGAACTCCTCTCCCGCAGTGGTGAGTACCTCTTGTGGTGTGGCCGCTCTCTGCATTGCCAGAGAGGCCATGTTCAGTGCCTGGAGTAGCCGCTCCGCTCGCTTGCGCTTGGTGATATCGGTATTAGCAACCACGCACGCTTCCACCTGTCCCTCCAGATCGCAGACGGGATAGATGCGCGTGACCATGAACCGCTGTGCGCCGTCCCTGCACCGATACTGCATCTCTTGCTCGTTCACCGACAGCCCTTGCCAGACCTGGGCCAACAGGCCGTCGAGCGCGGCGCGGTCCTGCGAGTTCCGCAGGAGTTGGTGATAGGCCTGGCCCAAGATCTCCTCTGCCTTGGTTTGAAAGACCTGCCCACAGGCCTGATTCCACATCTGGATTTTGCCCTGCCTGTCCACCGTAAAGATGGGGTTGGGCGAGTTCTCCACCGACTGCCGGTAGCGCGCCTCGCTTTCGCGCAGTCGTTTTTCTGCAAGCCTGCGCGCCTGCCGAGATTCTGCCTCGCGCAGCTCACGTTGTACAGCGGGAACCAGGCGCGCCAGATTGTCTTTCATGACATAGTCGTGGGCGCCCGCCTTCATCGCTGCCACGGCGCTGTCCTCTCCGATCGTGCCAGACACGATGATGAACGGCACGTCGAGGCCCATTTCCTTCACCCGTTTCAGGGCGGCCAGTCCGCCAAAGTGCGGCATGGAATAGTCGGCGATGATGACTTCCCAGGTCTGACGGGCGATCGCGGATTCGAAGGTCGTGACGGTGTCCGCGCGTTCCGAGGCCAGTTCGTAGCCGCCGCGGCGCAGCTCTCGCGCAATCAAAAGGGCATCATCCTCTGAATCCTCGACGATCAGTGCGCGGAGAGGTAGGCTCATCTAGGATCTCCTTCCAGCAGGTGGGCCCTGGTTCAAAACCAACCAATAAAGCCCCAATTGCTGGACAGCCTTGGTGAACTGGGCAAAGTCCACCGGTTTGCGGATGTAGCTGTTGGCACCCAGTGCATAGCTGCCCACGATGTCCTGTTCTTCGTCTGATGAGGTGAGCACCACCACGGGCAGAAGCCTTGTTCGCTCGTCGTCGCGCAGGCGCCGCAGCACCTCAAGCCCTTCTATTCTCGGCAATCGGAGATCGAGCAGGACCAGGTGGGGCATCACACCCATGTCCCGGTCAGTGTACGCTCCGCCTCCAAAGAGATAGTCCAGGGCCTGGACGCCATCGCGCACCACCACGACCTCATTGAGAATGTTGTTCTTTTTCAGTGCGCGCAGGGTCAACATCTCGTCATCGGGATTGTCTTCTACAAGCAGGATGACTTGACCTTTCATGCTTCTCCTTCTCCTTCTGTCGCCAAGGTAAAGTAGAATACCGCGCCTTGGTTCACCGCGCCTTCGGCCCAGGCACGGCCGCCGTGGCGATGAACGATGCGCTTAACGGTCGCCAGGCCAATGCCGGTGCCTTCGAATTCAGCTGTGCTGTGTAGGCGCTGAAATGCTCCAAACAGTCTGCTGGCGTAAGTCATGTCAAAGCCGGCCCCATCATCACGGACAAAATAGATGGGCTCGCCCTCGCCTTTAGCGTACCCGAATTCAATCCTAGCACAGGCCTGCTTGCCGGTGAACTTCCAGGCATTGCCGAGCAGGTTCTCCAATACGACCCGCAGCAAGCGAGTATCTCCACTGGTGACTGCTCCGTCGGCAATGACGAATTCCACTTGACGCTCCGGCTGGTCCCGGTGCAGCTCGGAGGTGATTTCGTGTGCCAGAGCGCTGAGGTCAACCCGCTCCCGCTGCATTTCAGCACGTGTCAGGCGCGATAGCCTAAGCCTGAATTTCGCACCTTACGAACCGAATAGAGAGCAAAGTAGACACGTGTCAGCCGGCAGAAGTGCTTTGGGCGAGAACGCGCGGCGCCAGATT
>Ga0209254_10005617_pt1 | contig 11531 bp, 8 predicted proteins | sample FrelakmetDIP11DI_FD_187148 | JGI IMG/M metagenome (GOLD analysis project Ga0209254, IMG submission 187148) | Freshwater lake sediment microbial communities from the University of Notre Dame, USA, for methane emissions studies - DIP11 DI (SPAdes)... | ecosystem: Environmental > Aquatic >... | reverse complement strand
CCCAGTGGCTGGCCGAGAAGATCTACACGGTCGAGACGGGCAAGGACGCCTCGAAAAGCGTCAAAGCCTACCCTGACCACCGCGAGCTGCTGGCCCGCAAGGATATCGACGGCGTTCTCATCGTCACGCCCGATTTCTGGCACGCCGCCCACGCCGTCGCGGCCGCCGCCGCGGGCAAGGACATCTATCTCGAAAAGCCGCTGACCTACTCCGTCGCCGAGGGACGCAAGGTCGTCACGGCGGTCAACAAGCACAGCCGCATCCTCCAGGTCGGCTCCCAACAGCGGTCCTCGATCCATTTCCTGATGGCCTGCGAGCTCGCCCGCAACGGTCGGGTGGGCCGGCTCCAGACGATCCGCGTCTGGCTGCCCGAGGACCAGGGCCACGGCGATCCGAAGCCCGCGCCGCTGCCGCCGAACCTGAACTACGATGACTGGATGGGTCCCACCGCCGTGGCGCCCTTCACGGAAGACCGGGTCCACCCCCAGACGAGCTACGAGCGGCCGGGCTGGCTCCAGATCGAGCCCTATTGCCTGGGCATGGTCACCGGGTGGGGCTCGCACATGATGGACATCGCCCAGTGGGGCAACGGCACCGACCTCACCGGGCCCGTCAGCATCGAGGCCAAGGGCGAATTCCCCGACCGCGGCCTGTTCAACGTCCACACCAAGTTCAAGGCCGAGGCGGTCTATGCCAACGGCGTCCGGCTGATCATGGAGACCGGCGAACCGGCCGGCGTCCGTTTCGAGGGCGACAAGGGCTGGGTCTTCGTCCAGCGCGGCGCCATCAAGGCCTCGGACCCGGAGATCCTGAAATGGAAGCCGGGCCAGGGCGAGGTCAAGCTGGTGCAGAGCGGCAATCATATGAAGAACTTCCTCGAAGCCGTGCGGAGCCGGAAGGCTCCGGCCGCGCCGGTCGAGGTGGGCCATCGGTCCAACACGATCTGCATGCTGACCCATATCGCCATGAAGCTCGGCCGCAAGCTGGCCTGGGACCCGGCCGCCGAGAAGTTCGTCGGCGACGACGAGGCCAACCGCCGGCTCGACTATCCCCATCGACGGCCATGGGTCGTCTGACCCGAATGATCGCAGGGCCGGCGGGTGCCGGCGCCCGGCTCGCGCTTCTCGCCGTCGTTTGCGTTTCCCTGTTCGCCTGCACCCCGAAGCCCGGGGTCACGCTATCGCGGGACGATGCTGCGGGCCGGATCACGGTCCTCGTCGGCGGCCGAGAGGCCCTCGTTTTTCAATGTGGTCCGGATCTCGATATGGTCCACTACTGGCCGATGCGCAGCCCGGGCGGCCGGAACATGCTTGTCCAGAAGACCGAGCCCTATCCCCACCACCGTTCGTTCTGGTTCGCCGACACGGTCCGCGTCGAGGGAGGGGAGAGGGACCTCAGCTTCTACAACGGCCTCTACAGCGGCATCAAAGCCGAGTCCGGCGATTATGGCCCGCCCTTCCGCGACCGGATCCGCCTGGTCTCCTACCCGCGTCTCGAGGCGGCCAAAGCCCGGGCCGAGATCGACGCCGAGCTCGTCTGGGAATCGGACGCACGGCCCGTCCTCGACGAAGCCCGGCGGCTCGTCGTCCACAGCCTCGGTGATGGCGAGTACCTCCTCGACCTGACCTGGACCCTGGCCGCCTCCGGGGGCGATGTCACGTTCACCAGCGACGACGTCCATTACGCTTGGCCCTTCCTCCGTCTCGATCCCGCTTGGAACGGCGAGCACGGCGGGACGATCACCTCCGATTCGGCGGCCGTGGGGGAGAAGGCCACGAACATGAAGCCGGCCCTGTGGATCGATTACTCCAGGACCGTGGACGGCGAGACCGCAGGCGTGGCCGCGTTCCAGTGGCCCGACGGGCGGGCGCACCGCTGGCTAACCCGCGAGTACGGCTGTTTCGGGCCGCGCCGTCCCGACGATCTCAGCGGCAAGCCCTTCACGCTCGGGAAGGGGGAGTCGGTCACCCAGCGCGTCGGCGTCCTCGTCCACAAGGGGGATGTCGCGTCCGGCCGGGTCCGGGAGAGATACTACAAGTACGTCAAGGGGGACTGGAAGTAGCGTCCGGCCGTCCGTCGTAGCGTTTGAACAAGTTCTTCTTGTCGACGACGGCCCTCAGGACGGCGGTCAGGAGCTCCTCGAGCTCGGCGGGCGGATAGTCCGAGCGGACGATCCGGACGTCGCGGCCCGGAAACGCGCAGACGATGGTCTTCGGCGGCAGGGCATAGAAGACCCTCGGATCTCCCGCGGACCGCTCGAGCGGGCTGATCTGGATCGTGGTGAGGAAGCTCTCGGCCTCGCTGCGGACCAAGATACCCACGGCGTGGGTCTTGTTCGTGTCGTCGTCGCCGGGACCCAGATGGAACTCGCCCCGGTTGAAATCTTCGCCGGGATATCGCTCGAGCCCGAGGACTTCGTCGCGGATGCGCCGGAGGAGGCTGGCGACGTCCTTATCCTGGGCCGCGGCGGGGGGAGAGGAGGAGGCCGCGGCGAGCCACACGGGCAGGATGAGGGCCAGGAACGCCCTCGCTCCTCGGTGGGACGGCCTCAACGGTCCGGACATGGTTTCCTCAGGTCCACTCCCCATTGTAGCGCGAGGAGGCTGGCGCGAATAGGGGTTTGCCAATTTCCTATCATTCCGATATAGTAGAAGTGAATCGGGAGGTTCACAATGCAAAATAAGACCCGTTCTTTAGCGCTGATCGCGGCCCTGGCCGTCATCCTCGTCGCCGGCGTCGTGGCCCAGCAGAAGGCCGCCGATACGGCCATAGATCCGGTCTGCGGCATGACCGTGGTCAAGGCCAACGCCAAGGCGACCTTCGACTATAAGGGCACGACCTATTACTTTTGCAACACGGGCTGCAAGGAATCCTTCGCCAAGGAGCCTGATAAGTACCTCAAGGCCCAGCAGGCGAAGGCTGCCGGCACCGCCGCTGCGGCGACCGCACCGGCCGCCGTGGGCCAGATGGGCCACATGGGTGGCCAGATGGGCGGGCAGATGGGCATGATGAAGCACGAAGGCATGGCCGGCTGCGAGATGTGCGGCGGCCAGGGCATGGGCATGATGCACTGCGGCAGGGGCATGCACGGCCAGGGCATGATGCCCGGCGGCCCGATGGCCCCGCTCTTCAAGCTCTACGGGGACAAGATCGAGGTGACGGTCGAGAACGCCAAGGACGGCGCCGCCCTCAAGATCACCTCCAAGGACCCCGAGGTCGTCAAGGCCATCCAGGTCCACATGGCCGAGCACATGGTCATGATGAAGAAGATGAAAGAGGGCGCCGCCATGGCGCCCGCGGCCGGGACCGGCGTCAAGGCCCCGGGCGAATCGGCCTGTGCCGATTGCCAGATGATCAAGAAGTAATCCGGAACGCCTCCGGACGAGCCGAATTCTCAGGGCCCCGCGCCCCTCTCGGCGCGGGGCTTTTTTTATTGACAAGCCCCCCCGTCCATGTTAACTTTTTAGCGAGAGGTAGGGGTTATCGTGCTGGATTCTGGCGAAGACGTCTTTTTTGAGACCACGGCTTCCCGGAAGCTGGTCGACCTCATCGAGCGCAACGCCGACGAGCTGACGACGGGCTACGTCGAGGACATCCGCCGCGACCCGCGGATGCCCAGCTACCAGGGATTCGACCAGAAGGAGATCTACAGGAGGGCCTTCCGCGTCTACAGCCAGCTCGGCAAATGGGTCTCCCACGAGACGACCAAAGAAGAGGTGAGGAGCTATTGGACGGCCCTCGGCCGCCAGCGCCGTCGGGAGGGCTTCCCGTTCTCGGAGATCGTCCTGTCGCTCTGCCACATCCGGCGTCTCCTGTGGGCGAAGATCCAGGCGGCCGGGCTGCTCGACACCGCCCTCGACCTGTACCAGGCCATGGATCTCCAGCATCGCGTGCTCGTGTTCTTCGACCGGGCCATCTACTACGCGGCCGTCGGCTACGAGGAGCACACCTGAGGGAGCCGGGGGGGCTCCGGGGAACCGGCCGGGGGCGATCCTGAGCGCCGGTCTCTACCTGCACTTCCCGTTTTGCGAGGGCAAATGCCCCTATTGCCATTTCTATAGCGTACCTTGGACCGCCGCGGGGGCCCGGACATGGATGGCCGGCCTGAAGCGGGAGGTGTCCGCGTCTTCAGCGACGGACCTGCGTTTCGATACGCTCTACCTCGGCGGCGGCACGCCGTCCCTGCTCGACGGGCCCGCCGTCGCGGCCGTGCGAGACCTGGCCCGCGCCCATTTCCCCATGGAGATCGCCGAATTCACCCTAGAGGCCAATCCCTCCGCCGGCGCGGCCGGCCGGCTCCGAGGCTGGCGCGAGGCGGGTGTCAGCCGGCTCAGCGTGGGCGTTCAGTCTTTTGACGACGATATCCTCCGCACACTCGGCCGGCGGTACTCGGGGGACGAAGCGCTGCGGTTCTGCCGTTCTGCCCGTGAGGCGGGCTTCGAGGTCCTGGCCGTCGATCTGATGGTCGGGGTGCCCGGGGAGACCGCCGAGACCGTCGGCCGGACGCTCGACACCCTTCTGGAACTGGGGCCGGACCACGTCTCGGTCTATTTCCTGGAGAACGTGGAAGGCCTGCCTTTCGCCAAGGTCCTGGCCAAGCGGCCGGTCGACGAAGACAAGGCCGTCGACAACTACGAGAGATTGAGGGCGGGGCTCGAGGCCGCGGGGCTCCTTCAGTATGAGATCTCGAACTTCGCCCGGCCCGGCCGGGAATGCCGTCACAACCTCAAGTACTGGCGCTACGAGCCGTATACCGGGCTGGGCCCGTCGGCCTGCTCTCATGTCGCCCGGAGCCGTTGGTGCAACCGATCCGAACTGGCCGATTGGGCCGAAGCCCTCGACCGCGGCGGGTCGGTCCGGGAGGACGTCATCGAGCTCACCGCGGAGGACGCCGCACGCGAGGCGCTCGTCTTCGGCCTGCGGCTCGTCACGGGCATCGATGTGGCCGATCTCGAGGCACGGACGGGCGTCAACGTGTGCTCCGTCTATGCCCGGGAGATCGACGAGCTCGCCACCCAGGGGCTCCTCATCCAGGCCGGCGCCCGGCTCTGGATCCCGGCCGACAAGCTGCTCACCTCGAACGCCATCCTGTCCCGGTTCATCTGATGTAATTCGGTGACACACAACTAAATACACTTAATTCAGGCAGACTTGGGTGGTCGAAAACCTCAGCGAATTAAGTGTATTTAGTTGTGTCTCACCGATCTGGGGCGGTTGCTTTTCCACTCGGCCCGGCATAAAATCGGAAGGCTATGCCTGGGCGAAAGACTCCAAAGAAACCCGCGGGAAAACGGACTCCCCAGCAAGTCGCCCGCACAGCGCGGAAGACCCTGGCCGGCCTGGCCGACCCGGTCAAGGCCCGCGGCGCCGAACGGTACTTCAAAGAGACCGTCAAGTGCTACGGCGTCGCCGCCGCGGAGGTCCACGCCCTGGCCAGGGAGCTCTACGACGGTGTCCGGTCGGACTGGACGGCCGAGGAGGCCCTGGCCCTTTGCGACATCCTCTTCGCCGCTCCCGAGCTCGAGGCCAAGGCGGTCGGGGCGCTCATCCTGCGCCGATTCAAGACGACGTTCCCCCCCGGGTTCTTCGCCAAGGCCAAGGGCTGGCTCGCCTCGGATCTCCTGTCCAATTGGGCCTCGGTCGACACCCTCTGCCCCGACTCCATGGGCGCCTTCCTCGTCCGCTACCCGGCCTACGTCGCCAAGATCAAGACCTGGGCGTTCCACCCGAATCGCTGGGTCAAGCGGGCGGCGCTGGTGTCCTTCATCAAGCTGGCCCGCAAAGAGGAGTTCCTGCCGGCCGTCTACGAGATCTCGGCCTCGGTCTTCGATGTCGACGACGATCTCGTCCAAAAGGCCAACGGCTGGCTGCTCCGGGAAGCGGGCAAGGCAGATCCCGGGCGCCTGGAGAAGTTCCTTCTGGCCCGCGGCCCGGCCATCCCGCGGACGACGGTTCGCTACGCTATCGAGCGCTTTCCGGAAACCAAGCGGAAGGCTCTTCTTCTTCGAACGAAACAGAGTTAGCCGACCCCCGGGGTCGCCGAGGAGGTTCCATGAAGACAATGCGCCTGATCGTTCTCGTGTCCCTGCTGCTCACCCTGACGACCCTGTCCTTCGGGCCGCAGGAGGCGCGCGTCCTGCGCTTTCCCGCGGTCTCGAACGACCAGGTCGTCTTCAGCTACGCCGGTGACCTGTACACGGTCCCGCTGGCCGGCGGCGTCGCCCGGAAGCTGACCGCCTTCTTCGAAGGCTACGAGGCCTTCGCCCGGTTCTCGCCCGACGGCTCGTCGATCGCTTTCACCGGAGAGTACGATGGTAACCGCGAAGTCTACCTCATCCCGTCCGGGGGAGGGGTGCCCAAGCGGCTGACCTATACGCCCTCCCTCAACCGCGACGATATTTCGGACCGCATGGGGCCGAACAACCTGGTCATGGGCTGGGCGCACGACGGGAAGCGGATCGTCTTCCGCTCCCGGATGGCCGAATGGAACGATTTCAACGGACAGCTCTATCTGGCCTCGAAGGACGGCGGGCCGCCCGAGCGGATCCCGCTGCCGCGCGGCGGCTTCTGCTCCTTCTCGCCCGACGACACGAAGCTCGCCTACAACCGCATCTTCCGGGAGTTCCGGACCTGGAAGCGGTACCGGGGCGGCATGGCCGACGACATCTGGATCTACGACTTCGCCGCCAAGACGGTCGAGAACATCACCGCCAACCCGGCCCTGGACATCATCCCCATGTGGAGCGGGGACCGGATCTACTTCCTCTCCGACCGCGACGAGAACAAGAGGATGAACCTCTACGTCTACGACCTCGCCTCTAAGGCGACGCGGAAGCTGACCGGCTTCGCCGAGTTCGACATCAAGTTCCCCTCGCTCGGCCCCAAGCACATCGCCTTCGAGAACGGCGGCTACCTCTACACTTTCGACCTGGCCACGGAGCAGACCGTCCGCGTGCCGGTCGTCATCGCCGACGACCTGGTCTCCGGGCGCGGCAAGGTCGTCAAGGTCGACCACCGCATCACCAATTACGAGATCGGCCCCGACGGCCAGCGGGCCCTCTTCGGCGCCCGCGGCGACATCTTCACGGTCCCGGCCAAGTTCGGCAACATCCGGAACCTGACCATGACGCCCGGCGTCCACGAGCGCTCGTCCAAGTGGTCGCCCGACGGCCGGACGGTCGCTTTCATCTCCGACCAGAGCGGCATGGAGGAGATCTGGCTCATGAACCAGGACGGGACGGGCGAGCCGCGCCAGCTCACGACCGGCGGCGACACCTACAAGTATTCGATCCGCTGGTCTCCCGACGGGTCGAAGATCCTCTGGAACGATAAGATGCAGCGGCTCTCCTTCGTCGACGTCGCGACCAAGGCGGTCACGGTCGTGGCCATGGCCAAGCCCGGCGAGATCGTCCAGTTCGCCTGGTCCCCGGACAGCCGCTGGATCGCCTACGGACAGCCCGAGATCGAAGGCCCCAACCGGATCTATCTCTACTCCGTCGATGGCAAAAAAACATTCCCGGTCACGGACACCTGGTACAACTCCGGCGGGCCCACGTTCAGCCGGGACGGCAAGTACCTCTTCTTCGTCTCCGACCGCGACTTCAATCCGGTTTACAGCTCGACCGAATGGAACCACGCCTACCTCTCCATGTCCCGGGTCTATTTCGTGACCCTGGCCAAAGACACGAAGTCGCCGTTCGCGCCCAAGAGCGATGAGGTCGCGGTCAAGCCCGAAAAGCCCGCGCCGGCCGCCCCGCCGTCCAAAGAGGCTGCAGCCGCCGCCTCGGCGGCAGCACCGGAGGACAAGAAGATCGCAGATAAGAAAGAGTCCTCCGGTGTTGCCGCGCTCAAGGTCGATCCTGACGGCCTCATGGACCGCCTCGTCGCCCTGCCGGGCGAAACGGCTAACTACGGCGATATCAACAGCATCGGCGACGCCGTGTATTATGGCCGGTTCAAGGACATGGAAGCCGCCGCCTCCCTGATGCTCTACGACCTGGCCGAGCTCAAGGAGAAGGACCTGGGCCGGGTCGACGGCTACGAGATCTCGGCCGACGGCAAGAAGATGCTCGTCCAGAAGGAGGGCGCCTACGGCATCATCGATCTTCCCAAAGGCCCGATCAGCCTCGAGCAGAAGCTCAACCTCTCCGGGATGGAAGTCGCCCTGGACCTGCGCCGGGAATGGGACCAGATCTACGAGGAATGCGGCCGGCAGATGAAGCAGTTCTTCTACGCCCCGAACATGCACGGCGTCGACTGGGAAGCCCTGCGCCTTCGCTATAAGCCGCTGGCCGCGGCCGTCAACCACCGGGCCGACCTCACCTATGTCATCGGCGAGCTCATCGGCGAGCTCAGCGCCGGCCACACCTACGTCGGCGGCGGGGAGATGCCCGTCCCGAGGAAGGTCAAGGTCGGCATGCTCGGGGCCAAGTTCGAGCGCGACGCCAAGACCGGCTTCTACCGCATCGCCAAGATCCTCAAAGGCCAGAACTGGGACCGGGGCCTGCGCTCGCCCCTGACCGAGGTCGGCGTCAACGTCCGGGAAGGGGAGTACCTCCTGGCCATCGACGGGCGGCCGCTCGACAAGACGGCCGACATGTCCGAGGCCCTCTACAACACCGTCGGGAAACAGGTCACGCTCAAGGTCGCGCCGGCGGCCGACGGCAAGAACGGCCGCGACGTGGTCGTCGTGCCCGTCGAGACGGAGAACGCCCTCTACTACAACGATTGGGTCGAAGGAAACATCGCCAAGGTCGCTCAGGCGACCGGGGGCCAAGTGGGCTATATCCACATCCCGAACATGGGCACCGAAGGGCTCAACGAGTTCGTCAAGCACTTCTATCCGCAGCTGCGCAAGAAGGCCCTGATCATCGACGTCCGCGGCAACGGCGGCGGCAACGTCTCGCCGATGATCATCGACCGGCTCGTCCGGGAGATGGTCATGGTCGGTATGGCCCGGAATTCGGCGGCCTCCCCGGACCCCGGCGCGGCCTTCCTCGGGCCCAAGGTCTGCCTCTGCGACGAGTTCTCGGCCTCGGACGGCGATATCTTCCCCTACAGGTTCAAGACCCTCGAGCTCGGCAAGCTCATCGGCAAGCGGACATGGGGCGGCGTCGTCGGCATCCGTGGCACCCTGCCGCTCCTCGACGGCGGCGCGCTCAACAAGCCCGAGTTCGCCCCTTACAGCCCGGACGGAAAGGACTGGATCATCGAGGGCGTGGGCGTCGAGCCCGATATCGTCATTGAGAACGACCCGGCCCGGGAATTCGCCGGCATCGACGATCAGCTCAACAAGGCCATCGAGGTCATCCTCGAGGAGCTCAAGACCAAGGGGCGCGAGATCCCCCCGATCCCGCCCTACCCCATCAAGAAGTAGCGGGAACAGATCGGACCCGGACAACAGGAGGAGCCATGGCCGAAGACAAGCTCAAGGTCGGCTGCGCCGCTTGCGGCACGACGAACTTCTTCCCTCTCGCGGCCCGCGGCAAGACGGTCGTCTGCGGACGCTGCAAGTCGCCGCTGCCGGAGCCGGGACAGGTCCTCGAGCCGGACGGAGACGGGATCCTCAAGCTCTTCCGCAACTCCAGCCTGCCCGTGCTGGCGGACTTTTATTCGACGACCTGCGGACCCTGCCACATGATGCACCCCGTCCTCGAGGGGCTGGCCGCGCGGCGGGCGGGGGAGATCGTCGTCATCAGGATCAACGTGGAGTATCACCAGGACCTGGCCCGGGAATTCGGGGTCCAGGGTGTGCCGACCTTCGTCATCGTGCACAAGGGCGCCGAACGGGGCCGGCAGGTCGGGGCGGCGGACGAGAGCAGCTTCGCCCTCTGGGCGGCCAGCCGGAGCTGAGGGGCGGCGCCTTCAGCGCCGGTCCCATTTGTGGAACTTTGCGATCCTCTCGAGCAGGAGGGACTTGGCGCCGGCCGTTTCCCGGCCGAGGATCTCGTCGATCCGCGGAACGGCATCGAGCGGCCTCCTCCTTTCGATGATGGCGCCCCTGATCCTGGTCAGGGTCTCGTCCGCAAAAGCGGGGTCCGTGCCCTTCCAGGTCTCCATCGCCAGTTCGGTCCGGCCCTCGTCCCAATGATAGCGGCCGAGAGCGTATAGGGCCCGGCACTTGATCTCGCCGCCGAGCCCCGTGAGCAGATCATAGATCCGGAGCTGCTCATCCCGGTATCTCTGAAGCACAGGCTCCAAGGCGGGGTAATCACGGCCGAGGAGCTCTGCGGCGAGGTCACGATAGATCTCCCGGAGCACATAGGCTTTGACGTCCTTATTATGGACATAGAACAGACTTTCGGCAGGGTCCGCCAGGACCTTCTTGGCCGCGTCGAGGGAGCCGTCCAGGGCGATGATGGCCCGCCTCTCGAACTCAAATGAGGCGGCCAGGGCGAGGAGGATCTCGGCCCCTGTCCGGGACCCCGGATATTTCAGCGCGTAGGGGACGAGCGCGTCCAGGGACAGGTTATCGTAGAACACCTCTTCGAGGAGATCGAAGCCCCGGGACAAAGGATCGCCAGTCTGGACAAAGACCATGCCCAGGTTCCGATAGATGAACTCCCCGGTCAGGCGGGCCAGACCGGGGCTGTCCGGGTCGTAAGCCTTGAGGTAGTCCCGGTTGAACGTCCGGACCTGCTCGGTGACGGGAAGCGCCATGAGGCCGTCCAGGATCCGGTCGATGTCTTGCTCCGGCACGGACAGGGCCGGCTTGGCCGCTGTCGGCGCTGGAGCCTGATGTCGCGGCCCGCCGCTCGGCACGAGGAAGACCGCGAATGCCGGCGGAGGCCCCTCCGTGGCTACCTCCGTTCGAAGGTCTTCTCGAACGTTCCCTCCCCCCGCTCGATCCTGGCCGTTCCCGAGCCCGGAGGACGGGATGTCCGGGAAACCCTTGACGACATAGAAAAGCCTGGCCCCGGCCGCGGCGATCTCGCGATAGGGCGAATCGCGATGGAAGTACTCCCCAGGCACGTTTAAGAGGCGACCCTCCTTGTTAAGAAGGCGTACCTCGGCGGAAAGGTCGCCGGCTTGCCCGCCCTGGAGGCTGAGGGATTCGAGGGCCCGGTCCGTTTCTTTGGAGAGCTTGTAGAGCCGAGCGCTATCTTCGAGGGGATTGTCGATCCGGACGAGCGAGTAATCCTCGCCCGCGTCCTTGATGGGGAGTTCCCGCAGGTTGCCGAAATACCGGCTGAGGGGCCTATCGAGGGCCGACGGGCCTTCTCCCGCGCCCTCCCTGAACTCGGCCATAGCCTCCCCGAGCATCGTCTTGTACAGCCCGGCCTTTTCCCGGTCGGTTAGGCGATAGTCCAGCACCGGGGCCTTGAGAAAGGCCTCTGCGATATCCTCCTCGCTGAGCCCCATCAGGGCGTTGGCGAGCCTATCGGGCGTTTGGCCGTCCGCGGCAACCTGCCGCAACGATTCCTGGAACGCCTTGAAATCCTGGGCCCGCACGGTCGCAGGGGACGAGGGGGCTTTGGTTTGAGGCCCGAGGAGAATGACCATGCCGAAAAGGGCCAGATGGGCGACAAGCG
>Ga0209254_10005616_pt1 | contig 11533 bp, 10 predicted proteins | sample FrelakmetDIP11DI_FD_187148 | JGI IMG/M metagenome (GOLD analysis project Ga0209254, IMG submission 187148) | Freshwater lake sediment microbial communities from the University of Notre Dame, USA, for methane emissions studies - DIP11 DI (SPAdes)... | ecosystem: Environmental > Aquatic >... | reverse complement strand
GTGGAAAGGGTGAAATTCGATTTCACTTACACCCGAGAAATTCCAAAATTCATTTTCCATTTCCATCCGGAGAAAAACCATGAAGGAATGGATCCTTGGTCGAAACCCTGTTTATGAGTGTCTGAGAGCCGGGCGCAGGCATATCTTCCGGTTGCTTGTGGCAAGCGGGGCGGAGGAAAAAGGCCGACTTGTGGAGATTCTCTCCTTCGCCCGGGATCACAAGCTTACACCTCAAAAAGTGTTGCGCGGTCAATTGGATAACCTGGGGGAAAACCACCAGGGGGTCGCGATCGAGTGCGGCGGCTATCCCTACAGCGAAATTGCCGATATCCTTGAGCTGGCTGAAACACGTTCCGAACCCCTCTTCGCGGTAGTGCTCGACACCATGCAAAACCCCCAGAACCTGGGGACCCTGATGCGCACTGCTGAAGCTGTTGGTGTGCACGGAATCGTCATTCCCCTGGCGCGGACCGTGGAGGTAACCCCTGCCGTGGTGAGTGCTTCTGCAGGTGCGTCCGAGCATCTGATGATTGCCCAATCCAACCTGGCGCAGGCCCTTACCCGCTTCAAAGAAGCCGGAGCATGGGTGGTCGGCCTGGAAGGCAGCCCTGAGGCAAAACCCCCGGATCAGGTTTCACTCACAGGTCCGCTTGTGATCGTTGTGGGCAGCGAAGGAGAAGGGATCCGCTCCCTGGTGCGCAGCTCCTGTGACCACCTCCTGAAGCTGCCGATGGTCGGCAAGGTCGCCTCTCTAAATGCGGCGGTCGCCGGATCGGTCGTCCTATACCTCGCGCTGGAATCCCGTCAGAAAAATAGAAAATAAAACCCCGGGACTTTTATTCATCCCGGAGTTTTTCCATATATCACGATATACTTATCCAGTACTCCTACGGACCGATGACCTCCACCCCGCCCATCCAGGGGCGAAGAACTTCCGGAACGATGATCGATCCGTCCTTCTGCTGGTAATTTTCCAGCACTGCGATGAGCGTGCGCGGCAGCCCCAACCCCGATCCATTCAGAGTATGCACCAGGCGGGATTTCGATCCATCACCTGGTTTGTATTTGATATTCGCCCGCCTGGCCTGAAAATCGCCCACATTGGAGACTGACGAAACCTCCAACCATTCCCCGCAGCCCGGTGCCCAGACTTCCAGGTCGTAGGTGACCCGCGAGTTGAACCCCAAATCGCCTGCGCAGAGCTGGATTATGCGGTGGTGCAGCCCCAGCAGCTCAGCGGTCTGGCGGGCATCCTCGAGCATTCGCTCCAGCTCCCGGTCCGATTCCTCCGGCCGACAGTAAGTATACATTTCAACCTTATCAAACTGGTGCCCGCGCTTGATCCCGCGCACATCCCGCCCGGCGCTCATTTTTTCCCGCCGAAAGCAGGGCGTATAGGCTGTATAGCGCAGGGGCAGCCCGGCTTCATCCAATGTTTCGCCGGCATGCATCCCGGTCAGCGGCACTTCAGCGGTCGGGACCATCCAGAAATCTTCTTCAATGTCATGGTACAGGTTATCCGCGAATTTGGGCAACTGCCCGGCAGCAAAAAGGACATCCGCTTTGACCATGAATGGGGTGTATTTCTCGGTGTACCCCTGGCGGATATGCAGGTCCAGCATCCAGGCGATCAAAGCCCGCTGCAGCCGAGCCCCTGCCCCGCTCAGCACATAAAAGCGGGAACCGGTCAGCTTTACCCCGCGTTCAAAATCGATGATCCCGAGTTTCGGTCCCAGGTCCCAGTGCGGCTCGGGAGTGAAATCAAATTCCGGCACATTGCCGAATGTTTTGATGACTACATTGTCATGCTCATCCTTCCCCAATGGCGTTTTTTCATCTGGAATGTTAGGGATGGTCTGGATGATCGACTGGAGCTTTTCATCGACCCCCGCGATGCGGGCGTCAATTACACTGATCTTATCCCCCAGTTCCCGGGTGGACTCGATCTTTGCCTGCCGTTCGGAAGCGTCCTTCATCTGGCTGATTTCTTTTGAAACCCGGTTGCGTTCCGCTTTTAAATTCTCGGTTTCTGCCAGCAGGGATCGTCGTTCCTTGTCCAGTTCCAACAAATCGCCCACCACACCCGGGTTCATTTGCCGCCTGACGAGAGCTTCGCGAACGATCTCTGGATTTTCTCTGACCAGGGTTATATCCAGCATAGCGCACCTCACTTCTTTTTTATCAATGAATACAAAAATCCCCCACCACTGCAGGACGGATGGGGGATCCGTGGTGCCACCTGCTTTCACTGGTTAAACCAGCCTTGTTGGGGCGGTAACGGCTGCCTCCGTCCCCCTTACGCTTTTTCAAGCCCTGCGGGGGAATCCTGTCATTTCTGACGACCGGGGTGGAATTCAGCAGCTTGTGCCGGTTCTCACCACGCACCGGCTCTCTGGTTAGGGAAGACTGCTGGAATTCCCGGGTTGGATCTTTCCAAATATTATAACCCGACGTACAGGAAAATCAAGCACAAACCCGGGGCGGTGTCATTCCAGCCGATCGATCGCGAATACGCAAACAGCACAGATCAGCATTAAAAGGGTGGACATGGCCATCGCCTGCCCGTAATTCAGTGCTCCTGGAACGGTGAGGAAGCGCGAGATGGCGATCGGCATGGTGGGAAACTCCGGCCTTGCCAGGAAAGAGGTTGCCCCGAACTCCCCCAGCGAAATCGTGAATGCAAAAAGCGCTCCCGCCAGGATCGGCCGCCAGAGAATTGGCAGGGTGATCTCCCGCCAGATGCGACTTGCTGAAGCGCCTAATACAGCTGCTGAATGCTTGAAGGTGATCGGGATGGAAACAAGCGCAGGTTGTACCGTGCGGATGAAAAAAGGCATCGCCACCACACTGTGGGCAATCGGGACCAACATCACCGCCAGTGCAGCCCCCCAGTTAAAACCATTGAATAGCAGCAACAACCCCAACCCGAGAGACACCGCGGAGGTCCCCAGCGGTAGAGCGATCAGCACCTCTGACCATTTGCTTTTCGAGTTCATTCCCGAATGCGCGATCGAAACCAGCATCCCCAGGAAAACAGAAATCACCACAGCCATCGCGGCGTATACCAGGGAATTGCGCATCGCTTCGATGGGGGGAACATAGAAAATTGATCCTCGCCGGTTTGTAAAGAGTTCCTGGTAATATACGGGGGTAAATGTGGTCTGGAAGGCATTCCCCTGACCCGGGTCAAATTCCAGGCGGGTAATGGAACGCAAAATAAGCGCAAGGAGTGGTACCAGGAAGATCAAGAACAGCAAGCATACCATGCCAAAGACAAAAACCTTTTCCTTGATCGAACCAGCTGCTCTCATCCCCTCCTCCCTCAACCTGGGCGCAAGGGGAACAATCGTATTACCTGCAAGGCGAGCCATAAGTACAATTATCGTGATTGTACATATCATCTGAACCCCGGAAAGCACCGCAGCTGCCGGAAAATTCAGTAAATGCATTGATTGAATATAGATAACCACTTCAAGGGTCGCAAATTGAGGTCCCCCAAGGAGCAGGATCACTCCAAAACTGGTGAAATCAAAAAGGAACACCAAGAGGATAGCCGAGAGGATCGATGGTCGCAGCAAAGGAAAGGTAACTTCAACAAAATTACGCCATCCCGTGGCTCCGAGAACCCTTCCAGCCTGTTCCAGTTGGATATCCAATCTTGACCAGGCACTGCCCACCAATCGAATGAGCACGGATGTGTTGTAGAAAACATGCGCGATCAGGATCGCTGCAAGTGAATAGAGCAGGTCGATTGGGGGGGTCGAAAGGTTTAATATCGACATGAGCGCCAGGTTCAGCCAGCCGCGCGGTCCCAACAGGGAATTAAAACCCGCTGCCACCACTACCGTGGGAAGGATGAAAGGCACCATCACCAGGGTGCGCAGGATTCGTTTTCCCTTGAAGAAGAACCTTGAAAATAGGAGGGCAGCCGGGATACCGATGACAAGGGTCAAACCTGTTGAAAGCGCAGCCTGGTAAAAAGTGAAGGCAAGCGGTCTCCAGATCCCGGCCAGGTCAATGGGTGATATGGGTCGTCCACTGGTATTGGTAAAGGCAAATTTAAAGGTATTGATGATTGGCAGGTAGAAGAACACCACAAGAAAAAAGAGGGGAAGCGCAAGCAAACCCCAGGTTTTCCAGGTGCTGCCTGACCCGGTTACTTCGGGTGCGCCTCTCCCTTCAGGGTTATTCATTTCAAGATCGTCTCGGTCCAGTCACGGATCCATTTTTCGCGGTTTTTCGCGATCGTTTCCGGATCCATCATGGCAGGCTCCTCAGCTGTTTTTGCAAAAGCTGTAAATTCCGCTGGCAATGCTGCACCGGGATAAACGGGGTACATGAACATCTGCAGCGGGATATCCTCCTGGAAAGATCTGGATAACATGAAATCGATGAATTTTCCCGCGAGGGTTTCGTTTTGAGAGCCTTTTAAGATTCCGGCAAACTCGATCTGCCGGAAACAGGTGTCCTTTCCGGTGATGGAAGCGGTGGGGGCATCCTTCCGGGGCGGGTCGGCGAAAATGACCTCCGCGGCCGGGCTGCTGGCATAGGAAACGACCATCGGCTGGCTCCCCCTTCCGGAAGAGGCACTGAAATTCGTGTAGTATGCCGAATTCCAATCATTTGCAAGTACAACCCCGTTGTCTTTCAAACGGCGCCAGAAATCCAGGTAACCATCCTCGCCAAAATGGGCAACCGTAGCCAGCAGGAAGGCTAAGCCTGGGGATGATATGGCCGGGTTCTCAACAACAAGCAGATCTTTATACTCCGGGTAGGTGAGGTTCTCAAGTGACCAGGGTACATTTAATCCCCTGGTTTCAAACCAGGCAATATCGTAGTTGATACATACATCACCGAAATCGACCGGGGTAACCTGGTGGGTGGAATCCAGTTGAAATGCTTCCGGCACTGAGTTCAGGTTGGAAGATACATAAGGTGAAAAAATGCCTTCTTCCAACGCCCGTGAGAGGAAGGTATTATCCACACCAAAGAACACATCCCCCAGGGGATTGCCCTTTGTGAGGATCGCTTTGTTTAATGCCACGCCTGCATCCCCACTTTTAAGAAAAATGACTTTGACATTGTTTTCCTGCTCGAATTTGGAAATGACCCCCTCGCTCACAGAGAAAGAATCATGGGTGACAACGGTTAGGGTTGGTGCTTCAATCGGGCTTTCGGCAGATCTGCAGCCGGCTAAGAGGGAAAAACAAAATGCAAGCAGTATTATTAAATGTTTCATTTCATATCCTTTGGCGGGTGTGGATGCAAAGCAGCGAACCTTCCTTCACCCGAATTTTGACGGATTCCGTGATCATCCGGTTGCTGATCCCGCGGGTCTTTTGAAGGAAAAGGGTCTCCCCGGTTAGGGGGAATAAAAGCCCTTTTGTGGTGACCCCCTTCACGTCCCCTCCGACGGGTAGTAGCGAGATTGGGTCACCCGGGGTACCTTCCAAAGTTGCCTGATCCCGAATCAGGATGAGGGCTTCATGCCCGTCATCCATTCGGATATCGATCCCTTTCAGATCAGGACGCATAAGCAGGGTAATATTGCCAAGGGTTTGATCCAGCCTGCCGCCAAACGGAGCAAGGATCATTATTTCGGTATATTTTTGGTCCAGTGCATAATCCAACGCCAGTTCCAGGTCTGTCTCATTTTTTTCAACCGGAAAACGGAACACCTTTGTCCCGAGTGCTTCCAAGCGTTTTACTTCCCGTAAGGGAATCGAATCCAGGTCACCGATCAATACTTCAGGGACCAACCCCATTTTTCGCAGATGCTTTGCTCCCCCATCTGCAGCGATCAGGGTATCCCCCTCTCTCAAAATTGTGGATAATATGCCGTAATCCCCGGCTTTGCCGTTTGCAAAAATAACTGCACGGATGATCATAAAAATAATAAACCTCCCTGGCGGAGGTTCTGGTATCTTGTGATTCTCCCTCCGCCGGAATTACCCGGATCAGGTTCAAGGGTCAAGGATGGATCGGTCCTTTTCTCAGCCTGGCGCCTCCAGGCTCCCCGATGTATTATGTAGTTTGAGTATATGAACCCTTCAGGAGGTTGTCAAGGTCTTCAATCTACGGGTTTGGTGTCGATCTTGAATTCGCACTGGGGATCCCCCCGAGCAGAGCAGGCAATTTCCTCCACCGGGAAGAATTTGCTGCCCGCACTCCAGCTGAGGAACTCCTGAATCAAACCCACTGTAAAATAACAGATCTTATCTTCGGATTCACGGCTGGAACATTCGGAACAACCAACAACCCGCCAGCGCCATTCGTCTTTTATTTCCTCAAAAGATGCCCTGATCCCAAACTCGCTATTCAGACAGTTTGCGATCGAAATGAGGCCTTCGCGCAGACGCGATCTTAATGGTTTGGTTCGCATCTCCAGGGAAGTAAAATTCAGCTGTTGAGAAAACTCGGTTTGAAAATATTTAAATGATGCACTCCCGGCACGTTGAGCGATACCAAACCCAGCCGGTTCCCCAAACACCTCCCCGATCTCGTCTATCAACTCACCCAATTCTGGATATTTTTTTTCGGTAGACAGCCGGGTCCGATTATCGTTTTTACCATTCGATTTAAGATTAATACTTTTCCATTGGGCTTCACCCATTATTTCGATGATCCCTTTTTCAACAAAATTGGAGGCAGGATAAGGGGTTGATCGCATGTTTGGAATATTACGGTTCCTGGGTGGGTGAAGAATAAATGAAAGGTCAGATTCGATTAATGCTGAGCTTTATCCCGGCTTGCCCGGCTGGTTCTTATCCATCTCCGCCAGGATGCTGTAGAGCAGCTCCAACAGTACGGATTTAACCTTCTCCTTGGAATTCGCGCTGCAGGGCAGGAACTTCACGGTCGGGTCCAGCCTGAGCGCGAGGCGCATATCCTCGATATCCCAGGCGCCTTCCTTATCCTGCTTGTTGGCGGCCACCACGTAAGGAGTTGGAGCATAGGCATGGAAGGTTTCCAAAATGCTGCGGGCTTCACGGAAGGTTTCCGAGCGGGTGCTGTCGACCATGACAATGAAACCCAGCATGCCTTCTGAAAGGATCTCCCACATGAAATCAAAACGCTTCTGTCCCGGGGTTCCAAAGAGGTATAGCACCAGGTCTTCGTCGACCGTGATGCGGCCAAAATCCATGGCAACCGTGGTTGTTTCCTTGACCTTTTCCTCTTCCAGGGAGATTTTCCGTTCGGTCGAGACCACATCGATCTCACTCACCGAGCGGATGAACTCCGTTTTACCTGCATTGAATGGTCCTGTCACCACGATTTTTACAGTTTGCATATCGTTTACCTGGGGATTTCCTAGATTGTCCTGATCCGGTCGATCAACCGGTTGACCAGCGATTTTTGTTCGTCGGGGTTCTCTGTGGGGAACATTCGGTTGGTGATCACCGGTCCACCGCCTGGACGGATGATCTCAACCAGGCCGGCTTGAAGGAGACTATAAACAACTCTGCGGATGTCGATATCGCTCAAATGAGTTGCCTGGCCGATCTGACGTATGGTGTTTTGAGGATTGACGAATGAAACCACCCGCCATTCTTCTACATTCAAGTTCATATTGGAAATATTGGCACCGGGCCGATCGGTGAATTTCAACGCCATATCCAGGCTGGGAATTTCCTCCTGGAGCATCTCCCATTCCTGCAGCTGGCGCGTGCCTTCGATGATCAGGTTTTCCAGGTCTATTCGAACCGGGATCTTCCCGCCCGGTGTAATTTCATCAGTTTCAAAATGAAAGAACCCCTCAACCCAGGTGAAAACCTGGCGGACGACTTCGACGATATATTGGGTGAGGCTGTCAAGGATATCCTGCTGGGAAAGGTACCCGGCGTTGATGAGCAGCAATCCCAGCTCCTTATCGGACATCATTCGCGCGCGCTCTGCCAGGATGCGGTATTGGCTGGTGCTGATCCGGTTTGTGCGCTGCAGTATGGCCGCCAGACCGCTATCTTCTGCACCGATTTGCGCATAAGAAAGCTTGCCATCCCGAAAGAAAACCCTGGCAATATCGCTGGAGCCTTCAATCACAAGAGTCCCGGTCTTGGCTGCCAGGTTGATCAGATTGAGAAGCTGCGAAAATGTGAAATCGCGCAGGTTGCCTTTTAAAGCCATAAGAATAGAATGCCGTTTCCTTTATTATCTGAAATCATTATACTAAAAAATGCCCGCGGAGGTTCAAAATTTCCGATTTCCGGCGTTCACAAATTTGAAAGGTCACGGTTGCGGGTGAGTCATTAATAATTCTTGTCCGTGAAGACTAATATTTGCGGCGATGAAAGTCGTGTATAAATAGGTTGTGAGGGATGACGTGGTTGATGCCGGGAATAAACCGGTGCCCGGCTTACAACTAAATGGGGTGATCAACAATATGAGAAATGAATCCGGGCGTTATTCATCAATTCTTCTGCTAGCGCTTCCATTTTTACTATCCTCATGTAATTCATTGCCGATTATGCATATTACTCCGACCAAAGGGACGGAACTTCATATAGGCGATGGCGGATTTTTATCTGGAGAACCCTGCGGCCCGCCCTGTTTTTGGGGAATCACTCCGGGGGTCACAACAGGTGAAGAGATGATTAAATTGATAGAACAGAATGGAGTGGACACAACGAAATGCGAACATAGAGTTAGGCTAAACCCGGATCAATCCGAATTAATATGTGGATATAAAGATATAAATACAGGTTATCCGCTTGGGATAGCAATAAATCCTTCCGGGATTGTAACTCAAATTGGTTTTCATCTCGAAAAACCAATAACTCTGGGTGATGTTATCGCAAAATACGGAGATCCAAATGCTATTTCAGTTGTCGATCTTAACTCACCCCCATTACCCAAGGATATGGGTATTATTCTATATATTGATTCGATTCAAGCAATGTTAGGTTTAAATGATCAAGAAGAAAAAGCTGTTCTCACGGCTGACCCCAGAATAACAGGCGTAAATTATTCGATAGGCAAGTATTTTGGGATACCAGGAAATATAGTGTTCTTTGGCATGGTTATGGCGAGTATTCACCTTATCCATCACTTTTAGAGGCTTAAATCGGGCACAAGTACGATGCCCGACTATAAATTTTCATAAAAGCAATTCATTCCATCCCTTTTTCCCTGTAGAATATCCATATCTTTTCCATGCCAGATTTTTTCCAGCTCTTCCCTCCCCAGGATCCGAACCTGCTGCGCATCGTCGCGGGCTTCTGGCACCTTGAGCTCCTGGGCGAGAACCCGCACACCTGGGCGGAGCAGATCTCCGCGGCCATGAGCGACCCTGCCGCCCGCGGGGAAGTGCTGGATGCGCTCCCCCCCCAGGCAATTGCCGCCTTCCAGAGCCTGGTTTCCCGGCAGGGCAACCGATCCTGGCCGGAGTTCGCGCGGGAGTTCGGCGAGATCCGCGATATGGGCACCGGTAAACGTGACCGCGAGCGTCCGCACGAAAACCCCGCTTCCACGAGCGAAGCGCTCCACTACCGTGGGTTGATCGGGCGCGCCTTCCTGCCGGAGGGCGGCGTGCTGCGCGAGTTCATCTGCATCCCCGTGGAATTGCTGCCCGAAGGGGTGGAAGGTGGTAAGACTGCCGTCAGGGTCTTCGGAAAACCGGCTGCTCCTGAAATGTATCCTTCCATGCAACCCGCGTCCGACCGCATCCTGGATCAATCCACGGTGCTCCTGGCTGCTCTGCGTTCCGGCATCCCCATCAGCTCCCTGGCCGATCGTGAATGGTCGGCAGGCATCCCCTTCCTGCTCTCCCTCCTCACCGCCGACGGTATCCTTGACCACGAAGCCAGCCCACACCCGGAGAAGACGCGTGAGTTCCTTGCCGAGCCTCGCACGGAGGCTCTTTCCCAGCTGATCCAGTGCTGGCTGGCATCTCCTGCGCTCGTCGAATGGAAATTCCTGCCCGGCATCAGCCTTTCCGGCACCTGGGGTGCCGATCCCCTGCGCGCCCGACGTAGGATCCTGGAACTGTTCGCCGCCCTCCCCCGCCAAACCTGGTGGGACCAGGAATCCTTCCTCGCCGCGGTGCGCTCCCGCCAGCCGGATATCCTGCGCGAGGGCGGGGATTACGACCGCTGGTTCATCCGCGATGAGCAGGGTACTGAGTACCGGGGGTTCGATTCCTGGTTTAAAGTGGAAGGCAGCCTGCTGCGGTTATTCGTTTCGCTTCTGAACGGATTCGGGCTGACCGATCTCGGCGGCACCTCCCCGAACGAGCCTGCCGGCGCCTTCCGCCTGTGCGCGAATTTTGAGGATCGCCTGGCGGGAAAGTCCGTCTTCCCGTCCCCAAAAGAGAACGGCAGGATCGCGGTGACCTCCACCGGGCAGATCCTGGTAGCGCCCTTCGCCCCCAGGGTTGCCCATTACCAGCTGGCACGCTATTGCCAGTGGGGGAAGGAGGATCAGCGCGGGTGCAGGTACCGCATCACCTCCTCCTCGCTTGCCCGCGCCCGGGAGCAGGGGTTGAGTGCCAAAAAGCTGCCCCCGGTATTGGAATCCGGCGGCGCCTCCCCGGTGCCGCCCGCGGTGATGAATTTCATCCGGAACTGGGAGCGGTCCGGTCCCCAGGCGCGGTTCGATCGCGCCGTTCTCCTGCGGGTCTCCCAACCGACAATCCTCGATGAGCTTCTCGCCTCCCCCGCCGCCTCTTCGCTGGGGGAACGGTTGAACCCCGAGACCATCCTGGTGAAACCCGGCAAAGAGCAGCAGGTGCTCGACCAGCTTGCCAGGCAGGGTCACCTGGCGGATTCCAGGCTGGATGTATAATGGACTGGCAAAACTGAGATTATCCACAAAATTTCAACTGGAGAATGACCGATGTCCAACCGCCTGACCTGGATCGATGAGGAACTTGCCCAGCTTAAAGATGCGGGGTTTTTTAACCGCATTCGCACCATCAGCTCCCCCCAGGGTCCTTCCCTGACGGTGGATGGAAAACAGGTGTTGAATTTCTGTTCAAATAATTATCTCGGCCTTGCCAATAATCCCCGGGTTGTGAAAGCTGCCCAGGAAGCTCTCGGCCAATTCGGAGCAGGTCCGGCTGCGGTGCGTACCATTGCGGGAACGACTTCTTTGCATCTTGATCTTGAAAAACGACTGGCTAGTTTCAAAGGTGTTCCCTCTGCGATCATTTTTCAATCCGGCTATTGCGCCAATCTCGCCACCCTCCCTGCTCTGGTTGGCAAGGAGGACGCGATCCTTTCGGATGAGTTGAATCATGCCAGTATCATCGACGGCAGCCGCCTTTCCGGAGCTGCGATCATCCGCTACGCCCACTGCGACCCCGCTGATCTTGAAAAGGTGATCCTGGCAAACAAAGAAAATTTCCGAAGGCTGCTGGTGGTGACCGATGGAGTTTTCAGCATGGACGGGGATATCGCCCCGCTGGATAAGATCCTGGAAGTTACCGAAAAATATGACCTCCTGCTGATGGTCGATGACGCCCACGGCGAAGGGGTTCTTGGGAAAGGTGGGCGTGGGATCGTGGATCATTTCGGCCTTCACGGCAGGGTGGATGTGG
>Ga0209254_10005615_pt1 | contig 11535 bp, 9 predicted proteins | sample FrelakmetDIP11DI_FD_187148 | JGI IMG/M metagenome (GOLD analysis project Ga0209254, IMG submission 187148) | Freshwater lake sediment microbial communities from the University of Notre Dame, USA, for methane emissions studies - DIP11 DI (SPAdes)... | ecosystem: Environmental > Aquatic >... | reverse complement strand
CCCATCTGTTTCCTCGCCGGTCTCGCTGGTCCGTGACTGCCAGCGGGCAAAGAACAGGCTAAAGATTTCCTTCTGGCGCATGACAAAGACTACCACCCCGAAATAACCAAAAACAATTACTCCGACAAAGGGCAGGATCTGACCGAAGGGTTGCGGGAGCAGGGAAAGGGGGAAGGCCAGCAATGCGGCGATTAGCAGACCGATCACCAACCCCAGCAAGCCTGCTGCCAGGGTTTGCGCTGAGAGTTTCGACAGCACGCGCACCAGGGCGCGCGCCGGCCGGGTTGTGATAAACGGCGTCAGCACCAGCCCTACCAGCGCCCCGACCAACCCCAGGATTACTGCATATAGATCTCTTTGTGCTCCGAGAGCGTTGCCCAAATCTCGACCGATATATACCCCCACGATTGCTAAACCGATCATGCCGATGATGCGGAAAATAAATTCAATGCCGACCATAATAAATCCTCCAACAAAAAAGAGCGCAAGTCTCTGCGCTCACCTGGAGAGCACTCGCACACTGTGGTGCAAGATGCTCGGATCTGCCTGGAGGAACAATCGCATGAATGATAAAGCTAAAATGATAGCGATATTACTGGCAGTACACAGAACCAGGTGAGCAAAAAATGAATCCGGCAGAACATCAAATAACTTGATAAATAAATGCAATACCAATTCATATTATATAACAGAATCTGCTCTGTGGCGGTTGGAGGATTCTCATAACCGGCTGCGAGCTCCGGCATGGCGGAGGGCGGGATGACCAAAACAGGTTCTCCGCAAGAGCCTGAAAACCACTATAATTGAAGCCATCCCAGAGATAATCATTTATCCAGCTTTTGATCCAGGAGGCATGATGACTACTGTTTCTGCAGCGAGCATTTCCCCGATCGATCCCAAAATATACCCAAAGCGCATTTGGGCCTGGACCATGTACGATTTGCTGAGAGTGAATGTAGAAGAAGGCAAACGCCTGGCGCAGATGGAAGACGCCGAGTATCTCGAAGGAGAACCTGCCGCCTGATGACGAACCTGACCGGCGCCGAGCGCGCCCGTTATGTGCAGGAAATGTTCAGCCGCATCGCCCGGCATTATGACCTGATGAACCGGGTCATGACGGCTGGACAGGATATCCGCTGGCGCAGGATGGTGATTGGACTGACCGGTCTGCGCGCGGACGGCTGGCTGCTCGACCTGGGCGCCGGGACGGGTGACCTGGCGCGCGAGGCACTGCGGCAGCAACCTTTCGGTCATATCCTGGCAGCCGATTTCACCCTGGAAATGATGCGCGTGGGGCAGGAACGCTCCCGTCGCCAACCTTTATCCGTTAGCGGTTTGGTCTGGTCAGCCGCCAATGCAACACAACTTCCTTTCCCGGAACGGACCTTTGAAGCGGTGGTATCCGGCTTCTTGTTGCGTAATGTTACTGATTTGCCGCGCAGCCTGGCCGAACAATACCGGGTGCTCAAGCCGGGTGGTCGTCTGGTCGCCTTAGATACCACGCCGCCCCCGCGCACACCGCTTGCGCCACTGATTCGCTTGCACCTGCACACGGTGATCCCTGCGTTGGGGAGACTAATCGCCGGGCAGGCCGAGGCATACCAATACCTGCCGGACTCAACCGAAGGTTTCCTGGAACCGGAACAACTGGCTGCCCGTCTGCAGGAAACCGGCTTCCAGGATGTGCGTTTCCAGCGGATGATGTTTGGCACGATAGCCATCCATTGGGCTCGCAAGCCTAAGACAGGTTGAGTGGGGTTCCGATATGGTAAACGAAAAGCGCCGATTGGTAGTCGGGATGAGCGGAGCCTCCGGAGTGATTCTGGGAATCCGCCTGCTGGAATACCTGCACCAGAGCCAGTTTGAGACGCATCTGGTACTTTCCCCTGCGGCGCGCCTGACAATCGCCAAGGAAACCGACTGGCAGGTGAACGACGTTACCTCATTGGCGACCCACAGCTACAAATATTCGGATATCGGGGCAAGGATAGCTTCAGGCTCGTTCCCAACCCTGGGTATGGTGGTAATCCCTTGCTCGATCAAGACCCTCTCAGCGATCGCCAATTCTTACGCTGAGAACCTGCTGGTACGCGCAGCTGACGTGACACTCAAGGAAGGTCGCCCGCTGGTGCTGGTGGTGCGGGAGGCGCCATTACATTACGGGCACTTGCGCTTGATGGGGCTAACTGCCCGGGCCGGCGCGATCATTTTCCCGCCAGTGCCGGCCTTTTACGGGCGGCCGCAGAGCACCGGCGAGATCATCGATGGGCTGGTTGGGCGCATTCTACTGCGCCTGGGAATTGAAAATGACCTGTACACACGCTGGAATGACTGATAAAGCAGCCCGTTGTGGAGAACCATCCTATGTATGGCGCGCTGGGCAAGACAGGCGCTTGCAAATGGTCTTGAAGGCAGCCAGCGAAAGGACAGCCGGGGTGACGCTGGAGAATGGCTGCGGGGTGGGAATGTATGTCGCTCACCTGGCGCCGCAGGTTGGAAAAATAATTGGTCTCGAATATGATTTTGAGCGCGCTTGCGAAGCCGGACAGGTTGCGCAAGCGTATCCGAACGCGGCTATTCTATGCGCGGCGGGTGAGGCGTTGCCCTTTCCGGAGGCGTTTTTTAGCCTGATCTTGAGCCACGAGGTGCTGGAGCATGTCCAGGACGACCGAGCCTCGGTCAAGGAAATGCTGCGCACGTTGCAGCCGGGCGGGCGGATGGCGCTCTTCGTCCCCAACCGCGGGTACCCCTTTGAGACACATGGCATATTCTGGCGCGGGCATTATCGCTTCGGCAATATCCCGCTGGTAAACTACCTGCCACGCCGCCTGCGCGACCGCCTGGCGCCGCATGTGCGCATCTACTCCCGTGGCGAGCTGGAACGGCTGTTTGCGGGTTTACCAGTACGCTTTGTAGAGCGGACGATCATCTTTGGAGCGTATGACAACATCATTGCCCGCCTACCCCGGGTTGGAAAATGCCTGCGGGCGCTGCTCCAGTTGCTCGAGAAGACCCCAGTGCGAGTTTTCGGTTTAAGTCATTTCTGGGTGGTCGAGAAAACCGCCAAATCCTGAATATCACCCGGCTGGCTGGCGAAAATCGTAAATCCCGCCCTCGAAAAGCCAGACCCGCCCACAGGCCGGGCAGGCCAGCCTGTGGCCCTGGTTATCCAGCGGATGGCCCCCGCACTCCGGGCAGCGGAACATGGCGGTCTGTGATGCACCAGGAGGGCTTTTCGCCGGCTCGCCGCCCAATGCTTCCGCCCGGACGAATACGCTGGGGGTAACCTGCCAAAGAGCCCCGGTCCACTGCGCCAGGCTATCCATCCACACAAGCAGCCCAACCGGCAGCGTCCGTTTGAGCAGAGCGAGCCGGAAATGGGAGACGGTCAGCTGCCGGCGGATCGCAAAACCACTTTCTGTTAACCAGTTTCGCACTGCCTGGGGGTGGAAATCAAAGTTCAGAGGCACGAATTCCACCGGCTCAAGGCTGAACGGGTTCCACGACTGCCGGCCGACCAGATAACGGGCGATGGCTTTAAAGTTGCGTTTGTTGGCAAATTCCAGGATTAAAATTCCACCCGTCGGTAAGGCCTGGCGCACCTGCCCTAATGCCAGGCAGGGCTCTACCAGGTGGTGCAGGGTGCGGATCAGGGTCGCTGCGTCAAAAAGACCCGGCACGAAGGGCAGCCGGTAGACATCTGCGGCTACATATACATACCGGTCACTTTTGCCCAGCCGCTCCTGGGCCTGGCAGAGCTGCGTGCGCGAGTAATCCAACAACACAACCCGCTCGAAACCTGAGTAGCGTGGGGTATTCCTGCCAGCGCCGGCGCCCAGTTCGAGCAACAGCTTACCAGATCTTGGCAGCAGGCGCTGCAAAGCCACTGCTTCTGCCCGGTCCTCATATTCACGCCCCCCACTCGCCCAGAAACGGGTCTGATAGTCCGAACCCTCGTAATCAATTACGGGTGGATGACTGTTAGACACTTTTGGAAAACCCGGCAGTTCTAACCCGAATGCGTTTTATCACCGTTATAACCGCGACCCAGGCCATGATAGCGGAACCCCAGCCGTTTCATACTATCGGGATCGTAGATATTGCGCCCATCGAACACCACTGGCTGGCGCATGGTCTGGTGGATCAGCTCCAGGTCCAGGTTCTTGAACTCATTCCATTCGGTGACCACCATCAAGGCGTCACAACCCTTCGCCATAGCATAAACGTCTGAATACATCGCTACCGCCGGCAACAGCGGGCGCGCCACTTCCAGCGCCACCGGGTCGTAGGCACGCACTTGCGCGCCGGCTTCCAGCAGGGCGTTAGCAATATCGATCGAGGGAGCATCACGCATATCGTCGGTGTTGGGTTTGAAAGACAGACCTAGCAAACCAATGATCTTACCGCTCAAGTTGCCCAGCATATCCCGGATGCGGTTTACTGCCATCGGCCGGCGGTCGTCATTGATCTCCATCACAGCATTAATTAGCCCCGGGTGGCGACCCTTCTCGGCTGCCATGTAAGCCAGCGCTTTGACATCCTTCGGGAAGCAAGACCCGCCATACCCCAAACCGGCGTCCAGGAAGAGCGGTCCGATGCGCTTGTCGTAACCCATGCCGATCGCCACTTCTTTTACATCTGCCCCTAAGGCCTCACAGATATTAGCAATCTCGTTAATAAACGAGATTTTGGTCGCCAGGAAAGCGTTCGAGGCATATTTAATCATCTCGGCCGTACGCAGATCAGTGATTACAATCGGGGCACGCAACGGCAGGTGCAGTTGGGCGACTTTTTCTGCTGCCTCTGGATCGAGCGAGCCGAGCACAGTGCGGTGCGGCTGCATGAAATCACTGATCGCTGACCCTTCCCGCAAGAATTCAGGGCAGGAAACGACCCAGAAGGGGATGGGCTGCGGCTGGTAGCGGCGGACAATATCCGCCACCCAGTCACCCGTCCCGACCGGCACAGTGGATTTATTGACGATGACTAATGGCGTGTGCATGGTTTTGGCGACCATCTCAGCCACCGCCGCCACATGTCGCAGATCGGCCTCGCCATCCACGCCTGAGGGTGTGCCAACCGCGATAAAAACAAATTCGGTGCCATTCAGGCCTTCAGTATAAGAAGTTGTGAACGACAGGCGACCCGCATGGACGTTCCGCTCAACCAGCTCTTTCAGACCCGGTTCGTAAATCGGCATCTCGCCGCGCCGCAGGCCGGCAATCTTGTCTTCCATAATATCAAGGGCGATCACCCGGTTCCCCAAATCGGCAAAGCAGGCTGCAGTAACCAGCCCTACATAGCCAACGCCAATCACACAGATTTGCTTCATAAGAGTAATCTCCTGAAATTGTTTGCGATAACCGGAGGTCAATCTTACCATAGGATGTATAAAACCTGTCCATTAAAGATAACCGTCATCCCAGAGGCATGACCTCTGTCACTTGTGAATTGGCTAAAAACAGTCTAAAATATTCATATTAGAAATGTGTTAAAATAGACCGTAAATATGGAGATATCAAATGCAGATTACTCGCCAAGCTGACTATGCCGTGCGTGCTGTGCTATACCTGGCTCAACTTGGGCCTGACCAACGGGCTGCTACGAGCCAGATTGCTAAGCAGCAGCAGATTCCCCCTTCATTTCTGGCCAAGATCGTATCGCAGCTATCCGTGGCCGGATTGCTGCAGACCTCGCGCGGCGCGCGTGGCGGCGTCTCGCTGGCCCGCCCGCCCGAGCAGATCTCGATGCTCGAGGTGGTCGAGGCCATCGATGGACCGATCCTGCTCAATGAATGCGTTTCCCCGAACGGGGTGTGCGCCTTCGGCGACGATTGCCCGATGAAGCCAGTCTGGTGTGAGACCCAGGCGCAGTTAGTCCAGAGACTGAAAGCCGCCACCTTCGATAACTTCAAGGGCAACGGCCATCATACAGCGGTCGCAGCCTGAACGGGCGTTTTGCAAACTGAATTTTGCTGTTAAATTAATATCACAGGCATTGCACTGTGAAGCCGCCGCTATTTGGGCGGCTTTTGTTCTTTCCTGGCTGGTGCCCTATTTCGAATGGAAGCGCAACCGGACTCGTTCCCCTCAACCCGGTTGCGCTTCCGTTTTTATGAAATAACGGAACAGAAACCAATCTCCTGTCGTATAATCGGTCCTGGGAATGAATTCCAGATGGAATTCACTCCCTCGGGAATTCTTCCTCAATCTTCTCAGGAGGTGAGCATGTCTGAACCACGCATCGTGAGAGCGCCGCGCGGGACGCAATTGTCCTGCAAGTCTTGGCTCACAGAAGCCCCTTATCGCATGATCCAAAATAACCTGGACCCGGAGGTGGCCGAACGACCGCAAGACCTGGTTGTTTACGGCGGGCGCGGCAAAGCTGCCCGCAGTTGGGAAGCCTTTGATGCCATCCTGGAGGCGCTGCGGGAACTGGAAGATGACGAGACCTTGCTGGTGCAATCTGGCAAACCGGTGGCGGTATTTAAATCCCATCCCGACGCGCCACGCGTGCTGATCGCCAACTCGAACCTGGTGCCGCATTGGGCCACCCAGGAACATTTTGACATGCTGGCTGCTCAAGGGTTGATTATGTACGGTCAAATGACGGCTGGCTCGTGGATCTACATCGGCACGCAGGGCATCTTGCAAGGCACATACGAGACTTTGGGGGCGCTGGCGAGCCAGCGCGGTTGGGGCTCGTTGAAAGGCAAGTTTGTCCTGACTGCCGGGCTGGGTGGAATGGGCGGCGCGCAGCCGCTGGCGATCACGATGAACGAGGGGGTCGGGCTGATTGTGGAAGTCGATCCGCAGCGCGCACAGCGCCGCCGCGAGATCGGTTATGTGGACCTGGTGGTTGATACGCTGGAAGAGGCGATGACCCTGGTCGAGGAATATAAAGAGAAGCAGATCGCCAAATCCATCGGCCTGATCGGCAACGCGGCGGATATCTATCCGGAGCTGGTCATGCGCGGGGTAACGCCGGATGTGGTCACCGACCAGACACCAGCGCATGATGTGCTGTTCTATGTGCCCTCCGGGCTGAGCCTGACTGCCGCCGAAGCGCTGCGCCACAGCGACCCGGCTGAATACGGGCGCCGCTCGATGCAGTCGATGGCGAAGCACGTGGAAGCCATGCTGGCTTTCAAGCGCGCGGGAGCGGAGGTATTCGATTATGGAAATAACCTGCGCCAGCGTGCTTATGATTACGGGGTGAGCGACGCGTTCGAGTTCCCCGGTTTTGTGCCGGCTTACATCCGCCCGCTGTTCTGCGAGGGCAAGGGTCCCTTCCGCTGGGTGGCGCTCTCCGGCGACCCGCAGGATATCTACCGCACCGATGAAGCAGTGATGGAGCTTTTCCCGGAAGACGCCCACCTTCATCGCTGGATGAAAATGGCGCGCCAGAAAGTGCCGTTCCAGGGTCTGCCGGCGCGGATTTGCTGGCTGGGTTATGGCGAGCGCGCCAAAGCCGGCTTGAAATTTAATGAGATGGTTGCCAAGGGCGTGGTGAAAGCCCCGATTGTGATCGGCCGCGACCACCTGGACGCCGGTTCGGTGGCTTCTCCCAACCGCGAGACGGAGGGGATGCGCGATGGGACCGACGCGATCAGCGACTGGGCTATCCTGAACGCGCTGATCAACGCCGTGGGCGGAGCCACCTGGGTCTCCTTCCATCATGGGGGCGGCGTGGGGATCGGTTTCAGCCAGCATGCCGGTCAGGTGATCGTTGCCGACGGCACGCCCGAGGCAGCCCGCCGCCTGGAGCGCGTGTTGACCACTGACCCCGGCATGGGCGTTGTGCGGCACGCCGACGCCGGTTACCCGGAGGCGATCGCAGCCGCCAAGCGGCATGGCATTAAGATGCCAATGCTAAAATAATTTTGCAGAGTTGATAGTTCTTGATAGCCCTTACCTACTACACTACCCTTCACAACGATATACCATTATTGTGAAGGAGTAGTCTGATTATGGAAATCTCACGCCATTGGCGCTTACGCAAACAACGCTACGCTTTAGTCGGTGAAGTTTGTCCACACTGCAATGCCAAGCTGTTCCCGCCGCGCGATGTCTGTCCGGAGTGCGGGCAGGAAGCTCGCACGCCTTACCAGTTCAGCGGGCGCGGTGAGGTTTATTCGTACACCACCATTTACGATCCGCCAGCCGGTTATGAGGAAAACGCGCCTTATACCGTGGCGCTGGTCAAGCTGGAAGAAGGCCCGATCGTCACTGCCCAGCTGACCGACCTGGGCGACGAGCCGGTCAAGATCGGCGCGCCGGTCGAGATGGTCACCCGGAAGTTGCGCGAGGATGGGGATGAGCGGGGGATGATCATTTACGGGTATAAGTTTAGGCCGGTGCTTAAGGTCTAGAACCAAGCCAAGATTCGGGAATTAGAGAGCGCTTTCCAGAGATGGAAGGCGCTTCTTATTGTTTAAGGTATCTTTACTCACTGCGCAGGGCATTGCGCCATGTGCAGGTATTGCTGGCATTCCTCTGGCGTCCAGGTGCGGGTCAGGCGCGTCCGGGCCAGTTGCATGAGATCTTCAATCTCTAGGAAGAAGCCGCGGATGTGGATGGGTCGTGTCCTGTCAAAGATTCCAGTCAGCAAATGCTTGCCATCTGGAGTAAAAGAAACGTCTAAGCCCGAGACCCTGAAAAGCTCTTGGATTGTGGCTGCATCGTAAATGATCACGACCTCATCCATGCCTCCCACTCCTATATAGCGGCCGTCCGGGCTAAAGCTCAATCCGGATGTCGCGCTGCTGTGGCCGGTCAGAGTGGCGATTCGCTGGCCGGTTTGAGCATCATACAATATCGCATCGTTCTTCAGGTTTGCCAGCAAGCGCTTACCGTCCGGGCTGAAGACCGCAGCTCCGTCGTAACAAGAGGGCAACTCTAGCAGCCGGTTGCCCGCCTCGGCATCCCAGATGCGCAAAATCTCCTGGTCGGTGGTAACAAGCCGTTTGCCATCCGGGCTGAAACCAACAAAAGAAACGCCATACTTCAGGCCTGTCGCCAGCTTCAGAACCTGAGTGTCATTGGTTAGGTCCCACACAACGGCAGTTCCATCACTGTATCCAATGGCATAACGCGAGCCGTCCGGACTGAGCGCTGGAAAGGACGAAACGTCGGTTGGAGGGGGCGAGATGGATTTAAGCAGTTTCCCGGTGGCCAGGTCGATCACATTGACGGTGTCCGTTTCAAATTGATAGACCACCAGCCGGGTGAAATTTCGATCCGCCCTTGGGCTGTACTTGCCGCCATCCGTCTGAATGGTGCGGATCTCCCTGGCGCCGGATGGAGATAGCTCCCAGATATGAATCATATCGTCGAACATCCCCGCCCCGGTCGCCAGGTACTTCCCATCCGGGCTGATCATCATCAGGCTTGCCCAGTCTCTTGGACCAATAGTCAGCCATTCCTGATTTCCCGAAGGGGTCAGGTCCCACAACTTGATCGAGTTATCATCGTGGATGCTGACCAGGTGTTTTCCATCCGGGGCAAGGGAAATTCCCATGACCATCCCCGCATTGCCACCCAGGATATACCGTTGCTGGCCGGTGACCGCATCCCAGACCCGGATGGTGCCGTCTGCGTGCCCGCTGATCAAGCTGGCTCCATCGGGGCTGAAAGCCAGGCCGTTGCAGCCTTCGGATGCGCCGGTGAGGGTCAGTTTGAGTCTGGGCGGAGAAGCGGCCGAGGCGGAGGCCAGATCGAATATCTTGAGATCTTTAACGGATATGGCAAGCTGCTGCCCATCCGGGCTGAAAGCGATCCGCATCGGCTCGGGAAATTGGGAATCAAAACGGTAGGATAGATAGAAACGCGGCTGGCCGCTTCGTTTCCAAACCGTGACCGTTGGGTTATACACCCCAGTCGCCAGATAGCTGCCATCCGGACTAAAGGCAACGTCGGTCACCCAGGCGTCATGCTGTAGAGTCTGCAGTTCTGCCCCGGTGAGCACATCCCACACCTGGACCGTTTTATCGCTGCTGCCGGTGACCAGCAGCTTCCCATCCGGGCTGAAAGCCAGGCAATAAACATCGCCGCTATGCCCGCTCAGGATATGCAAAAGCTCGCCAGTGGCTGCATCCCAGATTTTGACGGTGTATTTATCTGAAACGGCTGCCAGCCGGCTGCCATCCGGGCTGTAATGCAGCGTATTCCCGGAAGTCTTAGCTCGAATGGTTTCACTGATTGGATTGGTTATCGTGAACAGCGCAGTGCGGCTGATTTTTTGACTTTCTAAATCAAAAGACCAGATCTTCACCGTTCCATCCATCGACTGTGTGGCGAAGCGATCGCCATCCGGGTGAAAGTCCATGCCCAATCCCCAATCAGTGTGCCCGGAGTCGATGCTGTCCCTCAGCCGGGAGGCCTGTATGGCCAGGTGCAGGGCGGTCTCAGCTTCCGGAATGTCGGCGGTTTCGGCTGCCTGCATCGCCAGCAGGATACTGCGCTGCGGATCGATGGTCAGGTTACTCAGCGCCGCTGCAGCCAGCTCGCGCGAAAAGGCCAATCGCGCTTGCTCTTCGGCCCTCAGGCTTTCGCTTTGCGCAGTTGCCAGGTTCTGCCCGGCAATTTGAGCATTGCGATTTGACTGCTGTCCAAAGAAGCCTGCGGCAATTGCCAGCAGGGCGGCGACAACCAGGGCTGCCAGCAGGTACAGGGCGCGTCGACGCAAGCGTTTTGCAGCCATAGCTTGCGTTTCAGCCAGCTGGCGGGCGGTTTCCAGCTCACGCCGGTTTTGTTCTTCGCGTTCTCTGGCTTCGCGCTGGCTTGCTTCTTGGGACGCTTCTAAAAAAGCCTGTTCCTGGGCATTTAGCAGGCTGGGATTGGCCTGCGCCCATTCGACCGCCTGGGCCAGGCGCGCCCCACGGTAAAGCGCCCCGGGATCCTGCTCCAACCGCTCCCATTCCTGGGTTGCCTCGGTCAGGTGACGGTGCGCCCGCAGGCCTTCCCGATCCTGCGCCAGCCACTCGCGCAGCGTGGGCCATTCACGGATCAGGGCCTCGTGCGCAACCTCAGCGCTGTCTTCGCTGGTGGTGATCAAGCGCGCATCGGCCAGCTTGACCAGGACTTGCTCCACCTGTTGCGGGTCGCCATAGGGTGCGGACGGCACCAGCTCGCTAAGCGCCGCCCGGCGGCGGGTGTCCTGGGTGCCCTCGCCCAGCTCGGTCAGCCGCAGGAAGATATTGCGAGCAATTTGCTGCTGCACGGGGGTCAGCTCGCCGTAGTAGACCCTCTCGGCTGTTTTGGCGATCGCCCCGCGCACCCCACCGGCTTCCGAGTAAGCCCTAAGGTTCATCAGGTTGGCGCGGCGCCGCTTCCAGGTTTCGAGCAACGCATGTGAAAGCAGGGGCAAGGCGCCGGGTTCGGGCTGACAATCCTCGCTAGCCCCGATGTCATGCAACATCAGGTCGACCAGACCAGGGGAGAACTCCCACCCGCCGCGGCGAGCCGGCTCTTCGATCGCCTGGCGCAGCTCAAACACGTCCATCGCCCCCAGGTATTCCTGATGTCTGGCGACTTC
>Ga0209254_10005614_pt1 | contig 11537 bp, 9 predicted proteins | sample FrelakmetDIP11DI_FD_187148 | JGI IMG/M metagenome (GOLD analysis project Ga0209254, IMG submission 187148) | Freshwater lake sediment microbial communities from the University of Notre Dame, USA, for methane emissions studies - DIP11 DI (SPAdes)... | ecosystem: Environmental > Aquatic >... | reverse complement strand
GGCACTGGCAGCGCACGACGCCGCCGTGGCCACAGAATAGCGCAGCGCCCGCCGTACGGGATTGCGTGAGCGGGTGCCGTGGCGGCGTGTTACGTCGAATCGGCGGCGGATCTGGCCGTCGCGCCGGTCGCGGCCACCGCGCCGACGGCCGCGGGCGACACCGGCCGGCGACCATAGAAATCCGGATAGTCCGGCGACAGGCCCTTGAAGCGCTTGTGCAGCCACAGGTACTGCTCGGGCATCCGCCGCACCTGCGCCTCGATCAGCCGGTGGAAGCGCAGCGTGTCGGCGGCGCTGTCGGCACTCGGGAAGTCCTCGAACGGCGGACCGATCGTCACGCGATAGCCGGCCGCGCCCGGCAGGCGCTCCGGGAAGAACGGCAGTACCGCGGCGCCGGTCAGCTTCGCGAGCCGCGACGTCGCCGTGTTGGTCGCGGCGGGCACGCCAAAGAACGGCACCATCTCGGCGCCCTTGCCGCGGAACGCCTGGTCGGGTGAATACCAGACGGTCCCGCCGCCCTTGAGCACTTTAATCATCGAGCGGATGTCGTCGCGCGAGATCATGCCGTCAGCGACTGATCCGCGAAGGGTGATGAAGAAGTGCGTCAGCAGCGCGTCCTTCGACGGCTTGTAGACCGCATGTGTCGCGCGCGTCAGCGCATACATGCCGGCGGAGATCTCGAGCGTCGTGAAATGCGCCGCGAGCAGGATCACGCCGCGGCCCTGCGCGACCAGCCGGTCGACGTGCTCGAGCCCCTCGATCTGCACGAGCGGGAGGATCTTGTCGCGTGGCGCCCACCAGATCAGCGCCGTCTCGCAGACCGTGATGCCGACGCTGCGCCAGTGCGCGCGCAGGATCCGTTCGCGCTCCGCCCCGGAAAGTTCTGGCAGGCACAGCGCGAGGTTGCGCCGCGCGACGCGACGCTGCGGCAGCGGCAAGCGACCGGCGAACGCGCCCAGCGCGCCGCCGATTTTCAGTAGTGTCGGGTACGGCAGCTTCGCAAGCGCCCGCAGCAACGCCATGCCCAACCAGGTCGGCCAGTACTGCGGCAGCAGGAACTTTGGCGAGAGGCTCACGGCGCCAGCGTCACCGCGGCGCCGCTGCCGGTGTTGCCGATGATGCCGGCAGCGCGGCCGGACCCGGCGCTCATGCCGTCGGCGGCGCCGACACCGCCGCGGCGGCAGCCGCGAGCGCGACCAGGCGCTCAGTCTGGCGCCGCAGCATCGGGCCGAAGTTCTGCCGGTCGTAGAACGCCGTCAGCGCCGGCACGTCCGGGCCGCGGCAGACCAGGTGTTCAGGTTCGCAGCACAGCGGCATGTCGCGCGCGATCTCGGTCAGCTGGCGCGCGAGGAAGGCGGCGTCGCGATGCTCGGCGAGCCGCGCCGGCAGCTTCGAGGCGCCGCGGATCGGCAGCTGTGCGACGTCGTCGAGGTTGTCGTACAACTCCTCGAGCGAGGCGAACGTCTTCATCAGCACGCCCGCGGTCTTCGGGCCGACGCCGGGCACGCCCTTGATGTTGTCGACCGAGTCGCCGGTCAGCGCGAGATAGTCCGCATACCGCTCCGGCGGTACGCCGAAATGCGCCTCCATCTCGTGGTGGCGCAGCTGCAGGTTGTCGGCGTAGTTCCAGTAGATGTCGCCCTCGCGGATCAGCTGCGCGAGGTCCTTGTCGCGCGTCACCACGGTGCTGCAGTGGCCCTGGCGACGGAAGCGGGCGTGCAGCGTGCCGATGATGTCGTCGGCCTCGTACTCGGCGCTGCCGAACTCGGCGAGGCCCATGAGCCGGCAGAACTCGCGGCAGCGCTCGAACTGCAGCTTGAGGTCCGGGGGCGCGGGCTCGCGATTGGCCTTGTAGGCCGGATAGATCTCGTTGCGGAACGAACTGCTGAGGCTCTCGTCGAACGCCACCGCGAGATAGCGCGGCCTGGCGCGCTCGATCAGATCGCCGAGGAAGCGCGCAAAGCCGAACAGCGCATGCACGGGGTTGCCGTCGCGGTCCGTCATGTCCGGCGGCATGGAGTAGTACGCGCGGAACACATAGACGGAAGCGTCGATCAGGTAGATCACGGGCGCGATTGTAGCCCCGTCGTCGCCTCGCCGGGGTCAGGCCATCAGCTTCTGCAAGCGCCCGTGAAGCGGGCTGGAACGCGGGAAATGCGCGATCAGGTAGGCCATCTGGTCGACCAGCACGCGCCGGCCCTTCAGGAAAATGTACTCCGCATAGGTCGGCGTGAACGGCACCGCCAGCAGGTGCATCCTGGCCTGCTCGGGCGTGCGCGAGGCCTTCAGGTTGTTGCAGCGCCGGCAGGCCGTGACGACGTTCGTCCAGCTGTCCTTGCCACCCTGGCTGAACGGCCGGACGTGGTCCCGGGACAGATCCCGGGACGCGAATCGCTCCCCGCAGTACAGGCACAGGTAGGCGTCGCGGCGGAACAGGGTCAGGTTGTTCAGCGGCGGGACATAGTCGTGGCGGAGGTGACCCGGGTTGCCGGTATGCCCGACCGTGGCCACGATCGAGTTGACCTCGAGGACGGTCCGGCGACCGGTCTCGGCGTTGGTGCCGCCGAAGAGCTGGAAGATCGGGGTGCCGCAGGTGTAGGCCACCTGGCCCTGGTGGTAGAGCCGGGCGGCCTCCTTGTAGTCGATCCATTCCAGCGGCATGCCGGCGATGTCGGTGCGCAATACGTGATGCGCGAGCGAGACGCTGCCCGGGCGCGAAACGAGGCGGAACTCGTCGTCGCTCCCATGGTCCGCAAGATCGAGGTCGATACCGGTCATCGAACCTCTAAGATAAGCACGTGCAGCCGGGAATTCAACGCGCCGGGGTCGCGGGTATCCCGGGCGCGGCTCGCGGGGCTGCCGCGCGGATCCCGACGTTCCGGAGGCCTCATGGCGTTCTCACGACGATCTGCGATTCTCGGCGCCGGTGCCGTCGCACTCGGCGCGCACGCCGTTGCCGCCGCGCCGGACGGCGCGGATCCGGCCATCATCGATCGCTGGCACCGCAAGCTGGTCTACGCCCTCGACGACCGCCCGGTCTACTGGTGGAAGCTCGGCACCAAGTACGGTGTCGTCGACGGCGAGGTGACGCCGCTCTGGGGCATGCAGGTGTTTTTCGTCCAGCAGGTGCGCGCGCATCGCGCCCGCGATTTCGACGTCGCCTCGCTCGAAATCGTGTTCCTCACCGACCTTGCCACAGGCGCGTTGCTCGACACCTGGCGCAACCCGTACACCGGCGAGACCCTGCCGGTGCCCAATCGTGTTTTCGGGCCGGAAGTGCAGACGCTGAGCAGCGTCGGCGGCGAGGTCCAGAGCGAGATGCCGGGCGTGTCGATCCAGCGCCGCCACAGTTTCGGGCCGGCCACCGTCGCCGGCAACGACGTGTGGCTGCCCGTCGACACCGCGTCGGTCGTCACCCGCGCGCGCGGCGATGCACCGCCGTTTCGCGTCAACGACCTCGAGACCTATCACGGCAGCCTGGCCGATCTCGAGCGTGAGCGGATCCGCAGTGCGCCGGCCACGGCGGTGCTGCACATCATCAGCAGCTGGCAGGGCTGGCTGAAGATGGGGAACCGGCCCGGCAGCCAGGTCACGCGTCTCAACGCACGCAAGGCCTTCGCCATGAAGGATGTTCCCGCATCGATCCGGGCGCTGCTTGCAGCCCACTACCCCGGGATCGTCGCCGACCCGCTCGCCGCGCTCGACCGTCCTCCGGAGAGTTTCGAGCGGTCGCGCGGACCGTGACAGTTTCGCGCCCTCCGCACGCGCGACCTCCAGGAACCTCGCCGGGCCGGATCCTCGGCGGCCAGCCGCGGGAAGACTAGAATGACGGGCGTTTTCGCGCGCAACCGACCTGGTCTCCCGTAACCGTGAGGATGGACATGAACGATTCCAGGCTGACCCGGCGTGAACTCCTGGCGTCGAGTTCGGCACTCGCCGCAGGGCTGACGCTCGCGGGAACCGTTGCGGCCCAGGCCCCTGCGACGACGGGGGCGACGACAGGGGGCACATCGGCGGGGACGACGGCCGGCGCCACCGAAGCCACGAACCGCCCGAAGTACCACGCCGCCGTGATGCGTCTGCCGATCGAGATCCCGATCAGCGCCGGCGCGCTCGAGGCGACCCGCCAGCGCAATGCCGCGGCGATGATCGCGGCAATCGACGCGGTGATGAAGGGCCCGGGGCCGCGGCCGAAAGTCATCGTATTCCCCGTGCTGCAGTACACCTCGGCGCGCCGCGCGGTCTCGGGCGTGCCGATGTCGGCGGTCGCGGTCGACCTGATCTCCGAACCGCTGCAGAAGTCGATCTTCGCGCCGGTCGTCGAAGCCTGCCGCCGCTACGACTGCTACGTCGCCACCAGCACGCAGGAGAAGATCCCGCAGCTGCCGGGCACCTTCTTCCACACCGGCTTCGTGATGGGGCCCGAGGGCCTGGTGCTGCGCTCGCCGAAGTCGCAGGCGCAGAGTGCACCCGAAGTCTCCTACCTGCGAGACATCGCGCGCGACTACGAGCGCCTCTTCGGCGCCGGCTCGATCCTGCCCGTGAAGGACACGCCGATCGGTCGCATCGGCTGCTTCGTCGAGGGCGAGGCCGAGGTGCTGGAGGTGTCGCGGCTGCTCGCCAGCAAGGGCGCCGAGGCGATCCTGCACACCAGCCTCGAGGATGGCGACATCCCCTGGCAGGCGTTGAAACAGGCCATCGGCTTCCAGTGCCACCTCCACCTGCTGACCGGCACCACCTCGCGCTTCATCCGCAGCGACCGGCCCGAGCCCGAGTGGGCCGACGGCGCCTCGACGATCGTCGGTCCGGACGGCAAGGTGCTGGCCTCGATCGGCGAGCGGCACGAAGGCGCAGCGACGGCCGAGATCGACCTCAACGCCAACGCGGCGGCGAAGAAGAAGTTTGGCCGCAATACCGTGCCGGCGTGGGGGCTGTATTCGGAGCTCTACAAGGGCTAGCCGCGAATGGCCGCCGTCGCGGCCAACCCTTAACTCGCCAGGTGGCCATTTGCTGAACGGCCAGTGTCATGGCTTCGCCGCCGCGTACCCTCACTCACGGTTTTCCAACCTCGTGCGCACAGGGCCATGACCATGAATTCACAACCTTCCTGTTGGTCACTGGTTGCAGTCGCCGCCGTGCTCGGGCTACCGGCCACTGCTCGGGCCGAGTCCGCGCCTTCCTCGGAAGTTGCCGCGAATTACCTCGGCGTGGGCGTTCGCGGCGGGAAGGCGGATGCGACAGCCGGCGTGATCGATTCGAAGTTCAAGCTCATGGATGTGGGCGAGCGTACTCTCTCGACCCGACCGGCTCTGCTGATGGGGGGGTACGACACCGAATGGCGCCTGCCTTTCACCATCGAAGGCAAGCAGAGCGCACGCGGGTGGTCGCTGTTTGGCGGTGCTGGCCTGGCCTACAACATGGACGATCTTGGCGAGACAGACGTCATGGCGGTGGCCGGAGTCGACCGCGCCGTGAGCCGTCGGTTGATCCTGAACCTGACGATCAACTACATATGGCAAAGCGATATCTCGGATGACGACTCCGAATTCCTGGCGACCCTCAACTACAGGTTTTAGCGCCGCCGGCGGAGAGGAAATTCAAGCCAATCGCGCCTCCTCCCGGTTCAGATCAGGCTCGACTGGACCGGCGGTGCCCGCGCCCCAGCGGCAGCTCGGGCTCGAGGGCCGCGCGATCGATCGATCGTGACGCGGCCCTGGCGATCCCCCTCCTTCCGGTGCCCATCAGCCGCCAGACCTGAACGTTGCGCTGCCCACCGCTTGCCCGGCGACGACACCCGCGGCACTCTGTTCGCTGGAACGGCGGTTCGGGGGCGATCATGACCAAGCGGACCTATGCCAACGATCCCGACGGCACGCGCCTGCCGATCAAGGTCGACGCCACCTCGAATGGCGAGTTTCTCCCGCCGCGGCTGACGCCTGCGGAGATCGCCGCCAACCGGCTGGCCCTCGAACAGGCCGACGCGCACGCGCGGCGCACCGGACGGGCGAGGCGCGACTTCCTGGTCTCCGCCTGCGGCGCCGCCACGACGCTGCTGGCGTTCAACGAGGTCGCCGCGGCAACCGGCAAGCGCGGCAGCTCGTACGTGCTGCCCGAGGAGGCGCGCTTCGAGCCGCCCGCGGCGCGCGCGGCGCTCGACGGCGACGAGTTCATCTTCGACGTGCAGGGCCATCACGTCGGCACGGTCGAGAGCTGGCGGGAAGGCACGGCGCTGTGGCCGGCGCGCAAGGCCTTCAACTCGGGCTTCCCGCCGCACGCGCGCTGCGACTATCGCGGCCCCGACCCGGAGCTCGGGCACATCGAGTGCATCGACGCCGACGCGTTCGTGAAGGAGGTCTTCCTCGACAGCGACACCGACGTCGCGGTGCTGTCGTTCGGCCCGGCGCCCGGCAACACGATGATGCCGCAGTACTCCGAGGGCGCGGCGACGGTGCGTCTGGTCGAGGCGCTCGGCACGACGCAGCGCCTGATGGTGCACGGCAGGTGCATGCCGACCTACGGCGAGGATCTCGACGCGATGGACGAAACCGCGGCGAAATGGCCGATCGCGGCCTGGAAGACCTACACCCAGCAGGGCCCGGACGACACCGGCTATTTCCTCGATGACCCGCTCGGCCAGCGCTTCATCGACAAGGTGCGCCAGCTCGGCAACAAGCGCATCGCCGTGCACAAGGGACTGCCGTTCCTGCAGTACAGGAACAACCTGAAGTACGCGGGTTCGCGCGACGTCGGCCCGGCCGCGCGCGCCAACCCCGACGTCACGTTCATGATCTACCACTCGGGCTACGACATGCGGGTGCCCGAGGGCCCGTACGCGCGCGGCTCGGGCGCCGGCGTCGACGACCTGATCACCTCGCTCCTCGACGCAGGCCTGAAGCCCGGCAGCGGCCACAACGTCTACGCCGAGCTCGGCAGCACCTGGCGCTACCTGATGCGCGACGCCGACCAGGCCGCGCACGTGATCGGCAAGCTGCTCAAGCACTTTGGCGAGGACCGCATTCTCTGGGGCACGGACTCGATCTGGTACGGCTCGCCGCAGGACCAGATCATGGCGTTCCGCGCGTTCCAGATCTCCGACGAGTTCCAGCAGAAGTTCGGCTATCCGAAGCTCACGCCGCAGGTCCGCGCGAAGATCTTCGGCCTGAACGGCGCGGCCGCGTACGGCCTCTCGCCTGCCGAGGTGCGCAAGTCGACGGCGCGCGATCCGGTCGGCCAGGCGCGGGTCGCGTATCGCGAGGAGCCGGATCCGAGCTTCCTGACTTACGGCCCGAAGAACCGGCGCGAGTTCTTCCGGCTGCTGGCGCTGCAGGAGCGGTGAGCCGAGACACGGCCGCGCGGCTCCTCGCGGCGCGACTCGCGCTGCTGTCCGTCGTAGTGCTGCTGCCCGCGGCGCTGCTGGCGGCCGGTGCGGCGCCCTCGTTCGCGCAGCAACCGCCCCCGCCGCCCCGGGATCCGGTCGCTGCGCTCTATGCCGAACATTGCGCGGTCTGCCACGGCGACACCCTGCGCGGCGGCGCGCAGGGCACGCCGCTGGTCGGGATCGAGCTGCGACACGGCAGCGACGTCGAGCAGATCGCCGCTTCCACCGCATCGGGCTTTCCGGACCGCGGCATGCCCGCCTGGTCGGCGACGCTTGGCGCGGCGCAGATCCGCGCGCTCGCGCTCTATGTCGCCGAGCAGCGGGCCGGTACCAGCCTCGCCGATTTCCGCTACGCCGCGCCGCTGCGCCTTCCCGAAGGGACGCTGCACGGCGAACGGCACGACTTCCGTCTCGTGACGATCGCGGACGGTCTCGATCCCCTGCCCTACGCCCTGGCGGCGCTGCCCGACGGGCGCTTCCTGGTCACGGAGAAGATGCGCGGCCTGAAGCTGGTGTCGGCGGATGGACGAACGGCGCAGCGGGTTCGCGGGACGCCGCCGGCGCATGCCGACGCAATGCCGTTCGGCGGCCAGGCGATGGGCGTCGGCTGGCTGCTGGACGTGGCGCTGCACCCGGACTACGCGACCAACGGCTGGATCTATCTCAGCCACGGCGATCGCTGCTCGGGCTGCAACGCGGCCAGCCGCCAGTCGGGGCAGCCGGTCTCGATGAACCGGCTGGTGCGCGGCCGCCTGCGCGACGGCGAGTGGGTGGACCCGCAGACGATCTGGGAAGCAGACGTCGACGAGTACACGGGGATGTTCGAGATCGCCGCCGGCGGCCGCATCGCCTTCGACGGCCGCGGCCACCTGTTCTTCAGCATCGGCATGAAGGGTCCGACCGAGATCGCCGATTTCCAGGACCTCGCGCGGCCCGCGGGCAAGATCCTGCGACTGCACGACGACGGACGGATCCCGCGCGACAACCCGTTCGTCGGGCGCCCCGGCGCGCGGCCCGAGATCTGGAGCTACGGGCATCGCAGCCCGCAGGGCCTCGAGGTGGATCCGGCAACCGGCCGCCCCTGGGGCACGGAGATGGGTCCGCGCGGCGGCGATGAACTGAACCTGCTGAAGCCGGGACGCAACTATGGCTGGCCGCTGCTCTCGAAGGGCGTCAACTACGACGGCACGCCGCTCGACAACGCCCGCAGGCTCGGGATCACGTTCGATCCCGCCGACATCGAACCCCCGGTGCTCGACCTGACGCCCTCCCCGGTGCTCGACCTGACGCCCTCGCCCGCGGTCTCCAGCTTCGTGTTCTATCGCGGCGCGGATTTCCCGCGCTGGGGCGGCCACCTGATCGTCGGCACGCTGCGCGCATCGGATCTGTATCGCATCGAACTGCGCGGCGACGCCGTCGTGGGCGTCGAGACCCTGCTGCAGGACCTGGCGCGCATCCGCGACGTCGCCATCGGCCCCGAGGGGCAGCTGTACCTGCTGCTCGAGCACGACAGCGGCGGCAGGATCGTCAGAGTCGTGCCGGTGGCCGAAGGCGTCCCAGGTCGCGCCGTCGCACGCTGATGAAGGACGCCGCGCGGCGATCGGCGCGCTGCATCGAAACTGCGGCGTTACTTCAGCGCCGCTTCAGGCAGGCGTTCGCGACTACCGCGACGCTCGCGTTCCGGGAAACCGAAACGCGGAACGAGCGATGCGACACCACGATAGCCGCCGGAACCGATTCGCGCTGTGGGCTCTCCCTGTTCTGGCCTCGCACGCACTGCACGCCGCGCCCGGCGACCTGTACCCGCCTACGGCGTCGGCAGCGTCGCGGTCGAACCCGCGCCGGATGCGGGCTCGATTGCGGTCCAGCGGCGGCGGCCGGACGGCAGTCAGGACACGCGTTAATGCCGCGTGGTCCATCCCGTCCCCGCAGTCGCGCCGTCTGCGTTCAGGCGTTCGGGTAACGCGCCAGCCGGTCCGCGTCCAGGATGTGGATCTCGCGCTTGTCGACCGTCACCAGGCCGGCGTCTTCCATCTCGTGCAACACGCGCGAGAAATACTCGGGGGTGATGCTCAGGCGCGAGGCCACGGTGGCCTTGCTCACCGGCAGGGTGACCACCAGGGGCGCCTCGGGCGCGGTCTCGCCGTCAGGCTGGTCGCGCAGCAGGTAGCCGATGATGCGCTGCACACCGCTGTCCAGCGCATAGGCCTGCACGTCGCGCACCAGGCCGTGCAGGCGGGCGGACATTCCGGCCAGCATGCGCAGCGCAAAGCGCGAGTCGCGCTCGATCTCGGCCAGCACCGCCGCCTTGGACACGCTCAGCAGCAGGGTGTCGGTCAGCGCCTGGGCGTTGATGAAATAGGGCTTGTCCAGGAACATCAAGGCCTCGGCAAAGCTGTTGCCGGGGCCCACCAGCTCGATCACCTTCTCTTGCCCGGCCGGCGAGCGGGCAAACAGCTTGACCTGGCCGCTGACGGTGACGTGGAACGCCTCGCAGGGCTCGCCCACGCGGAACACCATGTCGCCTCGACCCAGGCGGCGCAGCTGGCAGCCGGCGGCCAGACGCTCCAGCTCGGCGCCGCTCAGGCCACTGAACAGCGGCAGCACCGCCAGGTAGCGCGGCAGGTCGAAATTGCCAAGGTCCATGGGTGGGTGGGAGTCTCTGGGCGGCCGTAGGGAGGGCGGCCATTGTGGGGCCGCAAGCTGCCGGCCCCAAGCCCGCTGCCAGCAGGCGCCGACCGGCTTCAGCGCGTGAGCTGCGCGTATACCGTGGCCAGCCGCGCCGGCAACTCGGCCGGCCGCTGCACCTGCGCCCAGCCGCGCACGCCGAACAGATGCGGCAGGTAGACGTGGGCGGCCGCATCGATGCTGATGCAAAACGGCAGCAGGCCTGCCTCGCGCGCTTCCATCACCGCGTGACGGGTGTCTTCGAGGCCCCAGCGGCCTTCGTACTGGTCCAGATCGTTGGGCTTGCCGTCCGTCAGGATCAGCAGCAGGCGCTGGCGCTCGGGGCGTTGCGCCAGCGCCAGCGTGGCCGCGCGGATGGCCGCGCCCATCCGCGTGTAGTAGCCCGGCTTGATGGCGCCTACCCGGGCCTGGGCGTCACGGCCCCAGGCTTCGTCGAAACCCTTGAGATGCTGCAGCCGCACGTGCTGGCGCCGCACCGAGCTGAAGCCCAGCATCGCAAACGCATCGCCGGTGCCGTGCAGCGCCTCGCCAAACACGTACAGCGCGTCGCGCACCACGTCGATCACGCGGGCCTGGTTGTTCACCCAGGTTTCGGTGGACAGCGACAGATCGGCCAGCAGCAGCGTGGCGAGGGAACGTTCGCCGCGCACACGCCGGGCGAACACGGGTGGATCGACGGGTGCGGCCGTGCCGCTGCGTCCACCACCCGCGTGGCGCACCCAGGCGTCCAGGTCCAGGTCGTCACCCTCGGTGCAGGCGTGCCGCCAGCGCGGCGCGGCGCGCAGCACCTCCAGCCGGCGGCGCAGTCGGCGGGCGGTGGCGCGCAAGCCGGGTGGCGGCAGAAAGGGTGGCGCAGCACGGGCGGCCAGTGTCAGCACCTGGCAGTGCTGCGGGAGCAGGCGCCGCTGCTTCCAGTCCCACTCGGGCAGCGACAGCGCCGGACCCAGCGGGGCATCGTCGGCGCTGGCGCTGGGCAGGTCCAGATCGAACTTCACCCGCGAGGCGGGCGCGCCGTTGCCGCGCTGAACGGTGAGCAGGTCCATGTCGTCGGCGGCGTGGCGGGCCTGGCCGTCGTCCTCGTCGTCGCAGCCCCGGTCGAGTGGCACATGCTCGCCGAAAGTGGTGATGGATTCGGTGCGCGAGGGCAGCAGCATCGGCGCGCGGCCCGAGGGCTTGGGCGCGCGGCGGGTGCGGCGGCGCTCGGGGCTGGCCTCGGCCACGGTGTTGGCGCGCGGGGCCGGTCGTGCATCGGGTAGAGCGCCACTGGCACCCTGGGTCGGCAGCGGCGGCAAGACCTCCAGCCACAGCCACACCGGGGCCACGTCCAGCGGCTGCACCGGGGCACCGCCGACTTCGGCGATCGGGGTGAATCGGTCAGGATCCGCCCGCAAGGCCGCCTGCACCTGCGCCTCGGCCGCCGCGGCCGCACCGTGCAGGTCGCCGGGCGGCGGCCGCTGGGCCAGGTGGGCAT
>Ga0209254_10005613_pt1 | contig 11540 bp, 13 predicted proteins | sample FrelakmetDIP11DI_FD_187148 | JGI IMG/M metagenome (GOLD analysis project Ga0209254, IMG submission 187148) | Freshwater lake sediment microbial communities from the University of Notre Dame, USA, for methane emissions studies - DIP11 DI (SPAdes)... | ecosystem: Environmental > Aquatic >... | reverse complement strand
ATTCCGTCGGATTTGCGCGCCTTGCATCTGAAGCTTTTTACTGTGCCGTCTGATTTTCGACTTTTTACGGCTTCATCATTCTGAAAAGAACAAAAAAAGGGGGAGTTTAACAAAGCAAAAGGGGAGGAAAAAATGAAAGTAATTGTTGTGGATGATTCATTGGTGATGAGAAAAATAATTGTCAATGTGGTTGAATCGTTAGGCTATGAAGGTGTCCATGCAACCAATGGACAAAACTTATTAGAAATCCTGGAGCAATGTGGTGACGAAGTTAGGCTTGTCTTGCTTGATTGGAATATGCCGGGGATAAACGGAATCGAAGCTCTTGAGACTATGCAGAGAAACAGTCGTTTTCGTGCAATTCCGGTGTTCATGGTTTCCACTGAATCAGAAGATGTAAAAGTTGAAGAAGCTTTAGCAGCAGGCGCAAAAGGTTATTTATCCAAACCCTTTACCCCAGAAGAGCTGGCAACAAAAATAAAGGATATTTTGGGGTAGCCAATACTGGCTTAGGCATGGAAATACCAAGAGGTTCAACCCAACACGGAGATTTTTATGAGCAAAATAATCCTCTATGACTGTAGCCCGGAAGTGACTCACATGGTTAACAATCTCTTTGGGGAAAAAGTGGCCATTCAAAATTCTTCATTTGATGATCAGAGGCCGCTTCAAGAATTCAGCATGGTTATTGTGGAGACCGGCAGCAAAAAACCTGAGCAGTTATTGCAAGAGATCAAAGCGTTAAGATATGCCTGTAACTTTAGAAACATTCCAATTATTGTGATGAAAAAGAAAAGCGACACCTACCCTAAACACCCTTATATTATGGCTGGCGCTACTGAAATTTTGTCTTTGCAGGCCCCGCCCTTAGCCTGTCGACAGATCCTCCAGGGGTATCTAATCCCGAACCGGCAACCGTTAGATCAAGAGATGGAATACCTTACCCCTTTTATTAACAGCACTAAACATGTTTTGAAGACCATGGCTTCGATAAATGCTGAGTATAAAGAACTATACTTTCCCAGTGACTTTCGAATCTTTGGAGATGTTTCGGGAATTATCGGTTTATCCGGAAAAACAGAAGGGACTGCGGTAATTACTTTTTATTGGGATTTGGCCCGAAAAGTTATTTCTCAAATGATGCGTGTGACTGAAGATCAAATCAATGCTGAGTTTATTCACGATGGGGTGGGGGAACTGATAAATATGATCAGCGGATTTTCGAAAAAGTCTTTTATTGGGAAGCCGTATCATTTTGAACTTTCAATACCCACTGTAGTGCTGGGATCGGGCCATCAAATTGGGCATCCTGAAGAGGCAAGCATTGCCTTAGTCATTTTTGACGTTGGGGAAAGCTCTTTCGCCTTACAGGTGTGTCTTAAACCCAAAACAAAAAAAGGGAATAACTGATACAATGTTAAAAAGTTTTGTTGTCTGGATTTTGCCCACCTGGATTACTGGTGTGCAAACAGTCGGGTTTTGTATTGTTAATTTCCTCATTGCTGTTTGAATAAACAGCCAGATGAAGGTAAATGAAAATTCTTCAAAAAGTGGATTGCGCCAGCCACGGTGGACTGGCAGATTTATTCCCCATGACAGGGGATGTAAAACTTAAGTATAAACAACCATGAGCGAAAAAAACGAAATCCTTTTAATTAACCGGGACAAAGGGTTTCTGGAGGCCATGGCCGAGTTGCTCGGCCGAGCGGGCTTTAAAATTCATACCGCTTTTGAGATGCACGAGGCCTTGTTGGCCCTTACTTTTCATCCCGTGGGGTTAATCCTTTGTGATAATATTTTACAGGATGTTACGGGATACGATTTTTTAAGATTTTTAAAAAATGATCCGCTGAGGGACTCGGTTCCCTTTGTTTTTTTTGTGCCGATCAATGACCAGGGACACGCTTTTAAAGCTTTTGAATTGGGAGCAGATGATTTTTTAGTGTACCCCATGGAGGTAGAGGATTTTGTCAGCCGGATAAAGGAAATAATGACGCTCCATTATCCCGCTGCAAACGGAACCCCTGCTGCAGAATCCGGCAAAGCCAGCTCACCGCCACCCTTTGATACAACACCACCCTCGCAGGAACGACGTCGAGCCAGAAGGAAGCAGCCCCTGCCTAATCTCAAGGTCTCTCTTTCCCGGGATGAAATTCTTTGGATGCCGGGCAAAATAAAAAATTTTAGCCCTGATGGCATGTTAGTGATTACGTCTTTGCTGGGAAAGCCAGGGGGTTCACTCATGGTGAAGTTTTCACTGCCTCAAGGAGTTGTCACAATCAAGGGGCACATTAAACATGTTGCTTTTGATGATTTTCGTCAACCAGTGGGCATAGGAATAACCTTTGCGGAAGATTCAGTATGGCACGAGATCAATGATTATTTCACCTCCCTTATTAACTCGGCGCCCTCTGGAGCTTCAAAAAAAGAATCTGGTGAACCACAAACATCACCACCTTCTTCTCCTTCTCGGGCGACAGGAACAGTCTTCCTCCCTTACGAAGGATCAGAGGGAGACGAGTTGCTCCTGTCAGACAGCGCTCCGAGAACCGAAGAAGAAACGTATGAATCGCGATTCTATCATAGCTTGGTAGGCAAGCAGCTCGGTGGCTATAAAGCAGTCTGTTTCATCGGCTCAGGCAGTATGGGGGGGGTTTTCAAAGGCTGGGATTCTGCGCTGGAGAGGGAGGTTGCGCTCAAAGTAATCTCTTACGAATTATCTTCCCAAGAGACTTTTCGGGAAATGTTCATTAAAGAAGCCCGATTGATTTCTAAGCTCGACCATCCCAATATCGCGCACATCTATTCCATTGGAGACACTGACGGCATCCTCTTTTTTGCGATGGAATTAATCGCTGGCGAAACTCTGGCGGATTTAATAATAAAACACGGTAACCTTAACACAATAAAGGGCCTGGATTATTTGTTAACGGTGTGTCAAACCTTAGACTTTGTTCGGCAAAAGAATATAATCCACCGCGATATAAAGCCCGAAAATATTGTTATCAATGACAAAGGGGTTTTAAAGATCGTGGATTTTGGAGTAGCCAAAAAAATTGATGTTAATGCTTCCGGAGACGTGCCAGAAGGTATTGTGGGCTCTCCTCTTTATATCTCTCCTGAGTCAATTTCCGGCCACGTTATTGATCATCGCAGTGATATTTATTCTTTGGGCGCTACCTTTTACCATGTATTTACCGGCTATCCTCCTTTTGAAGGTAATGACACCAAGGCGATTCTCCTTCACCACCTCAATAGCAAGTCCGTACCCCTTAAGGAAAGAAACCCTAAGGTCTCTGTTTTTCTCTCCCGGATTATTGAAAAGATGATGGCAAAAGACCCTCAGGAACGGTACCAAAACTACAAAACCATTGTTCAGGACTTACAGTCTTTTCGTTCGATGGTTATCCAAGCCAAAAACAAGAGAAATACTCTTTTACCCGGCAGGGGGAAATAGTGAGATGAGTGGTTTTGAAGAGGTTGAAATTATGAGGGAGGAAATCATTATGGTAAGGAAAAGTTAAAATGGCCTTGGACAATACATTAGGTAAGGAAGACGGGTTTTCCCCGGTGAATTATTCGGGGGACATGCTGGTTCGTTCTCTTGATGATTTGGCAGCGGCTCTTATCCAACTCGAACCAGATGATAGCTTAGGCCTCAGCCGTTTTCGTGAATCGCTTAAAGGGGTTATGGAGAATGGATCGTTTTCGGAACCAGTGAAAAAGAAATTAAAGGAAGCATTAGGGAAAATCGAAGGAATGATAGAAGGAAAATCTCCTGCCACGGAGGCTGTTTTAACCGAGACCGGTAAACTCATTGAGGAAGTGATGGAAAAAACGACTCAGGAAGAGTTTGCCTCTGCGCCAAAAAATGACGCCCCAGGAGAGGATGTCGAGGTTTTAGAAAAAGAAGAACTTAAGTACTTTTCTCAAGATGCCGACAATAGCTTTATAAAAGAATTTGTTGTTGAAAGCGGCGAGTTAATTAGCGGGGCGGAAGAGGCTTTGCTTACCTTAGAAAATGATCCTGGTGATGCCGAGGCAATCGCCACTGTTTTTCGCGCTTTTCATACCATCAAGGGGACTTCTGCTTTTCTTGAGCTTAAAATTATATCCGAACTTGCTCACCACGCAGAGTCCCTGTTTAGCCAAGTCCGAGAGGGGTCAATCCGATACGGAGGTGGATATGCTGAGGTTGCGCTTTATTCGGTGGACATGATCAAAGAGGTTATCCGTTCGGTAGAAGAAGCCTTGCGGGGAAAACCCTTGTTAAAACCACAAGGGTACGATGCCCTTATCCATCTGCTCCAATATCCGGAACAAGCCCGCGTCTTGAGAGAGGTTGAAGAAATAACTCCCCCTTCAGCTCGACTGGGTGATATCTTGGTTTCCCAGGGAGTGGTGAAACGGGAAGAATTAGAAGAAGCGGTGGAAAAGCAGGGCGAGAAACCTTTGGGGGTGGAACTTTTAAAATTAAAAACAGTGTCAATAAGAGACGTTGCCAAAGCGCTCCGAACACAACAGCGGATGCAAGGGGCCACTCCAGGGGTTGAATCATCGGTGCGGGTCAGAACTGACCGACTTGATAAATTAATTGATATGGTTGGGGAAATGGTCATCGCTCATTCGATGATTAGTCAGGACAGCATGAAGATGGGAGAGGAGTATTGTGAATTTCAGCAAAGGGTTTCCCACGCGGGTAAGATTGTTCGCGAACTTCAGGACTTGAGCATGTCAATTCGGATGGTTCCCCTCAAAGCAACCTTCCAGAGAATTACTCGACTGGTCCGTGATCTTGCGAATAAATCGGGGAAGCGCATAAATCTTTTTACGTTTGGAGAGGAAACCGAGATTGACCGCAACATGGTTGATCTTATCACTGATCCTTTGATGCACATGGTGCGAAATTCAGTAGACCATGGCATAGAACTCCCCGAAGAGCGGGAAAAGAACGGAAAACCTCGCGAGGGAACAATAAAGCTTTCCGCGTATCATTCGGCAGGCAACGTAGTGATAGAAATAGAGGATGACGGACGAGGTCTTGACCGAGATGTCATTTTTGCGCGCGCCCAGGCAAAAGGGCTTATTAGTGACGCAAGCTCACTTACAGAACGGGATATTCTCAACCTGATCTTTGAACCGGGATTTTCCACTGCCGACACGGTTACTGATATTTCCGGCCGGGGTGTGGGTCTGGATGTGGTAAAAAAGAACATCACCGCCCTGCGGGGCAAGATTGAGCTTCAGTCAAATCCCGGCAAGGGTTGTGTCTTTAAAGTTCGGGCACCGCTTACCCTCGCTATTATTGATGGGATGATTATTCGCGTAGGGAAAGAACGATACGTCATTCCTACGGTTTCGATCGTGAGAGCGTTACAGCCTCAAGAGAGAGATCTCAGCACGATACTTAAAAAAGGAGAAATGCTTTCCTTGCAAGGGAAATTCGTTCCGCTGGTACGATTAGCTAACCTTTTTGATATTGAAGAGGCCCAGTCGGACCTCACCCGGGCACTTGTTGTTGTGGTTGAAGATAATGAACGGCATACGGGGATTGTGGTGGATGAACTTCTTGGACAACAGCAGATTGTTATTAAGTCTTTGGGAGAGGCGTTGAGAGGTCTTCGGGGTATTTCCGGAGGAGCGATTATGCCGGATGGGCGGGTGGGGCTGATCCTCGATGTAGGGGGGTTAGTTAAACTTGCTCACGCGGAAGAGTCAGAAGGGGGAGGATAGAAAGAGGATGAAAGGAATTACAGGAATAAAAAAGGGAGGTAAAGATGAGCTATCATGAAGGTGCTTTGCAACCCGGTGAAATAAAGGGAGGGCTGGCAGATAAGGCGGGGAAGTACTTAACCTTTAATCTTGCTGCTGAAGAATATGGTATTGAAATTTTAAAAGTGCAGGAAATTATAGGACTCATGCCGGTAACCAAGGTTCCCCGGACCCCGCATTTTATTCGAGGAGTAATCAATTTACGCGGCAAAGTGATTCCGGTAGTTGATTTGAGATTGAAATTCGGTATGGAGATTAAAGAGGATACCCGGAGGACATCACTTATTGTCGTTAAAATTAAATGCTCGGGCCATCACGTGACCATGGGTTTAATTGTGGATGATGTATATGAAGTCGTGGATATTGAGTCAAAAGATATTGAGCCGACACCTGAGTTTGGTGCCAATATAGATACTGATTTTATTTTAGGGGTCGGAAAGATACATCAGAAAGTCGTGATGCTTCTCGATGTCGATAAAGTTTTATCGGGTGGAGAAGTTACGCTCGTTGATCAGGTTACCCACATTCAAGAAAAATAGGTTGAAGGTTTGCTCCATAGAGTCCGGTAAAGGGAAAAAATAATTTTGTCCGGGGGAAGAGAGATCAAATAGATCAGAAATGAAAAACTTTTTTAAGTTTTAAAGAAGGTATGCTTTAACGCAAGAGGCATTTGTGTTGTTAGAAAAAGGAACAATTCGAAAGCGCATGAGCGAACAAAAAAAGAATGTGGATTTCACGTCACTTGACTTGAGGCAAAAGCATTTTTTAAAGATAAGTAAACTGATTTACCAGATGTGTGGCATTAGCCTTCGCGAGGGAAAAGAGGCTTTAGTGCGATTTCGTCTCCTGAAGCGGCTTCGGGCGTTAGGAATGGAAAGTTTTGAAGAATATATAGACTTTCTTGAGCATGATAGTTCCGGAAAAGAAATCGGTTTGCTGATTGATGTTATGACCACCAACAAAACCAGCTTCTTTCGCGAGATAACCCATTTTAATTACCTTCGCGAGAAGGTTTTGCCTGACCTCAAAGGGCCGCACCTTCGTTTCTGGAGCGCCGGGTGTTCTTCGGGTGAAGAACCTTTTTCATTAGCTATCTTGCTGCGCGAAGAAATAGCGGACATTGACAGAAGGGATATTAAGATTTTAGCAACCGATATCTCTTTAAAAATGCTGGAGAAGATTCGTCAGGCATACTATTCTCAAGAAACGCTCGGTGATATACCGGCACTGCTGCTGCAAAAATATTTTATCCGGGTTCGAAATGAATCAACGACGCTTTACCAGGTTAAAGATGAAATACGGGCAATGGTCCGCGTAGGCCGGCTTAACTTGATAGAACCCTGGCCCATGAAAGGGCTTTTCCATGTTATCTTTTGCAGAAATGTCATGATCTATTTTGACCGGCAGACTCAGCAGGAGCTTATAAATCGTTTTGGGGAATTTCTTCATCCAGGCGGGTACCTCTTCCTTGGCCATTCGGAGAGTCTTTCGGCCATTAGTCATAATTTTAAATATATGAAGCCAGCGGTCTACCGAAAATAAAAAATCTTATCGGACGAGACCATGCAAGATCGCAAGGAGATTATTTATCAAGTTTTGGAAGAGATTCTGGAGAACTTAGCTTTTCTCTTTTTCGCTCCGGAAGACACAAGGGATACCATGGACTATAATGTGGCGGTTGCGGCCAAGATATCCTTTACAGGCCTTTTTTCAGGCACGCTGGTTCTTGCTCTTTCTCATCAGGTTCTCCCTGAAATAGCCCGAAACATGTTTGGGGTGGACGAAGACATTCCTATTCCTCAGCAGCACGACGCCTTTAAAGAGCTTCTCAATGTGATCTGTGGAAACGTGCTGCCCGCGATCGCAGGGAAAAGAGAAATTTTTGCTATTGGTGTTCCCGATATCATTTCACCAGAAGAAATGACCAAGTCAGCTCTTCGTTGTCCACTAACATCCATGGCCAAAGTAGAACTGGATAATGGTCAGATTGATTTTTTTTATTTATTGATGGCGAAGAAATCCCCGAAGCATAGGGTGTTTAAAAAATATTTCTGGGGGACATGGGAAGGTTAAGCGAATGATCAAGGTTCTTATTGTGGATGATTCTGCGGTCATGCGTAAAATTTTGACCGAGGAATTGTCTAAATACAAAGATATTGAAATTATCGGCACCGCGGTTGACCCTTATATCGCCCGGGATAAAATCGTGCAACTTCGTCCGGATGTCATTACTCTTGACTTAGAAATGCCCCGGATGGATGGTCTCTCATTTCTGGCAAAACTGATGAAGTATTATCCTGTGCCGGTTGTGATACTGAGTTCCTTTACGCCGAAAAACAGCGAAAATGCTTTACGAGCTTTAGAATTAGGTGCGGTTGAGGCTATTTGTAAACCGGGGTCTGCATATGCTACCACGGATATTTCTCGGAGGTTGGTTCACGCCATTCGGGCAGCAGCGTCTTCCCGGATCGTAAGTTTAGAACAATCAGCCACCGCTCCGGCCATAGGGCAACTAAAAAACCTTCACGTCCAAACCGCTGACAAGGTAATCGCTATTGGTGCTTCTACCGGAGGGACCAAAGCTATCGAGACCGTGCTTATGAGCCTTCCTGAAAATACGCCTGGTATCGTGATTGTTCAACATATGCCGGAAAACTTCACTCACGCTTATGCGGAAAGATTAAATAAAATGTGCTCGCTTGAGGTGAGGGAGGCTAAGGATTATGATCACGTGAGACCGGGAGTAGCATTAATTGCACCCGGTGATCGGCATATGATGCTTAGCCAAAGCAGAGAAAAAAAGGTGGTAAAGATTAAAGACGGCCCGCCAGTTCATTATCAAAGGCCCAGTGTTGATGTATTATTCCAATCAGTAGCTCGATGCGCTGGGGAAAATGCAATAGGGGTTTTGTTGACCGGCATGGGAGCTGACGGCGCCAAAGGAATGCTCGCCTTAAATGAACGTGGGGCCCACACCATAGCACAGGATGAGGAGAGTTGCGTAGTCTTTGGCATGCCACGGGAAGCGATAAAACTTGGAGCGGTTGATAAAGTTGTTTCTTTGCAAGAAATTCCCCGGACGATTATTGAGGCTTTAGATAATCCACGGAGAAAACCGCGGAAAAAAAGATTATAATATAAATTTTTTTATTTATTTGCCGCTTGATGTGGTAAAGCAGACAAAAAAGGATTTATTAAAGAAAAATCAATAGTAGCAAAAGATTTTTAAAAGAGAAAAATGGGTAAAAAGTCTGATACTCCCGCCCTGACAAATTATTTCCTCAAGCCCGGCTACATCTTTTTGCCTTCGAAATCAGTGTCGATCTCAACGGTGCTTGGCTCCAGTGTTTCGGTCTGTATTTATGATCAGAGGCGGAAAGTAGGAGGAATGAATCACTTTAAGCTCCCTTATACCCGGGATAAGCATATAGCGACCCCGATATATGGGAACGTTGCCACGCTGGCCCTGATCCAAATGATGCTCGAAGATGGTTCTAAATTAAAACACTTGGAAGCGCAAATTTTCGGGGGGGCGCATAATTACAAGCTTTGTCCCCAGAATATTGGATTAGAAAATACTAAGATTGCCCGGAGGATCTTGGTTCGGAAGAGCGTATCCATTGTTTCGGAAGATGTTGGAGGAATGAAAGGAAGAAAAGTTGTTTTTTCCACCAGTTGTAATGAAATCGTTGTACTACGCGTAGAACGTCTCCGGAAGTCTGACTGGTACCCTTATGAGGAGGACCGTTAACGCCCTTTTTCATATCGATTTTAGATAATATTCTTAATCCAGCGATAGTTGCGCAAGAGGCAGTTACAATAGCAGTTTTGTTGTCACCCTGAACTCGTTTCAGGGTCTCATGAGATGCTGAAACAAGTTCAGCATGACATTCTTATCGCTGGATTGAGATAATATTTTAACTCATGGAGAACGCTTTGATGGAGTTTTGTGAGGCATATTTTAAACGAAATAAGGAAGTCGTGTGGAGGACTTTAGGGGATGACTGTATTCTCCTTCATCTCGAATCGGGAATCTATTATACCCTGAATGAAGAAGGAAGAATGCTTTGGGAGGCACTAGACGGGAAAAATAAATTGGCGGAAATCCAGGCAAAGATTATGGAACAATACGAAGTCGATGCCGGAACAATGCAAAAAGATCTCATTGAAATTATGGAAGACCTGATAAAAGAAGATCTGGTTGAGTATGATAAAAATTCTTTTTTAGAACCTAAAATGTCATGATCAAAAAACTTTGATCTATCTTTCGTGTGATGAAAGAAGCATCTCTTGACCACCTCAGCCGCATTATTCAATTAAAAGGGATCCCTTTTTCGGTTGTTTTCGAAATTACGGATCGATGCAACCTTAAGTGTCTCCATTGCTATCAGGAAAACGGTGAAAAAGAAGAATTAAGTTTCCATGAAATAAAGGTGATCCTTGATGACCTTGAAAAGTTAGGAACGATGAAAGTGACCCTCACCGGAGGAGAGCCCTTGTTACGAGAAGATTTTACCGAGATATTTTTTTACTGTTCTCAGAAAGGATTTGCGACCAAGCTCTTTACCAATGCCACCCTTCTCAATGCGGAGCATAAAAAAGCCTTCCTTAAGAAGACACCTTTTGCGGTGGAATGTAGTTTATATGGAGCGTCTGCCAAAACACACGAATCCATTACCGGCGTTGCGGGATCATTTGAGAAAACCCTTGCCAACATTAAATGGATGGTAGAAAAAGGAATTCGTGTTTTTGTGAAGAGTGTGGTGCTTTGTTTAAACTTCCACGAGATGGAGGGCCTTGACCGTCTTTGTCATGGGTTGGGGGTGCCTTTTTCCCCTACGCTGCGGGTTTTCCCTTCTTGTGACCCGACGCGATTGCCAGAGAGATGGAGGGTAAAAACAAAGGACTTAAAGGCTTTACGAAAGATGAAAAGTGCGTTTTTAAAAAACCATAGCGATTCCGATAACCCATCAGGGGACCTCATTTGTAATGCCGGAAGGGAGGCGTGTTGTATCAATGCAGAAGGCAAAGTTTATCCCTGTGTAGCGCTTCGTTGGGAATGTGGTGATGTAAGGAAGCAATCTCTTCCTGAGATATGGGTTCACTCATCTGTTCTTCAGAAGATTCGTTCCTTCCACGATAAAGACTTTAAAGGATGCTTTTCATGCCCGTGGAAAAAATCCTGTAATTTTTGTCCGGGAATGAGTTTTGGAGAGCACGGGGATATGTTACTGCCCTCAAAAGAACTGTGCAGATTGAGCGCCATCCGTTCTGGGGGTGATGATTTACAGGAAGGGAGTATGGGATGTGAGTAATAGAATAGTTGCGTTAAAAAAGGAATTTGGTGCAACCCAAGTCCGGCGCTGGTGTAACGCCGGCAGTAATATCTTTTAATTTATTATGTTTGGTTAAGGTCAGCTTGGTATATTTCTTCTTCTCTTGCTTTTTCTCTTTTTTCTTTTGCATGGTTCTTCCTCCCTCATTTAAAAAAGGAATTTTGTACAGCCTAACTTCCCAGTAACAGCGGAGGCGGTGATGTCTTTCAATTTGTTATGTTTGGTTAGGACCAGCTTAGTATATTTTTTCTTTTCCTGCTTTTTCTCTTTTTTCTTTTGCATGGTTCTTCCTCCCCCATTTAAAAAAGAAACTTTGTGCAGCCCAAATCACCTCCCCCAGTAACGGCGGCAGTGATATCTTTTAATTTGTTATGTTTGGTTAAGGTCAGCTTGGTATATTTTTTCTTTTCCTGCTTTTTCTCTTTTTTCTTT
>Ga0209254_10005612_pt1 | contig 11542 bp, 6 predicted proteins | sample FrelakmetDIP11DI_FD_187148 | JGI IMG/M metagenome (GOLD analysis project Ga0209254, IMG submission 187148) | Freshwater lake sediment microbial communities from the University of Notre Dame, USA, for methane emissions studies - DIP11 DI (SPAdes)... | ecosystem: Environmental > Aquatic >... | reverse complement strand
GAGGGACCGGTGGGGATTGCCGTTGACAGCCGGGGCCGCTATGCCTATGTCGCTGATTGGTATGACAATCGCATTTCTGTGCTCGATCTCCGGAACATGGCCGTGGTCTGGTGGATTCCGGTCGGTCATTCACCGGCAGGCGTGGTGGTCAATCCCGACGGTTCCAAGGTGTATGTCGCCAACCGGGATGATGACTCCGTATCGGAAATCGATGTCAGGTCACTGGCCGTTATGAGGACAATCGGGGTCGGTAAGCATCCCTTCGGGATCACCTTGGACCCGGATGGACATCGCCTTTTTACCGCGAATGTTGAAAGTAATGATGTTTCGGTCGTGGATACCAGGGCCATGCAGGTCGTCAAGACCATCCCCGTGGGTGAACGACCCTATGCGCTGGCGCTCGCGCAGAACCGACTGTTTGTCACCAATCAGTACGAGAACACGGTATCTGTGGTCGATGCCAGACAGTTGAGCGTGACGGGTACCATCCAGGTAGGTGAGTATCCGGAGGGAATTTCGGCGCATCCCGACGGCGTGCACGTTTATGTCGCCAACTGGTTCAGCAACAGCGTTTCGGTCATCGACGCGAAATCGCAACAGGTTGAGAAAACCATCAAGACTGGCGATGGCAGCCGGGCGTTCGGCGTGTTTATTGCCCAAGAACAATAGTCTTTCATCCAGTATCCTGGCTAACGGGGTCCGTCAGCGGTGAATCGCTTCTTATCAATCACGAGATGGCGCAGCCTGCTTGTCGCTTTGCCCCACCCTTCATCCCGTCCCGTATGGGGTGACGAGCCCACCTAAGCGTCGCACCGGCTTGCGATTTCCTCCATGATTTTCTCGATCTTGGGTTCGCTGTCGGTGTCAACCGTCAATGCGAAAGCGTATTCGGTGGCATCCAGCGGTTCATCGTGGTCGAGTTGGTGTTGCAGTACTCTAATGTCGGCCTCGGATGGGTCGGTTCCCGTTGCTAGGCGGTTTCCGATTCGGGCACATAGAATACTCTCAGGGGCTTTCACGTCTACGATCAGGAAGGGTACGCTGATTTTTTCTGCCAGCGCCCTGTGCGCTTGTCGATGCATGCAAGTGAGAAAGGTGGCGTCGACGATGACTGAGAACCCGTCCGCCAGCAGATGCTGGGCAGTGTTCAACAAATGACTATAGGTGATCCGGGTCATCTCCTCGGTATAAATGCCTGCACCCAATCCGTCGCGGGTCGCAGTCGTGGCGCGAAGGCCTGTGAGTCGCTTTCGCTCGATGTCCGAGCGAAGGTGAATGGCTGGCAACCGCTCGGCGATCCGTGCCGCGAGATATGATTTACCGCTTCCGGAATAGCCATGCATGATGAGCAGGCATGGGTGGGATGGATGCTCGCTAGCGCTCGCTGCGTGAGCCATATAGGCGCGGCATTGCCCGGCAAGGGCGTCGCGTTTCTCCGGTTTTCCGTTCTGTGCTCGCGTTAGGCACGCGATTTTTGCCCGAACCAGCGCCCGATAGACGAGATAATAATCCAAAAGATCAAGTCCGGTGTAATCGCCGGTAATTTGCAGGTAGCGGTTGAGCAGGCGAAATGCCAGGTTTGCGGCGCCTTTGACTTCCAGGTCCATGACGATGAAGGCCATTTCGCTGATGACGTCGATCCACCGCAAGTTCTCGCTGAACTCAATGCAGTCGAAGGGGATGAGACGTTCACCGATCAGTACGAGATTGCCCAGATGGAGATCGCCGTGGCACTCACGCACAAATCCTCCGTTCTTGCGCTCTCTCAGACGTTCCTGTAAGCGCTTGTATTGCTGCTGCGTCCAGGCTCGAAGTTGATCGAGCTGATTGAGTTCTTCGGCGGTCTCCAGCAGGGGGCGTATGTGAATGAAGTTATATTCGGCGGCGTCTTGTATGACTCGCGGCAGCCCATGATCGTCCGCCCCTGTCGAGCGCGCGGCTTGCCCATGAAAAGCCGCCAAGGTCTCGGCCAGGCGGTCGATATGCTCGTCTTCAAGCCGTTGATCGCTTGCCATCCGATCACCCAAGCCGGCTTCGTCGAACTGCCACATTTTGACGGCATATTCCAAGGCCGGGCCCGGTCCACCCAGGCGCGGGTGGTTCAGCGTGCCAGTTATCGGGAGTACCTCCAGATACAGATTCGGAGCGAGCCTTCGATTGAGGCGCAATTCTTCTTCGCAGAAGAAGCGCCGTTTTTCCAGAGTAGAGAAGTCGAGAAAGCCGAGATTGACAGGCTTCTTGATCTTGTAGGCATGGGTTCCTGTCAGCAGAACCCACGAAATATGGGTTTCAACGACTCGCACTCCAGTGGTGGGGAGGTTGCTGCTGGCAGCGTTGCACAGCGCGGCGATGAGCGGTGATCCGAATGCTTCAGGCACGGGGGCAGACAAGCAGATTGCCGCCGGCGATAGTCAGGCTGAGTTCGCCGCCTAGCATCGCCGCCAGCTCTTCCCCCACCATTTTTCTGCGCCAGCCCTGCAGCAGTCTGGCATCTTCCGCATGATCCAGCAGTTGTTCGAGATCCTTGCGGTTCGCCAGCGTGGCCGGGTTCAGCGTATTGTGAGCTGCCCGTAAGCGGACGACGGCCATGAGGATGTCCAGCAAGGCTTCCTGCTCGGCAGTCTTCCTGCCCGGACGCGGTTTGAATGCCGTCGGCTCAGGTTCGCGATTTTGTGATTCCAGGATCAGCTGACACAAGGTTTTTCCATGGCGCTTGACGGTGCGCTCGTCCATCCCCCGAACGGCGGCCAGAGCGTCCGTATGGGTGGGTTGCTGACGCGCCAGATCGAGCATTACCTCATCCTTGAGCAACCAGCCGCGCGGCAAGTCCTGTGTGCGAGCGGCTTGCTCGCGCCAGCCAGCCAAGGCCTGCAATACGGAAAGTTGCCGGCCTTTCAATTGATGTGCGCCGCTGATGCGTTGCCAGGCCTGCTCCGCTGAATTCTCGTAATGGCGGCAATCTATCAGTTCCGCGAAGTCATTCTGCAGCCATTCGAGTCTGCCAAGTTTGTCCAACCGTCGGAGGATCATCTGATAGGCCTCGCCCAGATAAATCACGTCATCAGCCGCGTAGCGCAGTTGCTCAGGGGAAAGCGGCCGCCTCGACCAGTCTGCCCGGGTGTGGGCCTTGTTCAGGTTGACGCCAAGCAGATCAGTGACCAGTCCGGCATAGCTGATTTGTTCAGCAAGCCCCAGCAGTGGTGCTGCGATTTGGGTATCGAAAACCGGCGCAGGCAGTTTTCCGCAAAGGTGATAAAAGATTTCCAGGTCCTGCCGGCCCGAGTGAAAGACCTTGGTGATGGTCGGGTCGTAAATGACCTCGAGCAAGGGACGCAGGGAGTCCAGTGCGAGAGGATCAATACAGGCAGCGGTGTTCTCCGCAGCGATTTGCAGCAGGCAAAACTTCGGGAAATAGGTTCTCTCGCGGAGGAATTCGGTGTCTAGAGCGAGCCAGCGGGCGCCTCGGATAGACTCGGAAAACTGGCGCAGGGTGTCGGGCGAATCAATATAAAGTGGGGTGAGCGGGGTAGGCATGAGTTCGGAGCGAATTCGGAATGGCGATTTGAGTTTGACCTATTATATAGCTTTGCCAACAGGGCCATTTATATATCGAGTGACTGTCAAGTCACCGATATCGAAGCACTATCGACTGCTACAGATCCGGCCTACGATAATGCGCTGCTGAGGAAGGAGATAGTTCGACCATGGTCTTGTTGCTCAAACCCGACGTTTCTGCACTGTGATTGGTCGCTCGCATCAACTCAATGTTCTGGCCCCGTTGCTGGGGGCTACGGCCGCGATTGGCCTGGCGATCATCCTCAGCGTCAACTGGTACCAGCAAAGGCGGGTGAAAGAAGAAGCCCGCGAACGCCTTTATTTGGCTGAAACGCTCTATCGCGAGCAGCTCGCGGAGCATGAACGGATGAGAGTGACAATCTTATCATTCGTGCAAAAGAGCGAGCGTATCGCGCAAGCGTTTAAGGCGGGTGACAAGAAACTATTGCTCGGCTTGGCGCAGGATACATTTGAATCTTCCCGAGCCAGGAAAATAGATTATCTATCCTTCTCGGACCCGGCGGGGACAAATATCCTTCGGATTTACAATCCCGACTCACACGGCGATGTGACCGATCCGGTCGCCAGTTTCAGGGCGGAAAAACCGGCGCAGGTCACTTCTGGGCTGGCGCTCGACGCTGGGGGCGCGCCGATGCTGAGGACGGTCATGCCCTGGCATGAGGAGGGGCGGCTAATCGGTTACATCGAATTGGCCGAAGGTGTCGGCCGCATCATCGAGAACCTGGAGGCAATCCTCGATGCACAGTTTCTTGTCTTCATCAACAAGCGCTTCCTGCTACAGGCCCAATTCGAAGATCACGTGCGAAAGCCTCCGATCCACGCCTCTTCCTGGGAGCGTTTTCAGGATTTCGTGTTCATGGGCGCCGAAAAGGACGGCTTGCTCGACGCCCTGGAGACTTGTTGGGGTCGCTTGGAAGAAGGCGGCATGAAGTCCTTCGAGTTGAACGACCGACTTTATTTCGGAGGTATTCTCGACATGGAAGCTGTCGGCGAACGCAATGTTGGAAAAATCTTGTTCCTGCAAGATATGACACCGATGTGGCGCGACGCCCGGAAACTCCTGGCGATTGCCGGATTATCCAGCGTTGGGATTGCAGGGCTGGTCATGATGCTTTTTTCCAGCATTGTCTCGAGGATTGAGCGCCGCGTGGAAGTTGTTCGTCGGGAGTTGGTGAACAGCAAGAGCGATCTCGAGTTGGAAGTCGCACGGCGCACACGCGCGATGTCGAACGTCAACATCACCCTTAAGAAGGAGGTCTATGATCGCGAGCAGGTGGAGCAAAAACTCCTGCGTAATCAGATGTTTCTACTGACCGTTCTCGACTCCCTTGCCCACCCATTCTTCGTAATCGACACCCGTGATTTCAGCATTAAACTGGCCAACAAAGCCGCCTTGAATGGCGGGGCTTCTTCTCATGGGGTAAGGAGCTGCTACGCACTGATGTATGGTTTCGAGCAGCCCTGTATGGGTAAGGACACTCCCTGCGTTCTAAAGGAAATTTATCGTCGCAAGCAACCCGCCATGGTCGAGCATCGACTATTTGACAGCGAAGGACAACTGGTCGTCTATGAAGTGCATGCCTATCCGGTCTTCAATGCTAAGGGGCAGATCGAGCAGATTATTGAGTATTTTATCGATGTAACTGAGCGCAAAAGGGCAGAGGAAGCGCTGCGCGATAGTGAGCATAATTATCGCGAACTGGTTGAGGCCGCCAGCAGTATCGTTCTGCGCTGGGACACGAACGGCGTCATCAACTTCATCAATGGCTTTGGCCAACGGTTTTTTGGCTTCTCGGAGGGTGAGCTGATCGGCAAGCCGGTGGTAGGCACAATTGTGCCGGAAAGCGATTCGACTGGACGGGATTTGATCGCCATGATCGACAGCATCGGTCGGAGCCCTGATGAATATCAGAACAACGAGAATGAAAACATCCGCAAGGACGGCGAGCGAGTCTGGATTGCCTGGGCGAACAAGGCGATTTGCGACAAATATGGCAAGGTGACCGAAGTCTTGTCATTTGGCAATGACATCACTCAGCGCCGCCGCGCTATTCAAGCGTTAGAGGAGAGCGAGGCACGTTTCCGCAACATCTACGATCATTCGCCTGTCATGATGCACTCCGTTGACGAGGAGGGTCGGATCATTAGCGTCAACCGTAAGTGGGTGGAGGAGACGGGGTACGAGCGGGAGGAAGTTGTTGGGCGAAGGCTGGATTTTCTGATGACGCCAGCGTCGACCAAAAGGGCGGTTGGGCAGCTGTTTCCCTCATTGTGGAGGCAGGGTCATCTCCGCGATTCAACTTGCCAGTTTATCAAGAAAAGCGGCGAAATCATTGATGTTTCGATGAATTGCAGTCTCAGCGTCGAGCCGGACGGACGCAGAATCAGTCTGAGCGTGGTGCAAAACATTTCCGAACGCAAACGCGCTGAGCAAGAACTGCTTCTGGCGGCGTCTGTATTTGAGAGCAGTATCGAGGGCATACTTATCACCGACCCAGGGGAAAGCATCCTTCGTACCAATCGGGCATTCTCAGCGATGACGGGGTATGCAGCGGAGGATGTTCGGGGCAAGAGGCCGAGTTTGCTTGCGTCTGGCCGACATGACCCCATGTTTTATAGAAATATGTGGAGCGCGCTCCGCGAGAACGGCTTCTGGCAGGGAGAGGTCTGGAATCGGCGCAAGAATGGCGAGATCTATCCTGAGTGGCTCAGTATCAGCACGGTCTATAACGAAAAGCGCGAGCCTGCCTATTACGTCGGTGTCTTTACCGACATTACCGATAAAAAACTCTCCGAGAAGCGGATTTACCACCTTGCCCATTACGATGCCCTAACCGATCTGCCCAACCGGGTGCTGTTCCAGGATCGGCTGGACCATGCTTTGGTCGAGGCCCGCCGGGGAGGTTATTCGGTTCCGATGCTTTATCTTGATCTGGACCGATTCAAGCCGATCAACGATTCTTTCGGGCATCCGGTTGGTGATTTATTGCTGCAGCAGGTTGCGGAACGTTTGCGTCTGTGCGTGCGGGAAGCCGATACGGTTGCTCGCATGGGGGGGGACGAGTTTACAGTAATTCTCGGCCGGAATACTTCCGGAGGGGCACCCGATATTGTGCAGGTGGGTAGTCGGGTCGCTCACGCTATCCTGGATGCGCTGGCCCAACCGTTTGATTTGGAAGGGCATGAGGTATTCATTAGCGCCAGCATTGGAATTGTCGTTTATCCCCAGGATGGCATGACTGCCTCGCAACTGATCAAGAACGCTGATACTGCGATGTATCATGCCAAGGACAAGGGCCGGAACAATTTCCTCTTTTACGAGCCGCATATGAATGCGGCAGCGGCCGACCGGCTATTGATCGAAAACAGTCTGCGCCGTGCTCTGGAGCGCGGCGAGTTTGAGCTTTATTACCAGCCATCCATTAATATCCTGGAGGGTCGTATCGATGCCCTGGAGGCTCTGATACGTTGGCGCCATCCCGATCTGGGCATGATTCCACCCGACCGTTTCGTTCCATTGGCGGAGGAGAGTGGATTGATCGTTCCGATCGGCGAATGGGTTTTGCGTGAGGCAGTTCGGCAGGTCGCGCTGTGGCGTAAGATGGGTTTCGAGACCTTGCGGGTTGCCGTCAATCTGTCTCTGCGTCAGTTCCGTCATCGGGAGTTAATCAACGTGATCAAACAGGCGGTGCGGGATCAGGGACTTCAGCCTTCGGCGCTCGCGCTTGAAGTGACGGAAAGCGTCTTCATGGAGGATGAGGACGAAACCATCGCGAGATTGAATGAGATGAGCAATATGGGTATCCAGATACTGATCGACGACTTCGGAACGGGATATTCATCCCTGGCCCGTCTGCGTACGCTGCCCATTCATGTGCTCAAGGTTGACCGCAGCTTTGTGCGCGACATCACCACTGATCCGAGTGACGCAAGCATCATTGCTGCGATAATCTCGATGGCCCATAACCTGCAACTAAAAGTGATCGCCGAAGGCGTAGAAACGGCGCATCAACTCAACTTCCTCAAAGATCAGGGTTGCGACGACATTCAGGGCTATCTGCTCAGTCAGCCTATTCCGGCGACGGAGGTCATTCCGTTCTTGCAGGAGAGTGTGACGTTACCATTATTGGGGCGATTCGGCGAAAAGAACGGCGGGTAAGGCAGGCAAATGAGGGGGGCCATGGTGTCGACCGTACTTCAAGAGACTCTTGTAGCCACATTGCTTACAGTTGTCGTTGTTTGACGAGACGACAGCTTTTGTGGATAATCCTTGTCTATAGCGCGCCTGTAGCTCAGTTGGATAGAGTACCTGGCTACGAACTAGGTGGTCGGGAGTTCGAATCTCTCCAGGCGCGCCATTCTCTGCGCGCAGACGACCCATCAGAGTCTGTTGACCCCATTACGGCCGGTTTCTATAATTAAGCAATTCCCCTGTAGCTCAGTCGGTAGAGCAAGTGACTGTTAATCACTGGGTCGGCGGTTCGAGCCCGTCCGGGGGAGCCACTCATACGCCAAAGGGCTTGCAGAGATGCAAGCCCTTCTTATTTATGGTGCACGATGCGATCCGTTGTGCGGGCTTGGGCTGCGTGGTGGTATGTCCAGGGATGCGGGTCGACTCAGGCCGAATGGCAATCTGTTTCCTGTAAGCGTTGCAGAATGTGGTTTTGCCCCAGTCGGTTATTATTGACAGTCCGCTTGTTATGTTTTATTTTGCTCTGCTTTACCAGGCATCTTATGACCTAAGAACTGGGTTACAAGTTGTTAGGGTCTTGTCTTTCTGTCTGTTGCCCAAGCGTTAAGAAATTTTTGGAGTTCGGTAATGCCCACAATCAACCAATTGGTTCGGAAACCGCGAGTCAGAAAAAATGAGAAAAGCAACGTACCGGCGCTGGACTCTTGCCCGCAAAGGCGCGGCGTTTGCACTCGCGTTTACACGACGACGCCGAAAAAGCCAAATTCTGCGCTTAGAAAAGTGGCGCGTGTCCGCTTGACCAATGGGGCGGAGGTTTCGAGCTACATCGGCGGGGAGGGGCATAACCTTCAGGAGCACTCGGTCGTTCTGATTCGTGGTGGCCGCGTGAAGGATCTGCCCGGCGTGCGCTATCACGTTGTTCGCGGCAGCTTGGATACGGCTGGCGTGCAGAAGCGCCGACAAGGTCGGTCGAAGTACGGCGCCAAGCGGCCAAAGAGTTAACTAAGTCCTGGATTAAGCATATGTCAAGAAGAAGAAATTCCGAGAGGAGAGAGAGCAACGCGGATCCGCGCTTTGGGAGTCAAGTCCTGGCGAGATTCGTAAACATGCTAATGGAAGATGGCAAGAAGTCCGTCGCGGAAAAAATTGTTTACGGTGCACTGGATTTCATCGAAGTCAAAACCAGTCAGAGCTCGCTGGACGTCTTGAATAAGGCGCTGGAAAATGTTCAGCCAGTAGTGGAAGTGAAGTCGCGTCGCGTCGGCGGCGCCACTTATCAAGTTCCTGTCGAGGTGCGTCCTGCACGTCGTTCTGCCTTGGCGATGCGTTGGCTGATTGACGCTGCTCGCAAAAGAAGCGAAAAGAATATGGTTATGAAGCTTGCCGGAGAAGTCATCGACGCGAACGAGAATCGTGGGACAGCGGTGAAAAAGCGCGAAGATACGCACAAGATGGCTGAGGCGAATAAGGCATTTTCGCATTATCGCTGGTAGCGCAGTCTTATCAATTCGGATACAGAGCAGAAAAGGTTTATAGCAGTGGCGCGTACTACTCCTATCGAAAGATACAGAAATATAGGGATTATGGCTCATATCGACGCGGGGAAAACCACGACGACGGAGCGCGTTCTTTTCTACACGGGCGTTTCTCATAAGATAGGGGAAGTGCATGATGGCGCGGCGACCATGGACTGGATGGAGCAGGAGCAGGAGCGCGGCATCACGATTACCTCTGCCGCGACGACCTGTTTCTGGAAAGGGATGGATGGTGCTTTCCGGGAGCACCGGATCAACATTATTGACACACCGGGTCATGTCGATTTTACCATCGAGGTGGAGCGCTCATTGCGTGTCCTCGATGGTGCCTGCGCCGTATTCTGCGCGGTCGGCGGCGTCGAGCCGCAATCCGAAACAGTCTGGCGGCAGGCCGACAAATATGGCGTGCCGCGTCTGGCTTTCGTCAACAAGATGGACCGCGCCGGCGCAAATTTCCTGCGGGTCGTCGATCAGATCAAGAATCGTCTCGGGGGTAACCCGGTGCCGCTTCAACTGCCAATCGGCGCAGAAGAAGGCTTCAAGGGCGTTGTCGACCTGATCAAGATGAAGGCCATCTTTTGGGATGACGCTAGCCAGGGCATGCGTTTTGAGGAGAGGGAGATCCCGTCGGAAATGATCAAGGACTGCGAGGAATGGCGCGGCAAACTAATAGAGGCCGCAGCGGAAGCGAATGAAGAGTTGATGGATAAGTATCTCGAAGGTGGTGAATTTACCGTTGAAGAGATCAAGAAGGCCATTCGCACGCGAACCATCGCGAGCGAAATCGTTCCGACGCTCTGTGGTTCCGCCTTCAAGAACAAGGGCGTGCAGGCCATGTTGGACGCCGTAATCGAATACATGCCATCCCCCGCCGACATCCCGCCAGTCAAGGGCATTCTCGAAAATGGGAGCGAGAGTCACAGGGAGCGCACCGACGAGGCGCCGTTCTCGGCGCTGGCGTTCAAGATTGCTACGGACCCCTTTGTGGGCGCGTTGACATTTGTCCGCGTCTATTCCGGCGTTCTGAGTTCCGGCGATACGGTTTACAACCCAGTCAAGGGGCGTCGCGAACGTATCGGGCGCTTAGTGCAGATGCACGCCAATAATCGGGAAGAAATCAAGGAAGTACGTGCAGGTGACATCGCGGCAGCCATCGGCATGAAGGATGTCACAACCGGCGATACGCTGTGCGATCAGAAGGAAATTATTACCCTGGAAAAAATGGAGTTCCCGGAGCCGGTGATCTCGGTTGCGGTCGAGCCCAAGACAAAGCCTGATCAGGAGAAGATGGGGATCGCGCTGAACAAACTGGCCCAGGAGGACCCTTCGTTCCGCGTGCACACCGATGAAGAGTCCGGCCAGACCATCATTTCGGGCATGGGCGAATTGCATCTTGAAATCATCGTCGATCGGATGAAGCGCGAATTCGGAGTCGTGGCCAATGTCGGTGCCCCGCAGGTCGCCTACCGCGAGACTATCAGGAAGGCTGTCGAGCAGGAAGGAAAATACGTTCGTCAAACCGGTGGTCGTGGTCAATACGGTCATGTGTGGTTACGCATCGAACCGCTAGAGCCCGGTGCCGGCTACGAATTCGTCAATGGCATCGTGGGCGGCGTCGTGCCGAGGGAATATATCCCGGCAGTAGATAAAGGCGTGCAAGAACAGATTCAGAATGGTATATTAGCGGGCTACCCGGTTGTGGATGTGAAGGTCACGTTATTTGACGGTTCGTACCACGATGTGGACTCGAACGAAATGGCGTTCAAGATCGCCGGCTCGATGGGGTTCAAGGAAGGCGCGAGAAAGGCGAATCCTGCTTTGCTTGAGCCGATCATGAAGGTTGAGGTGGTGACGCCGGAAGATTATATGGGCGATGTGGTGGGTGATATCAATCGCCGTCGGGGCCTGATTCAGGGTATGGATGACGCGCCGGCAGGCAAGGTGATTCGCTGCGAAGTTCCTCTATCCGAGATGTTTGGATATGCCACTGATTTGCGTTCCGCCACGCAAGGACGCGCAACCTACAGCATGCATTTTGAGAAATACGTGGAGGCTCCCTCGAATATCGCGGAAGCCATCATCAAGAAAGCATCCTGAGCAGTAGTCTGCGATAAGTCATAGAAGGGGGAGGTAAGAATCGTGTCCAAAGAAAAATTTGCGCGTACCAAGCCGCATGTGAATGTCGGAACGATTGGTCATGTGGATCATGGGAAGACGACGCTGACGGCGGCGTTGACGA
>Ga0209254_10005611_pt1 | contig 11542 bp, 13 predicted proteins | sample FrelakmetDIP11DI_FD_187148 | JGI IMG/M metagenome (GOLD analysis project Ga0209254, IMG submission 187148) | Freshwater lake sediment microbial communities from the University of Notre Dame, USA, for methane emissions studies - DIP11 DI (SPAdes)... | ecosystem: Environmental > Aquatic >... | reverse complement strand
ATAGGAATGGAACTCAGGCGCAACCGTTACCCTTTAACTGCCAGAGATGATCCAAGTGGATGCAAGCAGACTTTAACACAAAGCCCAGGTCTTTTCAATCCACTCAGGCAGAACCCACCAGCGGACTATTTAGGATTGTACTTCTGAGCAAGTTCACAGTCGAATCGGTCCTTGCACGCACGGGAACAGTAGAACTCCCGCATAATAAAGCCGTATTTCTCAATAAAATCAAAGATGGCTTTATCTTTGTTCGCTATCCCCTGGAACCACTTGTGCTGGTCAATGTGGCGCTCGATAATGTCAATCTGAGCATCCAGGATATCATGGAGATGTTTGCATTCGTTGAACATGGTCAAACCGTGTCAGTATTTGTAAAAAGTATAGCATTTCTTGACTCTTAAGGCAATAGGCACGAAAGGGAGGCAGTACAATCTTTTCTGCCTTCAGCCTGGAAAGGTTTTCTGGCCGTCAGAGCTGAAACCAAGGAGATTTTAACAAGCCCTTGGAAAGCCTGTTGCATTAGGCTCTCTGATAAGCTAATGTCTGAACCAAGTGATTGTTTGATGAACACGAGATCTTCGAAAGGAGTCGTTTATGACACGGGAGGTTAGTGCCGACACTCAGGAGATTTTTGGCGAGATGCAGGAGGATCTGGCCAGGAATAAGCCCAATGTCCGTCGCAGCAGGAACCCACAAGATTCGGATTCCTCTGGAAAACCACTGCTGCTTTGGGGCTTCATCGGGATCATTCTCATCCTCCTGATCGTGTTGCTTTTTCGCGGCGGAGACAAGGCCGTCACAGAGGATCTGAACGCCCTAAAAACCAGAGTGGAGCAGATGGAAAAAAGGGCGTTGCCCCTGGAAGCCGCCGCAAAGAAAATGGACGCTGTGGATAGCCAGATCAAGGGGCTTCAGCAATCTGTCTCGAAAGTTGAGGGCGCTCAACGATCGCTCGCAGAGCGCATCGACAAGCTTGCCCAGAAAGCGGAAAAGCCCTCAGCGCCCCAGGCAGCTCAAAAGAAACCAAGTGCTCAGGCAAAGCTTCATGAGGTCCAGCCCGGAGAGACCATTTTCAGCATCGCCAAGAAATACAACCTCTCCGCAGAGCAGTTTCTTAAACTCAACAATATGACCAAGAAGGATACTCTTCAAGCCGGCCAGAAGGTGGTTGTCGCGCCCTAACGCCTTATGATTCTCACTGTCAACGGAACGACCATTCAAATTCTGGAACCTGAGCCAAGGGGAACGGAAAAAGACCCCTCTCTCCTCTTTATACACGGGGCAGGAGGAAACGGGGAGATCTGGGAAAGACAAGTGGAGTTCTTTAAGGGAAAGCATTCCGTCTTTCGGTTGGATCTTCCGGGCCACGGAGGCTCGGACCCCAGAGGAGAAGACCGGATCAGCTCTTACGCGGAAAGCGTTCTGCTGAGTTCGGAAACACTTTTCGGGACAAAGCCTTTCGTCCTGGTAGGCCATTCCATGGGCGGCGCGATTACCCTGGAGATTGCCCTCAACCCCCCGGATGGCCTGAAGGGAATAGTGCTTGTGGGCTCAGGGGCAAAGCTGGCCGTCACCCGAGCGATTTTTCAGATGTTGAGCGAAAATCCTGAAACTTTCTTCGAAACCATCGACCAGTTCGCGTTTTCTTCAACCGCTCCCCGGGCCGTGAGAGAGCGCTTCGCCCGCGTGACCAGACAATGCCCGCCCCCCGTGATATTCAACGATTTCAAGGCATGTGACCATTTTGATATCCGGAACCGGCTTCACGAGATCAAACTTCCAACTCTAGTGCTGTGCGGTGAGGAGGACCAGCTGACCCCGGTCAAGTATTCCAGATACCTCCATGAAAATATGCCCACTTCTCGCCTTGTTCTCATCCCGCATGCCGGGCATATGGTGATGGCCGAACAGCCTGACACGATGAACACAGCCCTCGAGATTTTCCTGAACTCCTTGAATGGTTGACTCTGCGCCGGGAAGCTTTCCAGCAAGTCCTTAGCCCCGGCGGTCGAAAGCAGGAAGACTCTCTTGCTTTTAGGTTCCGAATCATTTAAACATTTCCTCGTTGCCTCCCGACCTCACAGGTCATGCCCGGACCCTCGGTCGGAGGCGGTCGATAAAAATGCGCATTGATGAAAGAAAGGCGAATATGACCATGAGAAGATGGATCCTTGTCTTAGTCCTTTTGCTGTTCACTGTAGCCCCAGCACACGGAAAAACGGCGCCGCAGAAAAAGGCTCGCACCCAGAGCTCCGCGCCTCAAGCCCCGGCCAAGGAAACCGGGGACCAGGAAGAGCCGTACAAAGCTTATATTGTCATGGAGGCGAGCACCGGCAAGGTTCTTGAAGGAGCCAATACCCACCTCCGGTGGCCTCCTGCCAGCATTACAAAACTCATGCTTTCCCTTCTCGTCATGGAGAAGCTCTCCGCCAATGAGATCAAGCTCACCGACACGGTTACGGCATCCCGAGACGCTTCGAAAATGGGTGGGAGCCAGGTTTTCCTCAAAGAGGGAGAAACCTTCACCGTGGAAGAATTGATGAAGGCCATGCTGATCGCTTCAGCGAATGATGCCGCCTTTGCGATTGCCGAGTTCATCGCAGGAAGCAAGGATAAGTGCGTGGACCTGATGAACGAGAAAGCAAAGGCCCTCAACATGGTCGACACCGAGTTTCGCTCAGTCCACGGTTTGCCCCCATCAAAAGGAGAAGAAGAGGACTTCACTTCGCCGGAAGATCTTGCGACTCTGGCGCGGCACCTGTTGAAATATCGCAAACTTCTCGAATGGACCTCCGCGAGGAGTGAGCCGTTCCGAGATAGTACGCTGATCATGGTCAATCACAATAAACTGCTCGGAAGGATGTCTTCTATTGACGGGCTGAAGACCGGTTTTTACAGAAAATCGGGATACAATGTTGTGGCCACTGCCAAGAAAGGGGACCTGAGACTGATTGTTGTGGTCATGGGAAGTCCGGCGGTAAAAGTCCGGGATGATATCGTTGAGGAGAAAGTGAAGAAGTACCTGCCCCTCTATGAAATGGTTCCGATCATCAAAAAGGGAGAAACGGTTGACCGGGAAATTGTCCTGACCGAGGCGACTCAGCGAAAAATGAAAGGGATCACGAGCGAAAGTTTCTCCTATCCCATGCTGATCAAGAAGAAGAGCGCCATCAAGAAGGAAATCAATCTACCCGAGAAGATCAGCGGCGAAATCAAACAGGGGCAGAAGCTTGGGGAACTGCTTGTAAAGCTCGATGAGGAAGTGATCGGGAAGGTGGACATCCTTTCCCCCACAACCATACCCAAAGCAGGCTTCTTCACCCGTTTGCTGAGGAGGTTCGGGATCACCCTTTGAGCCCCTCCCGCCTTACGATGGTCATGAAGCTCACCTACGCAGGGGCGGGTTTTAGGCCCGCCCTTCGGATCACGAAGCGCCTCTCTTATTTCATTCCTATTTCCATCTTGCTCAACCTGTCTCTGCTGTCACCTGCCTTGCCCCAGGCGTTCCAACGCAATTCCGACTGGCAGGTTTTCGAGAGGATGGTGCGCGATGGAAATATCTCTTTTCAGGAGGGAGAAAAAGGCATTTCAGAGTGGTCCAGGAGACTTGAAACGGAGTTTCCCCAGGGCCAATTCCAAAAGGATATTTTCTTCCCCCTGAAGGGTTACTCCATAAGAGATGTGGGTGGGAAAAGCGGGGACGGCTACTACCCGAAGGGGTATAGCTTTCTCGATGGGAATCGGCATCAGGGGCATCCTGCTCAGGATATTTTTGTCCGGGACCGCGATCAGGACAGGCTGGATGATCTCACAGGAAGACCCGTGGACGTACTGGCCCTGGCAGAGGGTATTGTTCTCTCGACTTTCTCAGACTGGAAAAAAGGGGGCCCTTCCCAGCACATAAGAGGAGGCAATTATGTCTGGATCTATCATCCGGCCCTGAAAGTCCTATCCTACTATGCTCACCTCGAAAAGGTTTTCGTGCGTCCGGGGGATAAGGTACAAGGAGGAGAGGGCATTGCTACGTTGGGCCGGTCAGGGAAAAATGCCTCCCTTCCTCGCTCTCCCACCCATCTTCATCTGATGGTTCTCGCCGCCGGAAACATGGAACCCTTGAACGCCTTCCTCCTCTTGAAATCATCGCCGCCTAATGGTTCGTCCTTGCCGGCACCGACCTTCTCTTGTGGCGCATTCGCGTGCCCTGTTTATCAAGCGTTAGCTTTCTAGATGTAAACAATCGATCACTTTACAAATGCTTCTTTCTCTGATAAGATCTTGCTTGACATGTACGACTCTCTAAAATAAGTTGCACAGTACTTGAAAAGATCCGTGCTCATCTACTCATGACAAAAATACTCCATTTCCATATCAGCCGGTTCTTATCCCTGTTCATCGGCTGCCTTTTGGTGGGTCTTTTCGCCCATCACGTTGCCGCCAAGGAGAAGCCCGCGAAAAGGTCGGCTGCTTCATCCCCTCGCCCCCAAAAATCCCAACCCCTCGCTCAGAACCCGGACGAAAAGCTGCAGGAAGAAAAAATTCAAGAGGAGATGGAAAAATACCTCGGTGTCCATTACAAAAGGGGTGGGAACAGCACGAAGGGCTTTGACTGCTCGGGTTTTGTAAAGCAGATTTACAGTGAGGTATTCGGCATAGACCTGCCGCATCAGTCTTCGGAACAAAACCAGTTTAGCCTTCTCACAAAAGTCCCAGATGATGAGCTTAAGACCGGAGACCTCGTGTTCTTTTCTACGGGCCGCAACAGGAAGGGGATCAATCACGTCGGTATGTATCTGTCAGACGGGAGATTCATCCATTCGGCGAGGACAAAAGGGGTGGTGATTTCGAGTCTTGATAACCCTCACTGGAAAGCTCGTCTCGTTTCCACTAAACGCCTTGTCGGCCGGGATAGCATGATGGCGAGCATGGATTCCCAAACCATGTTTGGGCTTGGGATGGCTCTCGACGAGAAAAGCCTCTTTACCTTTCAGGTCACATCTGCTCAGCTTGAATCCTTTTACCCCTCGCTGGTGCACAATGAACTCCTGCAGTTTTCTCCTGATAGATACTACCGCACAGAGTTCAATCTCCTGAAAGGTTTGTGGGTCGATTCCTGGAGCGCCCGCTTTACAGCCTTCAGAGAGCACTTCTCTTTGGATCAGGAAGACCCCTTCCTCGCTCCACGTCCAATCCTGCGGGGAGCGGATTTTTCCGAGAACTCTTTCTCAACGACCTATGCACAGGGCTTAAAAGTAGCCGGCGACATCCGGCCAAACGAGTGGCTGCGTGTTTCTCCCTCAGTAACTTACTTTGATTACGGCCCCGGTATCGACTTAGCTGATCTGCCGAAAGTCGCTGTCGGGCTAGACTTCAATCTTGTCTCCTCCTCCGATGGTTGGTCCCTGGCCACCGGCTTCCAGTATCCTCTATCGAGATACGCTTCCACACGCCTTTCCGACACCGACACGGCGGACAGTCGTGTCATCGACATGAGTCTCACCTTCCGTCAGCGGCTGACCGACCACGTCCAATTCTCTGTGACAGGCGAGCGCTTTTACAAGTACTCGTACGGACCCAAGGGCTCGCCGTCCGGCCTGGACGTGGAGGATCACCAAGTCTCCTTCGCTCTTCACTTCTTCTACTAATTCGCCCTTTTCTGGATTTCTTCCGTCCCTATTCGGCGATAGTGTACGAATCTTTTTACTGCTCAGACCACTGGAGTATACACCCCAAACCCACCGTCCCTTTCTCCAGGACCCTGATCATTTCAGAATTCCGGACACTTACAAGTTGTTAGGAGCAGATCTCCGATCTGGCATGCCTGTTGCTCTAGTAGGCAGAGAAATCTTCGGTGAAGGCTAGAGACAGTCATTCCCACCCGATAAACCCTCCACAGAGAGGATTCCAATGAGTGCATCCAATCCGTTTCTCCAAAGAGCCATGAGGTTTTGCGAACTGTGTGGATTTTTCGTCGGCAACCTGACCGTGAGGCAATGGGATCAAGCCGGCCACCTATGCAAAGAGTGCGAAGAATCCTACGGCAGCCCTGGAATGATCTTAATGAACAACGTTTTAGAACCTTGGAAGACCCAACCCACGGCCAAGTGACCCAGCGACTCCCATCGAAAAGATTTCGCCCCTCATAGGCCGACGCCGGCCCTAACACCCTCCACCCTCATCATTTCCTGAACCAGAAATAGAAAAGGGCAAGCGCTATTTCGCTCACCCTCTGAAGTTCGCTGGTGCCGGAGGTCGGAATCGAACCGACATGAGCTTGCGCTCACTGGATTTTGAGTCCAGCGCGTCTACCAATTTCACCACTCCGGCACGCTTTTGACTCGCGATTATAGGAACAATCTGATGACCCTGTCAATATGATATTGACACGCCACGAGCCGGTTGTTAATATTCTCCCAAACCCTGGGGCTGTAGCTCAGTTGGGAGAGCGCATGAATGGCATTCATGAGGTCGTCGGTTCGATCCCGTCCAGCTCCACCAAAAAAATTAATAAAAATAGCAGGTTAGGCAACTCCTAATCGGCTCTTTTTTATTCTGGGGGCTCATTTTCGACCTTTGTGACCCCTATGTGACCCCCACTCGGCTCTCTCACGCACCCGTGGTTTTCATAGAACCTTGCAAGATCTACCTGTTTTGAGAGCTTCCTCATGCTGGTGAGGTGCGCATAGCGGTCCGTCATCTTAAGGTCCCTGTGTCCAATCATCTCCTTGGCATCCTTTAGGTCCCCAGCTGACAAGATCCGATTGGAACAGAAAGTGTGACGTAAATCATGGAAGTGAAGTTTAGGAAACCCTGCGATGGTGCGGATCTTACGCCAAGACCTGTTGAACCTGTCAAGGCGCCTTCCGTCGAGTTTGGAAAAGACGAACCCCGGAATAGGCAACTGCGCAGGAGAGGGCAGGAATGAAACGGATAACTTTGGTGCTTCCTACTGATTCTCTTGAAAGACAGTTCGCCCAAGTGATTGAGGGGCGGGGTTATCCTTGCCCCACGGTCGTTGAGTTCGGAGAAGCTACCACCCCAAAGGGGACTTCGCTGGTTGCCAAAGCGGAGTGCTCCGATGGTTCTCGTTACAGGATTGAGGCTTCTGAGGATATGTTATGGGTTAGAGTGGAGCTGTGGACATATCCCTTAATTGACAGCTTTGAGCGGGGTTTGCAACGGATCATTGAGGGCAACGGTTTCAAATGCTCCCGTGCCGCGGATACCTATGAGATCACACGGGGCAAGCTCTTTAAGGTCATGTGTCCAGAAGGGGTTTGCAAGTTAACCGGGAATGCCGCCAGCGGTTTCACTGTGACAGAGTGGTAGAGAAAATCATTTTAACCTGCAACTTCAGCCCGTGTAACACCATAGGGAGAAAGGGGGCAAGCATGATTCTGATACAAATTTTTTTACTGATACTTGTCGCATTGATGATCGTCATTCTGTACAAGCTCCATTCAATGAACCCATACCAATGGCTGAAGGAAGTATTTATTGACAGCGCTAATTCCTCTTACGGTAATTTGAAGATTATCAATATTCCGTATGAGATTTCTAAGCTCAAGGGGGAGCTTGCACCCCTGTTTTACCTTCCGTTGGCTTCTGAAGCTAGAGACCTTAAGATCCTAGAGTCCATTGTTGACGATGAAAATCGCATGCGTAACAAATTCTTTCTGAGAACAGAAATATCAGAGATGGAAGAGTTTGCAAGATCTCATTCTTCTTCAGAACCATTCGCAGCAAGTGATTCTTTGAAATCTGCTCTCAGAGAGTGGGCGCTTGCACTTACTAATCGTTGGCGGGCCGACAAATTGGTGCAAGAATACAAGCAGAGACTTATGAATGTTATGTCGGGGAATGTTTTTGTTGAACACGCAGAAAAATCTTTAAGGAAAACCCCTTCGTTTGTACCAGGGTGGCTTATCCTGGATGAGGATAAGTCAAAAATTGACGAATGGTACAACCAGAGGACAGAAACTTGGCAGGCGGGCAAATGGTTTGAACATTTAGAACTTAGCAGGAAACTTTACGGCGCAGATTCCCATTAATGATGAGTTTGCCACCGTATTCAAGATCGGGCACAAAGACATCAAGATGACCATGCGGTATGCTCATCTCAGCCAGGAGAACAAGAGGAAAGCAATCAATCTCTTGAACGAGCTTACCACGAAAATGCAATGTCACAAAATATCACAAATCCAACTTTACTCTCTGCAAGTTCTTAGAAGTACTACCTAATTTCTTCAAGTGGATTTGAATAGCCATCAATGCGGCCGGCGTAATCCCGGAGATGCGGGAGGCTTGACCCAAAGAGATGGGTCTCACTTTGCTCAGCTTCTCCTTGGCCTCTCTCGTGAGTCCATGAATGATCGCATAGTCTACCTCTTCAGGCAAGCGCACGTTTTCCATTTTCTTCAGCTTTTCGACCTGCTTCTGCTGGTTGAGGATGTAGCCTTCATACTTGATTCTCGTCTCCACTTCTTCATAGATGCTCTCCTCTATTCCCTCAAGTTCAGGAGCAAAAAGAAAGAGATGTTCAAAGAGAATCTCATGTCTTCGCAACAGCTGAGCAAGAGAGGTGATGTTCTTGATCGGGGGAGATGCCCGGCCTTTCAATTGATCCAGTACAGAAGGTTCCGGCCTTATCTTCATACCGTTCAGCAGGTCGATGAGTTTCTCGACAGCCTCTCTTTTTCTGCAAAACTGCCGGTACACATCCTCCGAGACAAGACCGAGACGATAGCCGATATCCCTGAGTCTGAAGTCCGCGTTGTCTTCTCGCAGGAGAAGCCTGTACTCGGCCCTGGAGGTAAACATCCGGTAAGGTTCATTGGTGCCTTTGGTGACCAGATCGTCCAGCAATACTCCAAGGTAGGCTTGAGATCGGTCTAGAAAGAGGGGGTCTTGTCCACGGACCTTCAACACTGCGTTGATCCCGGCCATGAGGCCTTGAGCCGCTGCCTCTTCGTACCCGGAGGTGCCGTTGATCTGGCCTGCATGAAAAAGGCCTTCGACCCGTTTGGTTTCCAGTGTGGGCTTGAGCTGCAAGGGGTTCACAAAGTCGTATTCAATGGCGTAGCCGGGTCTAAGGATCTCCGCTCGTTCAAGGCCCGCAACGGATCTCACCATTTTAATCTGCACATCGATCGGGAGGCTGGTGGGGATGCCGTTGGGGTAAACCTCAATGGTGTCCAGTCCCTCCGGTTCCAGAAAAATCTGGTGTCTTTCCTTCTCCGCAAAGCGCACAACCTTGTCTTCAATGGATGGACAGTACCTCGCTCCCGTGCCCTTGATGATGCCGCTGTAGAGGGGTGACCGATCGAGGCCTTCTCGGATGAAGGCATGGGTTCTTGAATTGGTGTAGGTGATATGGCAGGGGACCTGGGGCAAAGTGATCCGGGTGGTCGTAAAGGAGAAGGGCCTGGGTTTTTCATCCCCGGGCTGAATCTCCAGACCTCCATAGTCGATGGTCCGGCCGTTGAGACGGGGAGTGGTCCCGGTCTTGAGTCTTCCAACGTCAAAGCCCAGCTCTTTGAGCTGTTCCGAGAGCTGATTGGAAGGAGGGTCTCCCATTCGGCCCGCGGGGAAATGATCGAGCCCAATGTGGATCAGACCCCTCAGAAAAGTTCCTGTAGTAAGGATGACGGTCTGGGAGAGGAACCGCTCGTGAATGTGAGTTTCTATTCCTTCTATTCTGCCATCCTTTATGAGAAGCCGGTCCACCATGGCCTGGCGAATATCCAGGTTGGGTTGGCTCTCCACGACCCCCTTCATCCTTTTCCTGTAAAGGTCCATGTCGTTCTGGGACCTTGATCCCTGGACGGCCAGACCCTTGCGGGTGTTGAGACGCCGGAACTGGATGCCCGTCTCATCCGCATTCTTGGCCATTTCTCCGCCGAGGGCATCGATTTCCTTCACCAGATGACCTTTGGCAAGACCGCCGATGGCGGGGTTGCAGCTCATGGCCGCGATGTGGTCAAGATTGATGGTCAGGAGAAGGGTGGGATGGCCCATGCGTGCCGCTGCAAGGGCTGCTTCGCAACCTGCGTGACCGGCACCCACAACGGTCACGTCATATGTTTTCTCGTAAGTGGGCATAGATGAAAGAAAGGCACAAGGTGCAAGGCGCACGGTTCAAGGCAAAAGAAGTTTCCTTAATCCTCAAGCGAAGCGATCCTCAGGCCTCAAGCGGTTTTTGCGAACGGGTCCTTGAGGATGATCGATTCTTCCCGCCCCGGGCCCACGGATAGGATAGAGAAAGGAAGCTCTATCACTTCTTCGATCCGCTTCAGATAATTCCGGGCAGCAGCAGGCAGCTCATTCCACTTCCTTGCAGAAGAAATGTCCTCCTGCCATCCTGGAATCTCTTCATAGACAGGGACGCATCGGGAGAGTTTTTTCAGGCTGGCGGGCATGGACCCCACTCTTTTCCCATCCAGCTCATAGGCGACGCCTATCTTCAATGTCTTCAGGCCGGTGAGCACGTCGAGCTTTGTAACGCTCATGCTGGTCAACCCGTTGAGCCGGGCAGCGTCCTTCACCGCAACGAGATCCAGCCAGCCGCAGCGCCGCCTCCGGCCCGTGGTCGCTCCAAATTCGCAGCCCCGCTCCTGCATGTAATTGCCGGTCTCATCCGTCAACTCCGTGGGGAAGGGCCCGGCGCCGACCCGCGTGGTGTAGGCTTTCACAATGCCAAGAATGTGATGCAGCTTGTCAGGGCCCACACCCGCACCGCTGCACGCTGCTCCGGATATGGGGTTGGAGGAGGTGACATAGGGATAGGTCCCGTGATCGATATCCAGGTGGGTCCCCTGCGCGCCTTCGAAAAGGATTTGCTTGCCCTGCCGGATAGCCTGATCGATTTCGAGCGACACGTTCGTCAGGTAAGGTTTCAGAATCTCCCCTAGGACCAGATAACGATCATAGATGGGCTGAAACTCCAGAGGCTCGACGTTAAGGAATTTTGTGAGGAAGAAATTCTTCTCCTTGAGGTTGGTCCTGATCTTCTCTTCGAGAGTGTCCGGTTCAAGGAGGTCGGCGGCCCTGATCCCTGTTCTTCCCGCCTTGTCTTCGTAGCAGGGGCCTATGCCCCGGCCCGTGGTCCCAATCTTGTTTTTACCTTTGGCCGCTTCTCTGGCCACGTCTAGGGCCCTGTGGTAGGGCATGATGATGTGAGTTTTCTCACTCAGTGCGAGACATTCCGGGCTCACATCCACTCCCTTCTTTCGCAGGTCTTCCATCTCTTCGAGAAGAACTTCCGGGTCAAGCACCACGCCGTTCCCAATAAAGCACTTTCTGCCTTTGTGAAGGATGCCTGAAGGGATGAGGTGGCAGATGGTCTTCTCACCGCCGACGACCAGGGTATGACCGGCGTTGTTCCCTCCCTGAAATCTGACCACCAGGTCTGCTTTTGCGCTCAGGTAGTCAACGATTTTCCCTTTGCCTTCATCGCCCCATTGGGTCCCTATGACCGCTACATTCGCCATCGAATCTCTCCGCAGTGTTTATTCCAACGTAACTACTCAGGTAGATAGACTGAAGG
>Ga0209254_10005610_pt1 | contig 11543 bp, 13 predicted proteins | sample FrelakmetDIP11DI_FD_187148 | JGI IMG/M metagenome (GOLD analysis project Ga0209254, IMG submission 187148) | Freshwater lake sediment microbial communities from the University of Notre Dame, USA, for methane emissions studies - DIP11 DI (SPAdes)... | ecosystem: Environmental > Aquatic >... | reverse complement strand
CAGGTGGCGGCGACGGCCGGCTGCGAACCGGGCTTCATCGGTCCCGTCGGCATCAAGTGCAAGGTTTACGTCGACCGGTCCGCAGCGCAGCTGGCCGATTTCGTCTGCGGTGCCAACGAACGCGACATGCACCTGACCGGCGTGAACTGGGTCCGTGACCTGCCGGAGGGCGAGGTCGTCGACATCCGCAACGTGGTCCCCGGCGATCCGAGCCCGACGGGCAAGGGCCGGCTCGGCATCGCCCGCGGGATCGAGGTGGGCCACATCTTCCAGCTGGGACGCAAGTACAGCGAGGCGATGGGCGCCACCGTGCTCGACGAGCAGGGCAAGGCCACGGTCATGGCCATGGGCTGTTATGGCATTGGTGTGACGCGCGTCGTGGCGGCAGCCATCGAACAGAATCACGATGAGCGCGGCATCATCTGGCCGGAGCCCATCGCGCCTTTCGACGTGTCGCTCATCCCGATCAACCTGCAGAAGTCCGCGCGCGTTCAGCAGGCGACGGAAGCCCTGTACGCGGAGCTGACTGCGGCCGGCCTCGAGGTCGTGCTCGACGACCGCGATGCGCGTCCCGGCGTGAAGTTTGCCGACGACGAACTGCTCGGCATCCCGCACCGCATCGTCATCGGCGACAAGGGCCTCGATCGCGGCGTGCTCGAGTACAAGCGGCGCCGGGACGGCTTCGGGGCCGAGGTGCCGATCGCGGAAATGGCCGCCTTCCTGCGCGAGAAGCGGGGCACCGCGCGCAGCTGAACGAGTCCATGCGCCGCACGACAACCGCCGCCATCCTGTTGCTCGCTGCGTGCGTCCTGCCCGGGGCCGACGCGCGCGCCGACCGGCAGATGGACCCGGAGTTGCGCGGCGTCGTGGCGGCGGCAATCGAACCCACGCGCTGCTTCGACGATAAATACGAGCGCGCCGTCTGGTTCGCGACCATGGAACCGAGGCTGACGCGCTACGTTGCCGACGCCAGCGAGCGCGAACAGATCCTGCACTCCGTCCACTGCGAGGCGAAGCGGGTCAACATCCCGCCTGAACTCGTGCTCGCCGTGATGGACGTCGAGAGCCGCTTCGACCGCTACGCCGTGTCCTCGGCAGGCGCCGTCGGCCTGATGCAGGTCATGACCTTCTGGCCGCGCGAACTCGGCATGACCAACGACCAGCTGGTGCGCATCCCGGACAACGTGCGCATGGGCACGACCATCCTGGGGTACTACCTGCGCAAGGAGCGCGGCAACTACCAGCGCGCACTGCAGCGTTACAACGGCAGCCTGGGCCGGCCGAAGTATTCGGACCTCGTGCTCGACCGGCTCGCTTCACGCTGGCAGTACGGGAACTGAAGCTTCGCGCGCAACCTCAACGGGTTTCGAACACCGACGGCCACGGCGTCACGGTCTGCGGATCGGCGTCATCGATCTCGACACCCGTGACCTGCGACGCCGCCGAGCCCTGCCAGAGCCAGGCACACAGCGCGTCGACGGCCGCTGCCTCGCCACAGGCCAGCACCTCGACCCGGCCATCCGCAAGGTTCCGCGCGTGGCCCAGCACGCCGAGCGCCAGGGCGCGCTGGCGCGTGCTCGCGCGGAAGAACACGCCCTGCACGCGACCGGAGACCAAGCAGCGGCGCGCGATCAAGGCTTGGGCGGTGGGGTGGCGACTTCGGCAACGCGGCGGGCCTCGACGGCCTTGGTCCGCGCGAGTTCGGCTTCGTCGCGGGCAGCCCGGTAGTCGCCACGACGCAGGTAGCTTTCGGCGCTCTTGAGTAACTGCTTCGACTCGCTCATCAGTTCCGGAGCCACGGTGGGGGCACCGGCGCGCTCGGCGGCCCTGATGGCCTGCCGCGCATTGCTCATTTCCTGCACCGGAGCGCCGGCGCAACCGCCCATGACCGCTCCGGAGAGCAGTGCCAAGGCCAGCAGCAACGGTGCCAGGGAGCGCGGCAAGCGAGAAACGTCCGGTGGAAGAGGCAGACCCGAAGGACCGTAACAAGCGATCCCTGTACCGTCAAGGCTCACCGACCTAGAATCCGCGCGCCGCATGCCGGACGAAACGACCCGTCCAAGTCACGAGGCGGCTGCAACCATGACTGAAGTGCTCGTACTCTACTACTCCAGGCACGGCGCGACAGCCGAGGTGGCCCGTCACATCGCGCGCGGCATCGAATCCGTGGCCGGAGCCACTGCGCGCCTGCGCACGGTTCCACCGGTGTCGCCCGTGACGGAAGCCACGGAGCCGGCCGTGCCGCCGTCTGGACCGCCCTATGCCCGGCACGAAGACCTGGTGGAGTGCGATGGACTCGCGCTCGGCAGCCCAACGCGCTTTGGCAACATGGCGGCCCCGCTCAAGCACTTCCTGGATGGAACGAGTTCCCTGTGGCTGAACGGCGCGCTGGACCGCAAACCCGCCGCCGTCTTCAGCTCGACGTCTTCGATGCACGGCGGGCAGGAATCGACGCTGCTGACGATGATGGTGCCACTGCTGCACCATGGCATGTACCTCGTGGGCCTGCCCTTCACCGCTCCCGCGCTGAACCGCACGCGCACGGGTGGAACGCCTTACGGTGCGACCCATCTCGCCATCCACGGTTCGGCACCACCGCGCCTGAGCGACGACGAGCGCGAGCTGGCGCAATTGCTGGGCCAGCGGCTGGCAGAGATCGCAGATGCCGCGCGAGCCGCCCGTCATGGCCGATGAGAGCCTCGACGTCGCGACCGGCGCGGGTCATGCGCGGCTGCTGGCGCTGACGCTCGTCGTCGTGCTGGCCGGCACTTCGCTGCTGGCGGCGTTCTTCGGTGAGCGCAGCCCGGTGTCGTTCTGGCTGCTGGTGCTGTTGCTCGTCGGGCCGCTCGCAGCCCCGCTGCCGGGCCTGTTGCGCGGCAACCGCCGCACGTTCGCCTGGGCCACGCTGTGCTTGACGCCGCACTTCCTCTACGCGCTGACGGAAGCGGTGGCAAACCCGGCGATCCGGCCACTGGCCGCGGCCATGCTCGGGCTGAGTCTGGGCCTGGCGGTGACGCTGGTCGCGTACCTGCGACTGACGCGCAAACGCGCCGCCGACTAGCCCCTGGCCCCCGCCCCTTTCTCGAGCTCTTCGCGCAGGAAGGGAATCGTGAGCCGCCGTTGCGCCGCGAGCGACGCATGGTCGAGCCGGTCAAGCACCACGAACAGCGAGTGCATGTCGCGCGGCAGCCGATGCACGAGATACAGCGCGGCCTCCTCCGACAGCTCGAGACCACGGGCGGCGGCGCGCAGCTGCAACGCCGCGCACTGCCCCGCCTCGTCGAGTTCGACGAGCTGGTGCAGCTCTGCGGCCAGCAGGCGCGAGCGCAGATCGGGCAGCGTGAACGGCAGGCCCGCCGGCGGCGAACCGCTGGCAACGGCGAGCCGGCCGGAACCGTCCTGCAGCAGCGTGTACAGGCGGAAGATCGCGGCGTTCCAGTCCGCGTCATGGGCGACGTGTTCGAGTCCGTCGAGGCACACGAGCCCGAGGGCTTCGCAGCCGTCGAGCACGGCGCTCGAGGGCGCCGCACCGAGGTCGACATAGGCCGCCGTTGCTCCAAGTTCACCCGCTGCAGCGCAGGCGGCCTGCAGCAGGTGCGTCTTGCCGGTGCCGGCACGACCCCACAGCCAGACGACACGCGGCGCGTCCGGGCCTGCGAACCGCAGTGCGGCCAGCGCCTGCGCGTTCTTGCCGACGACGAAGCTCGAAAACCGCGCGGAATCGCGCAGCCGGACCCGCAAGGGCAACTGTTCCATCATGGTGCCGGCTCAATGCCGGTGGGAAGCGCGCTCACGCACCACGACCTGCGCGCGCCGTATGTAGATGAGCGTGTAGTCGATGCCACTCACGCAGGTCGAGAACAGCACGAACGCACCGAGCGCGAGCACGACCCAGCCGGGCGGCCACTGGTACCCCGCCGCCGCGACGACCGCGAGGCAATAGAGAATCTGCGCCAGCGTGTTGATCTTGCTGGCAATGGTCGGGTTGCCGTTGACCGGGCCGAACAGCACCTTGTACGTGAGCGCGCCGAAGACGATGACCAGGTCGCGCAGCAGCACCAGTCCAGTGAGAATCCACGGCACGACGCCGTTGACGCTCAGGCAGATGAACACGGTGATGAGCAGCAGCTTGTCGGCGAGCGGGTCGAGGAACTTGCCGAGCCTGCTGGTCCAGCCGAAGCGCTTGGCGAGGAAGCCATCGAGCGCGTCGGTGGACGCGGCGACCGCAAACAGCAGCATCACGTCGGCGTAGCGGCCCTGCAGGATCCAGTGCGCAACCGGATAGACCATCAGGATGCGCAGGACGCAGAGCAGGTTCGGCAGGTGTCGCAGACTCATGGCTGCCAGAGCAGGTCGGGCGACTCCTGCGCCGTGTCTCCGGCAGGAGGGGCGGCGACGATCCGCCCGTCGAGGGCAAAAATCCGCCGCAGCAGCTCGAGGTCGCCGCGCACACCGAGGTCGAGCAGGACCGTGCTGCCAGACAGCTCGCGCAGCGTCACGGTGCGCACCAGGCTGAGGCTTTCGAGATACCGCGTCAGCGCGGCATAGGAACGCACGCCGTCGAGTCCGCCGATGCGCACGGACACCGCATTGAGGCCGCGCGTGGAGCCCGGCGCATAGCGGGCCGCCAGTGCATCCGCCGCGAGACCGAGGCCGGCCGCGGGGCCGCCTTGCCCCCGCGCTGCCTGCCCGGCGTGACCGAAAGTCCAGTCGAACCCGCCCGCGCCGGGCACGCCGACCAGTACAGCCCCGGTGCTGCCGGCCGCTGCCGCGCGGGATCTCGCCGTTGCCGGATCGACGGTTTCGGTGGGCCAGGCCAGCGGCACGCCGCGCGCCTGGGCTGCCCGCTCGAGCTCAGCCCGTTCGGCAGGACGTTCGGCGGCGGTGACCGCCCGCGTGCCACCCGCTACCGCCGGAGCGAAGAGAAACACGGTCGTTTTCGGGCGCTCGGCGGGCCACAGCGGCAAGCCGGCCTGCTGCAGGAGCTGCTCCATGGCGCGACCATCGAAGCCGACCTTGAGCATGCGGTCGGTCGTCGTCGCATACTGCTGGACGTAGCGGGTCGGGTCTGCGGCCGCGGCCACGACGGCGGGAGCCTGCCCGGCATCCCGGCGGCCCGAGGCCCGCACGGCTGCGGTCTTGAGCGCCTCGCCAAATGCCGCCGCACGGTCCGCCTCGGCCGAACTCTTGAGCGGCACGACGGACTGGTAAAGGGCCACGTCCGCCTGGACGACGGGCGCTGCCAGCAGGAACAGCCAGAGCAGGCCGCACGCGAAGTTTCGCGCCGGTCCGGCGGTGACGGCGATGGTTCGTTGGGCAATCATGTGTGGAGGGAAGTCGGCGTCGACGGCCGGTGTGTAAAATACCACAGCCTCGAGCCAGACCCCGGGGCGCCACCCCCCGGGAGCACCAGGACAATGGCCGAGAGCCCGACCAGCAGCACGACCTACCGCGACGCCGGCGTCGACATCGAAGCGGGCGACGCCCTCGTCGACCGGATCAAGCCTGCCGTAAAGCGCTCGATGCGCCGCGAGGTGCTCGGCGGGATCGGTGGCTTCGGCGCGCTCGTCGAGGTGCCGCTCGACCGGTACCGGAAGCCGGTCATGGTCTCCGGCACGGATGGCGTGGGCACCAAGCTCCGACTCGCGATCGAGACCGGCCGCCACGACACGATCGGCATCGACCTCGTCGCGATGTGCGTCAACGACGTCGTCGTGCAGGGGGCCGAGCCCTTTTTCTTCCTCGACTATTACGCGACCGGCAAGCTCGACGTCGACACCGCCGAGCGCGTGATCAAGGGCATCGTCGAAGGCTGCCTGCAGGCGGGCTGCGCGCTCGTCGGCGGCGAGACGGCCGAGATGCCCGGCATGTACGAGGGCGAGGACTACGACCTGGCAGGCTTCTGCGTCGGTCTCGTGGAAAAGGACCAGATCATCGACGGCACCAGGACACGGGCCGGCGATGCCATCATCGGCCTCGCGTCCTCGGGCGCGCATTCGAACGGCTATTCGCTGATCCGGCGCCTGCTGGCGCTGAGTGGCGCAGGCCCGTCGACCCAGCTCGACGGCAAGCCGCTGTACGATCTGCTGCTCGAGCCGACGCGCATCTACGTCAAGTCGGTGCTGGAGGTGCTCAGGCAAGCCGTGCCGGTGCACAGCATCGCGCACATCACGGGCGGCGGACCGACGGGCAACATCCCGCGCGTGATGCCCGCAGGACTCGAGGCCGTCATCGACGCACGACTCTGGCCGCGACCGGCGGTGTTCGACTGGCTGCAGCGCGTCGGCAACGTCACGCGCGACGAGATGTACCGCACGTTCAACTGCGGCCTCGGCATGACGATCTGCGTGCCGGCGGCCGAAGCCGATCGCGCGCTGCAGACACTGCGCGCCTGCGGCGAGACAGCGGCGGTGATCGGCGAAGTCCGTTCCGGCAGCCGCGAGGTCGTCATCGTCGAATGACCGCCGCAACGCCCCCGCTCCGCATCGTCGTGCTGGTGTCGGGGCGCGGCAGCAACCTCAAGGCAATCGCAGCGCGCGCCGATGCGGGGGAACTGCCCGTGCGCATCGCAGCCGTCCTCAGCGACCGTGCGGATGCGGGTGCGCTCGAGTGGGCACGCGGACGCGGCATCAGTACGTCGGTGCTGTCACCCCGCGACTTCCCCGACCGCGAGTCCTATGGCCAGGCCCTCGGCGACATCGTCGCGTCCCATGCGCCGCAACTGGTCGTGCTCGCCGGCTTCATGCGCATCCTGAGCGACGAGTTCGTGCTGCGTTTTGCCGGCCGCATGCTCAACATCCACCCTTCCCTGCTGCCGAAGTTCGCCGGCCTGCACACGCACCGCCGGGCGCTCGAGGCGGGCGACCGCGAGCACGGTGCCAGCGTGCATTTCGTGACGCCTGAACTCGACGGCGGTCCGGTGGTCTTACAGGCGAAGGTCCCGGTGCTGCCGGGCGACGACGAGGATTCGCTCGCCGCGCGCGTGCTGCACGAGGAGCACGTGATCTACCCGCTGAGCATCGGCTGGTTTGCAGCGGGCAGACTTGCCTGCCGCGACGGCGCGGTCTGGCTGGATGGCCGGCGCCTCGAGGCGCCCGTAGTGCTCGGCAACGAAACGAAGGAAGGTGCGTGATGCGGCAGGTGTCGAAACTGTGCGCCCGAACTGCCGCAGTCGGCGCGGCGTGGCTGCTGGCTGCACCGGGCGTCGCCGTCGCCGACCCAGCGGCCGCCGCCGGCCTGCAGCCGTACACCGCCCGTTACCAGGTCAGCTACCGCGGACTGAACGGCGGCGAGATCGAATCGAACTTCAAGCGCGGCGGCACCGCCGGTCAGTGGCAGTACGAAACCCGCGTCTTCCCGACGCTGCTGGCACGGGTCGCGATCAGTGCACAGGCCCACGAACTGAGCGTGATCCAGGCGACCGCCGCAGGCGTGCGCCCGCTGTCATTCAATTTCGACGACGGTTCGGCGGATGCGGCCAAGGACGTCAAGCTGAACTACGACTGGAAGGCACTCACGGTGACCGGCAGCGTCGAGGGCAAGCCGGTGTCGCTCGCGATCACGCCCGGCACCCACGATACGTCGTCGGTGCAGGCGGCGATGATCCAGGAGTTGCTGGCCGGGCGGAAGCCGCAGGGCTTCAAGATCATCACGAGCGGGAAGCTGCGCGAGTACCGCTACTGGCCCGAAGGCACGCAGCAGGTCATGACGCCCTACGGCCAGGTCGAGGCCGAGGTCTGGGCCAGCCAGCGCGCGGGTTCGAACCGCGTCACCAAGACCTGGCACGCACCTGCGCTGGGTTACGTGCCGGTGCAGGCCATCCAGTACCGCAAGGGCAATCCCGAAGTGCAGATGAAGCTGGTCAAGCTGCAGCGGGGCTAGCGATCCCGCGCGTTACGCTTTCGGCAGCGTGACGCCTTTCTGCCCCTGGTACTTGCCGCCGCGGTCCTTGTACGAGACCTCGCAGACCTCGTCCGACTCGAAGAACAGCATCTGCGCCACGCCCTCGTTGGCGTAGATTCTGGCGGGCAGCGTCGTCGTGTTCGAGAACTCGAGCGTCACGTGCCCTTCCCACTCGGGTTCGAGCGGCGTGACGTTGACGATGATGCCGCAGCGCGCGTAAGTGGACTTGCCGAGGCAGATCGTCAGCACGCTGCGCGGGATGCGGAAGTACTCGACCGTGCGCGCGAGCGCGAACGAGTTCGGCGGGATGATGCAGACCGGGCCTTCGAAGTCGACGAACGAGCCGTGGTCGAAGTCCTTGGGGTCCACGATCGTCGAGTTGATGTTGGTGAAGATCTTGAATTCGGCCGCGCAACGCACGTCGTAGCCATAGCTGGACGTGCCGTAGGACACGATGCGCTGGCCATCGGCCACCCGGACCTGGCCGGGCTCGAACGGTTCGATCATGCCGTGGCTTGCCGCCATGCGGCGGATCCAGCGGTCGGATTTGATGCTCACGATCAGGTTTCCTCGACGGTGATCCTGGGGAATCCGGGGGCGGCCGCGGCCGCAATTGACAGCCTTGCGGCTGTGCGGCGCGCAGTCTCCACGTAGGCGCTGCCGATACGGCCCGCAGGATCCACGATGACGGTCGGACGACCGCCGTCGGTCTCCTCCCGGATGCGGATGTCGAGCGGCAACTGGCCGAGCAGGCTGACGCCGTATTGCTCGGCCATGCGGGCGCCGCCGCCACTGCCGAAGATCGGCTCCTCGTGGCCGCAGCTGGAGCACACGTGCGTGCTCATGTTCTCGACGATGCCAAGCACGGGCACGTTTACCTTCTGGAACATCCGCAGGCCCTTGCGGGCGTCGAGCAGCGCGATGTCCTGCGGCGTGGTCACCACGACGGCGCCGCTCACGGGCACGCGCTGCGACAGGGTCAGCTGGATGTCGCCGGTGCCCGGCGGCATGTCGACCACCAGGTAATCGAGTTCGCCCCAGTCGGTGTCGTTCAGCAGCTGCTGCAGCGCCTGCGTGACCATCGGGCCGCGCCAGACCATGGGCTGCTCTTCCTCGACCAGGAAACCGATCGACATGACCTTGACGCCGTGCGCCACCAGCGGCTGCAGGCGCTTGCCGTCAAGGCTGACCGGCCGCTCGCCCTGCAGCCCCATCATGCGCGGCTGGCTCGGGCCATAGATGTCCGCATCGAGCAGGCCGACCCGGGCCCCGTCCAGCGCGAGCGCGAGCGCGAGGTTGACCGCCGTGGTGGACTTGCCGACCCCGCCCTTGCCGGAGGCCACGGCGATGACGTTGCGAATGCCGGGGAGGGGTTGCAGCTGGCCCTGGGCGACGTGGGTGGCGACCTTCCAGGACACGGTCACCGCCGCATCCCCCAGCCCCGGGGCGGCGCTCAGCCGGGCCTGGAGCTCGGCAGCCAGGCTCTGGGCATAGGCGCCCAGCGGGAACCCGAGTTCGACCTCGACGACCAGCCGGCTCCCCTCCAATCTGACGGACTTCACAGCTTTGGCGTCGCCAAGAGGCATCGCCAGGTAGGGTTCGACATAATTCTCGACCAGCAAGCGGGCCCGGGCGATGCGATCGTCCTGCATTCGGGATTCCGTGAAGTGAAAAGGGGAGCGGGATGAGCCGGAAGCGACAGATTGTAACGGAAACAGGCTGCCATCCGCGCCGCGACGGCGGTCCGCGGCACGCCGGGGCCGCGTGGCATAATCCACCCGCTTTGTCGTCGGCGGTTGCGCCGGCGCGACGTTGCTGCAACCCGCTGGACTAGGACGTCCCCCGCCCGTGACGAACTGACCGCCCACGTCGCCCATGAGTTTCTTCACGAACATGCGTGCTGACCGCCTGATCGCCGAGATCAAGGCGGCCGACGGCGTTGAAGGCCACCGTGCGGCGCTGGAGAAGCTCGTGCGGCTCGGGCCCTCGGCGATCCCGCGCATCCTCGACTCGCTCGCCAGCGCCGACAAGCAGGAGACCACCGGTTTCGTCGCGGTGCTCACGGCACTGCTCGACGACAAGACGTTTCCGCTGGTCGCCGCCGGCCTGACCGAGGGCAACCAGCGCACGGTGGCTGGCGCCGCCGCCGCGCTGTCGAGCTCGCGCAATTACTCCGCCGGCCATCTGTACGCGCTGCTCGACCAGGCGGCCATGCCGAAGGGCACCGTCGTCGGCGTCCTGGCCGCCCAGAAATCCCGGCTCAACGCGCGGGACCTGCTGCAACGCGCCTACAACCAGGATGCCGCCGAGAAAGCCGCGCTGTTCCGCATCATCGCCGAAATCGCCGACGAGAGCGTCGTGCCGGAGATGCTGAGCCGGCTCGAGGGCAAGGACCCCGTCGCGCGCACTCACATCATCAACATCCTCGCGCGTTTCAACCGGCGCGACGTGGCGGAAGCGCTGCAACAGCAGCTCAAGGACACCAACAAGTTCGTGCGGCAGTCGGTGCTGAATGCGCTGGCCGGTTTCAAGGGCAACGTCGACGTCGGCCTGCTGTGCGAAGTGCTGCGCGACCCCGACGTCGAGACGCAGCAGAAGGCGATCGACGCGGTCGTGCGCGCGAACCACCCGAACACGATGCAGCACCTGATCACGGTGTTGCGGGACGAAGACGAGAACGCCCGCCGCGCCGCAGTCGAAGTGCTGAACGAGATCGGCACGGCGCAGCACGTGAAGGAACTGCTGCAGTCGATCAAGGACGACGACTGGTGGGTGCGCAGCCGCGCCGCCGACGCGCTCGCCAAGATCGGCGGCCCGCGCGTGATCGAGGCCGCGCTCGAGCTCATCCGCGACCAGGACGAGGACGTGCGGCGCGCGGCGATCGAGATTCTCAACCAGACCAAGGACGAGCGTGCCGTCGGCTACCTGATCGAAGCCACCCGCGACAACGACTGGTGGGTGCGCGAGCGCGCGGTCGACGCGCTGGCCGAGATCGGCAGCCCGCGCGCGCTGCCCACGCTGCTCGAGCTGCTGGGCATCGGCGACGAGCGCTCGCTGCCGACGGTGACCCGCGCCATCGGCAAGCTCGGCAATGCAGCGGTCATTCCGCGCCTGCTGCCCCTGCTCGACAACGCGTCGAAGGAAGTGCGCCTCGAGGTCATCACGGCGCTCGCCCGCCTCGTCGACGATGGCTCGGCGGAGGTCGTGCGGTCCCGCCTCGAATCGTTCAGCGCCGAAGCGGCCGACCCGACGGTCAGCCATGCGGCGATGCGCGCGGTCGAGGACATGGACGCGCGCTTCTCGACCGGGGTGCGTGACGCCCAGCAGGGCGCCACCCGCATGGCCGAGCCTTCGCGGACGCTGCTGGCCGAAAAGCCGGATTTCGAAGGACTTGCGAACCAGTCGTCGCCGTCGCAGCGGCTCGACATCTCGAACCTCAAGCCGGGAGACGTGCTCGAGGGCCGCTACAAGTACCTGCAGAAGATCGGCAAGGGCGCCTTCGGCACCGTGCTGCTGATGGAGGACACCGTCGTCGACGAGCGCCTGGTGCTCAAGTTCCTGAACCCGAACGTCTCGCAGGACGAGGAGATGATGAAGCGGTTCGTGCACGAGCTGCGCTACTCGCGCAAGATCACGCACCG
>Ga0209254_10005608_pt1 | contig 11545 bp, 9 predicted proteins | sample FrelakmetDIP11DI_FD_187148 | JGI IMG/M metagenome (GOLD analysis project Ga0209254, IMG submission 187148) | Freshwater lake sediment microbial communities from the University of Notre Dame, USA, for methane emissions studies - DIP11 DI (SPAdes)... | ecosystem: Environmental > Aquatic >... | reverse complement strand
GGGCTCGAAGATATTTGCCCGTATCGCAGACTCCGAGCAGCGGCACATGGACGCGGTCAGGGGCCTGTTGGACGAGTACGGCCTCCCCGACCCAGCGGCAGGAATGGCCCCTGGTGAATTCGCGGACGAGTCGCTGCAGGATCTCTACACCGCGCTGGCAAGCGTCGGTGGGTCGGGCTACACGGAGGCGCTCGGTGTCGGTGTCGTCATAGAACAGAAGGACATGACGGACATCGTCGCCGCGATCGAGCTCAGCGTCGCGTATGCGGATATCGTGCAGGTCTACTCGAACCTGCTCACCGGGTCCGAGCATCACCTCACGGCATTCCTGAAAGTGTTGGACGTCGCCGAGCCGGAGGCCGCGAGTATGAGAATGAAGGGTCGCTGATCGACTGACTCGCGCTTCCTGAGCGGCAAGACCTTGCCGGGACCGATACAGGCACACGCAAGTTATCGGTCCCGGCCCCGAGACCCGCGACTTGCAACTTGCAACTTGCAACGGAGCTTTTTCGTCAAGGTTGGGTCGTTCGTCAGCTCCGACAGCGATATAGCTCGATTCGTCCGAGGCGACGAACAGCACCGCCCTGCCTTCGATTCTTGCGTTCCTGTCAGCCGCCCCCTTGCGACATCGCAGCACGTGGGTTCATTGTTGCGGGTCCCTGCGCACGAACTCCAGGCTCCTGTTCCACCGAACCCAACCTGACAATGGTCAGGTTTTTGCGATGACCCACCCCAGTCCAAGTCTGCTCGAAAGCAAATTCCAGCCCCAGCTGGGCGCGCGCGTCCAGGTGCCCCGGGCACGACTCGCCGTGCCGGACTCGCTGGTCGCAGGCGCCGTGAAGGCGGTGACCGTGATGGGGCCGACCGGCTATGGCAAGAGCACGCTGCTGGCGCAATGGCGTGCTGCACTGGGCAGCCTCGACTCGCGCAACCTCTGCGTGGCCTGGCTGAACCTCGACGAAAACGACAACGATCCGCTGCGCCTGCTGCGCTACCTGTACGGGGCACTGGGGAAGTGCGTGCCCACGCTCGCGGCCGAAGCAGTGAGCGAAATTTCGCGGACCACCGACGTCGCGGTGATGCTCGAAGGCCTCAGTCTCCAGCTTGCGGCTCACGAACAGCCGATCGTGCTGTTTCTCGACGACGCGCACGTCATCACCAACCCGGACGCGTCGCGGATCATCGAGTGGCTGTTGAGCCACGCGGGCACCCAGCTGCGCTTCGTCATAGGCAGCCGGCAGGCGGTGGGTTGGCCGCAGGCGGAGTTGCGCCTGCGTGGCCAGTTGTTGGAGATCGACCAGCGAGACCTCGCATTCGACACTGACGAAGCACGCAGCTTCTGCACGACGCGACTGACGCACGCCCTCGAGCCCGTGGCGTTGGGGCAATTGCTGGAGAAAACCGAGGGCTGGCCGGCAGCGATGGAACTGCTGACCCTCGCCCTCAACGACACGCCGGACGCCGGCAAGCTGATTGCGGATTTCGCCACGACCGAGCGTGGCGTGCTCGAGTACCTCAGCGACGCGGTGTTTGGCCGCCTGCCTGCCGAGCAGCGCGCACTGGTGCATCAACTGGCACAGTTCGACCGGTTCTGCGCCGAGCTGGCGGCGACGGCCCTGGCGCAGCGCTCACCGGACATCCTGTTGGCGGAGTTGCAGCGCCGGCACCTGTTCCTGATCCCGCTCGACCGACAGGGTCGCTGGTTCCGCTTCCATCACCTGGTGGGCGAGTACCTGCGGCGTCACGACCCGCGCGACGCCACCGACATCAATGCCAGCCTGGCCGCCGGTGGGCAGTGGTTGTTCGATCACGGCATGGTCGACGACGCGATTGATTGCGCGGTGCGGGCACGACAGTGGGACCTGGCCTGTCGCTGGCTGCTCAAGGCTGCCGAGGACTCGGTGCAGCGCCGCGGGGACGGCGCCAACCTGTTGCGCTGGATGCCGGTCATTCCCCGCGACGTTCTCGATCGTTACCCGCTGATCCGCCTGAGCCACGTGTTCTCGCTCGCATTTTCGGAGCGCGATGCGGCCGGTTTCGAGCGCGAGCTGGCCGACCTCGAAGCGTTGGCGGCTCGGCTGGCAGCCGATCCCGGCGCGGACCGGGCAGTCGTGCAGGAACTGCTTTGCGCGCTGCCGTTGCAACGCATCATGTGGAACGGGCTCCGCGACGTCGCCGCCAGCCTGCGCTCGCAGGCCGAGGCATGGATCGCAGCCTGGCCGGACGCGCGGGCTCGCTACCGCGGCGACGCGAACAATGTCGCTGCTTTCGCCTGCAAGACGACCGGCGACATCGACGCCGGTCTCGAATACTGCGCCCGTGCCGATGCACTGCAGGAAGCGGATGACGGCGTCTTCGGCGTGTCATGGACCAAGGTCCTGCGCGCCCTGCTGCTGCTCAAGCGCGGTGACTTCCGCGCGGCGTTCGAGGTGGCAGAGGCCGCATTGCCGTACATCACGGAGAAGCTCTACGGCCACCCGGAGCACGTTGCATACCAGCAAGGCGTGCGAGCGACCGTTCTGTACGAGTTCGATGACACTACGGCCGCCAGCCAGGCGATCGAATCGATCCCGGATGCGCTGGAGGACCGTGGCGTCGCCGACTTCGTGCTGCTTACCTACCTGACCCGGGCCCGCCTGCAGTTTCACTCCGGTCAGGCCGAGGCAGGGCTCACCGCTCTCCAACTCGGTCGCAAGCTCGGACAGAAGCGCAGCCTGCCGCGCGTGAGCGTTACGCTCGCCGGCGAGGAATGCATCTGGTTGTGCCGCCTCGGTCAGTTGCCGGCCGCGCTCGATCTCGCCCGCGAGCACGAATTCGATCGCACCATCTATCCGCACTACGGCATGGTGGCCGACAAGGCCGTGCGTGTGGCGCCGCGACTGTTGATGAGCGAGCAGCCTGAGATGGCGATTGCACAGCTGGGGCCGGCGCTGGTCCGGGCGACGGAGAAGGGATTTCACCACCGACGGGTCGAATTGTTGATCCTGCACGCAGCCGCACTGCTGCGCTCGGGCCGGACGGCCGAGGCACGGCAATCCTGGGCCGTGGCACTCGAGTTGGGCGAGCGCTTTGGCTACCGGCGAGTGTTCCTGGACGACATCGACATCGTCTCAACCCTGAACCACGCTGCCCGCGGCCACGAGGGCGTCAAGGTGCCACCGTGGTTGAAGGCTGGCCCGGCAAGAGCTGCGGCCCGGTTTGACGAAGCGCTGACGCGCAAGGAACTTCGCATCCTCAAGCACCTGCAGACGGGGGCTTCGAACCGCGAGATTGCCGACTCGCTGTTCGTCTCCGAAGGCACGCTGAAATGGCACCTGCACAACATGTATCGCAAGCTCGAGTGCCGGAACCGCTCCGGGGCCATTGCTGCGGCGCGTCGGCAGGGGTTCCTGTAACCGCACGGGCTCAGCCCGAGATGGAAGCCTGCAGCGCAGCGACGAAGGGTTCGATGTAACCGGGAAACAACTCCTCCAGTGGCGTGCCCTTGAATTCCGGCAAGTGCAGCGCGTTCCAGTTTGCCCAGAGCGGCATGCCCGCGGGACACTCGGTCGCCGCGACCCCGATCGCGAGGAGGTACTTCAGCGCCCCCGGGGCCTGCGCGGCGTACGCCGCCTTCCACTGCGCGGAGCCGAGGTAGTTGCGCGCAACCTTGCGGCCGAGCAGTTGCTCGCGCTTGTCGAGCAGTTCGTTCCACGAACAATAGGCCGTTGCCGCCACCGGGCAGATTGCATTGCGCGACGCGGGGTGGGCGAGCACGTGGGGAATGATGCGACCCACGTCACGACCGGTGGACCAGGAGAACTTCTGCTCGCCGTCACCCATGACACCGACCGGTTCCAGCATGTAGTACTCGGCCCAGAGCCCGGCCGGGATGATGGTGAAGTCCATGCCCGCGAGCTCGATCATCCTGCGGATGAAGGCCTTCTGCCGCGCCATCGTCCTGTGCACCGTGTCCGTGGGCCAGAACTGTTCCCACTCGTAGATGTAGCCGAACTCCGAGGGCACGAACCGCTCGACGCCGGCCTCCTTTGCGGCCCAGATCAGCGGGTACTGCGACTCGGTGGCGAACAACGGCACGCAGGACACCAGGTAGTCGGTGCCTGCGAGCGCCGGGATCAGTTCGCCGTGATCGGTGACGTCGGCGGACCTGACCTCAACGCCGCGCGCGATCCAGTCATCCCATTGCTGCTGCTTGTCGGCCCCGCTGCGCAGTGCGCCCGATGAAGACTTTTCCTGCTGGCCGGCCTTGCGCATCAGCACACGGACGTTGAACTGCTGCATGCGCAGCAGTTCGTCGACGCAGGCGCTGCCCGCGACTCCGGTGGCAGCAAACACAGTGACAGTCTTCTTCATTGCAACAACTCCTGGGAGCAAGGCTCAATCCGCTGCATGCGCGCGCAGCAGGCGGACAAAAAGGATGGCGAACACGGCGTCACCGGTCGCGAGCAGCATGACCAGCGGCGCTGCATCGCCGTTGAGGAAGTAAACAGCCGCCAGTAACGCAACCCCAGCCTTGCAGAGAGCGCCGAGCGAAATGAACGGCCAGAAGCGCGCAAGGTCCGCTCCCCCGAGAACGTAGCCAAGGCCGAAGCCGCAGATCAGCAGTGCGGCCAGGTCCACGTACAACAGTTGGCCGGCGTGCAACACGTCGATGCCCAGCCACTGGGGAGCCACGCGGGCCAGAAGGACCAGGATCAGGGCGGCGCCGAAGTTATAGGCCCCGGCGACGTACAACAGCGTGCGGCTGCCTCCGGTTGCCTGCCTCATGCCCTGGTAGCTGAACAACGTGCTCAAGTCGCCGATGCGCCGCCGTCGGTGACGATCTCGGCGCCAGTGATCCAGCGCGACGCATCGCCAGCCAGGAACAGCACGGCATTGGCAACGTCGGACGGCTGGCCGTAGCCCAGCGGGTGCAGGCTCTGCAGCAGCGCGTCGGCCGTCGCCTCGTCGGGCACCAGGCCGAGCTTCGCGAAATTGCGCACGACATTGGTCCCCATCTCCGTCTTCACGACGCCGGGATGGACGGAGTTGACCCGGATGCCATAGCCGAGGCGGGCGCACTCGACGGCTGCCGCTTTCGTCAGCAGGCGCACGGCGCCCTTGGAGGCGCAGTAGGCACCCAGCGTCGGTTGGCCGATCAAGCCAGCCACGGACGACAGGTTGACGATGGAGCCGCCCTTGCCTGCAGCAGCGCCCGGCCGCATCGCACGGATCGCGTGCTTGATGCCAAGGAACACGCCGTCCACGTTGACGGCCATGGTGCGCTGGAACTCGGCCAGCTCGCAGTCGGCAAGGAAGGCCGCCGTCTCGATGCCCGCGTTGTTGACCAATACGTCGAGTCCGCCGAACCGGCGAACGGCTTCCGCCACCGCCGTCACCCAATCGGCCTCACGGGTGACATCGTGATGCATGAACTCGACGCAGCCCGAATGCAGTGCGACGAGCTCCGACTGCGTACGCCGGCCAACGTCGTCGAGCACGTCGGTGATCATCACGCAGGCGCCCAACTGCAGCAACGCAGCGGCTATCTCTGCTCCAAGCCCGCGGGCGCCACCCGTGACGAGTGCGACCTTGCCATCGAGTCGCGAAGCCAGTGTGTAGTCCATCGTCGTACGCCTCAGCTCAGTTCGGCAGCGCGCTGCAGAACCCGAGCGCGTTGAACGTCCGGATCAACTGGCGGTGGTCAAAAGCGGTCGCCACCGACTGGAAGCCGGGCCGCTTGAGCTGACCTTCGAGAATCAGCTTGGCAGCCTCCGCGCTGACTTCCCCGGTCCACGTATAGGCAGCGGAGAGGTTCATTACATAGGTGGTCGTGCGTGTGCGGCTCTGTCCGTAGACGACAATCACGCCCCGCTGCACGTCAGGGTGGTCCTTCGGCGGCTCACCCGTGCTGATCTGCATGCTGATCGCGTTGGTCAGCGCCTCCCGCCCCGCCTGGTCAAGCCCGGGGGCCTGGGCGTTGAACGCACGAATGGCCTGGATGACGCCGTCGATCATGTGTTCGCCGATGGCCGTAAGCACCTTGCAGTTGCGCACGCGGCCCTTGAGCCACACCGGCTCGCAGGCTCCACCCCACGGATGCGCACGCATCTTGGCACTGCGGTACGGCACGAAGACGTCGTGGGCGACGTCGTTCTGCCACGCCTTGTATTCGTTCTGCTCCAGGTAGTACTGCGAGGTGTCGTTGCACACCATGCGCAGGAACGACTTGGTCGACGCTTCCGAGGGCAACCCGTTGTCCACCTGGTAAAGGATGTCGAGCGAGTCGATCTCGGGATCCTCGAGCACGACTTCGGCTGCAAGCGCGCCGGACGCCCACATGAAGGACGTGGCCGGGGCCAGCAGCAGTCCCTTGGCTGCGAACTCTGCGCCGTACTTGTCGGCGATGGCGATGACCCAGTCCTGTTCGCCCGTCGTGTCCGTGTAATGGCAGCCGGCCTTGAGCGCGGCTTCCACCACCGGCCAGGCAACCTGCATGAAGGGCCCGGCCACGTTGATCACCACGCTGCACTTCCTGAACACCGGCAGCAACTTGTCGACGTCGTTGTCGATCGCGACGATCTCGGCATCGAGCTTCCAGGCATTGGCACCCAGGCGCTCGCGCACGATGCCGAGCGCGTGGTCGAGCTTGTCCTTGCTGCGACCGGCGAAATAGAACGGAATCTGGCGGTTCGCCAGCGACTCGGCCACGAGCTTGCCGGTATAGCCGTTGGCGCCGTAGACGATGACCTTGCGTCCGAGTGACATGTGCTTGCTCCGTGAAACTTTTCGGGATGTGAGTCAGCGCGCTTCGGTGTGCACGGCGGCTGGATTGGACTGGAGGGCTTCGACCAGGTAACGGTCCTGCGGTTTTTCCGAGGCCGTCTTCGGTATCTGGTGCTGCAACTGGATGTAGCTCGGCACGCAATTGGCTTCGAGTTTCTGCCGGCAGAGCCGGTACAGGCCCTGCACGTCGAAGGCACCGAGGTCCGGGTTCTTCGGCACCACCGCCGCCACAACGTCCTTCTCGCCCGGCACGCCGTTGGCAGCAGTGATGCCGTACACGTAGACGTCATCGACGTCCGGCGCCTCGGCAATCACCTTCTCGATGAACGCGGCATTGATGAAGTCGCCGTTGCGACGGATGCCGTTGCCCTTGCGGTACAGGAAGTACATCCAGCCATCCTTGTCCTCGCGCACCACGTCGCCCATGTGCAGCCAGCCACCGGCGCACTTCTGTGCACTCGCCTCGGGGTTGCCGTAGTACTCCACCTTGAACGGCGTGCCGTCCTTGTGACGGAACAGCAACTCGCCGGTTCGTTCACCGTGCGCATCGGCGGGCACGTCGTTGCCCTCTTCGTCGACGATGCGGTGGACCAGGGTCGCGATCGGCTTGCCGATGCTCCCGAGCGGGCCGACATTAGGCGGATTGGCGCTGAGCCCACCCTCCGCGGCTCCGTAGAATTCGAGCAGTTCAACGCTGAACCGACGACGGAATTCATTCCAGATCGCGGCCGGCATGCCTGCAGAGATGATGCTGCGCACCGGATTGTCGGCATCGTCCGGCCGCGGCGGCTCGGCATAGATCGCAGTGGTCATGCCCCCGAGCAGCGTGAAATTGGTGCAACCGTACTTGCGCGTGATGTCCCACAGTCGCGACTTGGAGAACCGCCGCGAGAGCACGCAGGGAATGGCATTCACGAGCGCGGTGCCCAGGGTGATCACCTGCGCGTTGGCATGCGTGAGCGAGAGCCCCGAATAGAGGCGTTCGTCCGGCTTGAAGCCGAACAGCATCGGCGCGATTTTCGAGGTCTCGCAGTAACGCCGGTGCGTCATCACGATGCCCTTCGGGTCGCCGGTGGTGCCCGAGGTGTAGATCAGTTCCATCGGGCTGTCGGGTTTCGACCCCGGGAATTCCTCGCCGCGGAACTCGGTGCCCGCCACCTCACCGTAGGGACGCACGCCGACCGCCTGCAACTGCGCCGTCGTCGCCTTGCCTTCGTCAGTGGGCAGGCCGATCACCCATTGCAGGCCGGCCACGCGCTCGCGCACTGCGAGAATTTCCGGGAGTGCGTAGTCGCCGGCGATGACACCCTTGCAACCTGCCGCGGCAAGCATGTAGATGAGCTTGTCGCCCTTGGTGCGCGGGTCGATCGGCACCAGCGCGAAGCCGAGCAGTGAGCCCGCCACCATCAGGTCGACGAACTCAGCGTGATTGGCTAGCAGCGTGCCGACCATGTCGCCCGGCTCGAGGCCCAGCTTGCGCAGGCCGGCGGCAAGCGCGCGACCTTTGTCCCACAGCTGGGCATAGTTGCGCGTCTCGTCCTCCCGGACCCCCGCCCCCTCGACGGTCAGTACGTTGAAATCCGGTCGCTCGACCGCCCACTTGCCGACGATGCCGGCCAGGGTCAGTGGGTCGTAGTCCGTCACTTCAGTCCTCCCGGGTCAGGATCGTGACGACCGTGGCCGCCGCATCGGTGCCGATCGCGCCACCACCATTGTGGGCAAGCGCAATGCGCGCGCCCGCCACCTGTCGATTGCCCGAGCGACCCTGCAACTGTTCGGTCAGTTCGACGATCTGCGCGCAGCCTGTCGCACCCACGGGATGCCCCTTGCGCAACAGTCCGCCCGAGGTGTTGACCGGGATGCGGCCACCGAGTCGCGTGGCGTTGGTCTCGATCAGCTTGATGCCCTCGCCCGGCCCGCACAGGCGGAGATACTCGTAGGCGGCGATCTCGGAAGGCGCGGACGCATCGTGCAGCTCGATGCAGGAAAGCTCGGCCGGGCCGATGCCCGCCTCCTCGTAGGCTTGTGTGGCGGCAAACCCACCGACGGACTCGTCCGGGCCGGTGTCCCATCCCGACACGAGCGCGGAGCTGGCAACCCTCACCTTGTTGTTCAGGCCCAGTTCGCGCGCCTTGCGCTCGCTGACGAGAATCACAGCCGCCGCGCCATCACCGATCGGCGAACACATCGGCAGCGTCAGCGGTTCGACGATCGTGCGTGCTGCGAGCACGTCGGCGACGCTCAGCAGTTCCTGGAACTGGGCGCGTGGATTCATGCTGCCATGGAACGAGTTCTTGGCAGTGACCATGGCGAAGTGTTCCTTGGTGCTGCCGTACTTCTTCATGTGCCCCCTGGCCATCACCGAATAGATGTCCATGAAGATCGAGCGGGTCACGCCGGCGCCGGCAGCGTCGAACGGCTCCCCGATCTCGGCGGACATGCGCTTGACGACGTTTATCGCCCCGTCCGGATCCTCGACGTCCACTGCGCTGGAGAAGGCAGCGAAACTGCGCGCCTTGTCGACGTGAAACAGTTTCTCGCTGCCGCAGGCCAGCACCACGTCGTACATCCCCGCGGTCACCATCGCGCACGCCTGCTGGAACGCAGTTGAGGACGACGCACACGCATTCTCAACATTGACCACGGGAATCCTGCCGATACCCAGTTCACGCAGCGCAACCTGCCCGCGAATCATTTCCTGGCCGGTCACGACACCGGCGGCGGCGTTGCCCATCCAGGCGGCCTGGATGGCGGACTTGTCCATACCGGAATCGGCCAGCGCCAGCTGGATCGCCTCGCCCGTGAGTCCCTTGAGCGTCTTGTCCAGGTGCTTGCCGAAGCGAGTCATCCCGACGCCGGCGACGTATGCGTGCATCTTCATTTGCGTATTCCTTACAACCAGGCGGGGTTGACCAAGTCACTGCCGCCCTTCATGGCGAGGATTTCGTTGGCACCATCGGCGATGAGCATGGCCCGCGCATCGCGGAACAGCTTCTCCATGGGGTATTCGCGGGTCATGCCGTTGCCGCCGAACATCTGCAGCGCATCGGAGGCGACTTCGAACGCCGTCTGCGTCGCAGTGACCTTGGCCGACGTCGAGGCGAGCATCGACGGACGCGCGGCTGTGGCGTTGTATTCCATCACGCGGCGGGTGAGCGCCCGGGCGGCCTCGATCTTGCGGAACATCTCGAACAGACGGAAGCGCACGTGCTGGTGGCGGATCAGCGGCTGTCCGCCCTGCTTGCGGCGGTGCGCGTATTCCCAGGCATGCTCGAACGCGGCGCGGGCGATGCCGACGCCGGTGCATGCCACGTGCGGATTGGCCTCGCACAGCATGTGGTAGGCGAGTTCCTCGTATTTATCCGGTCCAGCGAGCAGGTGGGAAAGCGGGACTTCGACGTTGTCGAAGAACAGTTCACCTTGATTCAGGCCACGCAGACCGAGCTTGTCGAGCGGCTTGCCCTTCGTGACGCCGGGCAGGTCAAGCGGCACGATGACGGCGACGCCAGGCCGGGGGTTGCCTTGCGGGCCCACGTAGTGGGTGAACAGTGCACAAACCTGCGCAGTGATCGCACCCGAAACCCAGGCGGCTTTCTGACCGTTGATGATGATCTTGTCGCCGACGATGCGCGCCGTGCAGTTGGGCCGACCGTAGGCGCCGTTGGGGGCAGCGAGCACGCCGGTGGCATCGAGCATGTCACTGCCGTGGTCCGGCTCCGTGATACCCCAGCAACCGAGCTTGCCTTCGCAGTACCTGGCCATGTCCAGGTTGCCGGCGAGCAGCGCGTACATCACTGGGAAGTTGCTGACCAGGATGGCGCCCGCGATGCCGCCGTCACCCCAGGCCAGTTCCTCAGTGGCGATGGCCAGCAACTTGACTCGTTCGACGGGCGGTAACTCCATCAACGCCAGGACGGACAGTCCGAGATCGCCAGCCTTCGCCAGGGCGCTCCAGAGTGGTGAGTCTTTGGCAGGCACGTCGCCGGCCGGCAACCTGTCCAGTACCGGACCCAGCGGTCGCATCACTTCGACCGCGTACCGGTGCACATTGTCCTGCACGGCGCGTTCCATCTCGGACAGTGGCGGTTCGATGCCGCTCAGGGGAAGTTCGACGTATTCCGACATCGCTCGCTCCTTGGCCCGGCAACGGGCTGGCAGTGCGAACGATACAATCTGGCTGCCGGAAAAGGAGCCTGCTGAAAGTTAGGTTTTGGCCGACCAACGGGGATCGACTCGCGGCGTGAGCAGAATCGGTCCGTAGGTTCCTAGAAAAAGGGAAACGCCGAACGAAAAATTTACAGCTCACCATGGGACGAGCACCAGCCCACTGCAAGCCGCGCCGAGAAAGAAAGGCCGGAAACCGTAGGCGAAGAGGCTCAGCCTCGTCAAAACCCCCACCCGTGACTCCCAGCCACGGCACCCAACACCGTTGCCAGACTGATCGCCAGCAACACCCAGTGCATGCGCTCGATCAGTCGAAATGTCGCGTCGGGTCGGCGCTTGGCAGCCTCGAGGAACCGGCGATGGAGAAACAATGGCTCCACGATGAACAACATGACGGTGAACAGCAGCCATACCAGTACCATCGCGTGCATCCACCAATAGGCGAGACTGTGGAACCGGTCCCACAGGTTCCACCGTTCAACGAGATACAGACCCGAGCCCCCGACGAGCACGGTGGTCACGAAACCAACGCCGCCGATCCAGAGCACGACGCCGAGCAGATGGAGTGCCCGGGCGACGACTGCGTGACCCATCCGTTGCTCCTCGGGTACGGGAA
>Ga0209254_10005607_pt1 | contig 11545 bp, 7 predicted proteins | sample FrelakmetDIP11DI_FD_187148 | JGI IMG/M metagenome (GOLD analysis project Ga0209254, IMG submission 187148) | Freshwater lake sediment microbial communities from the University of Notre Dame, USA, for methane emissions studies - DIP11 DI (SPAdes)... | ecosystem: Environmental > Aquatic >... | reverse complement strand
CGCGCACCATCTGCGGTACGGTGATGTAGCCGCTCGAGTACACGATCGCGTTGGGGGGCGTACCCGCTGGCAGCATGAAGCCGAATGACGCCGCCAGGGTTGCGGCGAACATCAGCGGCGCCGGGTGCAGTCCAAAACCCTCTGCACCGGCGGCAACGAGCGGCACCAGAATGCTGGCAGTCGCGACGTTCGACGCAACTTCCGTCAGCGCGAGGCTGGCGAAGCTGACCATCACGATCGCCGTATAAGGCCCGACTTCGCCGATCCCCTGCAGCTGCCCGCCGAGCCACGTCGATAATCCGCTGCGTTGCATGCCGTATGCCATCGCAAGACCGCCGCCGAGCAGCACGAGCAGGCCCCACGGCACACGCGCCACACGCTGGATGTCCAGTGCAAACCGCAACGGGCGCAACGTGATCGGGATCAACAACAGCGCGGTGGCCACACCCATCGCAACGGCGGCATCGCCGAGGTCCTGCTGCATCAGCTTTGCGAGCGCCGGTGGTAACGTGTTGATCGGGACACTGATGATGTCCGTCCAGCCGAACGTCACGAGCGACCACCAGCCCGGAATCGTGAACGAACCGAACTCGATGTCGTTGCGGAAGATCCACAGCAGCGCCGCGGTCAGAAAGCCCGTGAAGGCAATGCGTTCGCCGTGGCTCATGCGGCCGAGTTGGGCGCGCTCGCGCGTGACGACTTCACCGCCGCCGGGGAATCCGCTCGCCGGAATCGGCGCCGAGACGTGCACCAGAAACAGAAACACCAGCGGCAGCGCAACGAATACGATCGGCAAACCGATCATCAGCCATGTCGCGAAGTCGATATCCCGGCCCAATACCTCCGCAGCCTGTTTGACCATGATGATGTTCGGCGCCGTACCGATTTTGGTGCCGATGCCGCCGATGCTCGCGGCGTAAGCGATGCCCAGCATCAGCGCGAGTCCGAATCGACGCAGCAGCGGGTCGTTCGGTTCCATCTGTTCGCCGAGCTTCAGCAACACGGCCATGCCGATCGGAAACATCATCACCGTTGTTGCGGTATTGGAGATCCACAGGCTGACGAATGCGGTCGCCACCATGAAACCGAGCACGATCCGCCGCGGGCTGACGCCTATCGCGGCGATGATGTTCAATGCGATGCGACGGTGGAGACCCCATTGCTGCATCGATGCCGCGATCATCATGCCGCCGAGGAACAGAAAATTGACCGGGTCGAAGTACTGCAGCACGACTTCGTACGGGCGCGCGACGCCGAGCACCGGAAAGACCAGCAATGGCAAACAGGCCGTCGCCCACAGCGGCATCGGTTCGGTGATCCACCAGGTTGCCATCAGCGCCACCAGCGCGCCCACCCAGCGCGCCCCGAATGAAAGCCCGTGGCCGTCGAGCCATAGGCCGACAACGACGAATAACAGCGGCCCCAGGACGAGCCCGACGCGGCCGCGGTTGTCGAACCGCTTCAGTAGGTCTTGCATAAGCAGTTCAACGCAGCGCGAGCTGCTCGATCGTATGTCGCGCGGCGGCGAGCGAGCTATCGCGCGCGTCGGGGCGCGCCATGCCTTCGGCATAGATGAACGTCGGGGCGGCAATGCCGAGGAAACCGAGCATGGTCGTCAGGTATGGTGTCTGGGTGTCCAGCGGAGTGCCGTGGTATTGACCGCCGCGGGCCGCGATCACCCAGCAGTGCTCGATGTTGCGCAGCAGTCCTTCGGGTCCTTTAGCCGTGTAGCGGAACGTGCGGCGACCGCGCGAGATGTGATCGATCCAGGCTTTGAAGGCCGACGGCAGACCGAAGTTGTACATCGGCAGACCGATCAGCAGGTCGGTCGAGGCTTCGAGTTCCGAGATGAGTGTGTCCGACAGCCGCAGCAGTGCTTGATCGGCCGGCGTCAGCGCTTCGGTCGGTTTACCGAATGCGGCAAAAGTCGCTGCGTCGAGGTGCGGCAACGACGGGCTCGACACATCGCGAACCACGACTGTGGCCACTGGGTTCTGTTGCGCAAATCGCTGCAGGAAAGCGTCGGCGAGTTGGGATGACTGGCCCGCGTCGCCGAAGATGCTGGCTCTGATGAAAAGTAACCGACGCATTCAGCGCCCCCTTTTGGAAAGCGCGCATGATCGCACAAGCCGGTTCGAATCGGCTGCACGCGAGCAATCGAATCGTGCAGTGGGCGCGACGCCTGCGGCGACACGAACCCCGATTACGCGGTGGGTCGTTTGCGGGGCTGGCGCAGCAGCGCCACGTTCGGATCGAAGAAACGCTGAATCTCGGCGAATGGCAACGGCCGTGAGAAGTAGTAGCCCTGTCCGTATTCGCAGTGGTGATCACGCAGGAATTTGAGTTGTTCGGCGGTCTCGACCCCTTCTGCGACGACGGCGAGGTCGAGGCGGTGCGCCATCGAAATCACCGCCGCGGTGATTGCCATGTCGTCGGCGTTGCCCGGAATGTCCGTGACGAAAGAGCGATCGATCTTGATCGTGTCGATCGGGAAGCGCTTCAGATAATCGAGCCCGGAGTAGCCGGTGCCGAAGTCGTCGATGGCCAGCTTGATGCCGAGTTCATGCAGGCGTTCGACAGTGAACGCGGCGGCTTCTTTGTCCGACATCAGCATCGTTTCGGTGATTTCGATCTCGAGTTGTGCGGGATCGATGCCGGCTTCGCGGATGCAGCGACGCACGGTGTTCACGAGGTTCGGATCGCGGAACTGACGCGGTGAAAGGTTCACCGCCACCTGAATTGGCACGCCGGCCTGAGCCGCGAGATCTCGCGCGGCAATACAGCCCTGTTGGATCACCCAGGCGCCGATGCCGACGATGACTCCGCTGTCTTCTGCAATGCTGATGAACTTGTCTGGTGTCAGCAGGCCGCGCTGCGGATGATGCCAGCGAATCAGCGCCTCTACGCCGGTGAGACGTTGGTCGGCCAGCCGCACCTTGGGTTGATAAAAAAGTTCGAATCGACTGGCTTCGAGGGCTTCGCGCAGTTCGTTTTCGATCCGCAGCCGGCTCTGCGCCTTGGTGGTCATCTCTTCGGCGAAGTACTGATAGTTGTTGCGGCCGCGTTCTTTGGCGCGGTACATCGCAAGGTCGGCATTTTTTGTCAGAACGTTCGGCTGCACCGAGTCGTTCGGGATAATCGTGATGCCGATGCTGGTCGTGATGACGAGTTGTTCACCGGCGATCGTGATGGGCGCCCGCAGGCGCGAGAGAATTTTCTCCGCGACGGCACCGGCATCGCCGGGAGAGGCTATGTCGTAGAGCAGGATGGTGAACTCATCGCCGCCCGGACGCGCGACCGTGTCTTCGGCGCGCACACAGTGGGTCAGGCGGCGCGCTACTTCGCGCAGTAGTTGGTCGCCGGCCTCGTGTCCCAGCATGTCGTTGACGCGTTTGAACTGATCGAGATCGAGGTACAACAACGCGGCACAACCATCCGTACGCAGTGCGTGCGCGATTGCCTGTTCCAGGCGATCGCCGAACAGGTGGCGGTTGGCCAGATCCGTTAGCGTGTCGTAAAACGCCATACGTTGCATACGTTCTTCGTTGCGCTTCATTTCGGTGACATCGGCGAGCTGCACGATGAAATACAGCGGATCTCCGGTGTCGGATCGCTGCAGCACGACATGGAAATTGGTCCAGATTTCAATGCTGTCCTTGCACAACATTCGACGCTCGGATTGGTCCACACTGCCGGAGCGGTATAACAGTCGATCGAACGTCTCCTTGAGGTTCTGTCGATCACTGTTCGGCACGAGACGACTGATGTGGCTGCCGACCAATTCCGGTTCGGGATAGGCCAGCACTTGCAGCGCGAAGTGGTTGGCCTGAAACACATAGCCATCGGTGTCGGTCAACAGCATGCCGATTGGTGCGTTCTCGAACGCGCCGCGGAAACGCTCCTCGCTGACACGCAGCTTGCCTTCGACTTCGCGCTGGGCGCGGTTGTCCTTGGCGATGCAAACGAGACTTTTTTCGCCCTCGAGTTCGACGATGGTCGCCGATACCAGCGCTGGAATCGGTTCGCCGGCTTTGGTTCGAAATGTCAGCGCGAAGTTCTGCAGAGTGCCGTCGCGCAAGACGATTTCCGTCGAGCGCTTGAGCTGTGCGATGTCGTCGAAGATCGGCAGGTCGCTGACGCGATGGCCGACGAGTTCTTCATATGCGAACCCCGACGCGACCACGAATGCGTCGTTGATGTCGACGATCCGGTTGTCGACCAGGCTGATGATGACGATGCCGTCTGGGCTGCCGGTGAAAATTCGCGCGAATTTTTCCTCGCTCTCCTTCAGCGCCGTTTCGGCGAGACGCCGCTTGGTGATGTCGCGGCCGATGCACAATACGCAGAGTTCGCCGTCGATCTCGACGTAACGCACCGAGATCTCGGTCTGCAACACCTCGCCGTTCTTCGCAACAAGATCGGTTTCGTAGTCGAGGCATTCGTGATGCGCCTCGAGTTCGGCTTGCACGCGCTCGCGGTCGTGGTCGTTGCCCCAGATCTTCAGTGCGGGCTCTTGCAAGCCGATACCTTCCTCGCGGGTGTAGCCGAGCAGCCGCGTGAAGCCGGTGTTGAAGTCCACGATGGTGCTGTCGGTATTGCGCAGGATCAGGATTGCATCGGGGCTCGAGTGGAAAATGGTCGAGAACTTCGATTCGGACAGTCTCAGCTGCTTCTCGGCCTTGACCTGTTCGGTGGTAATTCGCGCCGTGATCACCGTGCCGGCGATACCCGGTGCATCGCCGAGCCCGGTGAACTGAACGTCGAGATAAACGTCGGCGCCCTGGAGGCGGATGTCGGTCAGGCGGAACGTCTCGCGTGGCCGCGTGCTGGTCCGCGCGAGCGCGCGGCCGAACTCGTTGCGATCCACCGTATGAACGAACGGCAGTGGTTTGGCGCCGATCAGCGTCGTGGCGGCCGCGCCGAGGACGTCGTAAGCCCTGGGGTTCGCGTAGCTGATCCGCCCGTCGCGATCGATGACGAGTGTAACCTCGCCGGTATTTTCGATGATGCCGCGGAATCGTGACTCGCTGATGGCGAGTGCCCGTTGTGCACGCCGCTGTTCGGTCAGGTCGAGGACCTGCAACACGGCAAAGCGCGTGGCCCCAGAGGGGTCGCGCAGCATCCGGGCGTAGATGGACACCCACAGCTTGCGACCGTCGGGGCGAACGAACTCGCGTTCAAGCCTGATGTGTGCGTCCTGTTGCGACAGCAACTCGCTGCGCTCCACGTGGATTTCATCCCAGAGCGCGGCGCCTAATAGCCGGTCGAGGCTGCTGCCTATCAAGGCGTCCTCGCGGGGACCGGCCATGTCGATGAAGGCGTCGTTGGCATGCACGATCGTGCCGGACGTGTCGACGATGGCCATCGCTGCCGGTGCGTGTGCGAATGCGTCGTGAATCTGCTCGATGCCGAGCGTGCGTTGCCGCGGAGTCCGGATCAGCAGTGCTGCCGTCAGCCAGTACACGCCCGTCCACAGCAACTGGCTCGCGCCGATCTGCAGCAGCGGCGCGCTGGCCCGCCCGTGTTGCGAGTCCAGCAACGTCGGCAGCAGGTGCACAAGTGTTCCGATCAGTGCTGCGCTTACGATCAGACCACGTTGATTCGACCGGCTCGCGATGAGTATGGCGATCAGGAATAGCGTCGCCGAGACGTCCGATCCCTGCGTCAGCACGGACACGGCCGCGCCGACGACCAGGGTGACGATCGTCACCCAGGCAGCGACGGGCCGATCGAGTCTCGGATGTGTTGCCAACGCGTCCATTGTGCGTCCAGTGAGGAGATCGACGATCCGGGTGCGACCTCGTCGCGGGGTACCCGACGAAGGTTCCGCAGCCAAATCCATGAGCTTCGAATCGACGGTACCGGTTCGCGGTCGGGGACTCTATGACGTCACGCACACTGCCGGCGAAATCGTTCGGGACTGTGGTGTAACAGACGGATTGGCAACGGTTTTTGGCCGCGATGCGGCCGCCGGTCAGGAAGGTGCCAGGCGTTGACTTATTGACTGGTGGCGTAGCGACCAGTCAATAAGTCAACGCCTGGCACCCTGCACAACCGCCATCAGACGGCGTGGACCTTCACCGGCAGATGCGTGTAGCCGTGCACGAATGCCGAGAACGTGCGCGCGGGTTCGCCAACAACTTCGATGAGGCGGAAGCGTTTCATGATCTCTTCCCACAACACCTTCAACTGCATTTCGGCGAGTCGGTTGCCCATGCAGCGGTGAATGCCGAAGCCGAACGATAGATGATGGCGCGCCTTCGCACGATCGATGCGAAACTCATCTGGCGCATCGATGGTTTCGGGATCGCGATTGCCGGAGATGTACCACATCAGGACCTTATCGCCGGCCTTGATCCGTTTGCCGCCGAGTTCGGTGTCGACCAACGCCGTGCGGCGCATGTACGCAAGCGGCGTCTGCCAGCGAATGATCTCCGGCACCATGTTCGTTATCAGCGCGGGATCGTCGCGCAGCTTCTGGTATTCGTCGGGATTCTGATTCAGCGCGAGCACGCCGCCGCTGATCGAATTGCGGGTCGTGTCGTTGCCGCCGACGATCAACAGGATCAGGTTGCCGAGGTACTCCATCGGCGCCATGTTTCGCGTCGATTCGCCGTGCGCCAGCATCGATATCAGATCGTTGCCGGGGGGGGCATTCACCCGCTCGTTCCAGAGCCGCGTGAAATACGCGAGGCACTCCATCAGTTCGTCGCGGCGTTGTTCGTTCGATGCCACGATGCCCGCGCCGGGCGCGGCGGTCGCCACATCCGACCAGCGCGTGAGCTTGTAACGGTCGTGGAACGGGAAATCGAATAGCGTCGCCAGCATCTGCGTCGTCAGTTCGATCGATACCCTTTCGACCCAGTTGAACGTCTCGTTGCGGGGCAACGAATCGAGGATGGCGCCGGCGCGCTCTCTGATCGTACTTTCGAGCGTCGCCAGATTACGCGGTGCAACAACCGGGCTTACTGTGGCGCGCTGCACGTCGTGCTTCGGTGGATCCATCGCGATGAACATCGGCGTGCGCATCATCTGCGATTCCTGCATCGTTACCGGCGGCCCGAGTGTGATACCGCCTTCCGACGAGTACACCTGGTGGTGGGTGTCGACCTCCATGATGTCCTTGAATTTCGTCACCGACCAATACGGTCCGAACAGGCTTTCGGCGCAGTAGTGCACCGGGTCTTCCTTCCGTAGCCGTTCGAAATAGCGCCAGTGCCGGTTGCGTTGAAACAACCCCGCCTGGGCGACGTTGATCTGCGCGAGTGGAATCGAATAGGGATCCGGAAATTCGGTTTCGGGCAGGACGCCGGCTTCGCTCATGTTTTACCTCTCAAAAACTCTGATGCGCAGTGATGCGCAGTATAGTCGCAGGCGTCGTCCGGTCGATCGGTGGGTCGACGATTCAGGTCAGCTGTTCGCGTTGTGCGTCGCTCCAGCGCCGGTGACCGGCGGGATCGAGAATCATCGAACAGAAATACAGCAGCATCTGCCGATGGGTCGTCGTCAGATGACAACGGTCCATGGCCTGCTCACCGGCCTTGCTGTTGATGAACCGGAAACACTCCGTCAGCGTCTGCTCACGACCCAGTACCGGTGCGATGACCTGGTTCAGGTAGTCGTGCAGCGGTTCCATATCGTCGTCGGTGAGGCCCGCATCCGCGGGATTCAACACCAGATTGGCCCATAACGTTGCGATGTTGACGCGATACAGGTCCTTGTCGACAAAGGCGCCGGCGACACTACAACGGTGTTCGATCTCATCGAGGACCGGTGCAAAACGATCGGCGAAATCGCCCATCGGCTCAGCGCCTGTCCTGGCGCATCGCCTTGAGTTCTTCGATCGTTTTGGTCAGACGTTCGAGCCGCTGCGAAATCTGGTCGAGTCCGGAGTCGTCCATCGATGTGACTTTGACGCGCTCGTACGCGGCCTGGAGGCGCCGCGTGGTGTCGCGCTCTTCCGCGATGAAGCGGCCGAGCAGTGCGCCGGTAACGGGATCGATTGTGGTGTCGTTGAAGATGCCGGCGAGGCCTTCGTCGCCGCGCTCGCGGCCATAGCCGAACGCGGATTCGAATTTTTCCGTGTCGGAGATGCTCGAACGGACACACTGCAGACGCGCATCGAAATCCGCCGCAGGTTTGTCGCGCACGTCGTAGCCGAGTTCACACATGCGCTTCGTGAACGCGGCGGCGTGTTCGTTCTCGCGGATCGCGACGATCTTCAGCGTCTGGGCAAGTTCCGCGTCGCGCGTGGTCTTCGCCCATGCGTCGAAAAGCGCGTAACCACGCGCTTCGCCGTTGGCAATTGCGTTCAACACCTTGAGGTAACTCGGCTTGTCCGACATCGCGGTACATCGTGGTTGCGGGGATTGGCCTATGTTAACGGCGCTGCCTTGCTCCGCAAGTCCGCGCGCGGTGTCGTGGACCGGCGCTGGTTTGCAATGGACTCACTGCGCCGCTACCGTAACTGAAGGTTTTTGCGGAGCGTTCGTACGGTGGAAGGTCTTCGATTCGACAGCATCGGCCTGCCGCCCGAAGCCGACGCATTGCGCCGCGACGTGCGGGCGTTTCTGCAGGCGCACCAACCGCGCGACGCGCTGCCCGATTCGGACTTCAATCACGGTCACGATCCGCAGTTTTCCCGGGCGCTGGGTCAACGCGGCTGGATCGGTATGACGTGGCCGCGCCAATATGGCGGCGGCGAGCGGAGTTTTTTCGAGCGTTATGTCGTCACCGAAGAATTGCTCGCGGCCGGCGCGCCTGTCAGCGCGCACTGGATCGCAGACCGGCAGAGCGGGCCGCTGCTCCTGCGTTACGGGACGCAAGCGCAACGCGCGCGGTTCCTGCCGCCGATCACGCGCGGCGAGAGTTATTTTTCGATCGGCATGAGCGAGCCCGATTCGGGTTCGGATCTGGCGTCGGTGCGCACCAGCGCGCGTGCGGTGAACGGCGGCTACGTCGTCAACGGCACCAAGGTGTGGACGACGGACGCGCACCGCAATCATTTCATCATCGCGCTGGTGCGCACTGAATCGGGCGGCGAGAACCGGCACGCCGGGTTGACGCAGCTGATCGTCGATCTGCACAGCGACGGGGTGCAGGTGCGGCCGATCCGCAACATGGCGGGCGACGCGGATTTCAACGAAGTGGTGTTCACTGATTGTTTTGTGCCGGACGATCAGCTCGTCGGCCGCGCCGGCAACGGCTGGGAGCAGGTGACCAGCGAACTGTCGTATGAACGCAGCGGTCCGGAGCGGTTTTTGTCGTCGTTTCGTGTTCTGGTCGAGCTGGTTCGGGTCGTGGGACCTGCGCCGACCGAACATCAGGCTGCGGTCATCGGTCGCCTCGCGGGCCACCTGATGACGCTGCGGCAGATGTCGATTTCCGTGGCGGGCATGCTGCAGGCGGGATTGAGTCCGGCGGTGGAGGCGGCGCTCGTAAAAGCCCTCGGCAACGACTTCGAAAAGGAACTGCCGGAAATCGCGCGGCTGGCCGCGCCGCACGTCGGCGACGATCACCGTTTCCGCGCGACACTCGCACAAACGTTGCTGCACGCACCGGCGTTCACGATTCGCGGCGGCACACGCGAGATCCTGCGCGGCGTCATCGCGCGCGGACTGGGCTTGCGCTGATGGATACCACTCAGCTGATTCTCGACACCGCGCAGAAAATGTTTGCCGATCACTGCGACAAGGCGTTGCTCGATCGCGCTGAACAAGGTCACTACGCCGCGCAGCTATGGGATGTGGTCGCCGAAAACGGTCTGCCGCAACTCGCGACGTCGGCGGGCGGCGGATCGTTATCGGACGCGTTCCTGCTGCTGCGCGTTGCCGGTCGGCACGCGCTGCCGCTGGCGCTCGCCGAGGCGTTGATCGCCAATCATCTGATGGGTGCCAGCCATTGCGAGGCGTTCTCCGGACGCATCAGCCTCGGTATTGCCGACTCGCACAGCGCGGAAGGCGGCGAGGTCAATGTCGCTCTGGTCGGCGTGCCATGGGCGCGCGCGATGGAACGGATCTGCTACGTGATCGGAGATCCTCTGGAAGTCGTCATTCTGGATGTCTCCGACTGCGAGATCACGCAACACACCAACATGGCCGGTGAGGCGCGCGACGAAGTGCGTTTCCTCGGCATACCGCGGCGTTGCAGCGCGCCTGAATCGATCGACGTTACGCACGTCTTCGAACTGATGGCGCTATCGCGCGCTGCGCTGATGTCGGGCGCCCTGGAGCGTGTGCTGGGACTGACGATCGATTACGCCAAGGAGCGCAAGCAGTTCGGACGCCCGATCGGCGGCTTTCAGGCGATTCAACACACACTCGCGGTGCTCGCGGGGCAGGTGGCGGCGGCGCTGCGCGCAACCGATGCCGCGATCGCGGCACTGGGCAGTCCGCATTTTTCGGTGCAGGTCGCGGTTGCCAAGGCGCGCGTCGGCGAAGCGGCCGGCATTGCCGCCGAGATCGCCCACCAGGTGCACGGCGCGATGGGGTTTACGCACGAACACCAGCTGCATCACTTCACGCGGCGGCTGTTGGCGTGGCGTGACGAATACGGCCGCGAAACCTTCTGGCAGCAGCGGATCGGCAAACAGATCGCGCAGCGCGGGGCCGACGCATTGTGGGACTTGGTCGTTGGCGCATGATCCCGGCGCGATACTGCCGGATCGTCCGGCTGCCCCCCTTACGGTTGCCGTCAGCGATTGCCTGACGGGGGCGGAAGTGCGCTTCGACGGCGGTCACAAACGTTCGTCGTTGTGCCACGAGCAGCTCGCCGGCTTGTTCGAGCTGCGTGGCATCTGTCCCGAACTCGCCATCGGTATGGGCGTGCCGCGGGACCCGATTCGTCTGGTCGGCGAAGTCGAAGAACCGCGCGCCCGTGGCGTCAAAGACCCCCGGGTCGATGTGACGGATGCGCTGCGGAAGTACGCGCGTCAGGTGGTTCCGGCGCTGGCCGATGTCAGCGGCTACGTATTCATGAAAGGCTCGCCAACGTGCGGCCTCTTCCGCGTGAAGGTGTATACGCGTTCGGACGCACCGCCGAACGGCCACGGCCGCGGCGTGTTCGCTGCCGAGATCGTCAAGGCGCGCCCGGAACTGCCGGTCGAAGAGAGCGGTCGGCTCGAAGACCCGATCCTGCGCGAGAATTTCGTGATGCGGGTGTTTGCGTTCGCACACTGGCAGCAACTGGTAGCGGTGGGACTCACCTCGGCACGTCTGATTGCATTCCACAGTGCGTACAAATATCTGCTGATGGCGCACAGTATCAGTCACTACAAAGAAGCGGGGCGCCTGCTCGCGGATCTGTCCGGAGACCTGGGCTCGTGTGCGGACGCCTACGTTCAAGTGTTGATGAGCGGGCTTTCGCGCCCTGCGACGCGCGGTGGCCACGCCAACGTGCTGCAGCATCTGCAGGGCTACGTCAAAGATGATCTGGACTCGGCAACGCGGCAGGAGCTGGCGGAGTTAATCCACAGTTACCGTCGCGGCGAACTGCCGTTGCTCGCGCCGCTGACGCTGCTGCGGCATCACCTGCGGCGCGCGCCGGA
>Ga0209254_10005606_pt1 | contig 11550 bp, 11 predicted proteins | sample FrelakmetDIP11DI_FD_187148 | JGI IMG/M metagenome (GOLD analysis project Ga0209254, IMG submission 187148) | Freshwater lake sediment microbial communities from the University of Notre Dame, USA, for methane emissions studies - DIP11 DI (SPAdes)... | ecosystem: Environmental > Aquatic >... | reverse complement strand
GGAAAGGTTGCAGAGCGTCCCGGGGGCCGTAGGCAGGTGAGCAATGAAGACTTCGGCTTCATCGCGGAGGAGTGATGAGGAAGTTTCGATTCACTGGAAGCCAGATTCTGGCAGCGCCGGCTGAGGGCGGGGCCGGGGTGCTGACAGTCGCGGTCTCGCTCAATCGAAGACTCAAGGGGCTCGCCGGCCGTTTTCTCCGAACCTCAGCAAAAAGATGAACTCCGATGTGCGCCGGCCAGTTCGACCAGCCTCTGTCGCACTTCAGCCACGACGTGGGTCCAGTCATTGAGGGACGCCTGGCGAAACAGCGTCGCGGTTCGGTACCACGGGCTGCTGGAGCCTTCTCGCAACCAGCGCCAGTCGGCCCGGCGCTGCAGGAGCACCCAGGTCCGCTTCCCTAATGCTCCTGCGAGATGGGCGACCGAAGTGCAGACGGTGATAACCAGGTCGAGGTTGTCGATCAAGGCCGCGGTGTCGGAAAAATCCCTGATCTCGGCCGTGTGGTCCGCAATCTTCGGTCCGTTCCATCCCGCGGATTGCAGCGATTTCAGCTGGCTCACCGCGGCCTCGCCGATCTGCAGGCTGTAGAAGTCGACGCCCTCGATGTTCAGCGCCTCCAGTTGGGAAAGCGGTATGTCGCGTCTCTTCTGTTCCGCAATGTTCTTCTTTCTTTCGTCGTGACCGGTTGACCAGACGAGTCCAACCCGCAGTCGTTTCCCTGGTCCAAGCTTTCGCTTCCAGTAATTTGACTTCTCTTCGTCACAGTAAAGGTAAGGAACCTTCTCCGGTATCGTTTCCAGGGTCGTCCGAAACGCCAGCGGCAGGCTCATGAGCGGACACTGCAGATCGAAATGCGGAAGCGGCCTGCCTGCCTCCACGATGGTGCACTTGCACTGCAGCGTTGTCATCAACGACGCAAGGGGACGCGGCACCTCGAACACCACCGTCGCGCCAAGCCGCTCGAGCAGCGGTATGTAGCGACTGAACTGAATCATGTCGCCCAGCCCCTGCTCCGGATAGATCAGTATCGTCTTGCCGGCAATCGGTTCCTCTCCCAGCCACAACGGCTGCTGAAAGTCCCTGACTCTTGCCGGTGCAACCTTCCATCTTGATTCGAAAAGCCGCCACCCTTCGCTCATGTCGCCGAACAGAAGGCAGAGGGTCGCTTTGTTGGCAAGTGCCTCGGCATAGTCCGGTTTGAGTTGGATTGCGCGGTCGTAATTCGCCCATGCGTCGTCCAGCCGGTCCAGGTCGAGCAGGATATTGCCGCGGCCGCTATATGCCTCGCTGAAGTCTGGCTTGAGGTCGATTGCGCACTCAAAGCTGGCCAGCGCTTCGTCGAGCCGCTGAAGTCTGCGAAGTACGGTCCCCTGGTTGCAGTACGCCTCCGGATATGCCGGTTTGAGTTGGATTGCCCGGTTGCAGCTCTCCAGGGCTTCGCTCAACCGGTCCAGCTCGAGGAGCGCGACGGCGCGATTGTTGAGTGCCTCGGCGTAGTCCGGTTTGAGCTCGATCGCGCGGTCATAGGCTGCTATGGCGTCGTTTGGCTGGTTGAGGTCGAAAAGCGCGGCCGCACGGCAGAAGTGCGCCTCAGCATGGTCCGGCTTCAGTTGAATCGCGCGCTCAAAGCTCACCAGCGCTTCGGGACGTCTTCCAAGCTGGGATAAAGCAGTTCCTCTCGCAAGATGCGCCAATGCATACTCGGGTCTAAGCCGAACAGCCTCGTCGTAACTGAGAAACGCCTCGTGAATTCGTTGCAGCTTTCTCAGGACCTCGCCCCTGTTGTAGTGCGCTTCGGCAAGGTTCGGCGCAAGCTCGATCGATTGTTCGAAAAGGTCGAGGGCCTCGGTCGTCTCTCCCTTCTGCGCCAGTGCAATGCCGAGCATCAGCAGGGTGGCAGCGTTGGTTGCGAAGTTCGCATTCAGGTACCGGTAGATTTCGATGGCTTCTTCCAATCTGCCGGACCGTTGCAGCGACATCCCTCGCTGAAACAGTGCGTTCGGATCCTGCGGCGGTCTTGGAGCGGTATGGGTCATCTGCTGCGCCGTGGCGACGTCAAACTTCATGCTCGTGAGCTGCTGTTCCGCCGCGCCAGCCCGCCGTCGGGCATCGCGGCGCATCTCGCCGCCGGCGCCCTCATGTCCGGCCGCCCGGAATCACCTGTTGCAGTATGCGCTGGCTGGCAACCGAGAGCGACGAGAGCCGCTGTTCGGCAGCAGCTGCGTCGGCAATGACGAGAGTCGATGCATTCGATCGAATCGCTCTGACCGCCTGCGCGACCATGGCCTCGAACAGGGCGGCGCTGGCGGGATCGGTTTTCGTGGCCGGCGTGCTGCAATCCGAGAAGTCGGCGGTGCAACCGACGGCTCGGAACCACCGCGACGACTCCTGCCGGTAACTCTCGTCCGCCGAAAGTCGGTCGACGTCGAGCACGTGGTCGCAGCAACCTATGGCCTGCAGCGCCGAGGCGATCCAGAGGACCAGGAATACGCCCAGCAGGTCCCGCGAGCCGATCGGCAACGTTGTCCCGCTTGCTCCCTGAATTCCGCCCTGCGGCGCGAGGGAATTCGCCATCTGCTCGAACCCTTCGATATGGGCGAAGGCCGACGGATGCTGGCGACGCAGGCTCAGCGCAATGGCGAGCATCCGTCCGACGAAGTAAGGACCGATCCGGAAGGAGGCCCACTGGTCGAAGGGATTCCGTATCTGGGCCACATGAAAGCCGCCGAAGACCCGCTTCATCCAGGCGCTGCGCATCTGGCCGCGGCAGAAGCACAGCACCGGCGTGCGACCGGCAGCGGTGGCGGCGCCGATCAATCCCTGCAGGTAGTCGCGCAGCGCCTCATCGGCCTGGTCGGAACGCAGCAGGTATCTCGCATAAGCGAGATCTTGCGAGTAGCGAAGCCGCCCCTGGGCAATGAGATCCAGGTATTCGAAGAAATAGTGCCTCTGCGGGACTGGGTGCCTCAACTGCCGGCTGGTCCCGACCTCTGCCGATCCTTCGACGGTGGCTCGATCAAGCACGGCAAGCCGCTCATGAAGCGGTTCGTAGTAGCACCGGAGTGACGGATCGCAGCGCAGCTGGGACCACACGTAGGTACTGCTCGACCGCCACCAGGCGTGGATGAAGATCGGCGACACTTTGCTTTGCTTCAGCAGGGTCCCGGGGTCGGCGTGGTCGAGCAAGTCGCGGACGACGCCCGTGCAGTCCCAGCGCGGCGCCCGTGCATCGTCGATGCCGAGCAGATCGAGCAGCCGCGCCGGGCCGTGGTCCACCAGCTGCTCGGCCCGCGTCGGCTGCTCTGCGTGACCTCGAAAGCAACACCGGCGCTGCGATTGTCGCTGCCCGTTTGCTGCCCGTAGCCCCGCTCGTATGTTAATTGTCCCTTGGAGACCGCGCGCGTTGACAGCGGGATGCCCGCTACGCAGCGATCACCATGAGGGAGCTACCCACTAGCCGGCCGGGGATGAAAACGGCTTGTAGGCCCTCGAATTGCCTTGCCGCTTCCCGGCCAAAAGGAGGGGACAGTGGCAACCGAGTGGCAACGAGATCGCGGATCGGGCAGCGTGGCTGACCAACGGATAGGCCTAACCAAGTGCGTGATTGTTGGTGGGTCGTGAAGGACTTGAACCTTCGACCAACGGATTAAAAGTCCGCTGCTCTACCGACTGAGCTAACGACCCTTCCCGGATGCGCAGCCCCGCCTGTCCGGCCGGCGCAACGAAGAGGGCGGATTATCCCGATCGCTGCGAGGGCAGTCAAACCGACTCACGGAACGATCAATCGCTGCGCTCGACCCGCCATTGCTGGTACTTCAGCGCTGCCACCGCGCCGGCGACGATCGACGGCACGGCCAGCATCGAGCCGACGGCCAGCGTCGAGATGCCGGTGAGGCCCTGGCCGACGGTGCAGCCGAGCGCGGTGACGCCGCCGAATCCCATCAGGATCGCGCCGACGATGTGGTTGGCGGTGTCCTCGGTGTCGCGGAAGCCCTCCCAGCGGAATTCTCCCGTGGCAAGCGCGACGACGGCAGCACCCGCTGTGATTCCGAACACCGCCGCGACGCCCAGCGTCAGCAGGTTGCTGCGGTCGCTGTAGAACATCAGCCAGTCGAGGGTGTGTGCGATGGGCGCGATGTAGGTGAGCGACTCCATACGCCCCGAGTAGGTGCCGATGAACGCTTCCTCGAGGGTGCGGGGATGCTCCTCGACGTGGCCGAGGTCACCGGAGACGTACCAGACGCCAACCACGATGCCGCCGATCGCCAGCCCGGAGAGCACGTTGCCGAGCGTGCGGAATTCGCGCGATGCCAGGGCAGTCGCGGCGAGCAGGCCGCCGATTGCCAGTCCCGCGACGGTGTGTAGCGTCGCCAGCGGTACGCCCGTTGCGCGCGCCAGCAGCGCCGGCAGATCCTGGCGGCCGGCAAGCGCAACGTGCAGTGGATCGATTGCATTGACCCGCACCACGGCGAGCGCGCCGCGCAGCGTAATGTAGGCGGCCACCCCGAGCACCACGAACACCAGCAGCGACTTCAGGCTGCCGGCGCCGATGCGAACCAGCGTTCGGCTGCTGCAGCCGCCGGCCAGCACCATGCCGAAGCCGAAGAGGCAACCGCCGAGAAGGCAGGAGGCGACGAGCACCTGCGGTCCGGTGTGGAACGAGTCGCCCATGTCGATCCGGCCCGCGCCGGCAAGCAGTTGCGTGCCGATGATCGCCACCGCGATGGCCAGCAGCCACTGGCGCATCCTCGTGGAGTCGCCGAAGTTCACCAGGTCCGCCACGGCGCCCATCGTGCAGAAGCGGGTGCGCTGCGCCACGGCGCCGAAGGCGAAGGCGAGCGCAAACGTCGACCACAGGACAGTCGAGCGAATGGCAGCGAGGTCTGCTTCGGAAACCGGCATTGGCGCGTCTCGCGATCGGGGAACTGTCCCGGCCGCGACAGGGCACGAATGCTATACGCAAGCGCCTGCCCGGCAGGGGCAAGCGCTTGCGGATGCGCTACTTGCGGCCGAGCGCCTTGAGCCGCTCGTCGGCGACCTTGGCCGCTTCCGTGTTCGGATAGTCGGCGATGATCTTCTGCAACGCGCTGCGGGCGCGCGCGGTGTCCTTCAACTCGACGTGGCTGGCGGCGATGTTCAGCAGTGCATCGGGCGCGCGCGGCGAGTCGGCGTAGCGGTCGACCACGACCTGCTGCGCGGCGATTGCACCCCTGTAGTCCTTCAGCCCATAAAGCGAGTTGCCGAGCCAGTAATTCGCCGCCGGCGCATGGGCGGACTTCGGCCACTTGGCGAGAAAGGCCTGCAGGCTGCCGGCCGCACCGCGGAAGTCACCGGCACGGAACTGGGTGAGCGCCGCGTCGTAGGCCGCCTGCTCGGCGCGGTCGACGGTCGCCGGCCTGCCGTCGACCGTGGTGGCGATCGGCTCGAAGGCCTTCATCCTGCCGTCGAGATCGGCGTATAGATCGCGGTTGCGCTTCTGCAGCGTGGCGACCTCGTTGGTCAGCGTCTCGACCTGGCCGCGCAGGGTGGCGATCTCCCTCTTCTGCGCATCGACCGTGTTGGCGAACTCCAGCTGCGCACGGTTGGCCGCCTCAAGCCGCTCGATGCGGCTGGCCAGTTCGGCGTCCTTCTCGCGCAGCTTGTTCTCCATCTCGGCGACCTTGGCGCGCAATTCGAGGATCGCCTTGCGCGCCTCGTCGTCGCCGAACAGGGCGTGCGCGGGTGCGCTCCAAACGGCCCAGACCAGCAGGGCCGCTCCCAGTTGCCTGGCAGCCAGGCCGACCGCGTTCTGCCGATTACCGCTCACAATTCACCGATCACTTGTAGTTGAGGTCGGCGCGGCGGTTCTGCGCCCAGGAGGCTTCGTCGGCGCCGGTGGCCACCGGCTTTTCCTCGCCGAAGCTGACCGTCTCCATCTGCGACTCGGCCACGCCGAGCAGGCGCAGCCGGCTCTTCACGGCCTCGGCGCGCTTCTGGCCGAGCGCCAGGTTGTACTCGCGGCTGCCGCGCTCGTCGGCGTTGCCTTCGATCGTCAGGCGGCGGCTCGGGTTGGCGACCAGGAACTTGCCGTGCGCCTCGACCACGCCCTGGAACTCGGGCTTGACGACGAAGCTGTCGAAATCGAAGTAGACGCTGCGCTTCGACAGCGGGCTTGCGGGATCAGTCAGCGGATCGATGCCCTTCGAGGTGGCGTCGACCCTGGCCACCGCGCGCGGATCGGCCGTCGCGCCACCGGGCTTGCCTCCCGCTGCGCCACTGCTGGCGTCGGTGACCGGTGCGGCCGGCTGCTCTTCCAGCGGCGTGCTGGCGCAGGCGGCGATCAGAAGCGCCGCGGCCGCGCAGGCGGCCAGTCGCATCAGGCGGTTCGGTGTCATGCGTTCCTCCTTGGTTACTTGATGAACGGGCCCCACGTCGGTTCCCTGACGTCGCCGCTCGGTCCGCTCAGTCGTGCGCGCACCCGCCCGTCGACCGATACCGAAGCGAGGATGCCGCGGCGGCCGACCTCGGTCGCGTAAAGCAGCATGCGCCCATTGGGGGCGAAGCTGGGTGATTCGTCCAGCGCGGTGTCGGTCAGCGCCGTTTCCTGGTTGGTGGCGATGTCGAGCGTGTGCACCTGGAAGCGGCCGCCGCGTCGGCCGACGTAAGCCAGCAGTCGCCCGTCCGGACTCACGCGCGGGCTGACGTTGTAGTCGCCGCTGAAGGTCACGCGCGCGACGCCGCTACCGTCGGCGTTCATCCGGTAGATCTGCGGGCCGCCGCCGCGGTCCGAAGTGAAGTAGATGAACCTGCCGTCGGGAGAGAACACCGGCTCGGTGTCGATGCCGGCCGAGCGGGTCAGCCGCTGCAGGCCCGAGCCATCGACGTTGATCACGTAGACCTGCGACAGGCCGTCGCGGGTGAGCACCACCGCCAGCCGCTTGCCGTCCGGCGCCCACGACGGCGCCGAGTTGCTGCCGAGGAAGTTGGCGACCACGCGCCGCTCGCCGGTGGTGACCGTGTGCGCGTAGACCACCGGCTTGCCCGTCTCGAACGAGACGTAGGCAAGCCTGCTGCCGTCGGCCGACCACGACGGCGACATGATCGGCTCGCGCGAGCGCAGCGCCGCCTGTGCGCTGGCGCCGTCGGAGTCGGCGATCTGCAGCTCGAAGCTCGCCTTCGCCAGTTGCACCACGTAGGCGATGCGGGTGGCGAAGACGCCGCGTTCGCCGGTCAGTTTCTCGAAGATGCGGTCGGCGATGCGGTGCGCGTTCAGCCGCAGCTCCGCCGCGCTGGAAACGTAAGACAGCGCGTCGAGCTGCGTCTGCTTGACGGTGTCGTACAAGCGGAAGCGCAGGTCGAAGCGGCCGTCGGCCAGCCGGGCGACCGAGCCGACCACCAGCGCGTCCGCACCGCGGCTCTTGAACTCGGCGAAGCTCACCGCGGCTGTTTCCGCCAGCGGCGTGGCGCCCGGGTCGATCATCCTGAAACGGCCCGAGCGCTGCAGATCGGCGCGGATGATCTCGTCGACCGGCTGCGGGATCTCGCCGTCGCGCCTGAAGTTGGCGACCGAGACCGGGAACTGGTTGGAGCCGACGCCGGTGATCTCGACCCGCAGCTGCGCGGTTGCCGGCGACAGCACGAGCAGGGCGGCCAGCAGGGCGAACGCGTGGGCGAGAAGTCTGTGCATTGGCGGCAAATTATAGGAAGAGGTTGCGTTGCACCGTGGCGCGGAACCCCGTACGCGTCTGTAACAGTCGGTTAGCAAACGGCGCCGGTTCACGCGAAGTTGACCGCGCCAAGCTGCTACGCGACATGCTGCCTACTGCGCATCGACGGGACGAAAACGGATGATCACGGTGCCGTCGCGCTTGCGCGGAAACGGGTCGGTGCGGCGTATCGCTCGCTCGACCGCCTCGTCATAGCCGGGCAGGCCGCTGGCCTTCAGCTTCCGAACGGCGAGGATCTCTCCGGTGGGCAGCAGGTCGACCTGGAATTCCGCATAAATGCTCGCTGGCGTGTTCTCGGGCACGGCAAAGATGATGCGAGGCCGGATCAATGCGTTGAGCTGACCCGCGTAGGTCGGGTCGCCGCCGCCTGCGCCGGCTGCCGCCGTGCCGCCGGGGCGGCCGCCGGCGCTGCCTGATGCACTTGCCCCGGGACTGCCGCCTGCGGCCTGCGCCAGCATGCGTGCTTCCTCGGCCTTGCGCACGGCATCGCGGCGCTCGTCCTCTCGCTTGCGCTCGGCAGCCTGAGCTGCGGATTCGGCCTGCTTCTTCCGCTCCAGGTCGAGTTGCTTCTTCTCGGCGTCGAGGCGCTTCTTCTCCGCCTCGACGCGACGCTTCTCGGTTTCGATCTTCTTCAGGTCGGGTGGCGGCGGCTCGACCTTGGGCGGCGCCTTCTTCTCCTGCTTGAGAACGATGTCGGCATTCGGCCTCTCCGGCTCCGGCTCGACTTTCGCCGGCGGCGGCGGAGGAGGCGGTGCGACGACGATCGGCTCGGCCGGGGGTGCACCTCCCCACAGTTCGACGACCACTGACCCCGACGGCTCGGTGCGCCACTGCACCGAGATCCACAGCGCGCCGACCAGCATCGCGTGCATCGCAAGCGCGAGCAGGAAGGAAGCCGGGGTGTTCTGCTCCGATCGCGGCTGCTGCGGGCGGTGTTCGGCGACGACGGCGGCCATCGTGGGTGCTACTTCTCCGGCTGCACGGCGAGGCCGACGCGAGCGATGTTCTCCTTCTGCAGCGCGCTCATCACCTTCATCACCTGCTCGTAGCGCACATCCTTGTCTGCCGCAATCACCACCGGGATCTTCAGCGCAGCGTCCGGCTGCGCCTGCTGGCGCTGCCGGATCAGCGCCACCGCCCCGGGCAGGTCGGCGGCGAGTTCCCGGCCGCCCTCGCGCAGCGAAACGCGGCCGTCGACTCGCACCACGATCTCCAGCGGCCGGTCGGGCGCGCGCGATGACTTTCCCACCGACGGCAGGTTGACCAGGCTCGGGTTCACGAACGGCGCCGCGACCATCAGGATCACCACCAGCACCAGCATCACGTCGATGTAAGGCACGACGTTGATGTCGGCCATCATCCGGCGGCGGCTGCCGGCGACGCGGCGGGCGAGCAGGGCCATCAGCGCTGCCGCTGCAGGATGTTCGAGAACTCCTCGATGAAGGTCTCGAAGCGGGTGGCGAGGCGGTCGATGTCGTGCGCAAAGCGGTTGTAGGCGACCACCGCCGGGATGGCGGCGAACAGGCCGATGGCGGTGGCGATCAGCGCCTCGGCGATGCCGGGCGCCACCGAGACCAGCGTCGCCTGCTCGAGGCTGGCCAGGCCGGTGAAGGCGTGCATGATCCCCCACACGGTGCCGAACAGGCCCACGTAGGGGCTGACCGAACCGACCGAGGCGAGGAACTGCAGCCGCCGCTCGAGCGCGTCCATCTCGCGCTGGTAGGCGGCGCGCATCGCCCGGCGCGCGCCGTCGAGGATCGTCTGCCCGCTTTCTCCCTCGCGTCCGCGCAGCTTGAGGAACTCGCTCATGCCGGCCTCGAAGATGCGCTCCAGCACGCCGGTCTTGTGGCGGCGGTTGGTCGCTTTCTCGTAGAGCTTGGCCAGTTCCGCTCCGCCCCAGAACTCGCGCTCAAAGCGCTCCGTTTCCTGCCGGGTGGCGCGGATGGCGAAGCCCTTGCCGAAGATCACCGTCCAAGAGGCAAGCGACACCAGGATCAGCAGCAGCATCACCACCTGGACCACCAGCGTGGCCTTGGTGACCAGGACGAGCATGGACAGGTCGGCGGCGGCGTTCATCTGCAGTGTTCAGGCGAGGGAAGGATCGGGCGACAGGGCCAGCCGTTCGACGAGCGCCGCCGGCAGGCGCGCCGGCGCCATCCGCCCGGTGTCGACGCACGCGACCTTGACGCGCGCCGAGGCAAGCAGCTCGGCGCCACGCCGCGCCCGCTGGCGGAAGACGACATAGGTCCGTGCCCGCTCGACGATCGTCGCTTCGATGGTCAGCGCATCGTCGAGGCGCGCCGGCCGGTGGTACTGGACGGCAAGGTCGGCGACGACGAACTGCAGTCGCTCACGCTCGGCGAGTTGCCGCTGGTCGAAGCCGAGCGAGCGCAACCATTCGGTGCGGCAGCGCTCGAAGAACTTGAGGTAGTTGGCGTAGTAGACGATGCCGGCGGCGTCTGTGTCCTCGCAATAGACGCGAACGGTCCAGCGGAAGACGGCGGTGTCGTCGGCAGTTAGCTCCACGGCGGCCGAGTGTATCGCGCAGGGCCTAGCGGCCGGTTCCGGCGGACGTGCGAGCGGGAAACCGGGATGCGCCGACTACAATCGCGCGCTTCGATTGCGCTGCGCCCCGCCCGCGCTCATGGCAGGGAGGACCCGATGGCGAACACCCTTGTCCTTGTCCGGCTCGCCGCCACCCTGCTGGCGCTGGCTGCGGTCGCCGGCTGCAGCCGCGTGACCAACAGCCCGCATGCGGCCGGCGCCGAGTCGACCAATACGCTGTTCACCGCCTTCACTGCCCGCTCGCCGAAGTACCTCGATCCGACCAGCTCGTACTCGAACGACGAGACGCCGTACACCTACCAGATCTACGAACCGCCTTACAGCTACCACTACCTGAAGCGTCCGTACGAACTGAGGCCGCGCGCCGCCGAGCGGGTCGTGCTGCCGCGCTACTTCGATGCCGCAGGCAATGAACTGCCGGCCGACGCGCCGGGCGATGCGATCGCCGAGAGCGTCTACGACATCCCGATCCGCAGGGGCATCCGGTTCGCGCCGCACCCGGCGTTCGCGAAGGACGCTGCCGGCAACTACGTCTATCACGCGCTGACCCGCAAGGACACCGCCGACAAGTACAGCATCAGGGACTTCCCGCTCACCGGGACGCGCGAACTGACCGCGCATGACTACGTCTACGCGATCCGCCGCCTGGCCACGCCGCGCATCAAGTCGCCATCGTTCTCGCTGATGAGCGAGTACATCGTCGGCCTGAAGGAGTACGGCGAGCGGATCGCCGAGACCGACAAGGCGCTGCGCAAGGACCTCGCGGCCACCGACCGCGACCTGCCGATGCTGGATTTTCGGCAGTACGCGTTCTCCGGCGCCGAGGCGATCGACGACCACACCCTGCGCATCCGCATCAGGGGCAAGTATCCGCAGTTCAAGTACTGGCTGGCGATGACCTTCTTCTCGCCGATCCCGTGGGAGGCGGAGAAGTTCTATGCGCAGCCGGGCATGGCTGAGAAGAACCTGACGCTGAACTACTGGCCGGTGGGCACCGGCCCGTACATGCTGACCGAGTTCCTCGAGAACCGCCGCCACGTGCTGGAGCGCAACCCGAACTTCCGCGGCGAGCCCTACCCCTGCGACGGGGAGCCGAAGGACGCTGCCTCCGGCATGCTTGCCGACTGCGGCAAGCCGACGCCGTTCGTCGACCGCGTGGTGTTCGACATCGAGAAGGAAGCGATCCCGCTGAAGACCAAGTTCTTCCAGGGCTACTACGACTCGCCGCAGATCGAGCGGCTCGACGTCGGCACCGGCTTCATCGTCGAGATGGCCGACT
>Ga0209254_10005605_pt1 | contig 11551 bp, 8 predicted proteins | sample FrelakmetDIP11DI_FD_187148 | JGI IMG/M metagenome (GOLD analysis project Ga0209254, IMG submission 187148) | Freshwater lake sediment microbial communities from the University of Notre Dame, USA, for methane emissions studies - DIP11 DI (SPAdes)... | ecosystem: Environmental > Aquatic >... | reverse complement strand
GGCCGCAACGGCTGCTCCGCGGCACCCTCTATCACCCGGCCCAGCCTGCGGCCGAACAGGAGCACCAGCACGCCGCCGACGGCGCCGATCGCGGCATGCATCGTCCAGAACTCCACCGGCCGCATCTTCTCGTAGAACCCGCCGATCCAGCCGATCAGGTTGTTCGAGACGAACAGCGACATGAATGCGAACCCCATCATCGTCGCGTTCACCGAGGCGGGCGCCGCCCGCGAGACGAGCGCCAGCAGCGTCGGCCAGTAGTACAGGAAGGCGACGCCCTGGACGGCGCAGTACAGGAACGGCCAGACGGGATGGATAGGCGCGCCGGCCGCGGCGACGATCGCCGCGACGAGGATCAGGTTGCCCGCCGCCGCAAGCCAGGCGCCGATCCCGATTTTCGCGAGGTCACCCGGCTCGCCGCGGCGGGCCGCCTGACGGCGCCAGATCCAGAACAGCAGCGGCACGCCCAGGATGCTGAACAGGGGATCGATCGACTGGTACCAGGGCGCCGGAATCGCGAAGCCGCCCCGGTCGAGCGCGACGTACCGCTCGAGCCAGACGGGGAAGACGTTCGCGAGCTGGTAGTAGGCGATCGACTGGAAGATGGTGATGGTCATGACGACGCTGAGCGCCACGATGACCTTCCGGTCGGCAGCGGTCAGCGGGTCGCCCTCGCGGGCGCGGCGCTCGACGCGCGCCGGCAGGTGGCGGTAGCCGGTGAGGTAGGTCGCGAGGCCGGCCATCATGAACACGGCCGCGATGCCGAACCCGTAGTGCCAGCCGTAGCGCTGCGCGAGCAGGCCGGTGAGCAGCGGCCCCACGACGGCGCCGAAGTTGATCGCCATGCTGAAGATCGCGAAGCCGCGCGTGCGGCGCGACTCGTCCGCGCGCGGATACAGCGCGCCGACCTGGGCGGAGATATTGCCCTTCAGGAATCCCGAGCCGACCACCAGCAGCAGCAGCGCCAGCAGGAACGACTGCTCGAACGCCATCGCGAGGTGCCCGCCGGTCATCGCCAGCGCCCCGATCACGACGGCGTTGCGCTGGCCGATCCAGCGGTCGGCGATCAGGCCGCCGAGCAGCGGCGTGAAGTACACGAAGCCGGCGTACAGACCGAAGATCTGCGACGCGAGCGCCTGCGTCGACAGCGGCCCGACCACCGACTCGATGCCGGCGCGGAACGACGCGAACCCGACGACGTTCTCGACGTGGCCCGGCAGCAGCAGCTGGTTCACCATGTACAGCACCAGCAGCGCGTTCATGCCGTAGAACGAGAAGCGCTCCCAGGCTTCGGTGAACGCGAGGTAGAAGAGGCCCCGCGGATGTTCCGAAAACGCGCTGCCGGCTGCCGTTGCCGCCGGCGCCTGTGTCGATGTCATCGCTCGGCTCCCGTGCTGCTATTGCGCTCCACCCGCACCTCATAACTCTTCTCGAGCTCCGCGACCCGCCGGTCGACCGCGTCCTGGATCGCCGCCGCGACGAAGTCGGTCGCGACCTGCTCGCGCACCGTCTCGAACGGCAGCAGCACCGGCGCCAGGCGTTCCGTCACGCGCACGTAGTGCCAGCCGTGCATCGACCTGATCGGCCCCGTCCACGGGCCGACCGGCGCCGTCCAAAGTGCGTCCACGAATGCCTGCCCGAACAGTCCGCGCAGCATGCTCCGACCGTAGCGCGGGAACCGCTCGCCCTGCGGGAAGGGCTCGCCGGCCACGGACGCGCCGGCCTGCAGCGCGGCGAGCGTGGCCGCGGGATCGACGATGGGCCCGGCGAAGTAGACCTGCTCGAAACTCGCCGCCGGCTCCGAGCGGTAGCGATCGAGGTGCTCGGAGTAGTGGTTCACGAGCTCCTCGGCGGTCGGGTCGGGCAGCTCACCCGCCGCACGCAGGCGCATCACCTCGACCAGCCGGCCGCGGACCATGGGGTCGGTCAGGTGCAGGCCGCTCGCGACGGCATCGCGGAACAGCAGCTCGTCGGCGATGTAGTCGTGCTCGATGCGCGCGAGGTCCTCGGCGCCGGCCTTGCGGCCGGCCACGGCCTCGAAGTCGCGCACCAGGGCCGCACGCGTCGTGGCGGTGAGCTGTACCGGCTCGTCATCCCGGTCCGACACCGCGCCGTACAGCAGGAACAGCGCCATGCCCGCGGCGGCGAACGCGAACAGCGGCTCGCCGACGATACGCCGGAGCAGAGGCGGCCGGATCAGTCGCGCGTCCTCGGTCCCGTGCCGTAGCGCGGATCGACCTGCTCGGCCTTGCCCTCGCGCTCGCCCTTGAGGCCCGCCTCGGGCTGCATGTGCTCGATCGTGAGCTCCGACAGGAAGCCGGGATCGGTGATCCCCTTGCGCCGCATCGCCACGCCGGTCAGGCACGCGTGCAGGATGAAGTTCGCGTTGAGCGCCGAGCGGTAGGTCGCATCGAGCAGCGGATCGAGCTCCACGATCTCGAAACCCACGAGGTCGTTCTCCGCGCACAGCCGTCGCACGATGGGCATGGCCTCGCGCATGGTGAGCCCGCCGGGCACCGGCGTGCCCGTGCCGGGCACGAACGCCGGGTCGAGCACGTCCACGTCGAAGGAGATGTAGATCTTGCGGCCGCCCTCGCGCGCCTCCGCCAGCGCGCGCTTCATGACCGCGTCCCAGCCGCGCTTCTCGACCTCCGCCATGGTGTGGTAGCGCATGCCGTTGTTGCGCATCCACTCGAAGCCCTCGGCGCCGGGCCACGGTCCGCGCAGCCCGACCTGGATGAAGTTCCGCGCCGGCACGTGGCCTTCCTTGATCGCGCGGTACACGGGCTGGCCGTGCGTGATGAAGTGCGGCTGGTCCTTGCCGGCGTCGAAATGCGCGTCGAAGTGCACGACGCCGAAGCTGCCCTTGCCGTGCACGTCGGCGAGGCCGGCGATGTTCGGGTACTCGAGGCTGTGGTCGCCGCCGACGATGAACGGCAGCGCGCCGGTGCGCGCGATCTCGGCGATGCGCTCGCGGACGTGGTGCACCGTCAGCTCGGTGCTCATGTTGTCGATGGCGATGTCGCCGTAGTCGACGACGTTCAGCTCTTTCGTGGGATTGACCATCGTGTTCATGTCGATGCCACTGGCGCCGTACTCGTTGCGCATCGCCATCGGCCCGAAGCGCTGGCCCCGGTAGTAGGAGCCCATGTCGAGCGGCGCACCGACGATCGCGATGTCCACTTTCCCGGCGACGAGGTCCTCCGGATAGACGGCGATCGGCGCGGCCGCGAACGTGCGGATGCCGCCGCGGCCGTTCGCGTAGTAGTTGACCGTGAAGGGCCCGGGCTCGCGCCTCGGGTTGAAGCTCTCGGGCCGGCGCACTTTCCAGGAATTGAACTCGCTCGACTCCGTGTTGAGCGGGATGGCCGCCATGTCCGTGGCCGGATCGAACTTCTGCGCCTTCGTCACGGCCATCATGCCGTCGACGTAGGCGGCGATCTCCTCGGGCGACTTGCCCTGCAGCCGCTGGTGCAGTTTCTCGCGGGTGCCCGCGAAGCCGATCGCCTCGTCCGAGAGCAGGAATTTCCGCTGTTCCCCGGTCAGGCCGCCGATCTTCTGCTCGAGCCACGCCGGGACTTCGGGGGCCTTAGGCGCGGCTTCCTTCGCCGCGGCCGCGAGCGGTGCCGCTGCGCCCGACAGGATCGCCACCACAATCGCTGCCGTACACCAGACACGCATCTGGATCCCCCTGCGTTCGTGGTCGCCGGAGAGGAAAGGCACGGAGGTGCGCGATCGGGTCCGGCGTGTTGTTCGCCGGATTCTGCGCCCTGCGGTGCCGGGAGATCCACTCCGACCGGCAGTGCGCCGCCGCGCTGTCCTGCTCCCGCAGCGCATACTTCCCCGCCAGCTAAGGAGATCCACGTGCCCGTCACCCGCCGTGAGTTCGTGTCCCTGGCCGCCGCGACCGCCGCGTCGCTGGCCGCTTCCCCGAGCCTCGCCGAGCGCAGGCCGGCCGCCGCGCTCTACGCCCGCAGCGTCGTCATCGACGGCCTCGGCCGCCCCGGCGGCACGGACACTGATCAGGGCACCAGGCTGTCGCCGGCCGAGCTCGACGACGTCCGCAACTCGGGCATCACCGCCTTCAACGTCACGGTCGGCGCCGTCGGCACGATGCCGTCGCTCGAGGCCTTCGAGGCCATCGTCCGCGACATCGCGCGCTGGGAAGGCGAGATCGATCGCAGTCCCGCCGTGCTCGCGCGCATCCGGAGCGTTGACGATCTGCACGCCGCGAAGCGCAACGGCCGCGCCGGCCTGATCTACGGACTGCAGGACGGCGTCTCGTTCGAGGACGATCTCGAGCGACTCACGGCGCTGCGACAGCTCGGGATCCGCGTGATCCAGCCGACCTACAACCGTCGCAACCTGCTCGGCGACGGCTGCATGGAGCCCGCGGACGCGGGCCTGAGCAAGGCCGGCATCGAGACGATCGAGCGCCTCGGCGCGCTCGGCATTCTGCTGGACCTGAGCCACTGCGGCCGGCGCACGGCGGCCGACGCAATCGCCGCCTCACGTCATCCCATGGCGTTCACGCACACCGGCAGCGCGGCGCTTGCCGAGCATCCCCGTCACCGCACGGACGCCGAGATGAAGGCCGTGGCGGACCGCGGCGGCGTGACGGGCATCTACGTCATGCCGTATCTGGCGAAGGGCCGCCAGCCCACCGCGGCCGACGTGATTGCGCATCTCGAGCACGCGATCAAGGTGTGCGGCGAGGACCACGTCGCGATCGGTACCGACAGCGGCGTGTCGCCGGTCGTGGTCACGCCCGAATACGCCGCGAAGTTCCGCGAGAGCACGCGGCAGCGCCGGGAGCTCGGCATTGCCGCGCCCTACGAAACCGACGAGGGGTACCTGTTCGCGAGCGACCTGAACACGCCGCGCCGCTTCGAGACCCTGGCGGACATGCTGCTCGCGCGTGGCCACAGCGAAGCGCGCGTCGAGAAACTGCTCGGCGCCAACCTGCTGCGCGTGTTCGGCGAGGCGTGGCAGCCCTTGCGCCCTGCCGCCGGTTGAGCGTATCTAGCCGGGAGCGGCTTCCGACCGCGGCCGCCCGACCCGGGCGCTGGGGGGATCCATGATCGAGTCACGACCGACGAGCGGCCGGCTGCACGAGGTGACCGGGCGGTCTGTCGCCGCGGCCGCGCTGCTCCTGGCTGGGGTGCTGCTGGTCGCCGGCTGCTCGAAGTCCCCGGAATCACCGGCTCCGGCCGCTGCGCCGGCGCCAGCGGGCGCGCCTCCCGCCGCACGCGCCAGCAATGTCGCCATGGCCGACCCGGTGCCGGTGAGTGGGGCGCCCGTCGACACCAGGGGACTGGTCTCCCCGCGCGGCGGCAAGAAGCCGAACATCCTCGTCATCTGGGGCGACGACGTCGGCACCACGAACATCAGTTTCAACACGCGCGGCCTGATGGGCTACCAGACGCCGAACATCGACCGCATCGCCCGCGAAGGCGTGTCCTTCACCGACTACTACGCGCAGCAGTCCTGCACGGCAGGGCGCGCGGCGTTCGTCGGCGGCAACAACCCGCTGCGCACCGGCATGACGAAGGTGGGCGTGCCCGGCGCGAAGGAAGGCTGGCAGAAATCCGACGTGACGATCGCCACGGTCCTGAAGGCCCAGGGCTATGCCACCGGCCAGTTCGGCAAGAACCACCTCGGCGACCGCGACGAGCACCTGCCGACGATGCACGGCTTCGACGAGTTCTTCGGCAACCTCTACCACCTGAACGCCGAGGAGGAGCCGGAGAACGAGGATTACCCGGCCAATCCCGAGTTCCGCAGGATGTTCGGGCCGCGTGGGGTGCTCAAGACCGCTGCGGACGGCAAGGGCGGTCAGACGATCGAGGACACCGGTCCGCTCACGAGGAAGCGGATGGAGACCATCGACGACGAGACCGTCGCCGCCACCCGGGACTTCATCACGCGCCAGGTGAAGGCCGGCAAGCCGTTCTTCGCGTGGTGGAACGGCACGCGCATGCACTTCCGCACGCACGTGCGCGAGGACCGCAGGCACAAGGGCAACGACGAGTACACCGACGGCATGATCGAGCACGACGCGCACGTCGGCGAACTGCTCAAGCTGCTCGACGAGCTCGGCATCGCCGACGACACGATCGTGCTGTACTCGACCGACAACGGGCCGCACTTCAACACCTGGCCCGACGCGGGAAATACCCCGTACCGCAGCGAGAAGAACTCGAACTGGGAAGGCGCCTACCGCGTGCCGGCCTTCGTGCGCTGGCCGGGCCGCTTCCCCGCGGGGGTGACGCTGAATGGCATCGTCGCGCACCAGGACTGGCTGCCCACGTTCGCGGCGGTCGCCGGCGCGCCGGACATCAAGGAGCAGTTGAAGAAGGGCGTGAGGCTCGAGGGACGCAGCTACAAGAACTACATCGACGGCTACGACATGCTCGACTACCTGGGCGGGCAGGCGAAGGACTCGCCGCGCCCGGCCTTCATCTACGTCAACGACGACGGCGCGATCGTCGCGGTGCGCTGGAACGACTGGAAGGTCGTCTACAAGGAGAACCGCGGGCAGGGCTTCGGTGTCTGGCGCGAGCCGTTCGTCGAGCTGCGCGTGCCCCTGGTCTTCAACCTGCGCCGCGACCCCTACGAGCGCGCGCAGCATAACGCCAACGTCTACGAGGACTGGGCGCTGGACCGGCCGTTCGTCATCTTCGGAACGAGCGCCGTCGCGACGCAGTTCCTGATGACCCTGAAGGAGTTCCCGCCGAGCCAGACGCCCGGTTCCTTCAACCTCGACGCGGTCATGAAGCAGATCGGGGCGGCCGGCAAGACGGAGCGGTGACGAGCGTCCCGCCGGTCGACCGCGGCTATCGCCAGTCGCCGAAGCCGGTGCGGTACACCGCGCCGAACACGATCCTGTCGACGTCAAGTCCGTCGAAATCACCCTCGTCGCCCACGTCCAGGTACTGCTGGTACTCGAGGCGCGAGGTCCACTGGCCGCGCGTGTAGCTGAAGCCGACGCCCCAGATGAACGACTCGGACGAGGTGTCGTCCTCGCCCGGCTCGATCACGTCGTCGACGGTCAGCTGGCCCGTGATGTCGTTGCTGCCGAAGTACATGCCGAGGCGGCCGAACACGTCCCAGCCGGACCCGCCGAGCGGCACCATGCCGAGTGCCGAGACCGCGAAGCCGCTGCTGTCCATGGTGCCCGCAATCTCCACGTCGTTGGACGTGATGTCGTCCGTCACTACGCCGCGGGCCTTGTACTCGGCCTCGCCGAGATCGAGGTAGCCCGCCTCCACGGCGAAGTACCGCCCGACCTGGTAGCCGGCGATGAGCCCCCAGGTGAAGGCGCTGTCGCTGATCTCGGTCGAGCTCTCGAGCAGGTCCAAGCCGGACTCGTCTATCCAGTCGATCAGTTCGTTCTCGACGTCGCGCGGATCGACGTCGTACGAGGCCTGGCCGAGGTCGAATCCCCAGTAGAAGCCGGCGGGCTCGGCGGCCATCACTGGCGTGGTGGCGAGGGCAGCGAGGACACTGAGTGCGATTCTGGATCTCACGGCGGATTCTCCATGCTTTGGGGGCCGCAGCCGGCGCCCGGCGCCAGCCAACTTCGTCAAGGTACCGCGAGCCCGGGGGGCTCGGCTAGGACCCGCGTCATGTATTGATGCCGACGGCCCCCCGTCCTGCGGCAACCCGTGGCTGCCGTGGGCCGCCCGCTCTGCTAGCGTGCCATCCGGTTCCCGGTGCCTGTCGCCGCCTGGAGGGCCCTGCATGTACATCGTGATGGTCGCCCCGGAGTGCGCGCCGGTCGCAAAGGTGGGCGGGCTCGGCGACGTCGTCTTCGGTCTCAGCCGCGAGCTCGAGCTGCGCGGCAACGCGGTCGAGATCCTCCTCCCCCGGTACGACTGCATGCGGGCCGACCAGGTCTGGGGCCTGCAGGTCAGCTACCGCGACCTCTGGGTGCCCTGGGACGGCGGTGCGATCCGCTGCACGGTCTGGTTCGGGTTCGTGCACGGCCGCAAGTGCTTCTTCATCGAGCCACACTCGCCGCAGGCGTACTTCAGCCGCGGCACCTATTACGGTTTCCGGGACGACCCGGAACGATTCGCCTTCTTCAGCAAGGCCGCGCTCGAGTTCCTGCTCAGGACCGGCAAGCGGCCGGACGTGATTCACACCCACGACTGGCACACCGGCCTCGTGCCAGTGCTGCTCTACGAGCTCTACGCCGGCGCGGGCCTCGGCCACCAGCGCGTCTGCCATACCATCCACAACTTCCGTCACCAGGGCGTGACGGGCCCGCGCATCCTCGCGGCGACGGGACTCGGCCGGCCGGACTACTTCGGGGCCCCCGATCGCATGGGCGACGACCTCGACCATCACGCCATCAACATCACCCGCGGCGCGATCCTCTACGCCAATTTCGTCACCACGGTCTCCCCGCACCACGCCTGGGAGGTTCGCCACACCGACCTGGGCTGCGGCCTCGGGCCGACGCTCTACCGCCACCAGGCCAGGTTCGGCGGCATCCTGAACGGCCTCGACTACGAGATGTGGAACCCGGAGACCGACCCGCACCTGCCGCAGCACTACACGGCCGCGACCGTCGGGCAGAAGGCCGTCAACACGATTGCGCTGCGCCGGAAGATGGGTCTTCGCGACGGCGCGCGGCCGATCCTGAGCTACGTCGGCCGCCTCGACACCCAGAAGGGACTGCACCTGATCCGCCACGCGATCTTCTATGCGCTCGCGCACGACGCGCAGTTCGTGCTGCTCGGCTCGGGCTCCGAGCACGGCATCAACGAGGATTTCTGGCACCTGAAACGCCGGCTCGAGGAGCAGCATGACTGCCACCTCGAGATCGGCTACGACGAGGATCTCGCGCACCTGATCTATGCGGGCGCCGACCTGCTCCTGATGCCGAGCCTGTACGAGCCCTGCGGCCTGTCGCAGATGATCGCGCTGCGCTACGGCACGGTGCCGGTGGTGCGTGCCGTCGGCGGGCTGCTCGACACGGTGTTCGACTGGGACTGGTCGGAGCGGCCGCGCGGCGAGCGCAACGGCTTCGTGTTCGAGCACGCCGACGCACCGGGCCTCGAGTCCGCGCTCGACCGCGCGCTGGGACTCTGGCGCAACGAGCCGGCGCTGTTCCGCGAGCTGGTGCTGCAGGGCATGGCCTGCGATTACTCGTGGAACCACCCGGGCCGGCACTACCTCGACGTGTACGAATTCATCCGTCACAGGTGATGCGAAGATGCCAGCCCTCCCCGAGTACCTGGACGGCATGCCGAACCTGAGCGGTGCGGAGGAACTTCTCGCGCGCACGCTCGCGGAAGCCCGCGACCGCCCGGTGTTCCTGCCGGAGAGCCGCATTTCCTTCGACCGCATCAGGAGCGCGTGCGCCATCGCGCTGCACATGCACCAGCCGCTCGTCCCGGCGGGCGGCACCGACCTCGCGACCGCTGCGCTGATCTCGAACCTGCAGTACATGTCCGAGCACCCGCAGCTCGGCGACAATCACAACGCGCCGGTGTTCCGCCACTGCTACGCACGCATGGGTGAGTTCATCCCGACGCTGCTCGCCGAAGGCTGCGAGCCGCGCGTCATGCTCGAGTACTCCGGCACGCTGCTGCACGGGCTGCGCGTGATGGGCGCCGACGAGGTCATCGACTCATTGCGGCGCGTCACCTGCGATCACGCATACCGGCGCTGCGTCGAGTGGCTGGGCGCGCCCTGGGGCCACGCGGTGGCGCCGTCGACGCCGGTGCAGGACTTCCGCCTGCACGTGCGCGCCTGGCAGCACCACTTCGCGGCGATCTTCGGCCTCGAGGCACTCGCCCGCGTACGCGGCTTCTCGCCGTCGGAGATGGCACTGCCCAACCATCCGGAAGTCGCCTACGCGTTCGTGCGCACGCTGCTCGATTGCGGCTACCGCTGGGTGCTGGTGCAGGAGCACACCGTAGAGGAGCCCGCGACCGGCGCGCGCCCGCGGCACCCGCACCTGCCGCAGCGCCTCGTGTGCCGCAACGCCGCCGGGGACACCGCCAGCATCGTCGCGATCGTCAAGACGCAGGGCTCCGACAGCAAGCTCGTGGCACAGATGCAGCCCTGGTACGAGGCGCGAGGACTCGGGCGCATGCCGCTCGGCGGCCGCCCGGTGCCGCCGCTCGTCACGCAGATCGCCGACGGCGAGAACGGCGGCGTGATGATGAACGAGTTCCCGCCGAAGTACTTCGAAGTGGTGCGCTCGGCTTCAGGCGGCGACGTGCCGCTCGTGAATGCGACCGAGTACCTCGAGCACCTGTTCGCCACCGGCGTGCGGGAGTCGGACCTGCCCGAGGTCCAGCCGCTGTTCCAGGGCCGGATCTGGGCACGCATGCAGCCGGGCGACGGCGTCGGGCGCCTGCAGGCAGTGATCGAGGAACTCAGGCGCGAGGACGGTCGCTTCCACGTGGAGGGAGGAAGCTGGACCGGCGACCTGTCGTGGGTGCGCGGCTACGAGAACGTGCTGGGGCCCATGGAGGCCGCGAGCGCGCTGTTCCACGAGAAGGTCACGAAGCCGGGCCGGCCGGCCGGCGAGCGACGCTACCGCAACGCGCTCCTGCACCTGCTCGCCTCGCAGACGAGCTGCTACCGTTACTGGGGCCAGGGAGCGTGGACCGACTACGGCCGGGAGATCTGCCGCCGCACGCGGGAGATTCTGGTAAACGATTACTGAGCGCTGCGAGGCTGCATTGGGGCCCGAGCGTCACGACCGTCATCATCCCCAGGGTTCCAGAGCAAGTCGCATGATCAGCAGAACCGCTCTCGCCGTCGTGGCCATCGCACTGATGGCCCGTGTCAGCCCCGCCCTCGCCGCCGCCGATGGCACGAAGCTCGAACTCCCGCCCGGCGTGCCGGTCGCGCTCGTGGTTTTCGAGGACCTGCAGTGTCCGGACTGCCGCCGCGCGCATCCGCAGCTCATCGCAGCCGCGCGGGTCCAGGGCGTGCCGCTGGTCGTGCGCGACTTCCCGATCAGGCGCCACGTCTGGGCCCTGCCGGCGGCGGTGCTCGCGCGCTGGTTCGGGACACGGTCGCCAGAGCTGGAGGCGCAGTTCCGCAGCTTCGTCTTCCAGAACCAGCCGGGCGTGGGCCCCGACAACATCCGGCTGCTGGCCGAGCAGTTCGCCGCGACCCAGGGGATCGTGCTGCCGGCCGACGTGGATCCCGACGGGAGCCTTGCGGCGGCCGTGCAGGCGGACTACGACCTCGGCCGCCGGATCGGCCTCGAGTACGTGCCGCTCATCTTCGTGCTCGGCCGGGTGGAAGGCTCGACGCGCGCTGACGAGGTCACGGACACGGCGCAGCTGGCCGATGTCATCGCCCGCATGAAGGAGGACGTCGCGATCGGCACAGCTCGCTGACCGGAGCGAGACGCCGGACCGGACGCGCCCCGCCCTTGCCGTCTCGATGTCGCCGCTACAGCCCGATCGCCGCCGCGTAGACGATGCGGCTGACTGGCGACATCGAGCGCCCTCCGTTCTCGGTCTCTGTCCAGTAGCTCTCGCTCTCGGTGACCAGGATCCGCAGCCGGTCGCCGCCC
>Ga0209254_10005604_pt1 | contig 11551 bp, 8 predicted proteins | sample FrelakmetDIP11DI_FD_187148 | JGI IMG/M metagenome (GOLD analysis project Ga0209254, IMG submission 187148) | Freshwater lake sediment microbial communities from the University of Notre Dame, USA, for methane emissions studies - DIP11 DI (SPAdes)... | ecosystem: Environmental > Aquatic >... | reverse complement strand
GTGGTTGGCGACGTAGTGGCTCAGGTAGTCGCTCTGGTTGGAGGTGCCGCTGATCGCGTTCCACGGCGTGCCGCGTCGCCTGGCCACGGCCAGCATGAAGGCGAGCAGGGTGAACGGCGACGGGTCGTTCATCGCGCACGAGGTGTGCGCCAGGTCGACCTTGGCCAGCGCCCGGTCCATGTGTCCGGCGGTGTTGATCACCGTGCCGCAGGTGCCGAGCAGCTCGAAGTGCGACTCGTCCATGTCGATGCCGCGGTAGACCGAGTTGCACGGGATCAGCGATACGGCGGTCGCGCCCTGCGCCAGGATGCCGAGCAGCCGGGCGTTGTAGTCGGCCGGCGTGCCCAGCCCGATCAGCTGCCGCTGGGTCCAGGTACGGCCGCGGTGCATGGTCGCGTAGATGCCGCGCGTGTAGGGCGGCTGGCCGGGGAAGCCGAGGTTCTCCTCGTTGCGCGCCGCGTCCCAGTCGCGCGGCGTGTACAGCGGCGCGATGTCGATGCCGGAGCGGTTGGTCGCCTGCCGGTCGGTGCCGATCTGCGCGGCGTACTCGCGCTGCCAGAGCGCTTCGGCCTCCGAAGTCTGCAAAAGGCGATCGTCGATGGGCTTGTTCATGTCGGCCTCGTCACGCGGTCAGTCGCCGGGCGCGGATGCCCGGAGTGATCTCGGCGATGTAGCCGGCGATCTCGGTCATGGTCGCGCCCGGGTGGAACACGCGTGCCACGCCGGCGGCGAGCAGCATCTGCTCGTCCTCGTCCGGCACGATGCCACCGACAACCACCGCCGTGTCGGCGAGACCCGCTTCGCGCAGCGCGTCGATCAGCTTCGGCACGATCAGGTGGTCGGTGGCCAGCGACGAGATACCGATCACGTCGACGTCCTCCTCGGTGGCGAGCTTGACCACGGTGGCGATCTCCTGCCACGGCGGCGTGTAGATGACTTCCATGCCGGCGTCGCGCAGGCCGGCGGCGACGATGCGGCTGCCGCGGTCGTGGCCGTCGAAGCCGATCTTGGTAATGAGCACCTTCGGTCGGATGTCCATCAGGCCTCCTTCGGGTTGAGCGGTTGCTGCAGCAGCGCGACGAAGCGCCGCGCGATGGTCTTCGGCGAATCACGGCCGGGCTGGTACCACGTCTGCGACCAGTTCAGCGCCCCCAGCAGCATCAGCCGCAGCGTGCGCCGGTCGGTGCCGCGCGGCAGGGGCAGACCCTGCACTAGGCGGGTGAGCAGCGCCTCGTACTCGTCGCGCAGGGCGATGAGGCGGGGCTGGGCGGCGGGCGCGTCGCCGGGGCGCACGCGGATCACCACCTGCGCGTAGTCGTCGTCCTCGAGGATCGCCTCCAGATGGGCGACGCAGGCCGCTTCCAGCCGCGCCCAGGGATCGGCGAGCCGCTCGATCGCCGCGCGCACCCGCGCCGAGATGCGCCGCACGCCCTCGGCGTAGACCTCGGCGAGCAGGTCTTCCTTGGTGGCGAAGTGGTAGTACAGCGACCCCGGCAGCATGTCGACCGCGCGCACGATGTCGCGCACCGACGTGCCCTGGAAGCCCTGCGTGCGGAACAGACGCGCCGCCGCGTCGAGGATCTGCGGCAGACGGTTGTCGGAGCGGGGGGCGCGCAGGGCAGGCATCGGCGGCATGCGTTAACCAAACGAGTGTTTGTTTTTAACATGAAACGCACGCGGACTTCAAGGCGATGCAGCCGGATGGGCAGGCAGGACGCCTGCCGTTGGACGAACCCGGGCGCGGGGGCCGCCGGCAGTGCCGATGGCTGGCCCAGGATGCCGGCGCGCGGCGAGAGCCGCGTCAGTCCAGGGTCGCGATCACCGGCGCGTGGTCGCTCGGCTGCTCGCGGCGGCGCGGCTCGACGTCGATCGTGCACGCCGAGCAGCGCGCCGCCAGCGGCGCCGAGAGCAGGATGTGGTCGATGCGCAGCCCCATTTTCCGGCGGAAGGCGAGGTTGCGGTAATCCCACCACGTGTAGCTGCGCTCGGCCTGCTCGAACAGGCGGAAGCTGTCGCGCAAGCCCAGGTCGAGCAGGGCGCGGAAGGCGGCGCGCTCGGCCTCGGAGAACAGCACCTGGCCTTCCCAGAGTGCCGGATCGTGCACGTCGCGCGGCTCGGGCGCGATGTTGAAATCGCCGGCGAGCAGGACCTGTTCGTGTCGCGCCAGTTCGCCGCGCAGCCAGTCGGTGAGCGCGGCGAGCCAGGCGAGCTTGTATTCGAACTTCTCCGAGCCGACGGCCTGGCCGTTCGGGAAGTAGCCGTTGACGATGCGCAGGCCGTCGAGCGTCACGGCGAGCAGCCGCTTCTGCTCATCGGCGAAGTTCGGCAGGTTGACCCGCACGTCGGCCGGCGGCGGGGTGGCGGCCTCGCGCAGCAGGATCGCCACCCCGTTGTAGGTCTTCTGCCCGGCGAAGACGCTGCGGTAGCCCGCCGCCTGCAGCTCCTCGACCGGGAACCTGTCGTCGGTGAGCTTGGTTTCCTGCAGGCAGACGACGTCGGTGGCGTGCCGGCCGAGCCAGTCGAGCAGGTGCGGCAGCCGCACCTTCAGCGAATTGACGTTCCAGGTGGCGACCGAAAGCGCCACGGCAACCCGCCGCTAGCGCTTGACCGGCTCGGCGGCCTTTGCCGGCTCGGCCGTGGCTCCGCCGACGGCCTTGGCGTCGGCCTGCGCGGGCGGCGGCACGAGGGGCTGAGGCGCCGGCCACTGGAAGCTGCGCGGCAGCATCGAGCCCTTGGGGTAACCCGCCGCGTCGAGCATCGACGACCAGGTGTCGGCATTGAAGCCACTCTGCGCCTGGCTGCCGACGGTCACGTACGGCAGCCGCAGTCCGCCGCTGAGGCGGCGGAACTCCTGCAGGTCGTCCGGCGACGAGACGGTGCGCTCGGTGAACGGGACGCCGCGGTCGCGCAGCAGCGCGGTCGCCGGCGCGCACGGCGCGCAGTCCGGGCCCGTGAACACGACGACCGGCGCCCGGTCCACGGCGCGGCGCAGTTCGAACGGCAGTGGGCTGCTGCTTTCGCCCGGCGTCGCGGCGGGGCGGGTGGTGAGCGCGCGCACGTCTTTCGCGTCGCTCGGCGGCCGGTCGCCGTAGACCACCCGGCCACTGGCGTCGGTCCAGCGGTACTGGGCGGCGGCGGTGCCGCCGAGAGTCGCCGCGAGCAAGGCCACGGCGAGGGTCAGAAAGCGGAAGGTCATCATCGATATCAACAGGTTGGTCAGGCGGTCATGCCATGGTGGCGCAGCAGCGCATCGATCGTCGGCCGGCGGCCGCGGAAGGCGACGAACGAATCCATCGCCGGCCGGCTGCCGCCCATCGCCAGCACTTCGTCGAGGAAGCGGCTGCCCAGGTGCGCATCGAGCGCGCGGCCGGCCTCCTCGAATGCCGCGTAGGCATCGGCGGACAGCACCTCGGCCCACTTGTAACTGTAGTACCCGGACGCGTAGCCGCCGGCGAAGACGTGAGTGAAGCTCCACGGCATGCGCTGGTAGGCCGGCTGCTGCACCACCGCGACCTCGCGGCGCACCTCGTGCATCAGCCGCAGCAGCGCGCCGGCGTCGGTCGCGGCCGGATCGAGCGCCGTGTGCGCGAGCATGTCGAACAGCCCGAACTCGACCTGGCGCAGCATGAACAGGCCGCTCTGGAAGTTCCTCGCCGCGATCATCCGGTCGTACAGCGGGCGCGGCAGGGGCTCGCCGCTGTCGACGTGCGCGGTCAGCAGTCGCAGCGCATCCCACTCCCAGCAGAAGTTCTCCATGAACTGGCTCGGCAGTTCGACGGCGTCCCACTCGACGCCGCGGATGCCCGACACCGCCGCCTCGTCGACGCGAGAGAGCATGTGGTGCAGGCCGTGGCCGAACTCGTGCAGCAGTGTCAGCACCTCATCGTGCGTGAACAGCGCCGGTCGCCCGCCGGCGGGCGGCGAGAAGTTGCAGGTCAGGAACGACACCGGCGTCTGCAGCCGGCCGTCGACGCGCCGGCGGGTGCGTGCGTCGCCCTGCCAGGCGCCGCCCTGCTTGTGCTCGCGCGCGTACAGGTCGAGGTAGAACTGGCCGAGCAGCTCGCCGCCCGGCGATTCGATGCGGTAGAACTTCACATCCTTGTGCCAGAGCGGAGCCTCGTCGGCGCGGATGGCCACCGAGAACAGGGTCTCGATCACCTTGAACAATCCGTCGAGCACGCGCGGCTCCGGGAAGTACTGCTTGAGTTCGTGCTCGGCGTAGGCATAGCGCGCCTGGCGCAGCTTCTCGCTGGCGTAACCGATGTCCCAGGCCTGCAGATCGGGAAGACCCAGTTCGCGCGCGGCGAAGTCCCGCAGTTCGGCGAGGTCGCGCTCGGCGAACGGCCGGGCCTTGCGCGCCAGGTCGCGCAGGAAGTCGAGCACCTGCTGCGGCGAGTCCGCCATCTTGGGCACGAGCGACAGTTCGGCGAAGTCGCGGTAGCCGAGCAGGTTCGCCTGTTCCCGGCGCAGGCGCAGCAGTTCGACGATCAGCTGCGTGTTGTCCCACTCGGCGCGGCCGAACTCGGAGGCGCGGGTCGAATAGGCGTGGAAAAGCTGCTCGCGAAGGGCGCGGTCGTCGGCGTACTGCAGCACCGGCAGGTAGCTCGGCGCGTGCAGGGTCAGCTTGTAGCCCGCGTGGCCGTCGGCCTGCGCCGCCTCACGGTACATCTGCAGCGTGTCGGCGGGTATGCCGGCGAGCCGGCGCGGGTCGTCGATCAGCAGCGCGAACGCGTTGGTGGCGTCGAGCACGTTCTCGGCGAAGCGCGTCGACCGCTGCGACTGCCCCTCGCGGATCGCCCGCAGCCGCTCCTTGCCCGCTGGCGGCAGTTCGGCGCCGCCGAGGCGGAAGTCGCGCAGTTCGTTGTCGATCACGCGCCGGCGCGCGGCGGACCACCGGGCAAAATCGGCGCGCGTGGCGATCGCCTTGTACTTGCCGTAGAGCGCCTCGTTCTGCGCCAGCTCGGTCCAGAACTGGGTGAGCTTGGGCAGGTTGGCGTTGTACTGCGCGCGCAGCCGCGGCGTGTCGAGAACCGCGTTCAGGTGCGCTACGGTGCCCCAGGCGCGGCCGAGGCGGTCGATCGCGTCGTCGAGCGGCTCGACCGCCGTCGCCCAGGTCGCGCCGGTGGCCGGATCGGTCGCCCTCGCGACGGCCGCGCGGCATTCGGCGAGCAGTTCGTCGACCGCCGGCGTGACATGCTCGGGCAGGATGGCCTCGAAGCGCGCCAGCGAGGCGAGATCGAGCAGCGGATTGGTCTTGACGTCGAAAGGCATGGTCGGAACGGGTCCTTCGTGACCCGCAAGGTTAGCAGCGCGGCGGCGGGCGCCGGTTGGCGACGGGCTAGTCCGAAGCGCCAGTGCCCAGCGCCACCCGCATCAGGTCGGCCACCGTGCCGGCCTTCAGCTTGTCCATGATGTTGGCGCGGTGCGCCTCGACCGTCTTGATCGAGATGCCGAGGTCGTCGGCGATCTGCTTGTTCAGGCGGCCGGCGACGATGCGTTCGAGCACCTGCTGTTCGCGTGGGGTCAGGCGGGCCAGCATCGCGGCGTTGATCCGCTCGCGCTCGATCCGCGCCGCGTCCTCGCGGGTCCGCGCGAGCATGCGCTCGACGAGCGCCTTGAGCGTCTGCTGCTCGAAGGGTTTCTCGATGAAGTCGGCGGCACCCTTCTTCATCGTCGCCACCGCCATCGGCACGTCGCCGTGGCCGGTGATGAAGACCACCGACAGGCGCGAGCCGCGCGCCAGCAGCTCCTCCTGCAGCTGCAGCCCGCTCATGCCGGGCATGCGCACGTCGAGGATCAGGCAGGCGATCGCCTTCGGGTCGTAGCGCTGGAGAAAGGCCTCGGCGCTTTCGAACGTGGCCACCTGATACGTCGGCTCGAGCAGGAACTGCAGCGAGTCGCGGACGGCCTCGTCGTCGTCGACGACATAGACGAGGCCGAGGGGCTGGTCGCGGTCGGTCGGGCTCATCGGTGGGGAAGCTCCATGCAAGCGGCCGCCTCGTCGGCGGCCGGTTCGGGGACGGCCAGCGGCAGGGTGAAACGCATCACCGTGCCGCCGGCGGGCTCGGGATTGGGTTCGACATCAAGCTGGCCCTGGTGGAACTCGACGATCGAGCGGCAGATGTTCAGGCCCATGCCCATGCCGTCGGCCTTGGTGCTGAAGAAGGGCGAGAACACGCTCGCCAGGTGCTCAGGCGCGATGCCGGCGCCGCGGTCGATCACGGCGAACTCGGCTGTCGCGTCGCCGGCGCGGCGCACCCGCACGTCGATGCGCGGCAGCGCGGCGTCATCCATGGCGTCGACGGCGTTCTTCAGTAGGTTCAGCAGCACCTGCTCGATCAGGATCGGATCGGCGTCGACCGGCGGCAGGCTCGCATCGACGTCGGCGGCGATCGTGATGCGTTTCTTCGCCGCCTCGATGGCGGCGAAGGCGATCGCATCCTCGACGATGCGGGCGGCCGGCGTGGGCCGGCGGCGCGGCTCGGAGCGCTTCACGAACTCGCGGATGCGCCGGATGATCCCGCCGGCCCGCTGTGCCTGGGCGGCGGTCTTCTCCAGCACCGCGTTCAGCTCCTCGGCGGACAGGCCGCCTGCGCGCAGCCGGGCCAGGGTGCCCTCGCTGTAGTTGGTGATGGCCGTCAGCGGCTGGTTCAGTTCGTGCGCCAGCGACGAGGCCATCTCGCCCATCGTCATCAGGCGCGCGGTGAACTGCACCTTGTCCTGCTGCTGGCGAGCGATCTCCTCAGCGGTCTTGCGCAACGTGATGTCGGTGGCGATCTGCAGCCGCGCCGCGTCGCCGCTGAAGTCGCCGCCGCGCGCCGGCCAGCGGATCTCGCGCGTGCGCACGTCGAACCAGCGGTCGGCGTCGGCATCGTGCACCTCGCCGCTGTCGCGGCCACGCAGCGCCTGCTGCAGGCGGTCGTGTCCGCCGGCGCCCGGGCCGAAGGCCTCCGCGTAGGCGCGGTTGCCGAACAGCAGCTTCGCCTCCGCGGCGCCGTCCCCGCTGCCTGCGACCACCGAGACGGCCGCGTCGAGGGATTCGAGCACGCGCACGAAGCGCTCGTGCGCGGCGGCCAGTTCGGTGCGGATGCGCCGCGGCTCGGTGACGTCGGTGAACGACGTCATCCAGCCGATCTGCCGGTTGTCCTCGTCGACCAGCGGCGCGACATACACATGGGCATCGACCCGCTGGCCACGGGCGGTCCGCAGCGGCATCTCGACGCCGCCGGCAGGGGCGGCGCCGGCGAGGATCTGCCGCAGCGCCTGCTCGTTGGCCGCGTTGGCCTCCGGCGCCCAGAACGGGAACGGCGCGCCGCGGCCGACCAGGGTCTCGGCGCCGAAGCCGGTCATCTGCGCCAGCGCGCGGTTGACGTAGCGGATCGCGCCCTGCGGGTCGAGCACCGCCAGCCCGGTGGCCTGCGAGTTCTCCATTGCCCGTCGCAGTGTGGTCTCGGCGAGCAGGGCGCGATCGATCCGGTGCAGGCGCGTGGTGTAGCGGGCCAGCGCGCCGAGCGCGGCGGCGACGGCCAGCGCGAGCACGGCAGCCAGCCAGGTCAGCGCGTCGGCAGGAAAGACGGTCTGCCGCCGGAAAGCGTCCGCGTGCAGGCGCAGTTCCCTGGGCAGCGGCATCAGCGTCGTCGCGTACGACGGCGCGCCGGCAGGCGGGACGGTCGCGCTGCTGGCGGCCAGCTGGCGGCCGTCCTGCGCCAGCGTGAAGCGATAGCGCTCGAGCATCTCCGGCGTGACACCGGTGCGCAGCAGTTCGCGCAGCGACAGCACCGCCACCAGCAGGCCCTGCGGCTCGCCGCCGAAGGCAACGGGAATCAGCAGCGCCACCGGCGCGGTGTCGTCGCGCGCCTGCCCGAGCATCGCGAAACCCGCATGGGCCGCCGCCGCGGTGCTTTCGGCGAGCGCGCCGATCTCCGGCAGCGAGGCGGGATCCCAGCCGGGTCCGAAGACGAAGTTCAGCACCGGCGGCGAAAGCGCCTTGCCCTGCCGGTCCAGGTGAGCCAGCGCCATCAGCTCGGGCTTGCTGTCGATGAGTTCGCTGGCCAGCGTCACGAAGCGACGACTGTCGACGGCGCCGGCGCTCACTTCGACGGCGATCACCGACAGGGCCTCGCGCACCAGCAGCAGGCGCGCGCTCAGCTGCTGCGCGGCGGAGTCGACGTCGCGCTGCAGCGCCTCGCGCTGCAGCTGCCGATCCTCGATCACCATGGCCGCGATCAGCGCCGCCAGCAACGTGGCGACGAGGATCGTCGCCACGAAAGGAAGGTACGGCCAGTTGCCGAGGCGACGCGACGGCGCCTCGGCAAGCGCGGCGAACGTGTCGGACAACGAGCGGGACGGGTCTGGGCTCAACGTTTCGATCCGGTAGGGCCACCGCGTTGACGCGGCTTTCATCCTCCGGTCGCCCATATTAAGGTGGGCGCTGCGCAGAGCGGCGCAGGCCAGGTGGCCCGGGCCGGGAGGCTGCGCATGCCGGGCTTCTGGCCGACAGGCGTCCTTCCTACGAGCAGCCGTACATTCCGTATAGTAAAAAGCAATCGCGTTATTTGAAAATTTGGCGCAGGGCCGTTACATTGCGCCCCGTTCGCCAGGGCGCCGCGCGAGCGCGCTGCTCGGCTGCGGATCGGGCGAACAGAACACAGAAGGAGACCAGTCATGTCCGCAGTTCCCAGTCAGTTCACGGCGGCCAGCGATCCGGATGCACAGGAAACGCAGGAGTGGCTCGACGCGCTCGAAGTGGTGCTCGAGCGCGAGGGCCGGCACCGCGCCCACTTCCTGCTCGAGAAGATGGTCGAGAAGGCTCGCCTGTCCGGCGCCTACATCCCGTTCTCTCCCAACACCGAGTACGTCAACACGATCCCGGCGCACCTCGAAGAGCATTCGCCGGGCGACGCGACGCTCGAGGAGCGCATCCGCTCGTACATCCGCTGGAACGCGATGGCGATGGTGGTGCGGGCCAACCGCGGCGAGGGCGACCTCGGCGGCCACATCGCCAGTTACGCGTCGGTGAACACGCTGATGGAGGTGGGCTTCATGCACTTCTGGCGCGCGCCGACGCCTGACTTCGGCGGCGACCTCATCTACATCCAGGGCCACTCGGCGCCCGGTGTGTACGCGCGCGCCTATCTCGAAGGCAGGCTGACCGAAGCTCAGCTGTCGAACTTCCGCCGCGATGTCGACGGCAAGGGCGTTACCTCGTACCCGCATCCTAAGCTGATGCCGGAGTTCTGGCAGTTCCCGACCGTGTCGATGGGCCTGGGGCCGCTGGCGGCGATCTACCAGGCGCGTTTCCTGAAGTATCTGCACAGCCGGGGGATCGCCGACACCTCCGGCCGCAAAGTCTGGTGCTTCTGCGGCGACGGCGAGATGGACGAGCCGGAGTCGACGGGCGCGATCGGCATGGCGGCGCGCGAACACCTCGACAACCTGATCTTCGTCGTCAACTGCAACCTGCAGCGGCTCGACGGCCCGGTGCGCGGCAACGGCAAGATCATCCAGGAACTCGAAGGTGGCTTCCGCGGCGCCGGCTGGAACGTCATCAAGCTGATCTGGGGTTCGTACTGGGACCCGCTGCTGGCGCGCGACCGCGACGGCGCGCTGCGCCACGTGATGGAGACCACCGTCGACGGCGAGTACCAGAACTACAAGGCCAACGACGGCGCCTTCGTGCGCAAGCACTTCTTCGGCAAGGACCCGCGCCTGCTCGAAATGGTCTCGCGGATGTCGGACGACGACATCTGGCGGCTGAACCGCGGCGGCCACGATCCGCACAAGATCTACGCCGCCTACGCCTTCGCCATCAAGCACCAGAGGCAGCCGACCGTGATCCTGGCCAAGACGGTCAAGGGTTTCGGCATGGGCAAGATCGGCGAGGGCAAGAACCCGACGCACCAGCTGAAGAAGCTCGATGACGAGGCGGTGCGCGAGTTCCGCGACCGCTTCCGCATCCCGGTGCCGGACGACCGCCTGCTCGAGGTGCCCCTTTACAGGCCGGAGCCGAACTCCGACGAGATGAGGTACCTGCTCGAGCGGCGCCGCGCGCTCGGCGGCTTCCTGCCGCAGCGCCGCCGCACCGCGGACGAGAAGCTCGCCGTGCCGGGGCTCGATGCCTTCAGCGCGGTGCTCGAGCCGACCGCCGAGGGGCGCGAGATCTCGACCACGCAGGCGTTCGTCCGCTTCCTCACCCAGCTGGTGCGCGACAAGGGTGTCGGCCAGCGCGTCGTGCCGATCATTCCCGACGAGGCGCGCACGTTCGGCATGGAAGGCATGTTCCGCCAGCTCGGCATCTTCAGCCAGCAGGGGCAGTTGTACGAGCCGGTCGATCGCGACCAGGTGATGTACTACCGCGAGGACAAGGCCGGGCAGATCCTCGAGGAAGGCATCAACGAGGCCGGCGCGATGGCCGACTGGATTGCCGCGGCGACGTCGTACTCGACCAACAACCGAGCGATGATCCCCTTTTACATCTTCTACTCGATGTTCGGCTTCCAGCGTATCGGCGACCTCGCCTGGCTGGCCGGCGACATGCAGGCGCGCGGTTTCCTGCTCGGCGCCACCGCCGGCCGCACGACACTCAACGGCGAGGGCCTGCAGCACCAGGACGGCCACTCGCACATCTACTCCAGCGTCATACCGAACTGCGTCAGCTACGACCCGACCTTCGCGCACGAGGTGGCGGTGATCCTGCAGGCCGGCCTGAAGCGGATGATCGAGAACCAGGAAAACGTCTGGTACTACGTCACGCTGATGAACGAGAACTACCCGCAGCCCGGCCTGAAGAAGGGCCAGGAGGAGGGCATTCTCAAGGGCATGTATCGCCTGCGCGAAGGGCCGGCCGGCAGCGGCATGGGAGCGAGCATCCCGCGTGTGCAGTTGCTCGGCAGCGGCACGATCCTGCGCGAGTCGATCGCTGCGGCCGAGATCCTGGAGAAAGACTGGGGCGTCTCCGGCGACGTGTGGAGCGTGACCAGCTTTACCGAACTGCGCCGCGACGGCATGGAAACGGAACGCTGGAACCTGCTGCACCCGGCCGAGAAGCCGCGCAAGGCCTACGTCGCGCAGCAGCTCGAACGCACGGCCGGCCCCATCGTCGCCGCCACCGACTACATGCGGCTGTTCGCCGACCAGATCCGCGCCTACCTGCCGAAGGGGCGCGAGTACCGCGTGCTCGGCACCGACGGCTTCGGCCGCTCTGACACCCGCGCCAAGCTGCGCGAGTTCTTCGAGGTTGACCGGCACTTCATCGTGCTGGCGGCGCTGCGCGCGCTGGCCGAGGAGGGCCTCGTGCCGGCGGCGAAGCTCACCGAGGCGATGCGCAGGTACGGCATCGACGCCAACAAGGCCAATCCGATGACGGCCTGAGCCTCATCGACGACAAGAACAGCGCGGAGACAACATGGCCCAGATCGAGATCAAGGTGCCCGACATCGGCGAGTTCAAGGATGTCGAGGTCATCGAGGTGCTGGTCAAGCCCGGCGACACGGTGGCGCAGGAGCAGTCGCTGATCACGGTGGAGTCGGACAAGGCGTCGATGGAGATCCCG
>Ga0209254_10005603_pt1 | contig 11553 bp, 10 predicted proteins | sample FrelakmetDIP11DI_FD_187148 | JGI IMG/M metagenome (GOLD analysis project Ga0209254, IMG submission 187148) | Freshwater lake sediment microbial communities from the University of Notre Dame, USA, for methane emissions studies - DIP11 DI (SPAdes)... | ecosystem: Environmental > Aquatic >... | reverse complement strand
CCCGGCAGCAGCAGCCCGTCGGCATTGGGCACCTCGGCGCGCAAGGTCACCTGGCCAGAACCGGCGTCCACCGACAGGTCGCTGAACAGCAACCGGCCCGGCTGCGGCAGCTCACTGCCGTCTTCCAGCAGCACGCGCACGCGGGTCGCATCGGCCCCGGCCTGGCGCAGCTGGCTGGCCGCGATGGCCCGCCGCAGGCGCAGCACTTCGGCACTGGACTGCGTGAAGTTCACGTACACGGTGCGCGTCTGCTGAATGAGCGCCAGCTGCGTGGCCTCGGCCGCACTGACAAGCGCGCCTTCGGTCACCAGAGCGCGGCCCACGCGCCCGCCGATCGGCGCCGTGACCTGCGTATAGCCGAGGTTGATGCGTGCGCTTTGCACCGCCGCGCGGCCCGCGGCCACGTCGGCCTCGGCCCCCGCCTGGGCGGCCCGGGCATTGACATAGTCCTGCTGGCTGATGGCCTTGGCCTCGGCCAGCGGCTGGTAGCGGTCGGCCGTGGCCTTGGCCTGCGCCAGCTGAGCTTGCGCGCGGGCCAATTGCGCGCTGGCGCTGTCCAGCGCCGCCTGATAGGGTGCCGGATCGATCAGGAACAGCGCCTGGCCGGCACGCACCTCGCTGCCTTCCTCGAACTGGCGCTTGAGCACGATGCCGTTGACGCGCGCCCGCACCTGCGCCATGCGCACCGGCTCCACCCGGCCCGGCAGTTCCGACTGCAGCGCCACGGTTTGCGTCTGGACCGTGATCACCCCGACCGGCGGCGGTGGCGGCATGCCGCCGCCAGCGGGCGCACCGCCAGGAGCGGTGCCGCCGCCCCCACAGCCGGACAGGAGCGCCACGATGGCGACCAGGAGCTGCGGCCAGAAGGCGCGGTGCGGGCGGGGAGTGCAAGAGTGGCTGGGCGTCACGGACAGTCGACCTCAGGGGCGCAGGGGGCGCAGGGAGCGCCGGGGCGAAGGGACAGGAGCCGTCGGCAGGTGGCGCCACCCGAGGCGGGTGGGCGCCGGCACGCCACCGGCAAGCAGTGCAGTATACATACAGTCTAGAATGTATACTACGCCGCCGACCCCAGCCCAGCACCCGAGACCCGAACCTTGCGCAAGACCAAGGCCGAAGCTTTCGCCACCCGATCAGGCATCCTGGACGCCGCCGAACATCTGTTCCAGGCCCAGGGCGTCTCGGGCACCTCGCTGCAGGACATCGCGGCCGCCGCCGGCGTGACCCGGGGCGCGGTCTACTGGCACTTCAAGGATAAGGGCGACCTCTTCAACGCGATGATCGCCCGTGTCTGCCTGCCCATGGAGGAGGCGGCGGCCGGCCTGGCCGCGTCCGAGGCCAGCCCGCCGTTGGACACTCTGCGCGCGCACCTGCGGGGCATCCTGGAACGCGTGGCCGCCGACGCGCAGATGCGGCGGGTGTTCCAGATCGCCACCCAGAAGGTCGAATATGTCGACGAGATGGCGCCGGTGCGCGAGCGTCACCTGCAGATGCGGCGCGACCACCTCGCCGTGCTGGCGCGCCTGCTGCGGGCCGCTCAGCAGCGGGGCGACATCGTGCCGGCGCCGCCGGCCCGGCAGCTGGCCATCGGCCTGCATGCGCTGGTGGACGGCCTGATCCAGAACTGGATGCTCGACCCCTCGAGCTTTGCGCTTCGCGCCGTGGGCTGCAGAGCGGTGGAAACCCACCTCGCCGGCCTGTTGCCGCCCGCACTCCGGACTAGTCCAGGAAGCGCGCGAAGCCGGCCACGGGTGAATGACGCGAGGTGATCGCCGCGTCGACGGCGGCAAGGGTCTCGGGGGGGGATGTTTATGGCGTGTGCTGCAGCGCGCGCAAGGCCGCCAGCAGTGGCGGTGACAGCGGCACCGGGCGGCGCGTGCCGCGGTCCACGTAGACATGCGTGAACTGACCCACCGCGGCAGCCAGCGGGGCCTCGTCGGCAAACAGGCCCAGTTCGTAGCGCACGCTGGAGCGGCCCAGATGCGCCACGCGCAGGCCGGCGTGCACCCGCTGCGGGAAGGCGATCGCCTCGAAATAGTGGCACTGCGTGTGCACCACCAGGCCGATGACGGCGCCGTGGTGGATGTCCAGCGCGCCAGCCTCGATGAGGTAGCCGTTGACCGCCGTGTCGAAGAAGCTGTAGTGCACGACGTTGTTCACGTGGCCGTAGATGTCGTTGTCCATCCAGCGCGTGTGGAGGGTGCGGAACAGCGGGAAATGGGCGCGGGGCAGTGGCTGGTGGCGTTCGGTCATGGCGCGCATTCTTCCACCGCGCGCCAGCGCTGCCACGACTGCCAGGAGCCCAGCGCCTCGGCCAGCGTGCGGCGCTGGATGGCCACCGTGGTGGCCAGGTCGCGGCCATAGCCGCCTGCCATCGACAGCGCCACCGGAACGCGGCGCCGGCGCAGCGCCGCCAGCACGCGGCGGTCGCGCTCGGCCAGGCCGCCCGTGGTGAGTTTGAGGCGGCCCAGGCGGTCGTTCTCGTGCGGGTCGGCACCGGCCAGGTAGAACGCCAGCCCGGGCAGCGTGTCGCCGTGTCGCGCCCAGACGGCGTCCAGGGCGCGGTCCAGCGCGTCCAGATAGTCGGCATCGGCGCAGCCGTCGGGCAGTTCCACGTCCAGGTCGCCGGCTTCCTTGCGGAAGGGAAAATTCTTCGCCCCGTGCAGCGACAGCGTGAAGACCGTGGGGTCGTCGCGAAAGATCGCCGCCGTGCCGTTGCCCTGGTGCACGTCGAGGTCGATCACCATCACGCGAAGCAGCCGCCGATGCACACGGTGCCATTCGGCCTGCATCAGCCGCGCCGCCACCGCCACGTCGTTGAAGACGCAGTAGCCCGAGCCCTTGTGTGCGTAGGCATGGTGCGTGCCGCCGGCCAGGTTGGCGGCCACACCCTCGCCGCTGCCATCACCACCCAGCAGCGCCGCACGCGCCGCCATGATGGTGGCGCCGACCGAGCGCCGCGAACGCTCCACCATGCGCTCGGACCAAGGAAACCCGATCTCTCGCTGGGCCGCCAACGACAGCGTGCCCTCGGTGACCGCGCTGATCCACGCCGGGTCGTGCGCCAGCGCCAGCTCGCCGTCGCTGGCCGGTTGCGCCTCGCGCACGCGCACCCCGGGCAGCGTGGCTTCGGCCGCCTCGCGCAGCAGGCGGTATTTCGACATCGGGAAGCTGTGCCCCGGTGGCGGCGGCAGCACGAAGGCGTCGGAGTGGTAGGCGAGCACGGGGGCGGATTCTAGGAATGCACGCCCATTTTGTTGCGCTGCAACAAAAAAGTGCTTGCATTGCCGCGGGAGAAACCTATACTTCATTTCATGTTGCAGCGCAGCAAAGAAGTACGGAAGGCGCGGCACGGCTTCCCCGACTCAACCACCCTCTCTGGAGATACAAGATGACTTTCACCCCGGAACAAATGATGGCTGCCCACAAGGCCAACGTCGAAACCCTGTTCGGCCTCACCACCAAGGCTTTCGAAGGCGTGGAAAAGCTCGTCGAGCTGAACATGCAAGTGGCCAAGGCCTCGCTGGCCGAAGCCGCCGAGGCCACGCAGGCCGCGATGGCCGTCAAGGACGCGCAGGAACTGCTCGCGCTGCAAGCCAGCCTGCTGCAGCCGGCCGCCGAGAAGGCCGCTTCCTACAGCCGCCACCTGTACGACATCATGGCCGGCACCAACGCCGAAGTGGCCAAGGTTGCTGAAGCGCAGATGGCCGAAGGCCAGAAGAAGACCCTGGCCCTGGTCGACAACGCCGTCAAGAACGCCCCCGCCGGCACCGAAAGCGCCGTGGCGCTGGTGAAGTCGGCCGTGGCGGCCGCTAACAACGCGTTCGAGAGCGTGCACAAGGCCGCCAAGCAAGCCTCGGAAGTGGCCGAAGCCAATCTCCAGGCCATGACCAATACGGCCGTGAAGGCCACGCAAAACGCTACCAAGGCCACAAAGCGCGCCTGATCAGCGGGTTCGCGGCTGAACTTTTTCGGCTGCACCGCCTCTACCAACGAGCCTGGGGTTTCGGTCCCGGGCTCTCTCGTGTGGAAGGTTGACTCCTCAGCACCTTGAAATTCTCTTTCTGGTGCTTTTCGGCCCGGTCCAGCGACCGGGCCGTTTGTTTTGTGCCGGTGAATTCTCAGCTTCATTCACTGATGGCATAAGCAAGCAACTTCTTTGTAGTTCTCGGAATGATCGAGCCTGCATAGAGTGCCTCTCGATGGTGGGCGCCGGCCCGCCCGCGCACTTGCAGGCTCATGTACCGCTACACCGATTCAGACCGCGGCCTCGTTCGCGCCCGCGCCGCCCAGTTCCGCGACCAGTTGCAGCGCCACCTGGCCGGCGAGTTGCCCGACGACGACTTTCGCCCGCTGCGGCTGCAGAACGGCTGGTACGTGCAACGCCATGCGCCCATGCTGCGCGTCGCCGTGCCCTACGGCGAGCTGTCCAGCCGGCAGCTGCGCCAGCTGGCGCGCATTGCCCGCGACTTCGACTTGCAGGACGCCGGCCTGGCCAGCGAACGCGGCGGCTTCGGCCACTTCAGCACGCGGCAGAACCTGCAGTTCAACTGGATCCCGCTGGCGCGCGCCGCCGACGTGATGGACCTGCTGGCCGAAGTCGACATGCACGGCATCCAGACCAGCGGCAACTGCATCCGCAATATCACCAGCGACGCGCTGGCCGGCATCGCACCCGACGAAGTGGTGGACCCGCGCCCCTACTGCGAGCTGCTGCGCCAGTGGAGCACGCTGCACCCGGAATTTTCCTTCCTGCCGCGCAAGTTCAAGATCGCCGTCAGCGGTGCGCGCGAAGACCGTGCCGCCACCGCCTGGCACGATATCGGCCTGACATTGCGCCGAAACGCAGCGGGCGAGGTGGGTTTCGCGGTGGCCGTGGGCGGCGGCATGGGGCGCACGCCGGTCATCGCCACGCCGGTGAACGATTTCGTGCCCTGGCCGCAGATCCTCGTGTTCATTGAGGCCGTGGTGCGCGTCTACAACCTCTACGGCCGGCGCGACAACGCCTTCAAGGCGCGCATCAAGATCCTGGTCAAGGCCGAGGGGCAGCGCTTCGTCGACGCCGTCAGTGCCGAGTTCCGCGCCCTGCTGGCCGACCCGGCCACGGTGCTGGTGCCCGAGGCCGAACTGACGCGACTGCAAGACCACTTCCTGCCGCCGCCGGCGCCAGCCGCCGCGGAGCCGGCAGCCACCGCCGACCCGCTGCCGGCCTACGAGCGCTGGCTGCGGCGCAACGTCCACGCCCACCGCGTGCCCGGCTACCGCGCGGTGAAGCTGTCGCTCAAGCGTGCCGGTCTGCCCCCGGGCGACGTGACCGCCGACCAGATGGAAGGTGCCGCCGCGCTGGCTGATCGCTTCAGCCGCGGCGAGTTGCGCGTCACGCACGACCAGAACCTGCTACTGCCCTGGGTGCTCGAGGGCGAGCTGCGCGCGCTGTGGCTGGCGGCGCGCGAAGACGGCTTCGCCACGCCCAATATCGGCCTGCTCACCGACATGATCGCCTGCCCGGGCGGCGACCTGTGCGCACTGGCCAATGCGCGGTCCATCCCCATCGCCGCGGCCATCACCGAGCGCTTCGCCGACCTCGACGAGCTGAACGACATCGGCGACATCCAGCTGCATGTCAGCGGCTGCATCAACTCCTGCGGCCACCACCACAGCGGCCACATCGGCATCCTGGGCGTGGACAAGGACGGCAGCGAGTGGTACCAAGTCACGGTGGGCGGCGCCGACGGCAGCACGCTCAGCGGCGCCGCGGTGCCGGGCAAGGTCATCGGGCCCTCGTTTGCGGCCGACGAGGTGCCCGATGTCGTCGAGGCCGTGATCGGCACCTATCTGCGCGAGCGCCGCGGCGGCGAACGGTTCATCGAAACCGCCCGCCGGCTGGGCCCGCTGCCCTTCCGTCACGCCGCCGACGCGGTGCGCGGCAGCACGGCGCTGGCCGCCTGAAACGAAAGTCCCCCCATGGACATCCTGCACTCCGATTCGGCGCTGCCCGAGAACACCCTGGTCCTGGACAACACGACCGACGTCAGCGCCCTGGCCGACGAAATCCGCCGTCATGCCGGTGTCGCCCTTCAATTCCCCAAGTGGACCGATGGTCGCGCCTATTCGCAGGCCGTGCTGCTGCGCGGCCGGGTCCGCTACCCCGGCCGGCTGATCGCCACCGGCGAGGTGCTGGCCGACATGCTGCCGCTGCTGCGCCGCTGCGGTTTCGACGCCGTGCGCCTGCGCGCCGACCAGAACCCCCAGACCGCCCGGCGCACCCTGGGCTTCGATGCCCTGCCCTACCAGGGCGACGTCACCGGCCGCCGCGCGCCTTACGTCACCGCCACCGCCTGACTGCCATGCCCACTGCCGTTCAACGCCACGCCCGCAAGACACGCGGCTTCGAAGCCCGCGTCGCGCACGCCACGGCCCTGCTGCGCGAGGCTGCCGAAGACCACGCCGGGCGCATCGTGCAGGCCACCAGCCTGGGGGTCGAGGGCATGGTGCTCACCGACCTCATCGCACGCCACGGCCTGGCCATCGACGTGGCGACGTTGGACACCGGCAAGCTGCACCGCGAGACGCTGGCGCTGATCCCGCGCATCCGGCAGCGTTACGGCCTGCCGGTGGCGGTGTTCCACCCACGGCCGGACGCCGTGGCGCGGTTCGTGGGCCACCACGGCCAGGACGCCATGTTCCGCAGCGTGGAACTGCGCAAGGGCTGCTGTGCCATGCGCAAGATCGAACCCATGCAGCGCCTGCTGCTGGGTCGCACGGCCTGGGTCACCGGATTGCGCCGCGAGCAGTCGGAAACCCGCGCCCGCGTGCCCTTCTTCGAGCACGACGCCGACGGACGCGAGAAGTTCTACCCGCTGGCCGACTGGAGCGAGGCCGACGTCTGGCACTACGTCGCCACCCGCGACGTGCCCTACAACGAACTGCACGACGGGTATTTCGTCAGCGTGGGCTGCGAACCCTGCACGCGCGCCACTTCCCTGGGCGAAGACCCACGCGCCGGCCGTTGGTGGTGGGAGCAGGACAGCCCCAAGGAATGCGGGCTGCACCTGCCGCGGCCTGCCGCCGTGGCCGTCCAGCCCGCTTGACCACGCACCAGCCGTGGTGGCGCCGGCGGCACCGTAAAATCGGGGCTCCCGGCGGGCTGCGGCGCGCACCGCCGTGGTCCCGCCCTCCCATCACGAGCCCTCCATGACCCACGTCGTTCTCGAATCGTGCATCCGCTGCAAGTACACGGACTGCGTCGATGTCTGCCCGGTTGACTGTTTCCGCGAGGGGCCCAACATGCTGGTCATCGACCCCGACGAATGCATCGACTGCGCGGTGTGCATCCCCGAGTGCCCGGTCAACGCCATCCTGCCCGAAGAAGACGTGCCGAACGACCAACTGGCGTTCATCAAGCTCAATGCCGAGCTGGCGCGCAACTGGCCCAGCATCACCAAGCGCAAGGCCGCGCCGGCCGACGCCGACGACTGGAAGGACCGCCGCGACAAGCTGGATCAGCTGAAACGCTGAACGCCGATGCAAGTGGACGAAGACCCGGCCATCGCTGAAACGGCGCGCAGCCACGACGGCCCGATCGAAACCGACGCGGTGATCGTGGGCGCCGGCCCGGTGGGCCTGTTCCAGGTGTTCGAACTGGGGCTGCTGGAGATCAAGGCGCACATCGTCGACTCGCTGGCCTATCCCGGCGGCCAGTGCATCGAGCTCTACCCCGACAAGCCCATCTACGACATCCCGGCCGTGCCCATGTGCACCGGCAAGGAACTCACCGACAACCTGCTAAAGCAGATCGAGCCCTTCGGCGCCACCTTCCACCTGGGCCAGGAGGTCACGCAACTGGCCAAGCGCGACGACGGCCGCTTCGACGTGGAAACCTCCAGGGGCACGCGCTTCGTCACCCGGACCGTGTTCATTGCCGGCGGCGTGGGCTCGTTCCAGCCGCGCACGCTGCGCGTGGACGGCATCGACAAGTTCCTGGACACGCAGCTCTTCTACCGTGTGCGCAACCCGGCGCAGTTCGCAGGCAAGAACCTGGTCATCGTGGGTGGTGGCGATTCGGCGCTGGACTGGACACTGAATTTCGTGCAGGCAGGCCCGCACAAGGCCGAGAGCGTGATCCTCATGCACCGGCGTGACGATTTCCGCGCCGCGCCGGCCAGCGTGGCCAAGATGCGCGAGCTGTGCGAGGCCTACGAGATGCAGTTCGTGGTGGGCCAGGCCACCGGTTTCGAGGAGGAAGGCGGGCGCCTGACCAGGCTGAAGGTCACCGGCAGCGACGGCGTCACGCGCGTCATGCCGCTGGACATACTGCTGGTGTTCTTCGGCCTGAGCCCCAAGCTGGGGCCCATTGCCGACTGGGGCCTGGGCATCGACCGCAAGCAGCTGGTGGTGGACACCGAGAAATTCGAGACCACGGTGCCGGGCATCTTCGCGGTGGGCGACATCAATATCTACCCGGGCAAGAAGAAGCTCATCCTCTCGGGCTTCCACGAAGCCGCGTTGGCCGCCTTCGGCGCCGCGCCCTACGTGTTTCCCGAGAAGCGCATCCTGCTGCAATACACCACCACGAGTCCGAAGCTGCACAAGGTGCTGGGCGTGGAAACGCCGGTCTTCGACTGAACTGCGCGCCTGGCGCACCGTGCCCGAACAGCCCGCCGCGTGCGGGCTGTTTTGCGCCAATCGCACGAATGCGAACCGGCGCTGGCTGATAATGATTTCTGATGCGGGCATGAGCCCGCATCACTTCGCTAGGGGTGTTGGCGCCGTCCGCAAGGCGGCGCCGACTGAGAAAGTCCCTTTGAACCTGATTGAGGTAATCCTCGCGCAGGGAAGCCGTTTCCAGCAGCCACCCGCATCCAGGCCCGGTCTGCCGGACCGCCCCCTGCCATCGACCACAAGGACACGATGGCACACCGTTCGACCCACTTCCGCCGCAGCGCGCTGGCCTGGGCCGCCTGCACCGCCCTGCCCCTGGCCGCCATGGCCCAGGACCCGGCCACCGTCACCGTCACCGGCCGCACGCTGGGCAGCGCCGGCGTGGCCGGCTTCGGCGACGCGCCGCTGGCAAGCGCGCCGCTGCAGGCCAGCCTGTTCAGCAGCCAGCAGCTCCAAGACGCCGGCATCGGCAGCCTTGGCGCACTCACGAGACTGGACGCCAGCCTGGGCGACGCCTACAACGCCGAAGGCTACTGGAGCATCCTGTCGGCCCGCGGCTACACGCTGGACAACCGCAGCAACTACCGCCGCGACGGCCTGCCGATCAACGCCGAAACCGCCATCGCGCTGGACAATAAGGAACGGCTGGAGCTGCTCAAGGGCACCAGTGGCATCCAGGCCGGCACCAGTTCGCCGGGCGGGTTGGTGGACCTGGTCGTGAAACGCCCCACGGGCACCGTGCGCGAGGCCCGCGTCGAATGGCGCGAAGCCGGCTCGGTGCTGGGCGCGGTCGACCTGGGCCAGCGCTTCGGCGCCGACGGCCAGTTCGCGCTGCGGCTGAATGCCGCCTACGAACGACTGCGCCCGCAGGTGCACGACGCCGACGGCCAGCGCCAGTTGTTTGCGCTGGCCGCCGACTGGCAGCCCGGCCCCGACACCTTGCTGCAGGCCGAACTCGAGTCCAGCCGACAGACCCAGCCCAGCGTGGCTGGCTTCAGCATGCTCGGCGACACCGTGCCGAGCGCCGACGCCATCGACCCGCTCGTCAACCTCAACCGCCAGCCCTGGGGCCAGCCGGTGGTGATGGACGGCGACACGGCCTCGCTGCGCTGGCGGCAGCGGCTGACCGACGACTGGCGCTTCAGCGCCCACGCCATGACGCAACGGCTGAAGAGCGACGACCGCACCGCCTTCCCCTATGGCGTATACGACGCCAACTACGAGTGCCCGCAGTGGTGCGACCGCTACGCCCCCGACGGCAGTTTCAGCTACTGGCAGTACGTGAGCGACAACGAGCGCCGCACCAGCGACGCGCTGGAACTGGCTTTCAGCGGCCGGGCCGACACCGCAGGCATCGGCCACCAGCTGCAGGCCGGCGTGCTGCTCACGCGCTACGAGGGGCGCTTCCAGGACCAGATCTTCGACCTGGCCGCCGACTTGAGCGGCGTGGGCGTGGGCCTGGGCCACATCGACGGCACGCGCGACACCCTGCCTTCGGCCGGCTACACCGACGCCAATACCAACCGCGACGAACGCAGCACCGAATGGTTCCTGCGCGACGCCATGCGCCTGGGCGAACGCTGGCAGCTCTGGGGAGGCCTGCGCCACACCCAACTGCAGCGCGAGAGCGCGCGCACCAGCCCCGCCGAAGACGGGCCGGGCGAAGACGGTCTGCGCGCCACCCGCTACGACCAGAGTGCCACCCTGCCCTGGCTGGCGCTGGCACACGAAGTGCGGCCCGGCACACTGTTCTATGCCAGCTGGGGCGAGGGCCTGGAAACCGACGTGGCGCCCAACCGCGCGCGCTACGTCAACCGCGGCCAGCCCTTGCCGGCGCTGAAGAGCCGGCAGTTCGAGCTGGGTCTGAAGTGGAGCGGCAGGAACCACGACGCCACGCTGGCCTGGTTCGACATCGACCGCCCGCAGGCCGCCGATATCGGCCCCTGCGACGTGGCCGACAGCTGCACGCGCCAGATCGACGGCAGCGCGCGCCACCGCGGCGCCGAGGCGCAGGCCGCGCTGCGCGCAGGCGCGTGGGCGTGGCGCGCCAGCGCCCTGTGGCTGGACGCCGAGCGCCAGGGCTCGGCACAGCCGGGCGTGAACGGCACACGGCCGGTGAACGTGCCCTCGGCCAGCCTGCGCCTGGGCACCGAATACGGCGTCGGCACCGTGCCCGGACTGGCGCTGCAAGCAGGCGTGGTGGCCGAAAGTGACCGCGTGGTGCTGCCCTACGACGACAGCGTGCGCATCCCCGGTTGGGCGCGGCTGGATTTGGGTGTGCGATGGGAGCAGGCGTGGGCCGGCACGGCGCTGGTCTGGCGCGTGGGCGTGGACAACGTGACCGACCAGCGAGCCTGGAAGGAGTCGCCCTACCAGTTCGGCCACGTGTACTTGTACCCGTTGGCGCCGAGAGCCTGGCGCGCTTCGCTGCAGGCGTCGTTCTGAACTGGCTCCGCTTCGGGCTATACTCGCGGGCTGAATTCCCCGATAGCTCAGTCGGTAGAGCGCCGGACTGTTAATCCGTAGGTCCCTGGTTCGAGCCCAGGTCGGGGAGCCAAAAAAGCCAGTCAGATCAAGGCCTTGCAGCGATGCAAGGCCTTTTTCGTTCCCGCAAGAATATTGGAAGCTTCCAATATCCAGGTCTTCAGCGCTCATCATGGTCCGCGCAAGACAGCTGTCTTCTCCCAATGAGGAACGAGCTGAGGCAAAGGATGCTGGGCGTCGGAGAGCGGCGGATAGAAGCTCGTCTTTCGCGCTCGAGAGAAACGTCCGGACGAGTGCCCAGCAGGGCGCAGCGATCATCGACCGGGGTCGGCAACTGGCCGTTCTTGCGCCGGGTCAAGCTCGCTCGAATGCACAGAAGCTGCCAGCCGCGACCGGCAAGGCTCGGCCATG
>Ga0209254_10005602_pt1 | contig 11553 bp, 9 predicted proteins | sample FrelakmetDIP11DI_FD_187148 | JGI IMG/M metagenome (GOLD analysis project Ga0209254, IMG submission 187148) | Freshwater lake sediment microbial communities from the University of Notre Dame, USA, for methane emissions studies - DIP11 DI (SPAdes)... | ecosystem: Environmental > Aquatic >... | reverse complement strand
GGTTGGGGCGTCAACCAGGGCACCGCTGAGGTCTTCTGACTCCCAGATCAGGTTTCCACTGGTCTTATCCAAACAATAAATGATGTGATCCATTGAGGACAGGTAAAGCCGGTCCCCATCAATCACCGGGGTCGCCCACAGTGCATACTTTGACGTGAAAATCCAATCCACCTGGCCGCTGCTGTCCAGGACGTACAGCTTGCCATCCCCATTCGGAGCATAGACTAGGCCTTCTTCGAAGGCTGCTCCCGCCACGTACGAGCTCCTGGCGTCCGTAAACTCCCAGGACTGCTGGCCAGAAGCGTTCAAGCCATACAGGATTTTGGCATAGCTCCCGACAGCGACGCGCCCCTCCTCATCCAGGGCAGGTGGGGCAAAGAATGTCGCAGAGCGGATCGGCTGAGTAGGAAAACGCCAGTCTTCCGAACCATTGGAAAGGTTAACTGCATATACATTTTGATTATAGGATACAAACGCTGTCTCGCCAGCGACCGTCACGCCCGGCCAACTGGTTACCGGCATACCGCCTGCGCAGGCGCTCAGTAACAAACTCGTTAGAATTAAAGGAAGCAGAACTAGAAAAAGGTGTCTTTGTCTCATAAATATCCTATGATACGGGGTCATACCCGCCAGGATTAAAAGGGTTGCAGCGGATAATGCGCCATGCAGCCATCAGTCCGCCTTTGAGCACGCCGTAGCGGTAAATAGCCTGGTACCCATAATGCGAACAGGAAGGATAGAACCGGCAGGAATTCTGGGGCAGCGTTTTCGAGAAAGTTGCCTGGTAAACGCGAATCAATCCAAGCACCAGGAAGCGCGGGATATGCCAGATCGTCCGCGGTAAGTCTCGCAGGCTTGGATCTTCAACGTGGGCGTCTTTTGGTATCGGTCTACCACTCATATCAATCTCTTAACAGCCTGGCGCGCTCCAGCAAAATCCTGATCGCGCTCTGAAGTTCGCCATATGGAGCCTCGAGAATCGGCTGGCGTGCGATCAAAATCGCGCTCCAACCTGGATTGACCTGCTGCAGCAGGGGCCGCACCACGGAGCGCAGGAGGCGCTTGGCTCGATTGCGCTGGACCGCCCCTCCAACAGACCGGCCTGCCGTGATCCCAAACCGCAATTTCCCGGCTTCATCTGGGAGCACGACCAACACAACAAGCGGGTGGGCAAATGATCTTCCAAACCGCCGCACCCGCTTGAAATCGGTTGTTCTGGTCAGGCGGAACCTGCGCTTCACACCAGGTAAGGTATCCCTTCATCACGCGCTTATGCCCAGCCGGTCGCTTTGCTCGCTCAACTATTCCAATTCGTCTTCTTGACGTGGTTGTTTTTCGGAACTGTCAAGCGATAACGGCCTTTAGCACGGCGAGCCTTCAATACTTTTCTTCCATCCGCGGTAGCCATGCGGGCTCTGAAGCCATGAACGCGGGCGCGCCGGCGGATTTTGGGTTGGTATGTACGTTTTGGCATTTTTACTTCCTAATCAGGTAAGAACTTATGCAGACACTTCCGAAATAACAGTGCCGAACATAGACGAACGGCGATTATACCTTATCCTTACCCATTTTGGAAGCAAATTAGAACGAGAACTAAGCGAGTTCTCATTGACTGACCGTAAGGTAGGCGGCTTCGAACGTTCTATGGATTAGCGATTTTTGCCGCCCGCAAGGTATTTCTGAGCAGCATGGCGATCGTCATGGGCCCTACCCCACCAGGCACCGGTGTGATCGCGCCAGCAACCTCTTTGACCTCAGGGAAACAGACGTCGCCAACCAGGCGCGACCCCTTGGGATGCTCGGGATCATCGATGCGGTTGATGCCAACATCGATCACAACCGCCCCAGGCTTCACCCAATCACCGCGCACCATCTCAGCCCGGCCTACAGCCGCTACCAGCACATCCGCCGAACGCACCACCTCGGGTAGATTCTTCGTACGAGAGTGGCAGATAGTGACCGTGGCGTTAGCGCGCACCAACAGCAAGGCCACCGGCATTCCAACGATGTTGGAGCGTCCCAGGACCACCGCATGCGTGCCTTCGAGTTTGACTCCGATATGCTCCAGCAAGAAAATGACCCCAAAAGGGGTGCAAGGAACAAACAGCGGATCGCGACCTTTTTGAGCCAGCCGGCCAATATTCAACGGGTGAAACCCGTCAACGTCTTTCTCAATATTAATTTTACTGAGAACGCTCTCCTCATCGAGGCCCGAGGGCAGAGGCAGCTGCACTAAAATGCCATTAACCCGAGGATCAGCATTCAATTGTGCCACCAGGTTTTCAACCTCGGCCTGTGTCGCTGTCGCGGGCAGCATATGACCGAACGATTCGATCCCGGCCTGGGCGCAGGCTTTTTGTTTCGATCCAACATAGACCTTCGAGGCTGCATTATCCCCCACCAGTACCGTCGCCAGACCCGGGCGCGGTTTGCCTGACTCGACCAACCGGGTGACCTCAATCGCAACATCCTCCCGGACTCTTTCCGCAATCGCTTTGCCGTCAATCAGTTGTGCTGTCATCGCTTTCTCCTAATTTCTCTGTTCATGAACAATTCACGGTGCGCCTGGAAAAAATTTTGTAAGTAACCTGAACCAGCGCTGACAATCGGTTCATCCTTATTATGCTTAAAAAGCGCGCTGCTGACAATTGACATTTGTCACATCCCATTCAGATGAATCGATGCGTTTTACCATTCAACGGCCGGATTTCAAAAAGCCTCCCCAAATCTCAAAACTGCTCCGATCCTGCTGACCGTACGATATAATCTGTGTTCTATGAAATGGATGACCGCTATATTATTGTGCGCTTTCTTAGGCCTGCTGAGTTGTTCGAAATCAGCTAATGCGGCCAATCCCACCAGTGAAAGCCGTGCCTTGAATGAGACTGCGACGCCAGCAATAACCCGGGAAGCCTCACCCCTCCTTACGGAGACCTTGCCCAAAATCGACCTGGAACCCACTGGAGGGTTTACGGATGTGAATCCATCGCCAACCCCGGAGCAAGCAGCGCTCCCCGAAGCACAACCCTTGCCCACGCAGTCGGCCACTCCAGATCCACAAAACTGGATGGATTGGCCCATCATCCCTGACGGCAGCCAGGCGGTCCGCGAAATTTACCAGCGCGGTCTGGAGCTTGGTAATCGCCCGGGTGCTTTTTCAAAAGTCGGCGACTGCGGCAGCACACCGGCGTGGTTCCTCGGCGATTTCGATCGGGACCCCCAGTTCTACCAGCTCGGTGAATACCAAAATTTAAGCGCCGTGATTGAGGCATTCTCCGGTTCATTTAGCAGGACCACCCTGGCAGGCAAAGCAGGTTTTAACGCCGCCTCGGTCTTCGCGCCGTTATGGGCGGACCGCAAGCAGTGCCAGCCGGATGAGGGTCCCCTGGCATGTGAACTCCGCCTCCAACGACCCAGCTTTGTTTTTATTATGCTGGGTTCCAATGACGTTTATCACCTGGAAGAATTCGAACCCCAGATGCGAAATATTATTGAATATACGATCTCACAGGGCGTCGTCCCGATCCTGGCGACCAAGGCGGATAATATCGAAAAGGATCACCAGATCAACGCCACCCTGGCCAGCCTGGCCGTCGAATATGACATCCCGCTGTGGAATTACTGGCGCGCCGTCCAACCCCTGCCCGACCAGGGATTGCAGGAGGATGGCGTGCACCTGACCTGGGCACCCAATCGCTTCAACGATCCGGTGGCCATGAAATCCGCCTGGGCAGTCCGCAACCTGACAGCTCTGCAAACTTTAGACGCCATCTGGCAGTATGTTAGCGCCAACCCATAAGGAGCTTCTAAAAGACATGAAACACAACTCCCGACGAATATTTCTGATCCTTTTATTAACGAGCGCGCTGGCGATACTCCTGGCTGGATGCAGCCAGGAAAGCACCAGCGACGCACCCAGCGCCATCAAAGCCTATATTGAAGCCCTGGTCAGCCAGGATGAAGCCCTTTTAGTTAACGCCTCCTGCGCAGACTGGGAGGACGACGCCATCCTGGAGCTGGATTCGCTTTCGGCGGTTTCGGTGAGTCTGGAAAATTTAGCCTGCACAGAGACGGCTCAAGAGGGCGAGACGACACTGGTTGCCTGCACCGGCAGCCTCATCGCCAACTACAATGGTGAAGACCAGGAAATTGACCTGGCGGACCGCACCTATGTAGCCGTTCAAGAAGATGGCGAATGGCGGATGTGCGGTTACCGCTAGCCTGAAACTCAGCATGTTCCGCAGGATCTTTTCGCAAGAAAACTTACTGGCTGTGCTGATCTGCCTGGCTTTGATCACCATCATTATTATGACGGCAGACCAGGCTCCCCAGTGGATCTACCAGGGTTTCTAAGCTTTCGATGGATTTAACGGTTATCCTGGTTTTCATCCCTGCCGCCCTGCTGGTTGGGTTGATTGTCCCAGGTCGCTGGAAGGGGACCGTTCTACTCGTCAGCAGCCTGGCAGCCATTTTTTGGCTGCAGGCTGCGCTGCCGCTGCGCAACCTTGACTTTTGGCTGCCGGCATTGTCCGTGGGATTGACCGTCCTGACCTGGGCTGCGACCAGGCCTTCTCAAATCCCAGGCGATCAGGCTCAAGCACGCTGGCGCCTGGAGCTTCCAGCGGCACTGCTGATCTCGGGAGCCTTGATTGCGATCGGCATGACCCGCTACAATGGATCTTTTTGCTGCCTGACAGCAACCCGCCCACCCGCCATCTGGCAAATCCTGCTGGGAGTTGGGCTATGGTCAGGCCTGATCTGGCTGGTCAGCCGCCTGAAGTCCAGGGCGGGATGGTTTTCTGGAAGCCTGATCGTCATCCTGCTGGCTCTCCTGGTCATTCTAAAATCACCCTTCCTCAGCCTGAAAGCCAGTGCCCTGCTGCGTGGTCTCACCGGCCAATCCATCCAGCTCGCCGCGGCTTCGGATTTCGCCTGGCTGGGTTTTTCATACCTGGCATTTCGCTTGATCCATGCCTTGCGGGATTTCCAGGCCAGTAAACTCCCCGCCTATTCCCTGGCTGATTTCGTCAACTATGCGATCTTCTTTCCCTCCTGGGTCGCCGGCCCAATCGACCGGTCGCAGCGCTTCATCGCTGAGAGCAGCTCTCAAAAACCCATCTTAAAGACCGACCGCCTCGAAGGCTTATGGCGTATCTTGAGCGGTGTCTTTAAAAAATTCGTGCTGGCGGACGGTCTGGCCCTGATGGCCTTAAACAGCCAGAACGTTGTCCAAATCCAATCTACCGGATGGGCGTGGCTGATCCTGTATGCGTACGCCTTGCGCATCTTCCTGGATTTTTCTGGCTACACGGACATCGCCATCGGCCTGGGCAGGCTGGTAGGCTTTCACCTTCCAGAAAACTTCGACCGGCCGTACCTTAAGACGAACCTGACCACATTCTGGAACAGCTGGCACATAACCCTGGCACAGTGGTTTCGGGCTTATTACTTCAACCCGCTGACCCGTTCCCTGCGCAGCCGTAGCAAAGGGAAATTCGCGCTCCCAGCCTGGGCCGTCATCTTGATCTGCCAGGTCACAACCATGCTGTTAATCGGTCTCTGGCATGGGATCACCATCAACTTCGCCATCTGGGGACTCTGGCACGGGGTGGGTTTGTTCATCCACAACCGCTGGTCGGAATGGGTTCGCCCACGATCTACCAATTTAGAGAACCGCCCTGGTTTACAGCGCTCATTGAAATTCGCTGGCTGGCTGTTGACCTTCAATTTTGTTGTCCTGGGCTGGATCTGGTTCGCCCTGCCTTCCCCTACGATGGCATGGGATTATGTGCAGCTTCTGTTAGGATTATGAGCAATGGCTGGCCAATCCACTCCCGCTAAGACATCCAGCATATCCTTTGTGCGCCTGGCGCTGAAAGTCCTGCTTTTGTTCGGACTGGCCAACCTGGTGCTGCTGCCTTTTGCCTCGCTCAATGGACTGGGACGGCTTTCTGCCTACAACCGCGCCTTCCCGGGCAGGCTGCGCCTGCCGTACGCGGACAACCCATCGAAGGCATACAACCTCAGCCTGTACAATTTGGAAGCGATGTTCGCCTCGCACGAGCTGGCATCCGGGCAAAAGCCCGCCGACGAATTCCGGGTCCTGCTCATCGGTGACTCGTCCACCTGGGGTTTCTTGCTGCCGGCGGAGCAGACTCTTGCCTCGCAAATCAACCAGGCGGGCTTGCAGACAGCGGATGGCAGGCAGGTGCGCGTTTACAACCTGGGATACCCGGTGATGTCGCTCAGCAAAGACCTGCTGATTCTCTCGCAGGCGATGCGTTACGAGCCCGATTTAATCATCTGGCTGGTGACACTGGAATCTTTCCCCTACGACAAGCAGCTTTTCCCCCCATTGATCCAAAATAACCCGGAGCTGATGCGCCGTTTGATTGCCGATTTCGATTTGAAGCTGGATATAAATGACCCGAATTTTAAGCAGGCCGGCCTTTTTGACCGGACGTTGATCGGCCAGCGGCGCGCCCTAGCAGACCTGGTACGCCTGCAGCTTTATGGGGTGCTGTGGGCAGCCACCGGCATCGACCAGGATATCCCCGAGACATACACCCCGCGCCAGGAAGACCTGGAAGCCGATGCCACGTTCCATGATTTACAGCCGCCAACATTACGCGAAGAAGACCTGGCCTTCGGTATCCTCGAAGCCGGCCTGGTAATGGCAGGCGATACACCCGTCATCCTCATCAACGAGCCCATGTTCACCAGCCAGGGCAAGAACAGCGACATTCGCTACAATTTCTTCTACCCGCGCTGGGCATATGACGGCTTTCGCAGCCTGATGGCAGCCAAAAGCCAGGAACGAGGCTGGAACTACCACGACCTGTGGGATGCAGTCGACAACCAGGAATTTACCAACAGCGCCGTCCACCTGACTGCCCAGGGTACAGCGCAACTGGCGCTCCGAATCGGTGAATTGATCACCGGATCCTTAGGTCCTTAACGGATCATCCAGCGCTCAGGCAGCCAGCTCGCTTTTCACCTCATCCACCAGCTTCATCAGCCTGCTCCCGTACTCTACATAATTCGCATACTGGATATCTTCAGGAGACTGGACCGATTGGTCATGGTAGACCACGGACAGGTGCGGCTCGATGGACAGCGCCCCGTCATACCCGCGCCCCAGGAGGTCTTTGACAATCTTGCGAACATCCCCACTGCCTTCCCCTGGGAATGTGTGCTCGAGCTGCGGGAAAATTTCCCCGGTCTCAGCCAGGAAGGTGCAATCTTTAATATGGACGTGGGCAATGTAGGGCAAGACGTTCTGGTAGAACTCCCAGGAACTCTGTTTTCGATACGGCGGATTACCCGTGTGGTTATCTGAGCCAACCGGGTTGCCGGTATCAAAAGCCAGCTTAAAGTTCGGAGAGTCAACCGCCTCGATAAGCTTCAAGGTGTGCTGGTAGGAAAGACCGCCGTAATTCTGGCAGTTCTCATGCACATAGATGACGCCACCCTGCTCACAAACACGCACCAGGGAACGCACTTTCTCAAAAATCATCCGTTCTAATTCCGGGCTGTCCGGGGTTTCGTCGCGGGCGATCGCGAAGCTCATCCCGCGGATCAATTTCGTGCCCAGACGCTGCATCCTGGGGATGGCGCGCTGCAGCGATTCCAGGCTGCTCAGGTAATCTTCCTGGCTGCGCGGGTCCTTCCCCCAGTTGGCAATCGCGCTGCCGAAACAGTTGATCTTCACACCCGAGGCTTCTAATTTCTGGCAGATCTCATTAAAAGCATCATCGGACACATCGGTCAGGTTTACCCAATCCACATTCCGGCATTCGATATGGCGCCAGCCCAGCTCAACTGTGGCTTGGATTTGAATATCCATCGAGGCGCCTGCTTCGTCCGCGAATCCTGAATAGTACATATCCTTACTCCTATTGGTTTAATGAAGTTAGAATGGGCTTGATCCATTTTGAATAAGCCGGGAAAGCGTCTTCGGGCTCGGGCAGCTGCGGGTGCCAGCGTTTTTCGTGCTCAAACTGCAGCCAGCCCGTATATCCATTCTGGTGCAGGAGGCGCACAGCCCCCTCCAGGGGCACCTGTCCCCGACCTGGGAATACATAATACCAGCCATCTTCCATTGCCAGGGGATGTTCCGGATCGTACACGGCATCTTTAATGTGGGTATAACCGATCCAGGCGCCAATCGCCGCGTAAGTTTCTTCAGGCGTTTCACCAGCCACGCGCGGGGTGTGACCGATATCCCACAACGCCCCAAACGCCGGATGCGCAACGCCTTCCAAAAGCAGCCGGCAGTCGTTGGAGTGAATCCAGTGATCGTGGGTTTCAAACAGCCATTTCAGGCTCGATCCACCCGCTAATTCCAGAATCCTGGACATGCATTCCTGCGCAAAGCGGACCAAATCATGCCGTGAATAGCGCTCCAGGTCTCCACCGCCAAACACGCGGATGTTTTCCACGCCCAGGTCGTGAGCGACCTGGATGGTCCTCCTGGCCTCAGCCAGGTTCTGGTCCAAATCTTCCGGAACACACAGGTGGATGCTGGAGCTGATGCCGCTCACGGCCAAACCAGCCTGGGCCAGCATGCGCCTGGTCTGCGCAACCTCCGAGGTAAATTCCGGGCACTGCGTGATGTCCAGGGTGTCCAGGTAGCCGCGCAAATCAATCCCATCATATCCATACTCGACTGCCCGCCGGCAGATCGTCTCAAGATCCCATTCCGGGCAACCCAGCGTCGCAAAACTTATCTTCATACAATCATCCTTTCAGGCATCTGTTGCTAATGTTTATTTTGAAGGGTATTATAAGCCAGGGAAAGCGCAAACCAGTCCTTCCGGGTAAAATAGAGGAGTCTATTTGCAAATCTAAATCTTAATGAGAGAAGGGATGATTCCAGTTCAACCATGGAAGCCACCACCATTGATATCCTGGCAAACTACGTTGCTACCGAAATCCTGAAGCAACCTCGCAGAAAACTTTCAGCAACCGAAGCGCTGATTTCGAGTGGGCTGGTCGATTCGTTTCACCTGGTCGACCTTGCCTTATATATTGAAGACACGTTTGGGGTCCATCTAGACGATACCGAGCTAACCGCCGACACGTTTGACACCCTGGAACAACTGGCCGATCTCATCGACCAGCGCCGGTAAGCGGTCGATGGCAACATTTTTCGATCTACTCCGCCTGGCATACATCGAAGCACCAGAAAAACCAGCGATCAAGCTCCTGTATAACCAGCAGCCTGAGGATGCGCTCTCCTATGCAGATTTACTCCAGGGCGCTCTGAAATATGCACGGCTGCTGGCAGACTCCGGGGTGAAACCTGGTGAGGTGGCGATCCTGATTTTTAACCACGGCAAAGACCTGGTTTTCAGTTTCTTTGGGGCGGTTTTACAGGGAGCCATCCCATCCATCATGCCATTCTTGACGGAAAAACTGTCCCCAGAACAGTACCGGGCTTCCCTGGCAGCGCTTTTTGAAATCACCCAGCCGGCGGCCATCATCACGTACCCGGAATTCCTGGACGAAGTCCTGGCTGCCAGCAAGGATAGCAGCGTCCGGGTGATTTTAACTTCAAGCCAGGTGGAGGTTGGCAGCCCCGCAGAGATACCCTGGGAAAGCCTGGGAGGCTGCACCCGCTCCCCGCAGGACATTGTCTTATTACAGCACTCATCCGGCACCACCGGGCTGCAAAAAGGGGTTGCGCTGTCCCACCAGGCTGTGTTCAACCAGGTACAGAGTTACGCACAGGCGATCCGGCTGACTAAAGAGGACATCATTGTAAGCTGGCTGCCGCTTTATCACGATATGGGATTGATCGCGGGTTTTTTACTGCCAATTTTGTACCGCGCCTCGCTGGTGTTGATGTCGCCGTTCGATTGGGTGCGCCAGCCAGCCCGCCTGATGCAGGCTGTTTCTAAATATCATGGCACCCTTACCTGGCTGCCGAATTTCGCCTACAACTTCTGCGCCCAGAAGATCCGCGAGCGCGACTTAGAGGGTGTTGATTTATCGAGCTGGCGCGCGGTCATCAACTGCTCCGAGCCCATGCATTGGAAGAGCCACCAATTGTTCCTGGAGCGTTTTCAGGCATACGGTTTCCGGCCGGAAGCCCTGGCGACCTGTTATGCCATGGCTGAAAATGTCTTTGCCGTGACGCAAGGAGGCATCGACTGCCCGGTCACCGTGGACGAAATTAACGGCAGGATTTTTATTGAAAGGCAGGAAGCCATTCCGGCTGTCCCAGGCTCTGAATCCCTTAAACTACTCTCCGCAGGCACCTCGATTGAGGACACGCGGGTGAAAATTATTGATGTTCATGGGAACAGCTTGCCCGAACGCCACCTGGGTGAGATCGCTCTCCAAAGCAATTGCATGCTGACCGGCTACTACCACCGTCCAGATGCCACCGAAAAAGCTTTTTTGAACGGCTGGTACCTGACGGGTGATCTTGGGTACATGGTGAATGCTGAAGTCTTTGTGACCGGACGCAAGAAGGACCTGATTATCGTGGGCGGAAAGAACATCTACCCACAAGACCTGGAACGCCTGGCAGGCGATGTGGAAGGAGTGCATCCCGGGCGCATCGTTGCCTTTGGCTCCTACAATGAGACCGCCGGGACAGAGGATGTGATCATCGTGGCCGAAGTGGAGGGACGCGAAGGTGAAGTTGACCAGGAAGACGAATCGATCTACCGCCTGGCAGACGCCATCCGGCGCAAGGTCACGCAGGGCTCGGATATCGCCCTGCGGAACGTTTACCTGGTGGGGAAAAACTGGCTGCTTAAAACCAGCAGCGGAAAAATTGCCCGCGCCGCAAACCGGGATAAATGGCTTGCCGAACAAGCCCAGCGCCAAGCGTAGAACGCACCAGGCCGTCAGTCAACCCGTTTGAAATCATCAACGGGCTAGAGTCTACGGTATTGGTTTCCAGGCAGGATCATAATCCAGGGCGGGGTTGGAAGCCAGCGCCTGCCGTTCCGAGCCGTTGAGGGTCATGATGTAGACATCATGATTGTTACCAGCCGGCCAGCCTTCGTAGGTAACCCAATAACCATCCTGGGAGAACCTGCCATCTCGCATCGGACTCTGCTCTAAAATCATCTTATATTCCTGGTAAGGTTGGATGCCGTACGTTGCCACAGCCAACTGCGGAATGCTGCCTTCAGCCAGGAATTGGGTAAAGAGCACCAGCTTGTGATCGGGCGACCAGCCAGGATGCATGTTGATCCGGTCCGGTGTCTCTGAGAACCTGCGTTGGTTCGAGCCATCGGCTGACATCACCCAAATCTGGGAATTCCCTTCACGATCGGAGATAAAAATAATCTCACTGCCGTCTGCAGACCAGGAAGGCTGCCGGTCGCGGCCATACTTTGGTGAAATCACCTCAACGGACTGATCTGCCAGGTTAATTACATAGATTCCAGTTCTACCGTTATCGCGCATGGAAGTGAATGCGATCTTTTTTCCGTCAGGAGACCAGGCTGGATCAAAATCTCCGCCAAAGACGGAAGGAAGCGGGGTCAGGTTTGATCCGTCCGCGTTGATGGTAAATAGCGCTGCCCCTGGATA
>Ga0209254_10005600_pt1 | contig 11555 bp, 14 predicted proteins | sample FrelakmetDIP11DI_FD_187148 | JGI IMG/M metagenome (GOLD analysis project Ga0209254, IMG submission 187148) | Freshwater lake sediment microbial communities from the University of Notre Dame, USA, for methane emissions studies - DIP11 DI (SPAdes)... | ecosystem: Environmental > Aquatic >... | reverse complement strand
CGAGCATCGTCGCCAGGTCGTTGCGCTCCGACTCCAGCGCTTCGGAGACATGGTCCGCATGCGCGGCCGCGTTCTCCAGCATCAGTTCCAGGTCGCGCTTGTCCTGTTCGAGCTCGATCACCCGCAGGCGCAGCACCTCACCCTCCGCGATGAGCTCCTCCCGGGACGCAAGGGGCCCGGGGGCGGCGGGCTCGCTGGAGCTCACACGATGTCCAGCTGCAGCGCCGGGAGCAGGCGCTGGAGATTCTTCAGTGACTTCTCCTGCCACGGAAACCGGGCGCTGCCTTGCACCACGACCTGGCTGACGTTGTGCTTGCGCACCTGGAGGATGAACTTCGAGAGCGTATTGATGCCCGAGCTGTTGAGGAACTGCAGCTCCCTCACATCCAACGTCAGCGTGGCGGGCTTGGCGTCGGCTGCCAGGCCCAGCAGGTCGAGGACGGGCTTGTACTCGTCGCCATGCAGGCGGAACGATCCGCTGCAGCGCACGGTCGCGGCGGCCTCGTCGTACTGCACCTGGTAGTCCTGATGCGTGATGTCCATGGGGAGGGTCTTTGCGTGTGGGTTTGAGTGCGACAGAGTGCGGCGCACGGGCGCCGCGCCGGTCTACAGCGGCATGCGGACCATCGTGGTCACGGCGACCTCGTTGCCGGGCTGGCTGGGCGTGGAAAAGCTCCAGGCGATCTTCACGCCGTAGTCGCTCAACATGGTCAGGAAACCCATCCCGGACGCACTGCCGCCATCGTCTGCGTCGGCTTCGGCATTGCGTTCGAGTTGCTCGGTGTAAAGCGCGTCGATATCTTCCGTCAGCAGCCGCTGGATGAATTTCTGGAAGGGCTCGATGCGGGCCGGCGCGATGCCGTTGCTGGTGTACAGCGTGATGGCGCCGGGCTCGAGGAACATCTCGATGCTGACCAGGTGCTGCCTCGAGGCATGGCTGTACTTCATGCAGTTTTCCAGCAGCTCGTTGGCGATGTAGCCCACCGCGTCCTTGATCTGGCTCTGGCGCTCGGCCGACGCGAGGTCTTCGCCGGGGAAGAAGGTGCTCAGGTAGTCGGCCAGAAAATCCGCCGACAGGCCGTTGTTGCGCCAGCGCTGCTGCAGCGGGATGGACGAGGGGTGGAAGCCGATCTTCAGATACTCACCGTCGCCTTCCAGCAGCGCGACGAAATCACCGAATGTCTGTGCCATGGTCCGGTCGCCTTTCAGGTCTGCTTCGCCACCACGACCGTGATGTCGTCGTACACGTTCTGCGCCCCGATGAAGCGCTTCAGGTCGGCCACCACGGCCTGCTTGATGGCCTCCGCGGGCCCGGCCCAGTGCGCCTGCAGCACGGCGGCCAGCCGCTCCGGGCCGTATTGCTCGCGGGCCATGTTCTCGGCTTCGGTCACGCCGTCGGTGTAGAGCACCACGCCGTCGCCGGGCTGCAACTGCAGCGTGGTCTGGGCGACGAAGGCGGCAATTTCATGCTCCAGCCCGATCGGAAAGCCGAGGTCGATGGTGTCGACCCACTCCACGGTGCCGTCGCGCCGCAGCACGATCACCTGTTCGTGCTGACCGCTGACCCTGACCTCGCCCTTGTCGTAGTCCAGCAGGCACAAGGTGAGGTTCTTGTCGCTGCCCATGCGCTGCACGTTGCCATACAGCGCGGTATTGAGCACGGACAGGAAGCGCACGGGGTCGGCTTCGCCACTGGTCAGCAAGGCACGCACGATGGCCTGGGTCATGAGCATCACGACGCCGCTTTCCAGGCCGTGACCGGTGACATCGCCGATGCCGATCTTGACCCGGCCCTCGTGCTGGAGCACGTCGTAGTAGTCACCGCCGACCTCCAGCGCGGCCTGCATGTGGCAGGCGATGTCCAGGCCCTGGACCTGCTGCAGTTCTTCGAGGGTCGGCAACAGCATCATCTGCAGGCGCCGGGTCACGTCCAGCTCGCCTTCCATGCGCCGGTTGTCGCTGCGCAGCTTCTCGTTCAAGGCAGTGACCTGCGCATGGGCGCGGTCCAATTCCGCCTCGCGGCCTTTCAGCTCGGTGATGTCGGTGTAGGTGGCGACCACGCCGCCTGCCGCGGTGAGGCGCTCGCTCACCCGGATCCAGCGGCCGTCCGACCGGTGCTGGATATGCGGCCCGGTGGGGTTGCGGTGGCGCTCGATGCGCTGCGCCAGCCAGGCCTGGCCGTCGCCCGCGCCGTCGATGACGACACGCCCGACGGCGGCGCTGACAATGCGCCCGAAGGTCATGCCGGGCGTGACGGTGTCCGGGCCATAGGCAAACATCTCGCGGTAGTGCGAATTGCAGACCACCAGCCGGTCCTCTGCGTCGTACAGCGAAAAACCTTCGGTGATGGCCTCGATGGATTCGGCCAGGGTCCGCTCGACGGCGTGCTTGTCGATGATGTTCCGGCGGAAGACGTCGATGGCCTGCGCCATCTGGCCGATCTCGTCGCGGCGGGTGCCCTGGTCCACGGGTACGTCGATCTCGCCGGCCGACAGACGTTGCATGACGTCGGTGACCGATCGTATCGGCCGCACGATCGAGCGGCCGATGACGACGGCCACCACCACGCTGATCAAGAGCCCGAGCAGGGTCACCCAGACGACCACCAGCTGGTTGCGCTGCGCGTCCGTTGACAGCCGGTCCTGCAGCGCATTCGCCTTGGCGGCCAGCGCCTGCGACATCTTTCGCAGGTCGGCGTCGACGGCCTCGAAGCTGTCGTCGGTCTGGCCGATCATCATCGTGGCCATCGGCGCATCGGTGCGGCCAACGTCGATCGTGTCGCGCGCCTGCGCCTTGCAGCTCTCCCACTTCGTCACCAGGTCCTGCAGCGCGGACCGCTCGTCGTCGGACAGGTCCTGCCGCTGGGTCAGCGCCGCGATGCGTGCGGACGATGCGTCGAGCTCGGCATGGATTTCGTCCTCCAGCGGCTTGAGCACCTTTTCAGTGACCCCATTGCTCGCCCACGACACAAAGCGAAATATCTTCATGTGGGTCGCGACCACCGCGCCACCGACATCGGAGAATGCCTGCTGCTTGGGCACGAGTTCGTTGGACAGCACACGCAGGCCGGCGGCGGACCGGGTGGATGTCAGGTAGGCGTTGGCCCCCAGGGACAGCAGGCAGACCAGCAACAAGGCCGACGCCAGCGACGCCTTGAGCTGGATCGGCAGGTCGTCGAAGCGGCCCAGGGCGGGCCATGTGCGATTCGAGTTCATCGCGCGGGCAAACCGGTCGGTCTCGACCGTGCGACCGGCATGACGCCGAGGACTATCGGTAGACCCCGACGCCGACCCAATAGTCGCCTAACTTCTCGACGTAGCTCGTCTTGTCTTCGATCTTGTTGTTGAGCGGATTCGGCCACTTGTAGTCGTACCAGCCACGACCCTTGGTCTGCGCGATATCACGCATGTCGCGGACGAGGAATTTCCCATCCTGGTCTTTCAGCGTGATCAGGTTCTTGCCGATCAGTGCCGGCCGGGCTCCATGCGCGACGTTCACGCCCGCCATGTCATAGATGAAGGGATAGAGGTCCCGATCGTGGAATTCGGCGACCGATTTGTCCGACACGGCCTTGAACGTCGCCTCCGCGCCCTCGGCCTTGAACCTGGCCTGCACCCGCTTGACCATCGCCACGGCTTCTTCGCGGGTCCCGAATTCGGCCGCACCGGCTGGCCGCCCAACGGCCGACAGAGAGAAGAGCAGCAGCAGCAATAGAACGGAGCGCATGGCCTTTCCCCTTGCAACGCCCAGGGCCGAAACCGCCCTGCCGAGACGGCGTCATCGTAGATGCAGATGGCCAGCAGGATCTGCAGAAATACCCTAGCCCGGAGCCACTCCGGGCCCCAGCCTGGGTCACCAGCAGCCGCGGTGGCGCGTACGATGTCGATCTCGTCGCGCGAAGGTCTGAACCATGCCAACGTCAACCAAACCCGCCGCACCGGTCACTGCCAAGCGAGCGCCAAAGAAGGCCGCCGATCCTGGCTCGAAGCCGTTCCTGCGCTTCCACCACTCGCAGGAACTGCGGGTACAGACACTGGAAGTGCTCGAGAGCGTTGAGAGCGCTGACAAGGCAACCGCCTACTCCGGGCGCCTCACTGAACTGGTCCTCGAGCTGACGAACAGCGGGATGGATCAGTACTTTCTGCAATCGCTGAAGGCCACGAAGGCGAACTTCGTGGTGCAGCAGTCCGCCGCACTGGGCCTGTCCGGGGTGCAGAAGGTCATGGGCACCGTCATTCGAAACATCCTGGGCCGCATGGACGATCGGCAGTTGCTTTCGGTATGCGGTTCCATTCGTCGATTCATGACATGAGGTCCTCAGCCCATCTCGAGGTCGGCGTGCCGCTCGAGCGAGTGCTGTCCAACCCCGAACCGCGCGAAACACTTCACTACTTCAGGAGAGGCCACCGTGTACGAACAACAGTCGAGTTCAATCGCAGCAGCGAAGGCCATCCTGGATGCGTTCAATGCTCACGATCTCGACAGGATCATGGGCTTCTTCGCGGATGATTGCTCTCTGGACATGCCCCGCGGACCGGACCCGTGGGGGCAGCGACTTGTCGGAAAGGCGGCCGTGAGAGATGGTCTGGCGGGGCGCTTGAAGGGACTCCCGGATGTGCACTATGGCGAGGCTCGCCACTGGGGCAGCGGGAACATGGTTGCCTCTGAATGGCTGCTCACGGGTACCAGACCGGGAGGCGAGAAGGTCAGGGTCCGCGGGTGCGACCACTACGAGTTTCGTGACGGGAAGGTCCTTCGAAAGGATTCGTACTGGAAGATCGTCGAGAAGCAATGAGTCGAATGCAGGCTGACCCTTCGCCGGACGCAACGGCGCGTCTGACGATGTTTTCAACTACCGAAAGCGAGTCCCAGCGATGATCCAGGGTTCATGTCACTGCGGGTCGCCGCCGTATCGCAGTCCATCTTCGCCTGACGGAGCCCGGAGCTGTCGCGGACCTACCGATCGGCCTGACACGCCGGTCAAGCGGAGCGCCAGCGTCAGGTCGCAAACAGCGTGACAGTCGTCGTCCTCGCAGCTTCGGACGCAGTGCCGTACAAGGCCCTGATGCTGCATGCCTACGAGCATGCGGCCGATGCCTTCACGTCCACTCCTGAGGAGCGCGCCAGAGAGCCTGACGAGTGGTGGCTCCAGCGCATCGCTCACCCAGAGGGCTTGACGGTCGCCTTCGGTTACTTTAGCGGGAAGAGCCTGGTCGGGACCGTTGCGCTGGAGTTCTCGGCAAAGCCCAAGACAAGGCACAAGGCACTCGTCATCGGCATGTATGTGCTGCCGGCCGCGAGAGGCAACGGCTCCGCCCGCGCCCTGCTTCAGGCGGCGATCCAGTTCTGCAAGGAGCGCGGAGACATCCGCGCCGTCCAACTTGAAGTGACCGAAGGCAATGCGCCCGCAGTGGCGCTCTACGAGTCACTCGGGTTCAAGGCATTCGGTGTCGAGCCCATGGCCGTGCTCACGCCTTCAGGCTTCAAGTCGAAGGTTCACATGTGGCTCAGCCTGCCGATCCCGGCGAATTCGGCCTGACCCAACCTGCCCGTCCCAAGGTGTTTAGACTTCCTGTGCTCCGTCAATAGGCCAGGCCAGTGAGCCTGACGTTCACCCGCGGCGCGCCGTCCTCGCTCAGACCCAGCAGCACGGAATCACCGGAGCCGGCGCCTTCGCCCAACAAGGCGCTGAAGACGAACATGTGGGTCACCCACACCTCGAAGCCGGCGCGCTGCTTCACCACGGTCGCCAGCCCGGCGCGCAACTGCGCGAGCGCCTGCGCATTGGCTTCGTCACTGCCCGCACGCGGCGAGCCGAGCGCGTCCCAGGCCTCGACCCGGTCGCCAAAGGCCAGCCGGGCCGTTTCCAGGCAGCGGCACCACGGGCTGCTGCGCACCCGCGTTGGCCGCAACTGGCGGGCGGAGAACCAGGCACCGATCCGCCGGGCCTGACGCCGGCCTTCATCGTTCAGGTTGCGCTGCGTCGCGCAGTCGCCCAGCTTGAAGCCCGGCGGGTCAAAGGTGCCGGGCGCCAGCGCATGGCGGAACATCAGCACGCCGCCTGCCGCAAGGCCGCCGCGCAAGGCCTGCTCCACCGCATCGCTGGAGGCCGCCCTCACCGGCAGTGCGAGGGCCGCGCCGGTCACCAACAGTTCGCGTCTTCGTTGCATCTTGGTTTGCCAGCCTTCTCCCAGGCTGCGGGGTTGATGGCGTACTCGCGACGCTCGAGGCGGGCCGGTGCATCCGGCCACCCGTCAGGCCGGCGACGAACGCAGGCCGTAGGCCTTGCCGCCTGCAAACAGGTACTCCACCCGCAAGACGGCGCCGCCCTTCTCGCCGGTGAAGGTGAAGCCCACCATGGCCAGGGCATCGCCGACCTTGATCTCGGGCACGCCCCAGGTCTGCATGCGCGACAGCGGCGCCAGCTCGATCTCCCAGCGCCGGTCCTTGCGCGTCGGCAACTGCGCGGCCCTAAGCAGCGCCGGGCCGTCGACCGGTGCGGCTTGCGCAGGCAGGCTGCGCGTCGACAGGTCGGCCGGCAGCTTCAGGCCGTCGGCAGGCAGGTCCAGCTTCAGTTCGACATGCGGGTTGCGCCAGGCCACCTGGGCGACCTTGCCTTCCAGGTACAGCGGGCGGGTCTGGTCGAAACTGCTCCAGCCATGGTGGGCCCAGGCGGGCAGGCCGGCGAACAGCGGCGTCGCGATGAAGGCACGTCGTTGCATGATGGGTACTCAAAGGTAGGCGATCCAGCGGCCGCTGATGATGGCACCCAGCCAAAGCCCCATCGACAGCACGGTCTGTGCGCGGGCCAAGCTGTCGCAACGCGTCAGGCTGTCGCGTCGATGGAACCAGGCGGCATTCAGGCCCGCCAGCTGCACCAGCACCAGCTTGATGAGAAACGCGCGGTTGGACACCAGTTCCGCCGGTTGGGCGGCAAACATCATCAGGCCGCTGCAGACCAGCAGGCCGAAGCCGGCGAGCGTGACCGACAGCGACAGCCTGGCCAGGGGCCGCAGGGGCAAGTCGGAGGCCAAGCCCCACACGCGCAGGTCCAACAGCACCAGGCTGCCCAGCAACAAAGCGATGCCGGTGATGTGCACCACCTCCAGCGCCGGATAAGCGATGGGATGCGACGCAACCCACGGAAGGCCCACCCAGTTGCCAAGCACCGCGCTGTTCATCGCGGCAGGCTAGCAGATCGCCGCGCTGCGGCGCGGTCTCGGCGACTGTTGCTTGTGCCGCTGCTGGCCTGTAGAGGTGCAGGTCGCGGGTCATGTCGTGCTGATCGGCGCCCCCACTCGTCACGGCTTGATCCAGCGCACGTAGCGAGTGCATTGCATGTCGTAGCCTGCTACCCGATTCGACCTCCGGTCTGGATTCGTCATGTCCTCCGTTGAAGCTCAGATGCTCGCCACAGAGACCTTGACTCTGTGCCGGACTCACGTGCATACACCGGTACTCGACGTACTGGATCTCGTGATGAAAGACCGCCAGCACCGGCTGCCTGATTTCGGAGAGCTCGCTCTACCGCCCGCACCTTTCGCACTGGTCGTCGTCGAGGCTCTCGACCGGGGCATGGCCGCAGACGAGTGGGCGCTGATGACGGGTTTCCGCGCTGATCCGGTGCTGCGGACCGCGGTGCTCGACCTCTGGGCCGCGGAGGTGTGGCCGAGGTTCGTGCAGAGGTACGGCGTGGGGCGCGTTGCTTGACCCATCGACCAGAGGATCAGCGGGCCCCGGTCGGCGCCCTCGTTCGTCGTCGTCCTTGATGGACTCTCGGCATTCGTGGGCCAAACCCGCCGAGTGCGGGTTCTTCTGCGCCTACCGAATCACGCTGCTCTGCCCTGTAGGACGCTCGTGCTTGATCGGCCGTGGATCGTCGCACACGTCACGCTGTTCCAGCGATCCTTCGACGCGTTCGGCGGCCGGGTCGAAGTCAAGCGCGTCCGCCTGTGTCATCCGCCGTGGCGATGTCGGCGCTCTCTTTGTGAACGTCCAATCCGATGTGCAGAGTGCTAGATTTCCCCATGGCCCGTCTCACTGCAAGTTCGCAACGACCTGACCAACCACCGGTCCGGTGCATTGGTGCAGCTCGGCACGCCCCTGGCGTGCAACCTACGGTCTTGCAGGGGGCGAGCCACCCGAGTTCACGAAGTCATCTTGTCTAGGCTGCACAGTGGACCCGCTTCAGCCAGGCCATTACTGGAAAACACCCTTCTACTGGGAGTCTGGCTGTCCGCAGCCGCCTCTGGAACGCAGCTTGTTCTTCGAGCCCGTCTCGGACGAAGCGTTGCGCCCACTCATCGGCGCAGTCATGGCAACCTCGATGGACGAGTCGGACAGATTCACCGTGCCAAGAGTCGGCATCGAGGCGGCAGTTCAGGAGGTCTACGACCTACTGCCGCGGTACTTCGAGCGCCAGCCAGGATGGTGGCGCATGGCCAAAGACACTCAGGGGCAGCCCGTGGGCTTTGTGCTGCCGGTGACGTTCAAGGAAGAGCGGCACTGGAGAGATGGCAGGCCGCAGGGAACGATCTTCTACATGGGTGTGCTGCCGGGCTTCCGTGGTCACGGCTACGGCCTGGCGTTGGTTCACGAGGCCACGCGCGTGTTTCTCGCGGCCAACTGTTGGCGTATCTTCTGCGACACCGGGACCAGCAACGCACCGATGATCAACGCCTTCCGCAGGGCCGGGTACACAGAGCGCAGACAGTGGCAGCGGCCACTGGCGTAGTGCAACCTCTCAATCCGGTTGCGCTGCCTGTCGGCAAAGTCGCTGCTGAACGTCCAAGCAATCACGCGGCCCTTGACCGGAGCGATTCACCGCCGCGGACGCCAGAAGCGGGCCACGGCTCGCCATGGTTCGGTCGAGTTCCATCGGCACCGCCGGCACGCGCCATGGCCGAAGTCGCGGCCAACCGAGCGGCGCGGCCTCGACGAGCCGTGCGTGGCGGGCCTTCAGGTCCACCATGCGAAACGCGACCTACGCAAGATCCTCATGTAGGCAGAGGTAGTTCCCCTCGGTGTCCTTGAACCACGCCGCCTTCTCCGAACCGAGAACACATACGTGGTCCACGGTCTTGAAGCCCGGTAGGTCGTAGTCTTCGAAGACGACTCCGGTCTTCTTCAATTCAGCGATGCTCGAGACGATATCTGGAACCCGAAAGCTGACGGCCGTGTGATCGGCTTTCGTCCCCTCCGGCTTCGGGAACAGTGCGAGCGTACTGCCCCCGACTGCATACTCAAACTTGCCGTCGGGCCGGAAGTTGCCTGGCGTCAACCCGAGGCAGCGCTCGTAAAACGCTCGAGCCCGAGGCATGTCCTTCACAGGAAGCATTGTGGTAACGGAAGCGTTGCTGAGCATGTGCAATCCTTTCGCAATACCTGGCTGCGCCCAAACCAGAGCCACGATCCGGGCGTCATCAGCCGGCCGACGAGCGTAGACCTCAATCCGCCTGCTTGCAAGTTCGAGTTCGAGTTCGAGTCAGTCTTGCCAGCGCGGCCCAAGCGGCGCAGACTCTCTCTTCGACACCGAACCGGGATCCCAACCGAGAGGGCAGCACCATGTCCGTCGCACGCATCACCGAGATCAGCAGCGTCAGTGAAGTGGGCTTCCAGGACGAATTGCAGGCAGCCGACACCGCTGCCACGGCAGCGCAGGACGAGGGCCTCTACCTTGGCCAGATCTCGCGCCGAGACCTGCTTCGCTCGGGTGCCGCACTCGGAGTGCTCGGCGCGGCACTGTCGGGACTGCCTCGCCCAGCTCGCGCTCAGATGCTTGTCGGCGCAGTTCCCGAAGTGGACTCGCTCGCAGTGCGCGTGGTCACCGACTCGTATCACCACGCCTTCGAGCCTTCGCGCAAGATCAACGACCTGACGGTCCAGCGCTTTGCGTTTGCGCTTGCCAAGGACAGGCCGCCCCGCCAGGCACTGCAGAACGAGTGGGGTCTGTCACTGCACCTCGAATCGAAGCAGGGCGCCAGCACGCGCCAGATCCTGATCGACTTCGGCTTCACGCCCGAGACGCTGGTCAATAACCTCGAGCTGTTGGGCATCGATCCGGCGAAGCTGGATGCACTGATGCTCAGCCACGGACATTACGATCACTTCGGTGGACTCAACGGCTTCCTCGCCCAGCATCAGGCCAAACTGAAGAAGGAGCTTCCCTTCTACCTCGGCGGCGAGGAATGCTTCTGCACCCGCGAGGCCGGCGTGGGCGACTCGGCGGGCGACTTCGGCACACTCGATCGGCAGGCGATCGCCAACGCCGGTCTGAAGGTGCTCTATGCCGAACAGCCGTCATTGATTGCCGGCCACGCGTTCTCCACCGGCATGATCGCGCGCGCCTCGTTCGAGAAGGTCCTCGCACCCACGCGCATGAAGCCCGGCTTCGCCAACAACTTTGGCTGCAAGCCAGAGGCACTGTCAGAGGCCAAGCGAAGCGTCACCATCGTGCCGGACGACTTCGAGCATGAGCAGGCCACCTGTTTCAACGTGAAGGGCAAGGGCCTGGTGGTCATGACGTCCTGCGGTCACCGCGGCGTGGTCAACTCCGTGCGTCGGGCCATGGCGGTCTCGGGCATCAGCAAGGTACACGCAGTGATGGGCGGCTTCCATCTGGCGCCGCATCCGGTCGAGTACCTTCGCGAAACAGCCTTGGCGCTGAAGGAGATCAACCCGGATTACCTGATCCCGATGCACTGCTCGGGCGAACCCTTCATTGCCATCGCCATGCAGGAGATGCCGGGCAAGGTGCTGCGGTCGTCGACCGGGACGCGCTTCATCTTCGCCTGAGGCCGGTGCAATTGGGGTGGCAAGCGGGTCGCCGCACAGCCGCTCCACAGCGATCAAGGGGCATCCTGCCTGGAACTTCGCGAGCGCTGTCGTCCTGGCCGGCGTCAGAACGGCGGCCTCTCAAGATCACCGCGTCGATCCTTCCTGCCCAGGCGCCACCGGCTCAATGCTCGTAGTGCAGTTCCACCTCGGCCCGCTCGCCTACAGCCCGGCAGCTGATTCGATCGGCACTGCGCCGCAACAGGTAGCCCGCGAGCCGCTGCTCGCCGTCTTCGCTGGCGACGATCTCACGCGGGGTGGGCCGAGTCTCGGGAATGAGCAGCGGCGTGCCCGTGTAACGAAGCCGCACGTTGAGATTGAACTCGTCGAAGTTCGCCTCGACCTCGACCTTGCCGGCCGCCGGCCCGATCACCTCGAGCACCTGCGCGACACCGAACACCGCACGGTTCACGACATCTCGGCGCGCCGCCCAGCGTGCGCCCTGCTCGGTCAGGAACTGCTCGGCCAGCGCACGCCTGTCCTGCCCCGGCTCGATGACGATATTCACGCGCTGGCGCACACCGATACGCATGATCAGGTTCAGCACGATGGCACACACCGTGCCGAGCACCAGCGGGTTGGCCAGTATCGGTTGCAACGCGACGGGTGCCGTCATGAACACGCCGCGATAGATGTCCGCCATCACTGCCATGGCGAAGGAAAAGCCGATCACCAGCGTCTTGCGCGCGTCGAGCATGCGCGCGGTGATCATCTGCAGGCCG
>Ga0209254_10005599_pt1 | contig 11556 bp, 10 predicted proteins | sample FrelakmetDIP11DI_FD_187148 | JGI IMG/M metagenome (GOLD analysis project Ga0209254, IMG submission 187148) | Freshwater lake sediment microbial communities from the University of Notre Dame, USA, for methane emissions studies - DIP11 DI (SPAdes)... | ecosystem: Environmental > Aquatic >... | reverse complement strand
AATTGGAAGGCAAGACAGCTGCCATTTTACACGAAACCGGGAAACAAAAAATAACCTATACAATATGTTCAAGATCTGGCTTTACAAAACAGTTGGAAGGATTGGCTGGGGAACGGAAAGATATTCAACTGCTCAATTGGACTGGGATGTTATCCTCCTGATCGATTGAAACCTGCCACAAGCCATGCCATTTTGAATGGCAGTGGACAAAGCGGGTTTTAATCGGTCAATCGTAACCATTTGCTCGGCGAAACGGGTGAGTAGCCCATTATTCATCCAGATTAGAAGTTCCATCTTGCAATGCGAATCGGGTAGGCTCTCGATCCCGCGTTGAATTTCGCCTGGAGTGATCACGCTGATGAACAGTTTTTCCTCTTCAATAGAAGTGAGCCAATCAATCACACGTAAGCCTGGTAGGCGGCGCGTAAATTCAGAAAGGCCATAGGTATCCAGAAGATATTTCTTGGCTCAATCTACAGATGACGCGGGGTGCTCTTATCGCGCTCTATGATCAGCTCAGATCCTGCTAGGGGAGATTCCATTAAAAACTGTGCTAGGCTTTCGGTCCGCTTCGTTAGGCGTTCATATTCATCAAAAGGTAAAATGACTACAATTTTCCGTCCATCCTGTATGATGATTTGAAAGCCTTTTTCTAATGTCCGTTCAACCACCTTACTGAATTTGCTATTAGCTTCTTGAAACTGCCAGATGTTACTCATGTTTCGCCTTTTTAAAATAAATCCAGCTTGGCTTGATAGGATCAGATGAGTGTCGAGAGAAAAAGATTAATAACAGGAATTATCCTCACCCACCCTCTCACAACGTAGTAAATTTTCCTTACAGTATCCAGGTGTGACAGAGCGTCATAACTCCTAACCCCTAAAAACGGGGGTTTTATGGCCCAGTCTGGTAATCGTTATTCTAACACGCTCTCCAAATTCGCCAGAGTTAGCAGTCCTAGGTCAAAATCCGGTTCAATAAAAGGGCGTACATCTGCCTGGAGGCTATTCCAATCCACGGATTGAAGGTGCGCCTTCACATATACACGCCAGTTTGAATTGGTCAACTCTCCGCCCTGCCAGCCTGTTTGTGCCAGGGCATTGTTGAGCAGCTCCAAGTTAGGTGATGGCCAGGATGGGTCGCTCAAATACCAGAGCAAGTCATAAATATCCCGGCCTTTGGTGTAGGGACGCTGCAGTAATGCGTGTAATTTGCCAGATAGTAGCGAGGCCTTGTCATGATGCTGAAGCTGGAGCAAGACAAAACGGCGAACCACGCTGGTCGCGAGTACTGCTCCAGGTGGCGGATTGGTATCCACTTCAATCTTAATCGCTAGTACTTCACTGCGCTGCCCGGATAACCCGAGGTCGTAAAGTAGGCCAGGAAAGCGCACAAAGGCATTCTGGACGGTCTTTTGGTCGCTAACTTTCAACGCGACCGAATATCCCTCAGGGACTAGCTCAGATTGAATAAAGTGCAAGTAACGATGGAAATCATAGCTCTGAGGGTCACCCTCCAGGGCAAAGTCAATATCCTCTGAGTAGCGACCGTGGGCGTATAAAAAGCGCAGAGCAGTGCCACCATGAAAAGCAAGTGGGATCATGGCTCCGGCGCGCTGGAGAGCAGCCAGAATGCGCGCTTGCAGGTATTCGCGTGCCAGGTTCCTGCCCTGGGTAATTGTCGGGGTTTGCCGCACCAATTGTGCCAGATACACTTTCATAAGGTCTTGTACTCCTGTGTCTCGGCGCGCGCCAGGTCAGTAATTACTTTATATGCCCTGTACAGCTTGGGTGTATTGAAGGTTTCAACCAGGCGGTGCAGCTCGTCTATATCTAAGTGTTCAAGGTTTTGCAAGCGTAACTCACGCAGGTATTCAGAAGAATCCCCTCCGGGCGTTAGATAAACCATGTCAAGCAAGGCTTTTTCCGGTGTGGCGACCAGGGCTTGCTGATCATTACCCAATTCGATCATACGGTAGCCAGAAAGCAGTTCGGGCTTAATGTGGCGGAACTCAAAAATGCCTAGCGCGGTTTCCAAGAGTTCTGGTCGACCTGCAGTCACGCTGGTGATGAGCTGCACAACATCCGGAATCAATCCATAGAGAGATAACGCTGAATGTCCACTGACATATGATGCTCGTTGCAGATGGTTGGCGATCAGGAAGGGGTGCGGTCTGACTTTCTGGTAAGGTGGTGCAATCATATATACCCCGCGGCGAAGCTGGTATATGCGCCCACTCTTGGTCCAGCGGGTGAGCTGCAAGCGGACAACGTTGGGATTTACCTTCCCGGCAAGCAGCAGAGAGGTCTCAAAGATTGGCTCATCGCCAACGAGTTCAAGCAAGCGTTCATAATCCATATCATAATATTATCATAAATGATAATTTATTGCAATAGTTATTGGAATTCTCCGAGGAAGAGCTATATGGATGGTTGATCTTCGTGAAAACTACATCGGGGACATCTTCACCCCCTCCGCCTGGATAATCTCCCCAATTCCATCTCACCGGCCTGATACACCTGCCTGAACTGAACATTTCCTGCCTTCAGTTCCGGCAAGGTTTCCCACACCCCGAGGATCCTGCGCATTCCCCCGAGCCACCCCACCTGCACGACCAGGTCCACCGCCTGGACAAAGATCTCCTTAGCAGCCCCCATGTGCACCTGGGTATCGGCAAACATGATCACTGACATACGGTGCACGGCAGCCTCCGCCCCTTCTGCGTGGAAGGTTGTCAGACCCGGGTGGTCTGACATCTGGGCCCGGAATAACGAGAGGGCTGCCTGGCCCGTGCGCACCTCACCCACGATCAGCCAGTCCGGGGCCATTCGCATGGCATCATCAACACCGTCCTGCACCCGGTAAGGCGGGATGGTCGAGCCGGGGGGAGCTGGACGCGCTTCTATGGTCACGACATTGGGATGTGGCAGCCAGATCTCTTCGGGATCCTCGATCTTTATAACCCTTGCTTTCTGCGGGATGCCGTTCGCTAAAGCTGACACCAGGGTCGTCTTGCCAGTCGCAGTACCACCCACCACGAACAAACGCAGCTTGCTCGCCACCCCCTCCACCAGTCCATCCACCACTGCCTGTGGAGCCACCTTCCAGGCTACAAGCTGGTCAGGCAATACCGGTCTTGGCTCGAACAGGCGTATATTGATCGCTGGATACCCACTGCCAGGGACCAGCACGGGATGGATCACCTTGATGCGTGCCCCAGAGAGACCATCGCTCGTACGGGGTAGTTTGGCATCCACCGCAGGCGTGGCTTCGGATAGCGCCCGGTTCATGGGAGCCAGCAGCGCTTCCACGGAGCGCCACACCTCTTCCAACGGTGGGTGGATGTCCAGACTCTCAAAAGCGCTAGCTCCCTTCTTCATCAGCCAGAGCGTGCCGTCCGGATTTAGGGCGATCTCAGACAGGTCATTGCGTGCAGGGGGAAGCAGGTCATTGAAAAAACCCAAGCCACCAGTCCGCGCCACGACCTGCTGCACCAGGAGTGCATTCAATGCTCCCGGCAGCATAAAACCCGATCGGCTGGCGACCCTGGCAAGCACACCAGCGGCCTGGGCAGTCAGTTTAGCCCGATCCCGCAAAACATCCAAAGGGAGAGCCTGCAGGTTCTGCACGGCCTGCTCTACCAGGCTGCGGCATTGATCTTGTGTGATCGACTGGGCGAGCTCAGCCCAAGGCATGCCTATACCTTGACCTTCATACCGAACAGCCGGATCTCCCGACCTCTGGTCACGCGCGGGCTGTTCTTATCGAATGAATCCTTCCCATTTGTAGAGAACAGGGCATTGGCCAGGGGTTGGATGGCGCGGGTAAAGGTTTCGCTTGCCATCAAGGGGATGCGCTTGCGGTCCTGCAGTTCCCCCACCAGGGACTCATCCGGGATCTGGGTAATGACGGGCGGAAAAGGTTGGCCAAGCATTCCAGATGCAGCTTTGTGCCACTCTTCGCAGTTCATCCGGCTGGGGCTGGTGCGGTTCAGCACCACGAACACGCCATGTGGGCTGATGCGATGCTCACCCGCCAGTCGTTCAACGACCGTACGGTAGGCATGCACCGTGCGCATCACACCCTCCAGGGAGGGGCGGGCGACCAACACCAGGGTGTTTGCAGCCGAGATCGCACTGGCAGCTAAAACTGTCGGTGGAGCGTCGAGCACGATCACCGCGTACCCTGCGTAGGCTGCGGTCAGGACCAGCATCTTCACCGAGTTGGGTGCATCCTGCGGGGTGTTGATCGCTTGAGCCTCGGAGAGCACATCCGGGAATCCAGCCAGCACATCCAGCGCCTCAAGCTTCTGGAGCGCCATCTTCAGGCCATCCTGGTCGGGGTTCTGGCGCCAGGAGAGGATGTTCGGCTCGGGCTTGAGCCCCAGGATAAGCGGCAGGTCGTCTGGAGCACCCAGGCCGATTAGCAAGGTAGGCAAGCCGCGCCGGGCAGCCTCGTAGGCTAGATTCGTCGCGACGGTAGTTTTGCCTACCCCACCAGATTGGTTCCATACGGCGATGATACGCATGCCCACCGGTGAGTGACCTTCATCGCGCAGTTTCCAAAGAACCTGCATGCCAGGCTGGGTGCTGGCCCGTGAAGCCTGCACATCACCCAATAGTTTAGCGGACAGCTCGATGAGGTTCACATCGCCATGGTAAACACCTTTTACGCATGGGACCCCTCTGATGCTGTCGGTCACCTCGGCACTGGCTTCAAGCGGCAGGAGCACGTATGCCACGCCAGCGTAACGGGTGAGCAGGTCCAGCATATCCTTTGGACCCGGGTAAATGCTGGCATCGAGCAGCAAGGCCTCAGGGACGGATACGATCTTGATCGCCAGGTCCTGCGGGTCGGTAGCGAAGGAGGTCACCCGGGCACGCGCGTCGGCAGCCAGGGCCGAGTACCAGGCATTGATACGCACGATCGGTCCAGCAAGCAGGATGGTGGCAGCCTCAGCTGCCTGATTTGGAGAAGTGGGATCATTGTTTGGCCACATATGCACCACTCACGGGATGGGTGTTGCACTGGCAGGCGCAGATTGAGGGCATTCACCACCCGGGCAGGCTGTGGGGGTGGGTGTCGGACCAGGGGTGATCACCAGGTCGGGCAGGAACAGGCCGGAGGTGATGAACGACTCGGGTGACACAGGTTCCAGGAACAGGCTCAGGCGTACCGAATCCACCAGGTCGAGAGCTGGGAGCAGGTCGGTCAGGCTGACCAGGCGGCTCTCGGAATTAACCCCAAAGGTGGAGAAATCATAGCCGATCGTGATCGCTTCAATGGGGATCGCCAATATCACCGTACCCTCCAGCTCGCGCGGGACTTGGGAAGAATAACTGGTTCCGCCTGAGAAGGAGTTATTGGATATAGCGGACTCAGCGGATTGGGTAACACCTTGAGAGACCTTGAACTCCGGGGAGATATGCAGGATGCGAAGGTTGCTGGCAACCGTCTTGGCGAATGAACCATCCGAGCTATTCATCACGGCGGTCACCCCGACCATATCACCGGGGCGGATCAGGCCAGCTAAACCGGTTGCGTCGGTCACATGGATGGCTACGGCACGTTCATTGGGGGCGAGAATGATCACTTCTCCACCGAGGTGCGAGGGGTTGATCACATCCCCAGCCCCGCGGAACACGCGCAGCACCTGGCCGGTCACCTGGGATGGGTCGCTGAAAGCGCTCTCTGGAGCCAGGCTTTTCGGGACCTGGATGAGCGTGAGCTCGGAAGCGGCCAGGGTGTGACCTTCGGGAAGGTCCCCGGCTGCCACTATAACCGGCGTGGTCGCCTCAGGACGCAAGAATAACAGGGAAAGCAGGAACACGGGTAGAGCAATTACGATCGGAAGAAATTTTTTCATGTTTATCCTTTCGGGTTAAATGGTAAGTATGGAGGATCTGGTAAATCGTCAGAGTTGTCTTGTAACATATTCACAGCCATAGCGGTAACAGCCCTGGACCGTGTTATGGTCCTGGAGGCGGTCCGCTGCTTTGAATCACAGACTTGACTGGATCCCGCATAAACAGTTATATGCGGCACAGATCGGTGTGCTTCTGGTGTTTGAAGGAGGGTATGCAAGCGGAACAAGGACATTTCACTTCCTTGGGGTTGGCGAAACGAGCGGGAGCGGGGTAGGCAATCGAGCCCACCACCCAGGTGTCAGCGTAGGCTGGCTTATTTCCTGCGTGAGCTGTGGAGCCAGCCAGGCTGTGGGTGTAGAGCTGGCTTCCATTTCACGCGCCTGGTCGGCAGCCGTAAACACAATGGTCACGACCAAAAGCAGGAACAACAAGACCATCAAATGCAGGTTACGTTTCATGTCGGAATTCTGCCTAACTTGCTGACGATCTCTTCATCGGTCGGTTCTGGGACGTTCACCATCAAAGGGCGGAACAGGAAGGGACGTTGTAGCTCGCGGTCCGATGTATATGGCAGGCGGCCGATGATCATGCCGATCGGCAGGTCGGAGAGAAAACGACGCCAGGGTTCATCGTGGAAGCCCTTCTCCGAGCGCGCCAGGCCAGACAGTGCCAGGTCCTTATCCTTGGGATTCTTGAGGAACCCGATCATCAGGTTGATGCAGGATGACACGATGTCATCCGGGATCAGGTGGGGAGCCTGGGTGATGATATGCAGGCGTGCCAGGTACTTGCGGGCATCGCGGAACATGTCACTGAAGCGCTGCGAGGCCGAGATCCCGCCTGAATCATCTTCACCACCCCAGGCGTTATCCCTGGTGAAGATCTTGTTGGCCTCCTCAAAAAAGATCTGCAGCAGCGGCTCGCCGGTCTTGACCTCATGGACACGGCGTGCCACCATATCGGTGTACAGGTGCCAGCCGATCCAGCCCAGCAGGAAGGCCTTCCCAAAATCGTCCAGGAACACACCTCCCTCGACGATGGCGATCCCCCAGGGCTTGCCCAGCTCTTCGATGGCGATATTTCCGGGACCAGCTGCAAATTGGGCAGCGGCTGCGCCTTGCACCAGAGGATTGAGCCGGAAAATGATGCCCTCCAGCACCCCGGTCAGCATGGTGTCACGCGAGGGCACGCTGCGCAGCTTCTCAACCACTTCCCTGTACAGGTCGAGCAGGCTGACCCGGGTGGAACGGTAGACCGCCAGCTGCTGGCGCTCGTTCGGAGCCAGGTCGGATATTGCGGTTCCAACCAGTCCACCGATCACAGCCCCTTCATCTGGCTGGAGACGCCCCCACTGCAGGTCGCTACGCACCTCCGGATCATCGACGAGCACCCCGGCCCGCACATAGACTTTACGCAATGCTTCGAGAAGTTCCTGCTTTTGGCGCTTGACACCCAGTTTGGCAACACTGCCGAAAATGTCAGCAAAAGCGCGCCACTGCGTCTCGGGATCGATGTTGCGCCCGATCTGGAGCGGATTCCAGCGCAGCGGGCGGGCTGCGTTCGGCCACAGCTGCAAGATCTCCACACGTCCCTCCAGCCCCGAGGCGTTGAGCAGCTGACGCCAGCCCGCCCCAAAATCCAGGACGACGGTGCGCAAATGCCAGTGTAAGGTAGTTTCGTAAGCCCAACGGATGGCAGCCACGCTCTTCCCGAAGCCGGTATCACCGGCAAACATGGTGTGCATCAGGCGCGCTTCATCCAGGCGCACGGGGGCGCTGGTCAGATCAGCAGTTTCTGGAGAGAATTGGTGGCCGAGGATCACCTCTCCCGGGAGGGTCGGGTAAAAACCCATCCCCTGAGGGATGGGCGGCATGGCAGTGACGGTCGTACCTTCTGGAAAGAACGCCGGGGAGGTGTAGGCTGCCAGGTGTTTGGCCGCGAACAGGGTCGTGAAGCGCTCCCCCAGCCGGTTACCCAGCAGGTCATTTAAATTGGGCAGGTCGCAGGGTAGAAAGGCAAACGCGTAGCGGCGCAGAAGCGCTTCTTCTACCGCATCCTGCGGGCGAACGGTCAGGACTGGTGTGGGCACATTGGGTCCATGAAAGGCCTGCGGCACCAGGGCTTCGGCAGCTAACGCGCCTGAGTTCGAGGCAGTGAACAGGCGGGCATCGGTCATGAAGCCACCTTCCTGGGAAGCCATGTTGACCACCCCCTGCACCTGGCGCAGCACTTCGGTCAGGCGCTCAGCCACGTCGTCCTCGAGCTGCCAGGAGCGATTCAGGGAGATGCCGGGAATGAGTCCCGTGGACATCCCAGCCACATAGCCTTGCGAACCACTGCGACTCAGCGATTGGCCGCTCGTATCCCCTTCAGCGTGCGATTGACCATAGCCTTCCTCATGGCTGTCGGCCTTCCCCCAGGAATCCGCGCTGCCCCGCGTAGAAGCCCATGAACGGCTCGATGAATATGATTCCATCGTGCCCTCTGCACTGCCCGTTGAATCGGCATGACCGATCGAATCGGCCTGCCCGACCGTGTCCACCCCTCCCACTGAGCTTGCGCTTCCCCAGGTATCTGAACTGCCACTCGACCACATCGAAGAACTGCTGTCAGTGCTGCCGGTGGTATCAGAAGTTCCACTACCACTGCTCGTTCCAATGCTGGTGGAAGCCATGATCCCACTGTTCTCGGAGGAGGATAAGGATGAGCCGGTGGTGGAAGATAATGAGTCACTTCCACCAACACCAGCACTCACGCTGGCAGAAGCTACCCCAGGCACACCTCCGCTCACCGATCCACCTGCATTCCAGCTGTCACTCTGCCCGGCGGTGTCGGAGTTGCTGGTGGTCATACCTGTCGAGCTGCCCTCTGATATGCCATTGGTGCTGGAGGCTGAACTACCCAGCGTTGTGCTGTTACTGTGAGCAGAGCTGTCCGTGTGGGATAGGCTGCCACCGCTCATCGAACTATCGCTGTGTGCCTGGCTGGCGGTTTCCGACCAGGTAGCCGATTGACTGGAGCTATCGGTATGAGCCTCCGAATCGGTGTGCGCCTGGCTGTCCGTATGGGAGACGCCCACCGAGTGCGTTTCTGAGCCACCGACGGTTTGAGATTGGCTTTCGGTATGGCTGGAGCTGTCGGTGTGCCCCTGGCCCCAGCTGTGGGACTGCCCATCCGAGGTCGAGTGTGCCTGGCTACTCGCCATACCCTGTCCCCCACTGATCGCATTGGAGAGCGCAGCTATCAAGGGGATCCCCAGGCTGAAGCCAACGCTCATCGCCCCTTTACGGCGGGAAGCAATGTTCGAGGTCACTTCGGCCACATGTACCAATGTATCCGTTAAGGACTTGCGCCCGATGTGCCGGGCAGTGACCTGGAAGACAAAATCTTCACGCAGCTTGGATAGGCCTCGGTAGAGCAGCTCGTTCTGCTCGCTGGACAGGTCGTCGCCGGTCTCATCCGGCAGATTTCCGTCCAATCCGAGGCCGCGTGCGCTTTCACGCGGGTCAGGGTAACCCAGGATCGCCAGGACGTTCTGACTGCGCCGGGTGACGAAGTCGATATACCAGCGCACCCAGCGCAGGTCGGGAGGACGGGTGCGCGATTGGGTGAAGTTGGCCAGCACGGCCACCACCGCGGATAGATGATCAGCCACCTTGTGGGCGGCTTCGTCGCGTGTCGCTCCATCTACGGCTGCACCATAGTACTGCACCACGCCAATGTGTTCGGGGGTGAAGATGCCGCTGGCGGTGTAGATGAAATTGACCCCGGCATTATACAGGCCGCGCACTGCACCCCACTGCTTGCCCAGCAGGTTGTAGTCCTCGAGCGAATCAACCGGCAGGGCAGCCAGCTCGCGCAGGGTCACACAGCGCCAATGCACGCCTAATTCCGTTCCGACCTTGTACCAGGCGTACTCAAGCACATCATTTTCGATCTGCAGGCCATTATCCAGGATCTCCATAGCTCAGGTCCTCTTGCCACGCGAACGGATGGTGTGGATCAGGTCGGCCGGCTTGCCTGGGACGGGCGGGTGAGCCCACAAGGTCTGGGCGAGCAAGGCCAGGAATCCGAGCGGGATCAGGTACATGGCGAAGGCCGCGATGGTCGATAGATAGACCTGCCCCTGGGCGAGCAAGGGTGATCCAGCGGACACACGTGAGAGATCTTGATAAACGGTGAATCCCAATCCCGCCAGGCCGTAAAGTGCCAGGCCGCGCAGCGTGTTCCAGCGCGCCGCCACGGTATTGAATTGTTCGAGGCGCGTGGCAAGCAATCCGGCGATCGCCATGACCAGCAACAAGAGGGGTACCGGGGCTGGAGCCATCGCTCCTGCCAGGATGGCGAACAAGCTGGAAGCAAGCGACCAGGGACGCTGCTCGTCTGGGGAGGTGAGGCTGAGCCAGACCAGCGGGGCGAGAAGGAGCACAAGCAGGAGGTGGTCCACGAGCAGCCAGAGCAAGGCCAGAAAGCCATTGAGCAGATAGTACAGGTAGATCATTTCAATGCCTGATGGTCGACTCGTAGAGCGCCACGTGTACCTGGAACACCTTTTCGGCGACCTGGCCATCGTCTTGCCTGGCCGTAACGGTGACCTCGTAGTCACCCGGGTCTTTGGGATCGAAATGGAAGGAGGCCGTGGCAGTGGGGGTGTCCAGCCCCTGCGTGGTCAGCACTGGCGAAATGGGGTAGCTGTCCAATACACGTGCCCCGGGGTACTTACGCGCAAGTTCACCGTTGATCCACTGGATGCTTGCACTACTCAGGTGTATTTTGACCGAGATGGTCGAGATCGTCCCCCTGCGGCAATCATGCTCCCCCGCGCGAACGCCGATCGGTGGGACCGTTATCCCACGCCGGTCGGGATCCTGTCCAATGACCAGAGGGAATTCTGGGGTGGGCTGCAAAGCAGCGCTCGTGATCGTGGGTCCGGTCACCGGGCAGGGTGTTGGAGGGTTGCCACAACAGGACTCATCGATGATATGGGATATACGCCGGCAATTGGGGAAGGCACTACATGCCCCCACATCCCAGCGCCCAACGCCCGTCAGGAAACATCCGAAGCCTGGTGGAGAGGAAGCGCATTCGGTCACCTTACAGTCGTTGCGGTTGGTGCAGCGCATCCCCCAGGCGTCAGGGATCCAGTCTTCCACGCAACCATATGCCCCGCGTGAGCAGCCCACGATCACCCCCAGGCCATGCGTCGGTCCGCATTCCTGGGAACAGTCCCCGTTGCACCATTTATCTTTCGTGTCACAATCCGCCAGGGCGCAGTAGGCTCTGGGAGCCAGGGTAAATGCCACAATGAGCACAATGCACATGCCCAGGATCTTCCACCGGGTATGTAAGAGATCAGGTATGTTGGGCAGGCGAAATTTAGGCAAAGATAGATGAAGTTTCATGGGGTAATCTCCTAAGGTTGAAATGGTCCTGGTAGCGGCACATCCAGGCTGGCATCCGGCACCAGCTCTTCAGAGGCAAATTCCTGGAAGACCCAGCCGATCAGCAGCCAGTTGGCAGGAAATCGATCCGCCAGGCGCAGGACAAAGGATCGGGTGTGATGGGGAGTAAGCTGCTCGATCAGCTCTCCCACCGGGCAGATCTCTGGTGGGTAGAAAGAGATGGATGGGCATTGCTTCCAGTCCGGTCCCTGGCGAGTGGCCATGCCGTAGGAAAGTAGACGAAAGAT
>Ga0209254_10005598_pt1 | contig 11556 bp, 9 predicted proteins | sample FrelakmetDIP11DI_FD_187148 | JGI IMG/M metagenome (GOLD analysis project Ga0209254, IMG submission 187148) | Freshwater lake sediment microbial communities from the University of Notre Dame, USA, for methane emissions studies - DIP11 DI (SPAdes)... | ecosystem: Environmental > Aquatic >... | reverse complement strand
CCGCAGCCGGATCCAGCGGCTCTCGCTCTCCAGCCAGAACTTGCGCCGCTGCAGGTTGGGCAGGAAGCGCCGCTTGGTCTTGTTGTTGGCGTGTGAAACGTTGTTGCCCACCATCGGGGCCTTGCCGGTGATCTGACAGACTCGAGCCATGGCTCGCTCCTTCGGGTTCGGGGACTGCACTGATGCAAAGTCGAGCATTATAGCCGGAAATCAGGCCCCTATTCAAGCGTTTAGGCCAGGCTGTTTAGGCCGGGCCTGTCACGCCGGGCCCCGGTCAGAGCAGTCCGCGCTCGGCAAAGGACGTGAGCTGGCCGCCGGCAACGACGAAGTGATCGAGCGTGCGGATGTCCACCAGCGCGAGAGCCTGCTTCAGCGCCTGGGTGAGGAGCTCGTCGGCGCGGCTGGGTTCGGCGAGCCCGGAGGGATGGTTGTGCGCGAAGATCATCGCTGCGGCATTGCGTGCGAGCGCCGCCTTGACGACCTCCCGCGGATAGACTGACGTCTGCGCGAGTGTGCCGCGAAATAGCTCGTCCGCAGCCAGCATGCGGTTCTGGCTGTCGAGATACAGGCCCACGAAAACTTCGTATGGCCGCGCCGCGAGCAGCAGCCGCAGGTAGTCGCGGACCGCCTGCGGCGAAGCCAGCGCGTCGCGCCTGCGAGCCTCCTCGGATAACGACCGCCGGGCCAGCTCGACGACCGTCGCCAGCTCCGCGCCCTTTGCCGGGCCGACGCCGTGAACGGCGGCGACTTCGGCCACCGGCGCCGCCAGAAGCCCGGACACGCCGCCGAAGCGGGCGATGAGGGCGCGAGCGACGTCGAGCGCGCTGCTGCCCGCGGTGCCCGTGCGCAGCAACAGCGCAACAAGCTCGGCGTCGGACAGCGCGGCAGCGCCTCGCGCAAGCAGCCGTTCGCGCGGACGCTCACCCTCCGGCCTTTCCCCGATGCGCATCACGTCTACCTCGAACAATCCCTGGTCCGCCATGCGCGGCGACTCCGGCACAGCGTGTGAATCCGAGGCAGTGTAAACTCCGCGCCGTTACGCGCGTATTCGCCAATGGGATGATGGACACCAAGCCGCTTTCGAGGATCGTGCTGGGCCTGACCGGCGGCATCGCCGCGTACAAGTCCGCCGAACTGACGCGGCTCTTCGTCAAGGCGAACGTCGCGGTGGACGTGTGCATGACGGCCGCCGCCTGCCGCTTCGTCACACCGCTGACGCTGCAGGCGCTGTCCGGCCGGCCGGTGCTCACCGATCTGTGGCAATCCGGCGCGGACAACGGGATGGGCCACATCGACCTGTCGCGTGGCGCCGATGCCATCGTCGTCGCGCCGGCGTCGGCGGACTATCTCGCCAAGATCGCCAACGGCCACGCCGACGATCTGCTGTCCACGCTGACGCTGGCGCGCGACTGCCCGTTGTTCGTGGCGCCCGCGATGAACCGGCAGATGTGGGCGAACGCGGCCAACCAGCGCAACATCGCGCGCCTCGTCGCGGACGGCGTCGTCGTGCTGGGCCCCGGCAGCGGCGACCAGGCGTGCGGCGAGACGGGCGACGGCCGGATGCTCGAGCCCCAGGAAATCCTTGATGCCGTCATCGCATGGACGCAACCCAAGCTGCTCGCGGGACGGCGCGTGCTGCTCACCGCCGGCCCGACCTTCGAAGCCATCGACCCGGTGCGCGGCATCACCAACACGAGCTCCGGCAAGATGGGCTATGCGCTTGCACGGGCGTCCGCCGAGGCGGGCGCGCACGTGACGCTCGTCAGCGGGCCGACGTCGCTCGCAACTCCGGCCGGCGTCACCCGCATCGACGTCACCAGCGCTGCGGAGATGGCCTCCGCCGTGGAAGCGAACCTTGATCGTGTCGACGCGTTCATAGCCGTCGCCGCTGTCGCCGACTACACACCCGTTGCGCCCGCGACAACCAAAATCAAGAAGACCGGCGCGCCAATGACGATCACCCTGCAGCCGACGGTCGACATCCTCGCGACCGTCGCCGCGCGGCCGGATGCGCCGTATTGCGTCGGCTTCGCCGCGGAGACCGACGACGTCGAACGCAACGCGGACGAAAAGCGCCGGCGCAAGCGGCTGCCGCTGATCGTCGCCAATCGAGCGCAGGATGCCTTCGGCAGCGACGACAACGAGGTCATCCTGTTCGACGATGCCGGCACGCACCCGCTGCCGCGGATGGGCAAGTTCCCGCTCGCGCGGCGCCTGGTCGCGGAGATCGCGCGGCGTTTACCCCCGCCGGCCAAAGCGCGCGCGAAATGACGGCGCGGACCGCAAGGATCGCGCTCAAGGTTCTCGACGAGCGGATTCGCCCGCATCTGCCCGCCTACGCGACGCCCGGCTCGGCGGGGATGGACCTGCGCGCGTGCATCGACGCGCCGATCACGCTCGCGCCGGGGCACGTCGAGCTCGTCCCGACCGGCGTCGCGATCCACGTTGCCGATCCCGGACTCGCCGCGGTGATCCTGCCCCGCTCGGGCCTCGGCCACAAGCACGGGATCGTGCTCGGCAATCTCGTCGGGTTGATCGACTCCGACTATCAGGGGCAGCTGATGGTGAGCTGCTGGAACCGCGGCGCGACCGCATATTCGCTGCAACCGTTGGAGCGACTGGCGCAGCTCGTCATCGTTCCGGTCGTGCAGGCCGAATTCGACGTCGTCGCCGATTTCGCGGCCAGCGAGCGAGCGGCCGGAGGATTCGGTAGCACGGGGCGCTGAGCGAACAGAGCGGACCCTCTCTCAACGAGGGGATCCTCCATCGGGTTGCCCGTCGGCGTCCGCTATCGCCACTTTCCCCGGAACCGAACCAAGTTGTGGTGGCGCCACCTGCGCCGAGCGCATCAGATCCAGGTTGTCCTGGAAAGAACGGTCGGGCCGGTTGGCGTTCGCCTTCGGGGTGTTGTATTCGAGACGCAGGTTGTTGTCCGTCGATATCCAGAGCTCGGGGACGATTCCGATGCGCTCGAGGAACTGATCCACGCCCGTGGGGGACAGCAACAGGTCGCCGGCGATGTCGGCGAAGCTCCGGCCCGCCAATTCGCGCACGGCCTGCAGCCGGGGCGACGCATCGAGGGCGGCCACGACGGCGGGCAGCGGTTCCGCGTGCGCAGCGTCGTTGGTGGCAATCAGAATGCCCTGCCCGCCCACCAGGTAGAGCGACACATAGGCGAACTCGGCGCGCAGCGTGCCGATGATCGTCAACAGGTCGGTCGTCGCCATGTGGTGCAGCTGCACCCACTGCTGCAGTACACCGTCGGGCCGCAGCTTGGTGCGCGCCAGCTGGTAGAACTCGCGATTGTAGAGCGACGCCGCGCCGGCGAACCAGATCGAGCTGATCTCGATGCTGATCACGTCGTATTGCCGCTTGGTCAGGAGCAGCAGGTTGCGCCCGTCGGTGATATGGGTCCGCACGCCGGGCTGCTGTGACACCTTGCCGTTGATGCCGGCGAAATGCTCGTCGGCCATCATGACTACGTCACGACTGAGATCGGCAATGTCGAGGTGCGCGAATCCGGCGTCGTGCAGCACCCGGCTGGAGGCACCGGTGCCATAGCCCAGCACGAGGGCGTTCTCGCGCCGCCCCTGGTGCAACAGCGGCAGCGCCGCAAAGCCGATTTGGGCCTGCACCTCGCCGTGCTTTGCATCGTTGCCCTGGAATTTGCCATTGGTCAGCAACGTCTTCACCGTGAGGTCCGCGGACGAATTGGTCGTCACCGCGGTCAACCCGCCATCGATGCTTTCGGCATGGTCGATCACGGTTCCCCATTTTTGCGGAGCGAAGTAGACGTTCGCGCCGCTGCTCAGCATTTCGTAGTCGAGGCGGGTCGGGCTCACGACCACCAGCGCCAACACCGTGGCCAGCGCCGCACCGAGCCGCCACCGCACACGCTGCGTGGCGACCGACGCGGTGACTGCCGCAGCCACCACCAGCGCAATGGCAGCGACGATCTTGCCGGACAGCAGTCCGCCCAGCCAGGGCAGCAGAAAGAACCCGAAGAGCAACACGCCGACAATGTTGCCCAGGGTGTTCAATGCCGCGCTCGCACCCAGCATCGTGATGCCGCGCCGCGTGGTGGCCGTGGTGGCCAGGTCCATGGCCAGCGTGTAACTGGCGCCAATGCACACCGTGGGCGGCACCATCACCAGCGCACAAACCAGACCGCGCACCGCCTCCCGCGCGCCGAAGGTGGTGACCAGCGGATACTCGGCGAAGCTGGCGAAGTACGCCGGGATCGTGTCCCACCCCCACGCGCCCACCGCCACCGAAGCCGCCAACGCCACCTGCGTGGCCGCCAGCCAGGCGGCACGATCGATTCCGGGCCGTTCGATGAGGCGCCGTCCGGCCTCACCGCCCAGCGCCAGGCCGACCAGGAAGGTGGCCAGCATCAAGCCAAATGCGTAAACGCTATTCCCGGCCACGACGGACAGAAGGTGCACATACACGACCTCCAGTCCCAGCGACAACAAGCCCCCCAGGCCCAGCGCCAGCCACGCCCCGGCGAGCACGCGCGGCCCGCCGGCATTCGCCCGCACGCCTGCCGGTCCGGCATGCACCACGCGCCCATCGAGGCGCGAACCGGCCGGGACAGCCCCGAGCGCCTTCGCCAGCTCCAGCGCAAGCAGCGCCACCATCAGATTCATCATTGCCGCAACCAGCGTCGTCGAACGGACGCCGAGCAAAGGTATCACCGCGTAGCTCGTCAGGAGCGCTCCAAGCGCGGCGCCCGCGGTGTTGCACGCGTAGAGCAATGCCACCGGGCCGCCCAGCCGGTCACCGCGCGGGTTGAGTGCCTGTGCCAGCAGCGGCAAGGTGATGCCCATCAACACGGTCGGCACCAGCAGGACGCCGGCGCCCAGAGCCACGCGCAACACCAGCAGCGAAGGCGACGCCGGCGGCAGATCGGCCGCCAGGAATACGTAGGCGCCCTGGATCGCGGCGAACAACATCGGTGTGGCCACGCAGAATGCTGCGATCAGGAGCTCAACGTAGGCATAGGCGACGACCGGACGCGCCACGCGGGCCGCCAGCGCGCCGCCGATCAGCGAGCCGATCGCCATGCCCCCCAGAAACGTGGCCAGCACGGTGAAGGCAGCCGTCGCGGTGCTGCCGAATACCAGCGCCAACTCCTTGGCAAAGAGCACCTGATAGACCAGCGCCGCAGCGCCGGAGGCGAAAAACATGAGGCCCATGCGGCGGGTGAGGCGCGCCGTCAGCGCCGCATCCGGCGTGCGTTCGACCACCACGGGCACCGCCGCCGGCAATGCCGCCAGCATCCGGAAGCGCGACATCGCGCGCGCTTGCAACACCACAACCGCCACGGTGGCTGTCAACAGTGCCCAGCAGGCCCACAAGTGCTCGATGAAGAACACGATCTGCGTGCGCAGCAGCAGCACCCACGCGAGCCAGCAACCGAAGCCCAGCGCCACGGTGCGCCAGCGCTCGGCAGCGCTCCAAGGCACGTTGGTCGTGAACAGCGCAATGGCGCCGAGCACGAACGGCACCGCGACAATCAGGTCGATCACGTAGTGCTCGCCGAGATACAACGTCGCCAAGGCGACACATAGCGTCATCAGCGTGAGCAGCGCACGTGACCAGAGCCGTGTCCCCATCTGGAACCAGATCACCGTCGCCGCGAACATCCAGCCGAAATGCATCGATGGCATGCCGTTGCGCGGGTAGGGGCGGACCAGGATAAGGTCCAGCGGCAGCGCCGCAGCGTCGCCCAGCGACGCCACAAAGCGATCGCTGCCGAACAAGTACTTCGGCCCGGTGATCGGAAACAGGTGGTAGGCGACGAGGGCGCAGCAGGTGAGGCCCACCCACAACAGCAGCGCGTGCGGCAAATGCAGCGCACGGCCACGCAACTGGCGCAGCGCCAACGCGGCAATTCCCAATGGTGTCATGCCGTAGGCCAATGTCAGCAATTCGCGCAAACCCGGAACGGCATCGACCGCGCGGACCAGCGCCGGCGTCACGCCCAAGCCCGCCGCTTCATCGAACTTGAGCGCGAAGAGGTCGAAGGTCTGAGGATGCAGCGACGACGTGAAGCTCAGTGCGGCACTGGGCACCAGCATCGCCAGGAAGAAGACCAGCAACAGCCAGCGGAATTCGGCCTCGACGGCAACATCGGCCTGCCGCGGCGGTCGCAGCGAGCGCCAAACCATCGCCGCCAGGCTGGGCAGCGCCATGCCGCTGGCCAGGAGCACAATCTCTTCAAATCCAACCCAGCCGATGCTCGGGCCATCGCGCAGCAACCACCACAGCACCGCCGTCGTCGGCAGCCAGGCTACGATCACCCAGGTCTGCTCGCGACGACGCGGCATGGAGCCCCAGAACAGCACCACAACGATGATGGAATAGCCGCGCAGGCCACCATAGAAATTCTTGAACGAAGCTGCTTGCGCGGGCACCAGAGGTTCGCCCGGCCAGGAATTGAGGCCCAAGGCGGCGCCTGCCGTCAGCAACACCAGGAAGGACAGGAACATGGCGACCGCGCGGTGCGCGCCGTCGAGGTTGTGGTTGTGGGTCATGGGAGGGGGGCGGTTGACGGTAATTTAGGTGGCGGAACGATATCAGCAGTTTCCGCAAGGTCCCTTGGTGAGCAAAAAATCCGGCCTCCAGATGCACCACCGTTTCTTACCGGCGGAAAAAAAGCCTTACATCGGTAAGGCTCTTTTTCCGCCGGTGCGGGCTTCCGCTCGCACCGGAATCAAGACAATTACTTGCAGCTGGCCGGACGGTACTTCGAATCGATGGAACCCGCGCACGCCCAGTTCAGATTGCCGTTACCCGCGTCGGCCGGGGTCAACGTGATGGTGGCGCCGGCGATGGCGGCCTCCCCCGACGAAGCCGTCACCGTAATGAGCCCCCCGGACTGGGCAACGCTGGCGACCCACTGCGTCGCTTGCGTAGCCAAAACCAGTGAAGCAGCAGCCGGCAGGGCACCGTTGACCTGGAAGAATTCAGCAACCTGTACCTTGCCGGCAGATGCCGCCAGGATCAGTTCGCTCACTTTGGCACGTACGGTGTAGTCCTTGTACGCCGGCAGCGCGATCGCCGCCAGAATGCCGATGATTGCAACAACGATCATCAGTTCGATCAGCGTGAAACCTTTTTGGATCTGCTTCATTTCCTGTCTCCTTGGTCGTTTGAGAAAACCCCGTGAACCGAACACCCAGCGATGCTGTGATCATTTGAGCAATCGGTGTGCCAACCTCGTCAATCTCCAGAGGACACTTTAGGGAAAATTCGTAACCGTTTGTTTTTTATTGATTTTACATCGTGAAACTGCGTCAAAACCAGGCATTTCCGGAAGTTTTGTGGCAAACGGCTCTTGTTGGCCACAACATAATGCGACGAGGCAGGCCACTCGACCGTGCCGCTAGGCGGCAGTTCCGACCCGCTCATCGGCATGCTGCGCTCATCCACGGCCGGCCGCGCGATCGTGGGGTCACCACCGACCCGCCGATCCATTTGCCCCGCCCCACCAACATCATACGCCGCACCGCACGGCCATCCAATAAGACGTCAGGCCGAAGGACCTCGCGCCGAGGCGACGACCTCGAGCTTCGTCCCGGCAATCTCCAGGATATCGCCCGCCGCGAGCGCCTGCCCCTCCGGCGCCACCGGCGCTCCGTTCACCGAGGGTGGATTCGCACCCTCGACCGGTACCACGCGAACCTCCTCGGCGGTGCGCCGGAGTGCCGCCACCTGAACCCCGGTCCGGCCGATCAGCGTCTCTTCCTTGACGAGCGCAACGATGCGGCCCGCCTTGGCGCCATCGACGACCCTGAGCGCGGGCACGGGTTCGGTCGGCCGCTCGGGCGGTGGCGTTGACGCCGCAGCGGTGTCGGCAGCGGGCGCCGCGACAGGGGTCTCCGCCGCAACGCGTTCGAAATCGGCGGCGAAGGACCGCTCGAGTGAATCGGGTGCTGCGGCGGCGGTTTCGGGAACGACGGCGTCCGAGCGGCGCTTCGCACGCTGCGCGCCGGTGACGATCCGTGCGTTGGCGGACGGAGGGTGCGGGGCGGCGTCCGCGCCTTGCCCGGCGCCTCCCGGCCGCCCGACCGACTCCGGCAGCGCCTCGAGCGTGGCTGCATCGTCGACCAGGTAGACGAGGATCTCCCGTCCGATGTCGATTTCGTCGCGGTCGCGCAGAAAATGCTTGGCGACCGCGATCCCGTTGACGAGGGTGCCATTGGTACTGCCGAGGTCCTCCAGGAACGAATCGGCCAGGATCGTCACTATCGCGGCATGTGCGCCGCTCACGGCAGGGTAGGCGAGGCAGATGTCGTTGTCCGGTCGGCGCCCGATCGTGATCCGCTGCCGATCAAGCCTGATCTCGGCCGCCTTGCCGTCGTCATGGAAGTGGACGAGCTTTCCCACGGCCAGGGCTAATGCGCCCGCTTCTTCGCGAGGTAGCGCTGCGCCCACGCGGCGCTTGGCAGAAATGCCTTCGGCACCCTGACCAGCACGACGGAAATATTGTCGCGCCCGCCGTTCTGGTTGGCCGTGTCGACGAGCTCCTTCGCGGCGGCGGTCAGGTTGTCGCGGCTTTTCACGATGATCGACTGCACGACGGCGGGCTCGACCATGTCGGTCAGGCCGTCGGAATTGAGCAGATAGATGTCGTCGGCCTCGGCCCGGTACTCGACGATGTCCGCCGGCACGATGGCCTCGATGCCGAGGGCGCGGGTGACGAGATTCTTGTTGAGCGAGAATCGCGCCTGCTCCGGTGTCAGCTGACCGCCGTCGATCTGCTCCTGCAGCAGCGAGTGATCGCGCGTCAGCTGCTCGAACTTGTCGCCGCGCAGCCGGTAGCAGCGGGAGTCGCCGATGTGGCCGATGCTGACCCGGTTGCCGCAGAACACGAGGCTGACGAGCGTTGTCCCCATCCCGGCGCACTCGGGTCGCGCCTGCGCGGCCTCGTAGATCCCCTTGTTCGCCACGGCGATTTTCTGCTGCAGGAGCAGCGCCGCATGCGTGAGGCCGCTCGCGATGTCCACCTTCGACAGCTCGCGGTCGGATTTGAGCTCCGGCAGCATGCCGTTCCTGACCGTGTCGACCGCGATGCCGCTCGCGACCTCGCCGGCGTTGTAGCCGCCCATGCCGTCGGCGAGCACCGCAATGCCGGCCGCCGCGTCGACGAATACCGCATCCTCGTTGTGGGTGCGGACCATCCCCTTGTGGGAGAGCACGGCGCATTCGAGTGGCGAGCGTTCGGGCATCGGGCGGGTTCGGGGCTGGCGGGTGCGGTGGGTCGGGCGCGTCAACGTGCGAGTTTAACGGCAGGCCGCGATTGTGGCGAGCGCCGCCGCGTTTTCCGGGAGCCAGGACACGCGAGCACTCGTGCGCCCTCCCGGCGGCCCTGCGGTGAAGCCCACCGATTCAGCAGGTTGCGGCCGGCCGGTTCCGGCGCGTGAGCCAGACGCCGACGGCAACCACGACGACGATGCCCGCCGCCGGCGCCAGATAGTGGAGCACCGGAGCGCTGGCGTCGATCCACGGCTTCACCGCGGCATCTTCGATCGCGATCTCGCCGGCGATGTACCCCAGCAGGCCGCCGCCCGCGACCACGAGCCAGTGCCAGCGCTCGATCAGCTTCATGATGATCCGGCTGCCGACGACGACGAGCGGAATGCTCACCCCGAGTCCGAAGACCAGGGCCGGCAGGCTGCCCTTGGCCGCGCCGGCGACGGCGATCAGGTTGTCGATGCTCATGACGAGGTCCGCCACGATCATGGTCCTGACCGCGGAGAAGAGGCGGTCGCTGGCCTGGAGATCGTGACCGTCACCCTCGTCCTCGGCGATCAGCCGGATGCCGATCCAGACGAGCAGCGCGGCACCCCCGAGCCGGAGGTAGGGCAGCAGCAGCAGCTGCGCGGCGAAGGACGTGAGCACGACCCGCAGGATGACCGTGCCGACCACGCCCCAGAAGATCCCGAGCCGCCGCCGCGTTGGCGGCAGGTTGCGGCAGGCGAGCGCGATCACCACCGCGTTGTCGCCCGACAACAGGATGTTGATGACGATGATCTCGAGTCCGGCGACCCAGAACTGCGGCGTTGCGAACTCCACGTCGCTCACCCTTCGGTTGCACGGCGGAGGAACAGCCGGGCCGGTTCCTGGTCGCGAGGTGCTACAGCGCCGACTTGAGCAGCTTTCCCATCTCGGCCGGGTTGCGCGTGACGCGGATGCCGCATTCCTCCATCACCGCGAGCTTCTCCTGCGCCGTGCCCTTGCCGCCGGAGATGATCGCGCCGGCATGACCCATCCGCTTGCCGGGCGGCGCGGTGACGCCCGCGATGAAGCCGACGACCGGCTTCTTCATGTGGTCCTTCACCCAGCGCGCGGCGGTCTCCTCGTCGGTGCCGCCGATCTCGCCGATCATCACGACCGCGTCGGTGTCCGGATCGTCGTTGAAGAGCTTGAGCACGTCGATGTGCTTCAATCCGTTCACCGGGTCGCCGCCGATGCCCACGGCCGTCGATTGGCCCAGTCCGATCTCGGTCAGCTGCCCGACGGCTTCGTAGGTCAGCGTCCCCGACCGTGAAATCACGCCGATGCGGCCCTTGCGGTGGATGTGCCCCGGCATGATGCCGATCTTCAGCTCGTCGGGCGTGATGACGCCGGGGCAGTTGGGTCCGAGCAGCAGCGTCCTCTTCCCCTGCATCCGGTACCGCGTGCGGATCATGTCGCGCACCGGGATGCCCTCGGTGATGCAGACGACGAAATCGAGACCTGCGTCCACCGCCTCGTCGATCGCCGCGGCGGCGAACGGCGGCGGCACGTAGATCACGCTGACGGTGGCGCCGGTGGCCTCTTTCGCCTCCCTCACGGTCGCATAGATCGGGATGCCCTCGAAGTCCTCGCCGGCCTTCTTCGGATTGACGCCGGCCACAAAGCAGCTCCTGCCGTTGGCGTAATCGCGGCACATCCGCGTGTGGAACTGGCCGGTCTTGCCGGTGATCCCCTGCGTGATCACCTTGGTGTCCCTGTTGATCAGGATCGACATTTCGTTTCCTCGGATGTGGCGGGTGTTGGCTGCGCTCGGCGCGGCCAAAGCCGCGCCGGGGTGCGGCGGTGGGCGGCTAACTCCCTCCGACCGCCGCGACGATCTTCTGCGCCGCATCGGCCATGTTGTCGGCGGCGATGATCGGCAGGCCGGAGTCCGCGAGGATTTTCCGGCCGATGTCCTCGTTCGTGCCCTTCATCCGCACGACCAGCGGCACCGCCAGGTGCGTTTCGCGCACCGCCGCGACGATGCCGTTGGCGATGGTGTCGCATTGCATGATGCCGCCGAAGATGTTGACCAGGATGCCCTTCACCTTCGGATTCTGCAGCATGATCTTGAACGCCTCGGTGACCTTCTCCGCGGTCGCGCCGCCGCCGACGTCGAGGAAGTTCGCGGGCTCGGCACCGAACAGCTTGATGGTGTCCATCGTCGCCATGGCGAGCCCGGCGCCGTTCACGAGACAGCCGATGTTGCCGTCGAGCGAGATGTACGAAAGATCGAACTTCGACGCCTCGACCTCGGCGGGGTCCTCCTCG
>Ga0209254_10005597_pt1 | contig 11557 bp, 8 predicted proteins | sample FrelakmetDIP11DI_FD_187148 | JGI IMG/M metagenome (GOLD analysis project Ga0209254, IMG submission 187148) | Freshwater lake sediment microbial communities from the University of Notre Dame, USA, for methane emissions studies - DIP11 DI (SPAdes)... | ecosystem: Environmental > Aquatic >... | reverse complement strand
GACGGACGTGATTCCGTCGGCCGACGACTTGAAGCCGAATGCGGACCAGCGCTACGTCTTGATTCGGCGCGAGGATGCCGGCACTCGCCGCGTGCAGGTACTCTCTGCCGATCTCAGCGAGGCGTGGCGTGCACCGACGACGGGCGCGAACCCGCGGTTAGCCCCGCGCGATCAAATCTACGTGTTCGACCTGGAGACCGGTCGGCGCGCAATACTCGATCCGATACTGCAGGAACTCAAGCTGCAGGCCGTGAGCGACGAGCCGTCGCAGATCGTGCGTGTCTCGGGCCGCGTGCGCGTGCCCGGCGAATATCCGCTGGAGCCGGGCATGACCGTCAGCGACCTGATTCGCGCCGGCGGCGGACTCTCGGAGGAAGCTTACGGAGGCGAGGCCGACCTGGCACGTTACGAGGTACGGGACGGGCAGTCCCGCAAGACGGACGTCGTCAAGGTTGACCTGAGCCGCGCCCTGGCGCGCGATCCGACCGCAGACCAGGTGCTGGCTCCATTCGACTTCCTAGTGGTCAAGGAAATCTCCCAGTGGTCTTCCCAGGAGACCGTCCGGCTGGAGGGTGAAGTCCGCTTTCCGGGCGAATACCCGATCGAGCGCGGCGAGACTCTACGCTCCGTCATCGAACGGGCCGGCGGACTGACGCCGCTCGCGTTCCCGCAGGGCAGCGTCTTCACGCGCGAGTCGCTGAAGGAGCGCGAGAGGCGCCAGGTCGAAATCCTGGTCGACCGATTGAAGCAGGATCTCGGCACGCTGGCCCTGCAGGCTACGCAGGCAACTACGGGTGCGCCGCAACAGGCCTCCGAGACGTTGGCGATTGGCCAGTCATTGCTCGCCGACCTGCGGAATGCCGAGCCGGTGGGTCGCCTCGTGATTGACCTCGACCGAATCATGGCCGCGGAAGCTGCGTCGGCAGTCGACGTGATTCTCAAGGACGGGGACGTGCTGCGAGTGCCTCAGACAGCGCAGGAAGTGACGGTGATCGGAGAGGTGCAGAGCGCCACGTCGCACCTGTACGACCCCGCCTTTGCGCGCGACGACTACATCCGCATGAGCGGCGGTACGACACAGAAGGCCGACGACCGGCGAATCTACGTGGTCAGGGCCAACGGCAGCGTGGAGACAGGCAGTGGCAGCCGCTGGTTCCGCAACGCCGGCTCGATCCAGCCGGGCGACACGATCGTCGTGCCACTGGATGCAGAGAGGATGAGGCCGCTGCCGTTGTGGACCGCCGTGACGACTATCATCTTCAACTTGGCCGTGGCGGTAGCTGCGGTGAATTCCTTCTGACCGAACTACCAGGCCGTTGCGCACCTGTGAGAGAGCAATGACACATGGACGAATCGGCGAGGACCGTGACCTGTCTCCGGTGCCGGGCTATTTCGTTCCGGCGCCCGTTGCGCAGGAGTTTGCGAAGCCGGTCGAGAATCTCGACCTGCTCGGCGCCATGCGGCGCCAGTGGCTGTGGGTGCTTGCCGCGGTTGTGGTGACGACGACTTGCGCCGTCGGCATTTCGCTTGTGCTGACGCCGATCTACCGCGCTGAGGTGCTGCTGGCTCCCGTCCCCGAGGAGAATACCGCGAGCCTGTCGGCGCTGACGGGACAGTTGAGCGGGCTCGCTTCGATCGCCGGCCTCGGTTTGCCCGATGGTTCCCGTCGCAAGGATCACGGCCTCGCCATACTTCAGTCGCGCAGCTTCACCCGGGAATTCATCGAGCGGGAGGGCTTGGTCGAAACGCTGCTCGGGGAAGCCTCCGGTGGTGCGCGTCGAGGGGAGGAGTCCGACACGGCCGCGATGCAGGACGCGATACGCAGATTCGATCGCGACGTTCGGTTTGTCGACGAGGATAAGAGCACTGGTCTCGTGCGCCTGATGATCCAGTGGAAGGATCCCGGAACGGCCGCCGAGTGGGCGAACCGTCTCGTGGTGCGACTCAACGAACGGATGCAGTCGGAGTCGGTGGACGAAGCAGCGCGTAGCATCAAGTACCTCGAGGGCGAACTCGCCAAGACCGCAAGCGTTGAGGTACGCGCGTCGATCTACCGCCTGATCGAGGGGCAGATGAAGCTGGCGATGGCGGCAAGTGCCCGGCCGGCGTATGCGTTCAAGGTAATCGATCCTGCCACCCCGCCTGACCGCCCTGTAAGCCCGAAGGCGTTGCTGTTGGCCGTGGTCGCGGCATTGGTGGGAACGGCGATCGGCGCGATAGTAGCGCTGCTGCGTGACCGAAGTTACCGCAAGGACTGACGCGTTGCGCCCACCTTTGGGCGATTTCTCGCCGGACTGGATGCTGGCGGGTCTTTACGCGGCTGCCATCTGTGGTTTCCCGCTCGCAGGACTTCTGCCGTCGCTCGCCGGCCTGGATCCGGGTGCGGGTACGCTGCCGTATCGAGCGCTCGTCCTCATGATTGCCGTTTCGGTAATGGTGCGATGGCTGGTCGTCGCGAGGCGAGTGTGCCTTGGGCCCTACGTCGTCTGGATGAGCCTTGTGTGGTTGCTGCTCCTGGCGCGCATGCTTTACGACTTCAACGTGCAGCCGATGCCGCTCGCCGTGCAACCTGGCGAATATGTCGTCCTGGCGATCGGAGTGTGTCTGTTGCCGGCGATCGCCATGCTCGAAAGTCCGACATTCGCGACACTGCGGCTTGCGTGGCGGCTCGCAATGACTGGATTGGCAGGCGCAGCGATCGGTTTGGCCGTGCTGTTGTGGCGCGACGGTTTGGGCGGAATCTGGGTGGAACGCCTTTCGACAGAAGTGTTGAACCCGATATCCCTGGGCCACATGGGTGCTTCACTGAGCCTTCTAAGTCTGGCCGCGCCGGCTCCGCGTGCGTCGCTCGGGCGGTCACGGCGATTGATGCGAGCATCGGTCCGGACTGTTCTGTTCGTGCTTGGTCTCGTCATTGTGATCGCGACCGCATCGCGAGGGCCGATGCTGTCCTTGCTGGTGGCCACGCTCGCGTACCACGTGGTACAGCCGGGCCGCACGTATCTCCAGGGAATGCTGGGACGCGGACTGCCATTGCTTGCACTCGTGGTGCTGGTTGCGAGCGGTTCGGCATTGCTGATTCAGGGGTTGACGGAGTTGCGGCCGGTCGCCCGCGTCACGGGCATTCTGGACGAGAGCAACGCCGAGAGACACCGGATGGCGGGGGTCGCGTTGCTGCAGTTCGCGGAACGCCCGTTGACAGGCGATGCGATGGTCGAGCGGCAAAAGCGCGACTACCCTCACAACGTGCTGCTGGAGGCCGGCATGGCGCTCGGCATCGGCGGATTGATCGCGGTCGCGGCCATCGTCGGCAGCGCCCTCAGGGCTGCAATGCGGATCCTGACGTCGCGCAGGGATGCGGCGTGGGTAGCGCTGATTGCGATCCAGTACGTCTCCGCCGCCCTGGTGTCAGGATCGCTCTTTCTCAGCGATTCGTTCTGGGCCTTCTGCACCGCAGCGGTCGCGGTCGCCACGTTGCGTGGGTCGACGAAGACGCTGACAGCTGCCAACCCGGTGGGCGGTGCACGGCAAGCCGAGACTGGAGATTCGCGGAGCGCCCTGCCGTGATCAACTCGCCGCCGGGATTCCATTCTCCAGTGCCTCGTACGCCCGCAAGTGCGGTCCCGTCGCCGTTGCATCGCCAGTCAGCCTCGCGGCTGTCGGGAGTCTTGCGAGGTTGAACAGTTGCTGAAGCCCCTCCTGGCGCACCTGAGGCAGGCACTTGCTCGTGACCGGACCTTCACGGGCGCATTCGTGCTGCTCGGTGGCAGCATCGGTGCGCATGCGATCACGCTGGCATTGATGCCGGTACTGACCCGTGTTGCGACGCCGGCGGAGTTCGGTGGCTTGGCTAGGTTCATCAGCATGGTCGGCGTGCTGCTGCCGATCGTTTCGCTCCGCTACGAGTGGGCGGTGCCACTGGCGGCGACCGAGGCCCGCTCAGCGCGATTGATGCAGCTTTCGATGTTACTGGTCCTCTGGTTTGCGGCCCTCGCGGGCATTGCGGCGGCGGCCGTCGGGCTGTCGGGACCGGTGGGTCCGATTAGCAATTCCGGCATCGATGGCCGACTCGCTGCGGCTTGGGTGGCTCCGGGGATTGTCGTGCTTGGGACAGTCCAGATTCTGACGAGCTGGACGATCCGGACTGGAAGTTTCCGCCTGCTTGCGATGAGTCGCGTGCTGCACAGCTCTTTCGTCGGGATTAGCCAGGTGGTCCTCTGCACGCTGTTTGGTGGCCACCTCGCACTGATCATCGGTTTCCTGGGCGGCCAGATCCTCGCCTACGCGCAACTCACAAGGAGAGCGTTCGGCGAAGTGGTCCGAAACGTTCGCGCAGAGAATCCGCCGCGCCTTGCCGATGTGGCGCGTGAGTACAGGCGATTCCCGCTGATTTCGGCGCCGTCCTCGCTGGTCAACGCCCTGGGCGTGGAGGCTCCGATTCTGCTGATCAGTTCGCTCGGCGGAGCACAGCCTGCTGGTCAGCTCGCGCTGGCACAGCGTTGGGCGGCGCTGCCCGGGATGCTGGTGATGCAATCCTTGGGGCAGGCTTTCTACACGGAGGCCGCTCGGCTCGCGACGACGGATGTGCGTTTGCTTAGAAAGAGATACCGAGGCGTCATGCGGCTGTTGAGCGTCATCGGAGCTGCGGTTTTCGCGGCACTTCTCGCGGCGCCATTGTACTTTCCCGCAGTGTTCGGCGGGCAGTGGCATGCCGCCGGCTGGATGGCGTCCTGGTTGGGCGTAACGATGTTCGCACAGATGTCGTTCGGAACGGTGTCGTGCCTCGAGTACCTGAACCGCCAGGGGCTCAACCTGGTGTGGAACGCGGGGCGGTTGATGATCGTGTCGGCCAGCATCGTTATCCCTCACATGCTCGGTGGGTCCGATGTGGTCCTGGTTGCCGTATACTCTTGCGCCAGTGCCATCTGGTATCCGGTTCTCTACCTGATGAACGAGTTCGCCCTGTCCCGAGCGATCGCCCGACAAGAGACTGAAGTGGTATGAGCGAGCAATTCCACCGGGAGGGTTTCTGGGTCGAGCAGTGGCAGCAGAAACTTGATGGTTACCTGCAGGCGCCGCCGCGGGCCGGGATCTTCGTACGCTCGCTGCTCGGTTCTCGCGTCAGTTCCATCCTGGAACTTGGCGCTGGCAGCTGCCGCGATAGTCTTTACCTTGGCGCGTCTGGGTATCGGTGCACCGCCTCGGACTTCAACGCGCAGACCATGCAACTGCTACGAGCCCGGTTTCCAGACTCCGGCGTGCGTTTCTCAGTCGACGATTCACGGAAGCTCGGGTTCTCGGTCGGGGAGTTCGATCTCGTCTTTCACAACGGGCTGATCGTCTGCTTCGATCAAGATTCGGACGCACATGCGATCCTGCGGGAGCAATTTCGAGTCGCGCGACGTTACGCTTTGGTCCTCGTGCACAACGGGGAGAATGCGCGGCTGCGCGCACAGTTCGAGGATCTCGCGCGGACGGACCCCTTGTACCGTATCCGGTTCTTCACGCGGCAGCAGCTGGCGGATACCCTCGCCGGCGCCGGCGTGGGTTGGAAATCGCTGCGTCTCCTCAAGTTCGGCGGGTCCGCTGACGCCTTTTATGGTCCGCGTATCCGGGGTGTGCCGAATCCGCTGCGCGCCGTGGCGCCGTCGTTCGTGAAGTCCCTATACCGTTATCAGCCGTGGTCCCGCGTGGAGCGCATCGCCGCGCTGGCCGAGCTGTGATCCGGGCCGCGACCGGCCGTTGATCTGATGACTCGATTCGCACCGCCTGAGCAGGCGAATATCGTGCTGTCCAACTTTGTCAGCGCGCGGTCGCTCCGGCTCGGGCTGGCTGCGTTAGGCGAGGAACTGTATGCCTTTGATGCTCCCGGTTTCATGGTGCCGTCGCTGCCCCGTGCGCCGTGGCCAGGCGATCGCATGTTTTTCACCGACGAGCATTCGCTCGGACTATACCTTGGCCGTCCGGGCTTCCGCTTTGCGCCGAGCCGGTTGAGCTGGCCCCTCGACGACAAGGTCGCGTTCGCGGAGGCGGCGGCTGCCGCAGGTGGGGAGCCTGTCCCGGCGCTGCCGATCGAGGCGCTTGCGACTCTCGATCGGTTTCCCGTCTTGCTCAAGGGTCGCAGGTCATGGTTGAACGGCCGTCCGCACCCGCGGGGCATCCTGTGCGAGTCGGTAGGGCAGGCCCGAGCCGCCCTCGCTGAGTTCGCCGCGGCCGGCTACGTGGCGTCTGGATTCTGTCTCCAGGCATGGATCGGTGACGGAATCACGAACTGCTGGTCCGTGGCGGGCTGGCACAATGCCGATGTGCCGGGCGAGGAGGTCATGCTCGTGACGCAAAAGCTCGCCGCCACACGTAGAGGCCTCGGATACGCACTGCTGGTGGGGACGATGGAGGACCCTTCGGGGCTGGTCGCACGAACCCGTTCGCTGCTGCAGAGGCTCGGCTATACAGGACCGTTCGAGCTTGAGTTCCTTCAGGATCAAGCCACGGGTCGGTTTCACGAGCTGGAGCTCAATCCGAGATTTTGGCTGCAGCACTCGATGCTCGGGAAGCCTGCCGCCTACTCTCTGCTGCGGCGCTATCTTGGCTGGTCGGTGGTCGGTGACGGTCTGCCGACCGTTCCAGTGCTTTGGGTTTCAGGGATCGGTTCCGTCATGCGTATAATTCGACCCTTTCGCGAGGAGTCGCGGCGAACGCGCCAGATCATCTCGCAGTGGAAGGGCCGCGGCGCTTGCGTACTGATCGACCCGCCGATACCGGTCGCCGTCAGGCTCCTGGCGGAGGATATCTTGCGGAGGCTCAGTCGATGGCGCCGACGCTCCAGTACCGCGAGGTAGCACGTTGGACGAGACTGCTGACGCTCCGAGGATTATGACCGAGCACGGTCGCGGCACACTCACAGGGGAAGCCGCTCGGTCCGCCTTTCGGCGAAGCGGCTACTTGTGCGTCGAAGGTGCACTGGATCCTACGTTCTGCCGCGCGACCATCGGGACTCTCGCGCAGGCCAGCATGGTCGCCGTCGCAAGCCAGGACCTACGTGGCGTCACGCGATTCCTGACACTCAACGGCGAGGAACTCCTCGCCAGGGCACCCCGGCTCGAGGGGCTCTACGAGCAGTTCGGGCGCGTGGTGAGTTTCATCACGGGTGAGACGTTGCTACCGCTAGATAACCGCAGCGTCGGACTGTCCTTGAACTATACGCACCCGGGCGGGGGCTTCGTCCGCCACTTCGATCGGAACGAGATGACGGTGTCGCTGTACCTCAACACTGTCGATGCCGGCGAATTGTTGATCTGGCCGAATGTGGTCTCACCTCTACTCGACGTGTTCGGTCGGTACAAGCTTCCGCTGGCGTTGCGCGCGACGCGGCTCAGAAAGCCCATCGACATTCCGCCGCGTACCGGGACCGCGGTAGTCTTTTCCAGGCGAACGGCGCACGCGGTGTCTCCGGTCGCCGGCTCTCGCGCCAGGGTCAGCGTCATCATGGCCTTTGACCGACCAGGCAAGAGTTTCCAGGAGGTGCCGGACTATTACGGCAGGGGTGCGCAGCGCGTCGTGCTCGATCGTGTCGAGGCGTGATTCATGTCTCTGCGCGTCACCGTGCCGTCCACGTACTTGCCGGAGCGAAATTACGTCCTCCAGACGATGCTGGAAGGGTTCCTGGGGCTGGAGTGCCAGGTCTACCCGGAGGCCCGCACTGACACGCGGATCACGCTGGACGGTGCGTCCGGCGAACTGGTGGTGGCGGACGGTCTGTTCTCCATTGCAGAGACGGCTTGGCTCGGCGAGGCGAGTATACCCAAGGCGCCGGTCGGCTCATTCACCCCGTTCCGCCACGGCCTGTCCGCCAAGCTCGTCGATGCCACACTTCCCGTGCTGTTCGACGCCCGCAGAGCGAGTTGCGACTGGGTCGAACTATCGCCCGGGCGGTGCGTACTCAACTTCGACCCGCTGGGAACGGCGTTCTTCCTGTTGAGTCGCTACGAAGAAGTCGCTTCGCCGGTCCGTGATCCACATGACCGATTCCCGGCGCAGGCGGACCTTGCGTTCCGTTCCGGGTTTCTCGATCGACCGCTTGTGGACGAGTACGTGGAGGTACTCTGGGCCGCACTTTCCCGGCTCTGGCCGATGTTGGGCCGGCGTGCGCACAGCTTCCGCATGGTCCCCACCCACGACGTGGACATCCCGTTCCAGCATGCGTTCACGAGCGCGCCGCGCATGCTGCTCTCTTGCGGAGCCGACTGCATTCGCAGGCGGGACGTCCCGGCTGCTCTCCGGCGGATCGCTTCCTGGGCTCGCACCAAGCGCGGTGATCCGTCGGCGGATCCGGCTAACACCTTCGACCTTCTGATGGACCTGTCGGAGCGGGCTGGCCTCGTCAGCGAGTTCAATTTCATCGTGGACCACACGGTCGCATACTACGACGCACACTACGATATCCGGCACCCGTGGATCCTGGACCTCATGCGTCGCATTCACGATCGCGGGCACAGAATTGGCCTGCACGCGAGCTACGGGAGCTATCTCGATTCCACGCAGACGGCCAGGGAATTCGGCATCCTGAGGGAGACGTGTGATCGGCTTGGCATCCGTCAGCATCGCTGGGGAGGGCGACAACACTGGCTGCGGTTCCGTGTGCCCGAGACCTTCCAGAATTGGGAGGACGCCGGCCTGGACTTCGACTCGACGCTGACCTACGAGCGGACCATCGGCTTTCGTTGTGGAACCTGTCGCGAGTATCCCGTCTTCAACCTGCGCTGCCGCCGTCGGCTACGCCTCACTGAACGACCGACCGTGGTGATGGACGCATCCGTGACCGACTCCGGCACCATGAACCTTGGCGTCGGAGATGCAGCAGCCGCTGCAATACGCCGGATCGTCGAGCGTTGCCGGGTCGTGAACGGGGATTGCGTGATCCTGTGGCACAATTCCCGCCTTATGCGCGGCGAGGACATTGAGTTGTATCGCCGCGCACTGGAGACCTGAGTCGAGCCGTCGTTGGCGATTGCAGCCGGACACTGTCGGTTCCAAAGCCCCGCCGCCAGTGATGGAAACCCGTCGGTTCGCACGTGACCTTCGAATCGGTCGGCCGGACGTTGGCGGATGGACCAAGCATGGTCCTGCACGGCGGCGGGGCTGCTCGGCGGCTGGAGAGACGGTATGTGTGGGATAGCAGGAATCGTTGCAGAGGACCCGCCGGCGCAGGGGCTGCTGGAGGCGATGACCGCGGCGCTGGTGCACAGGGGACCTGACGGCGCCGGGCACTGGTATGAGGACCAAGTGGCGCTCGGCCATCGCCGACTGGCGATTCTCGATCTGTCGCCGCGGGGCGCGCAGCCGATGCACTACCAGGACCGGTACGTCATCGCTCACAACGGGGAGGTTTACAACTACATCGAGATTCGCGGGGAACTCGAGCGTGACGGCTATCGATTCGATTCGTCGACGGATACCGAGGTCATCGTAGCGGCGTACGATCGCTGGGGCGTGCAGTGCCTGAAGCGGTTCAACGGCATGTGGGCGTTCGCGATCGTTGATCGGCGGGACCGAACGGTGTTCATGGCGCGAGACAGGCTGGGCGTCAAACCGCTGTACTTTGCGCATTTTGGGCGGCAATTCCTGTTCGCCTCCGAGATCAAGGCGTTGTTGAGGCACCCCGCCATTTCGCGGCAACCGGACGCCGAGTATTGCCGCGGCTACCTGGTCCGTGGGCCTAGGGAGTTTGGGGCCAGGACGGCTTGGCAGGGGATCCGGCGCCTCGAGAACGCCAGCTACATCCACTGCAGCTGGAGCGACCTGTCGGCAGGACGCTTTGCGACCCGATCGTACTGGTCGCTGCAACCCTCCGATGCGGACGAACGTTTCGACGAACGGCGCGCGGCGTCGTTGGCAGCGGATTTCCGCGACCTGCTGGGCAGTGCAGTTGATCTGCGGCTCAGGTCGGACGTCAAGATCGGCTCGGCGCTATCCGGTGGGCTCGACAGTTCGAGCATCGTGTACCTGGTTAACCAGGGGCTGGCGCGCGCCGGTGCCGTCAGCATGCAGGAGACCTTCTCGTGCGTGTACCGGTCCCCGGGCACCGAGGACTGCGACGAGAGTTCGCACATCAACGCGATCGCCGCGGCGCTCGGTGTGCGGTCTAACCAGATCGAGCCGCAGGCGGTGCTCGTGCCGGCTGCTCACCGCGAGATGATCTACTATCTGGACACGCCGCCCGAGAGTTCGCTGATGTCGTCTTGGCACACGTTCAAGCTCGTGAGCCGGACGGACGTCAAGGTGACACTCGACGGGCAGGGCGCGGACGAGCAGCTGGCCGGTTACCATCGCTATATCGTGCCGTTCCTTGCTTACAGCTGCTCGGCCTGGCGCGACGCGCGTGCATTACGCGGCTTTCCCGGGGCCGCGCCGTTCGTGCGCCTCGGGCTTGCAAGTCGAGCCGGGAGGATGCTGGGCCTGCCGGAGCTGACGCCGTTCGTGTTGCGGGTGGCCGGGAAGCAGATCTTCTCCGGCGAGCCCCTGAATACCAGTCTGGCTCGGGACGCGCTTGGCGGCCTGCAGAACCTGATCCATTACGCGGACAGGACCTCGATGGCATTCTCGATCGAGTCGCGGATGCCATTCCTCGATTTCAGGCTCGTCGAGTTCCTCGCGCAGGTGCCGGTCAACTACAAGATCCATGATGGCTGGACAAAGTACCTGGCGAGACGCGCTTTCGACGGCCTCCTTCCTAGAGACATCGTCTGGCGTCGTGACAAGATGGGCTGGCCTATTCCTGAGGCATTCTGGTTCCGCGGTGCCCTGCGCAACTGGTACCGGCAAGAGATCGAGTCGTCCGGGTTCCTGAGAGAGTTGGGTGTCCGCGCTGACGTCGATCGGCTGCTCGATCGGGCTCGCGGAATCGGCAATACGACTCGCCTGTTGAATCTCGCCACGTGGTATCGGGTACACGTCGAGCAGGCCTGGCGGCCCGAACGGCTGCTGAGCGACCGGGCTGCAGACCGTGGCGTCAATGCTGCAGTGCAGGTATCCTGAGCGGTTTTCAGGCATTAGGTGCCGAAGGAGAGCCGACGATGCGGTGCCTCGAGCGAGTCAAACGGGCGCGTAGCGCCACGCCTAGCGGGGTGCCGGCACGGGAACGACGCTGCTTCAGGCCATGAGGATATTGCAGCTATGGACGCTCTACGACGGCTATCTGGACGCGTTCTATAAGGCACGCCCAGGCCTGGCGTCGGCAACCTACGCTCAGCAACGTGAAGCAGTGCTGGACGACGGCTTCGGCTGGCCGCCGGCGGTGGGCCGACGTCTTGCGGAGCGCGGTCATGACGTCGAGATCGTCATCGGCAACTGCGAGCCCATGCAGCGGGCGTGGGCTCGCGAGGCCAACGCAGCGTTCGCCGAGAGGGATTGGCTCACGAGCGTGCCTGCGGAGCAGCTCCGCCGCTTCCGGCCCGACGTACTTTGGATCGGCTCGGAGTTCCAGTACTTCGGCCGATTCCTGCGCAGCGTGCGGCAGCACTGCGGCTCCGTGGTGGCGTGGACGGCCGCGCCGCTCCCG
>Ga0209254_10005596_pt1 | contig 11557 bp, 7 predicted proteins | sample FrelakmetDIP11DI_FD_187148 | JGI IMG/M metagenome (GOLD analysis project Ga0209254, IMG submission 187148) | Freshwater lake sediment microbial communities from the University of Notre Dame, USA, for methane emissions studies - DIP11 DI (SPAdes)... | ecosystem: Environmental > Aquatic >... | reverse complement strand
CAGTGCCTGGATGGTCATGGTCGGCTGGCCGCGGCCGGAGGTGACGAAGCTCGAACCGTCGCAGACGAACAGGTTCGGGATGTCGTGGGTGCGGTGATGGCGATCCACGACCGAAGTCTTCGGGTCGTTGCCCATGCGGCAGGTGCCGAGCAGGTGCGGGCTGCCCGGCGCCTCCGCAACCGGTCCCTTCCACACCTGCTGCGCCCCGGCCGCCTGCATCACCTCGGCGCCGCGATCCTGCAGGAAGCGCGCCATCGCGAGGTCATCGGGGTGGTCCTGGTAGGTGACGCGCATGGCGGGCAGGCCCCACGCGTCCTTGAGTTCGGGATCGAGGTCCACGCGGTTGGTCTCGAGCGGCAGCGAGGTGCCGTGCGTGGCGACAATCATCGCGCGCGGCAGGGCCTCGAGCAGCGCCTTGAACTCCGCACCCCAGGCGCGCTCGGGCGGCGGAGCGAACAGTGACCACGCGATCGGGTTCGGTCCGATGCGCGAGTCGAAGCCGCCGCCGCCGTAAAAGCCGCGCTTCGGGTCCGAGTCGTAGAAGTCGTGCACGATGCGCGTCACCTGCACGCTCTTGAACTCGTTGAGCTCGTGCTCGAAGACCGCATTGACCTCGGCGTAGGTGTTGAACATCAGGTTGCGGCCCACGAGCCCGCTCGAGTTGGCGAGGCCGTCCGGGAACTTCGCGTTGGCGGACATGAGCAGAAGCCGGGCGCTCTCCGCGCCGTTGGCGCACAGCACTACGGCGCGGGCTTTCTGGAAATGCTCGCGCCGCTCACCGTCGAAGTAGCTCACGCCGGTGACGCGCCCCTTGTCGTTCGTGTCCACGCGGAAGACGTAACTCTCGCTGCGAACTTCACAGCGCCCGGTGGCCTCGGCCTCCGGCAGCATGGTGTAGAGCGTCGAGGATTTGGCCTGCATCTCGCAGCCGAAGCCGATGCAGAACCCGCAGTGGGCGCAGGCCGGGCGGCCGCGGTAGGGCACGGAGGCGATGGCCATCGGGGCGGGGAACGGGTGCAGGCCGAGTTTGCGCGCACCCCGCTCGAGCAGCACGCCCGAGGACTTCACCGGCAGCGGCGGCATCGGGTAGGGCTTGGAGCGCGGCGGATCGAACGGGCTCGCCCCGGCGAGCCCCGACACGCCCACCTCCCACTCAACCTGGGTGTAGTAGGGCTCGAGCTCGGCGTAGTCGATCGGCCAGTCGGCGAAGCTCGTGCCGGCGATCTCGCCGAGCAGGCTGCGCTCCTTGAAGTCCACCTCGTGGAAACGCCAGTAGTTGGCCGTGAAGTGATTGCTGCTGCCGCCCACCATGCGCGCGTACCACAGCGACGGAAAGTCGCGCACCCGCTCGGCCTTGTCCGCGGCGCTCTTGCGGAAGGTCTGCGGGCTCGTCTCCGGGCTGTTGAGCAGCGCGTTGTTGAACCAGTGGTCGAGCTCGTCGTGCTTGAAGTCCGCCGCCGTGAAGCGCGGACCCTGCTCCAGCACCAGTACCTCGAAGCCCGCGTGCGAGAGTTCGCGGGCCATCACCCCGCCCGCAGCGCCCGAACCGACCACCACGAAATCGACCGTGTCCTTCGGACCGAACGTGCGGGCGCTCACGACTGCCGCTCCTTCGGATACGGCTTGAACCCCGGGTAGTCCGCGTCGTAGTGACCGAAGGGCGGTTCCCATACGTGCCGGTCCACGAAGCCGACCATCTTCCAGCCGGACTTGTCGCGGTTGCCGCCATAGGAGGGCAGGGCGAGCAGGCCGAGCACGGTGAGGAAGCGCATCCGGTCGAAGAACGGCGTCTGCTCGATTCGTTTGAGATACGCGAGCTGTGCGGGTCCGGGCAGGTCGGCGAACGGGCCTGCGCCGGCGTGAGCCTCGGCGACGCCCTGCTGGAACGCGGCGAGGCCGGCGCGGAATGCGTCGGCCTGGGCCGCATACAGTCCGGCATGGATTTGGTCCACGAAGTACACGACCCCCGCTTCGCGAGCGCCCGGTGTGGCGCCGCTTGGGACGATCTGCGCGGCAATGGCCTCGATGTCGCGGGCCTCGGCGGGCGTGAGCAGCTTGAACTCGCGGGGCGCTTCGCCCGTGGCTGCCGCGTGGGCGTGATCCGCGGCCGCGGCGACCTGCGGCCAGTGAAGCGCCAGCCAGCCCGCACCCAGCGCGCCGCCGCTCACCTGCAGGAACTGCCGGCGCGACGAGTTCTGCTCGTTCATGTCGCTTCGCCCGAGGTTGTTCGCGGGCGGAGTATGGCCTGCACCTCCGGTGCTGGCCATCGAAGTTTCGCGTCGGGTCTGCGACCATGCGCCGCACCCGGATCGAACCCAGGAGGAACCCGCCATGAAATCGCACGCCTGTCTGGTTGGCCTGCTCGCCGCCGCGTTCCTGTTGCCGGCACACGCCGGGGACATCGTCCGGCGACCACTCGGCGACTTCCCGATCGCGAGCAGCATCGTGGTGCCTGCGGGCACCGATCTCGTATTCCTGAGCGGCACGCTCGCGGACGTCGCGAAGCCCGACGCGCCCGCCGGCAGCATCGAACGGCTGGGCGACACCGAGACCCAGGCTGCGAGCGTGCTCGGCAAGCTCGCGAAGGAACTCGCGGCCACGGGCCTCACGATGGCAGACGTCGTGAAAATGAACGTGTTCCTGGTCGGGGACCCGGCGAAGGGCGGCACGATGGACTTCGCGGGCTTGATGAAGGCCTGGGGCCGCTACTTCGGCGAACGGTCGCAGGGCAAGCTGCCGACCCGCACCACCGTTCAGGTCGTCGCCCTGCCGATTCCGGGTGCGCTGGTGGAGATCGAGGCGATCGCGGCGCGCAAGCCGAGCCGCTGACAACGCTGCTGCGCTCGCCGCGCCGCGCCGCCCGGGTCAGCCGCGCGACTTCGCCGGATACCCCACCGTCTGCGACAGCAGCACCTGCTGGTCGTGGGTGAGTCCGAGCGCATCGGCGATCGCGGCGCGATCGATCCACGCGCGGATGACGGTGGCGAGCCCCGTGCTCGCGGCGTACAGGTAGACGTTCTCGGCGATGGCGCCGGCGGCGGCGGAGGCATAGCTCTCGCGCTGCGCCGCCGGGACCATGCGCATGCGCGCGTGGTCGGCGACGAAGACGAGATCGAGCGGCGCCTCGTCCACGAAATCCTGGTAGCCGGTGATGCGGCGCAGGTCGCTTGCCGCGACCAGTCGCAGGGCGTGTGCCTGTGCGTCGTAGACGTAGGCGCCGTCGGGCAACGCCACGTACACGTCGATCTCCTGCGCGTCCAGCGCCGAGGGCGCGGTGCGTCCGCCGCCACGGCGATTCACGCCGAAGGCGGCCCACAGCAGGCTCGACAGCACGGGCAGCGGCAGCGGCTTGCGCTGGAACTCGCGCGAGGAGCGGCGCTTGCCGAGCGCCTGCATCAGCGGCAGTCCGCCGGTCTTGTCCGGCGCCGGCAGCTTGATGACCGACCTGGCGTCGCCCCGGGTCGGGCGCGGTCGCAACTGTCCCATGACGCCGAGGGCGAGCTTGGTCAGGGTGCTCATGAGGAGATCCTCCGGTGCGGGCGCGCGGCCCGCGGGACTCGAGGTGCTGGAGAGCAGTGTACGTCCGGCTGGTGCGCGCGCAGCTAGCGCAAAGCGCAACGGCGCCCGTCGATCTGCCGTGACGGTGGCCGGGCCGGCCGCCGCGCCGACCGGACGATTCAGGCAGACTTCGCCGCACCATGCCGTCGTTACCGGTCATGCCGACCCTCGATCCCGCCCTCGATCCTGAACGCCTGCTGCGCGCCGCCTTCGCGACCGCCATCGAAGCGGCGAGTCCCGCGCGCTGCGTGCCGCCGGCACTGCCGCCGCCGCCGGCCGGTCGCACCGTCGTCGTCGGCGCCGGCAAGGCCGCCGCGGCGATGGCGCGCGCCGTCGAGATGCACTGGGCCGGCGAACTCGGTGGAACAGTCGTCACGCCCCACGGCCACGCGGTGGCCTGCGAGCGCATCGAGGTGCTCGAGTCCGCGCATCCGGTGCCGGTCGATGCCGGGCGGCGTGCGGCCGAGCGCCTGTTCGAGCGCGTGCATGGACTCGGCGCGGACGAACTCGTGCTGTGCCTGCTGTCGGGCGGCGGTTCGGCGCTGCTGCCGTTGCCCGCCGAGGGACTCTCGCTCGAGGACAAGCAGGCGCTCACGCGCGCGCTGCTGCGATCGGGTGCGACGATCGGCGAGATCAACACCGTGCGCCGGCACCTCTCGCGCATCAAGGGGGGTCGCCTCGGCGTCGCCTGCCACCCGGCGCGCCTCGTGACGCTCGCCATCTCGGACGTGCCGGGTGACCACCCGGCGGACATTGCCTCCGGTCCCACCGCGCCCGATGCGACTACCTGCGCGGATGCCCTTGCGGTGCTGGCGCGTTACCGCATCGCGGTTCCAGCTGCGGCGCGATCCGCCCTGGAGCGCGGGGCATGGGAGTCGGTCAAGCCGGGCGATCCGCGACTGGCAGGCGCGGAATTTCGCATCGTCGCTGCTCCGCAGGCGTCACTCGAGGCGGCAGCACGTGTTGCGGCGGAGCAGGGCGTGCAGCCCGTGATCCTGTCGGATCGGCTCGAAGGCGAGGCGCGCGAGGTCGGCAGCCACCTGGCGGCGCGGGTGCGCAGGGTGCTGGCGGGCGAAGAGCCGTGCCGTCCGCCGTGTCTCCTGCTGTCCGGCGGCGAGACGACGGTGACGGTGCGCGGCAACGGCTGCGGCGGCCGCAACGTCGAGTTCCTGCTCGGCTTCGGCACGGCCCTGGGTCCCTGCGAGGGCGTGCATGCGCTGGCCGCGGACACGGACGGCGTGGACGGCATGGTTCCCGTGGCCGGCGCGCTCTGGCGCCCGGACACCCTGGCGCGGGCCGCAGAGCGCGGGCTCGACCCGCGGCAATTCCTGGATGCGAACGACGCGCACAGTTTCTTCGGCGCGCTCGGCGACTCGCTCGTCACCGGGCCGACGCTCACCAACGTGAACGACTTCCGTGCGGTGCTGCTGCTGGGGGCGGAGGGATAAGCGGCGCAGCTCGTTGCCGCCGGCTTGCGGCCCCTGCCCGTCACCGCTCCAGCTCTGCTTCCCTCACGCTCCCCGGCTGCCCCGCAACCTCTCCAGCGCGATCAAGCGCTGGATCGCATCGAGCTCGAACTCGTCCTTGCCGAACTCGCGCAGCTGCGACCATTGCGGCCGCAGCTCGCGCGCCAGCACGTCGGGCAGGGTCCGCAGCCAGCCCTCGATGCGCAGGTCGACGAACTCGCGCTTCTCCTCGAGGGTGAGTTCCCGCGCGAGCAGCAGGCGCGCGGCATCCTCCGCGTCCACCAGCGACTGCAGCACGGGCCAGCGTTCGCCGGGCCGCTCGGCACACAAGGCCGCGAAGGCCACGCTCGAGGTCGCGCGGATCAGTTCCTCCTCGCGGGTGGTCTGGCTCTCGTGCTCCTTGGTCTCGTCCCAGCTCTCGGAATCCTCCGCCATGTAGCGCAGGTACTGCATGGCGAAGAGACAAGTCGGCGCGACCAGGTCGGCCCGCGTGCGGGCGTCCACCCACAACGACGCCGCGGCGCGCAGGCAGCGTCGCGCCGTCGTCTCGGCGAGCTTGCGGCCGAACACGAGGCCGGCGGCTTCCTTCACGAAATGCGGCAGCTCGCTCGCGATGATCTCGCGGTAGCCGGGCACGTTGCGCTCGAGGATCACCGCGGCGCGTCGGTCGAGTACCGCGATGTCGCTGGTGACGGCGGGCAGGCCGAGCGTGGTGCTGGCCAGGTTGTAGACGATCGCGCGGGGCAACGTCACGCCTTCCGGCCACGCGTCGCGCAGGTCGCGGTCGTCCGGCAGGGTCGTGCCGCCACCCCATTCCGCAGGGTAGGTCGGGATGGACCGGCCGTAGCTCGCCGAACCGGTCGCACGGATGCGCACGCGCGTCTGCGGCACGAGGCTGCCGAACGGTGCGAGCAGCGGCGCGACACGCAGCAGCGTCTCGGTGTGCGCGCGGATGCCGGCCTCGAGCAACCGCTCGAGCGCCTCGGCATCGCTGGCCGGGAGTGCGTGGCTCCGTGGCTGGGCCGATGCCCGTCCGGCGACTTCGGCACGGAAGGCGGCTGCAAGGCGCGAGGCTTCTTCCGGTGCGTCGGCGCGGATGCCCTGCATCGTGACGCCGTCGGCGCGGGCGAACTGACGAATCACGCCCGGGTGGGCCGGATCGAAGCCGCCGCGAAAGCCGGCCCGGCCCGCACCGATCAGGAACGTGACCGAGGGCGCCGGCTCGCCGATCCGCTCGGCGTGCGCCGCGAGCCGCCGTTCGGCTTCGTCGCGGCCCGCGACCGTGAACGCGTAGGCCGCGTCCGTGGCGATCTTGCCGCTCTGCAGCGCCGTGTCCGACATCGCGACGAACACGCGCACCGTGGCGTCGCGCCGCTCGAACGACGTGCGGAAGGTGTCGGGCGTCGGCAGGCCGGCGAGGCCGGTGCCGCGCTCGAGCGCCACGTAGAACTTCTCGAGCAGGTCCGGCAGGTGGCTGAGCGCACCCACGTTCTCGCACAGCGGCACGAGTCGCACGCGCTCGACACGCGCCACCATCTCCGCGCGCCGCTCCTGCGGCAGGCGCGCCGTGAGGAACGCATCGACGCGCTCCGGCGGACCTTCGAACAGTTCCACGACCGCCTGGCGGTAAAGCGTGCCGATCTTGGTCACGGCGCCGATCTCGGCGCTCGAGTTGATCTGCGGCACGCTGATCTCGTGGATCGCGTTCTGCTGCGGCACGATGCCGAGCCGCTCGCAGGCGAGGTGGAACAGCACGTTGCTGCGCGCGACGGCAGCGAGAATCTTCGCGACCTTCTCCTCGTCCTGCTCGATGAAGGGATTGGGCACGCGGAACAGGATGTGCCGGTCCTCGCCCGGCACGATGCCCTGCCGCAGCAGGCCGAGAACGACCTTCTCCGGCACGTCGAGCCAGTCCGGGCTGATCTGCCGGCCCTCGAGGTCGAGCAGCACTTCGCTGCAGGGCCCGAGCAGGTCGGCGATCGACTCCTCGTACTCGTCCCGCGCCTCCATCAGCGGGTTCCACTCGAGGTGGGTCAGCGCCAGCCGCGCGCGGTTCGGTGCATCGGCCGGCGCCGCGCGGAGCGCGCGCTCGACCTGCTCGGCACGGTGCGCCGTCGAATCGGGGTGCTTGGTGCCCGTGAGGCGCAGCGATTCGTGCCGCGGTTGCTCGAGGAAGCGTTGCCGGGCCGTGGCGAATGCCGCCGGGTCGAGACCGTCGAGCGCGTCGTAGCGATCGGCGGTGCAGGTGCTTTCCCATACGGCGTCGAGCGACGTGCGCGGACGAGCGGGCACGGCCGCGCCGGCGCCGAGGCGACCCTGCCGTTCGATGCGCGCCTTGACGCGGTCCATGAAGACCGCGAGTTCCTTGACGTCCTTCGAGCCGTACGACAGGCGCTGCCAGGTGCCGTAGCGCCCGGCACAGTCGCCGCCGCCGGCGAACGCGACGAACGGGATGCCGCCCACGCCGCCCGACAGCAGCAGTTCGAACGCGTCCACCGAGTCGCGCACGACGGCGGGCTCGTGCACGCCGTTGCGCAGGCGGTCGAACGGCTCGCCGAGCAGGCCCGGGAAGGCCAGCGGCGCGTAGAACGTGCCGCCGAAATCGGTGCGCTCGATGCCGAGGTGCGCGAGTTCGTCCGCCGCGCGCAGCATGAAGTCGCGGCGTTCGCGCATGTAGGGCGACGGCCGGCGCAGGGCCGCGAGCGGGCTCTGCAGCGCGGCGAGCGCCCAGTCCTGCGCCAGGGTGGATGGCGTGGCCACCAGCCACGCCGAGAGGTTCGCCAGGATTTCCCGTGCGCGCACGCCGTTGGAGCGAACCTGGTCGGAGATGACGAGCCAGCAGGCGCGGGCGCCGGTCGACGCGCCGAACATGTCCATCTTCGACAGGCCCGAGAGCGACACGACCCAGTCGCGCCACTCCGGGCAGGCGAAGGCGGGATTGACGAACCAGCCGACGTAGTCGAGCCGCTGGTACACCGAGTCGTAGAGCACGTAGCAGCGGTGCCGGACCGCCACCCGCACCAGCTCCTCGACCAGCGCGCGCGGATAGACGCGTCCGGTCGGGTTGTGCGGATTGTTGATGATCACCGAGGAGATGCCGCCGCGCGCCAGCAGCCGGTCGAGCTCCTGCGGGTCGGGCAGGAATTCGGGCGCCGTGGTGGGTAACTCGATCACTTTCTTGCCGGCGCGCTCGATGAACCAGTCGTATTCCCAGCTTGGCCGCGGTACGACCACGCCCGAGCCGTCCGCGCCGAGGACCTCGAGCACGATGGCGAGGCCGGCGCGGGTGCCGGGAGTGAACAGCACCTCGTCGGGCTGGAAACGCACTTCGGAATCGGGGTAGTCGAGCAGGCCGTCGCGGTTGAAGAACTCAGCGACCTCGCTGCGCACGTCCATCCGCCCCACCGCGGGGCCGTAGCTGTGCACGGTGTTGCGGGTGATGCGCTGGGCGGCGCGCACCACCTCCGGGTGGGGCGCGAAGTCGGCGTTCTTGTAGTCGCCCTGGGTCAGGTCGAGGGCGCCTTCCTGCTGGACGCGCCGGGCGAACTGGCGGACGAAGGGTTCGGGCGTGGAGAGGGCGCGGGCGGAGAGGCCCCCGGCCTGTGTAATGCGGGGCGACTTGGGCATCCCAAGGAAATACCGCAGTGCGTCAATCGCTGCAATGCGCACTGGGGGCCTGGGCCGCCGCGGCCCGTCCGCAATTGCCCCGATTGCGGGCGGCGGCCCCTCGGGATAAATGCGTACGACACCAGGACCCACGCATGACCAAAGATACACAGGCGATCGGCTACGAGATCGTGGCGCGGCAGGATTTCTCGGACATCACTTTCCTGCTCGAGGTGCGCCATCCGATGCTGGCGAAGGCCGCCCGCGCGGGTCAGTTCGTCATCGTGATGGCGAGCGAGCACGGCGAGCGCATCCCGCTCACCATCGCCGACTACGACCGGGACCAGGGCACGATCACGCTGGTGATCCAGGCGGTCGGCAAGACCACGCGCGAGATGCAGCGCGATCTCCAGGTCGGCAGCCGGCTGGTCGCGCTGGTCGGGCCCATGGGTATCCCGAGCCACATCGGCAAGGCGAAGAAGGTGCTGTGCGTGGGCGGCGGCCTCGGCGTCGCACCGGTCTTCCCGCAGGCCCGGGCCTTCAAGGAGAGCGGCGCCTACGTGATCGGCGTGCTCGGCTTCCGCAATCGCGACCTCGTGTTCTGGGAAGACAAGTTCCGCGCCTGCTGCGACGAGCTGATCCTCTGCACCGACGACGGCTCGGCCGGCCTCAAGGGCCTCGTCACCGAAGGCATCCGGCAGGCGATCGCGAAGCACCCCGACATCGACGAGTGCGTGGCGATCGGCCCGCCCGTGATGATGAAGGGCTGCGCCGAGGCGACCCGGCCGCACAAGATCAAGACCATGGTCAGCCTCAACCCGGTGATGGTCGACGGCACCGGCATGTGCGGCGGCTGCCGCGTCAAGATCGGCGAGGTCGTGAAGTTCGCCTGCGTGGACGGCCCGGACTTCGACGGCCACCTCGTGGACTTCGACGACCTGATGTTCCGCCTGCAGCGCTACAAGGCGACCGAGCGCGAGGCGGCCGGGAAGTTCGACGAGAACTGCCGGATGCGCAGCATCCCGGAAGCGACGGGAGGCGCAGCCTGACCATGGAGACCGCCGACGGGCCTCGCAAGAAAAAGAAAACCATCCGCATGATCCCGCAGGCGCGGACGCCTGCGCACGAACAGGACCCGAAAGAGCGGGCACGCAACTTCAAGGAAGTGAACTGTGGTTACCTCGTCGAGGATGCCCAGCTCGAGGCCGAGCGCTGCCTGATGTGCCCGGAGCAGCCCTGCGTGAGCGGCTGCCCGGTGAACATCGCGATCCCGGATTTCATCCTGAAGATCACCGAGCGGGACTACCGCGGTGCCTACGACGTGATCACCGCTTCGAACCTGCTGCCCTCGGTGTGCGGCCGCGTCTGCCCCCAGGAGAGCCAGTGCGAGGGGGTCTGCACGGTCGGTGAGTCGCTCGAGCCCGTCGCCATCGGCCGCCTCGAGCGCTGGGTCGGCGACCTCGCGATCAAGGAAGGCTGGTCGAACATCCCGTACATCGAGCCGAGTGGGTTCCGCATCGGCATCGTGGGCTCCGGCCCCGCCGGCATGGCTTGCGCCGCCGACATGGCCAAGGCGGGTTGCGAGGTCACGGTGTACGAGGCCTTCCACGAGCCGGGCGGCGTGCTCAAGTACGGGATTCCGGACTTCCGCCTGCCGAACTCGATCGTGGACGCCGAGATCGAGAAGCTGAAGCAGCTTGGCGTGCGCTTCGAGTGCAACACGCTGGTCGGGCGGCTGTTCACGATCGAGCAGATGGTCGAGGAGATGGGCTTCCACGCGGTGTTCGTCGGCACCGGTGCGGGCTACCCGAGCTTCATGGGAATCCCGGGCGAAAATCTCAACGGCGTGCTCTCGGCCAACGAGCTGCTCACGCGCTGCAACCTCATGCACGCGCGCGAGTTCCCCGCCTACGACACCCCGATGCAGCCGGGCAGGCGCGTGGCCGTGATCGGCGCGGGCAACACCGCGATGGACGCGCTGCGCGTCTGCCTGCGGCTCGGCGCCGACTCGGTCAGCTGCCTGTACCGGCGCAGCCGTGCCGAGGCGCCGGCGCGCGTCGAGGAGATCCACCACGCCGAGGAGGAGGGCATCGCCTTCCACTGGCTGGTGAGCCCGGTGGAGATCCTCGAGGACGGCAACAAGAGCGTACGCGCGGTGCGCTGTGTGCGCATGACCCTCGGCGAGCCCGATGCGTCCGGGCGCCGCCGGCCGGTGCCCGAGCCGGGCAGCGAGTTCGAGATCGAGGCGGACATGGTCGTCTACGCGATCGGCACCAACGCCAACCCGATCATCGGCCAGACCTCGCGGCTCAAGCTCGACAAGCGCGGCTACATCGCCACCGACGAGAGCCTCGCCACGTCGATCCCGGGCGTGTACGCCGGCGGCGACATCGTCACCGGGGCCGCCACGGTCATCGAGGCGATGGGCGCGGGCCGGCGCGCCGCCCGCGGCATGAAGGCGTACCTCGGGCTGCGCGACTCGGATCGCGTCTATCCGGACCGCCCCCCCGGCGGCGGGACGCTGTTCGGGATCGACCGCGCCGAGCACGGCTACGCGCGTGTGCGCCTGCCGAGGTGATGACATGAACGCAGCAGTCGAGAGGCAGGTACACGCGGTCGACGCCGGAACCGCGGGCCCGCAGGTCTCGGTCAAGCCCCGGGTGACACTCGAAGAGCACGTCGTCGAGATCATGAGCGACTCGGGCGAGGGCGCGCAGAAGTGCGGCCAGTCCTTCGGGTCGATCGCGGCGCGCATGGGCAACGGCGTGTGGACCGTCGAGATCATCCCGGCCGAGATCCAGCCCCCGGCGCGCAGCGTCGCGGGTGCGAGCGGCAACCGCATCCGCATCGGCTCGCAGCGGATCACCAACGGCGGCGACGAGGCGGACATCGCCATCGCCTTCAACGAGCAGGTGCTGCTCGGGCGC
>Ga0209254_10005595_pt1 | contig 11559 bp, 10 predicted proteins | sample FrelakmetDIP11DI_FD_187148 | JGI IMG/M metagenome (GOLD analysis project Ga0209254, IMG submission 187148) | Freshwater lake sediment microbial communities from the University of Notre Dame, USA, for methane emissions studies - DIP11 DI (SPAdes)... | ecosystem: Environmental > Aquatic >... | reverse complement strand
ACCGACGGGAAATTCTCCCCGACTGAACTCGGCGTTGTTGTCAACGACTATCTTGTGGAAACGTTCCCCGAACTCATTGACGTTGGGTTTACCGCAAAAATGGAAGACGAGCTTGACCATATTGAAGACGGCAAGATGAAATGGGTCAAAGTCGTGAAGGATTTTTACAAACCATTCCATACCGACCTCGCAGAAGCGATAAAAACAACAGGGAAGATCAAACCACAGGACATCCCGACCGAGGATGTCTGTGAGAAATGCGGACTTCCGATGGTCATCAGGTGGGGCAGACACGGGAGATTCTTTGCATGTACCGGATTTCCCAAATGCAAGAACACAAAACCCCTGCCGACAGAAGGAGGGGAGCAAACAGCCCCTACCCCTGAAGCGCTCTCACAGCCGACGGATAAACGATGCGAGAAGTGCGATTCCCCCGTGGTGATAAAATCAGGCCGGTTCGGGAAATTCCTCGCATGTTCACGGTATCCCGAATGCAAGAATACAAAGCCACTGGCGACCGGCATCAAATGTCCTGACGACGGAGGCGACATTGTTGAGAGGCGCTCGAAAAGGGGAAAGCAGTTCTGGAGCTGCGGCAACTATCCAAAATGCACATTTGCCTCATGGTATAAACCGAGTCCACAACCGTGCCCGAAATGCGGGGCCGAATTCATCCTTGAAAAACGCGGCAAGGGAGGCGAGAGAACGTTTTTTTGCCATAAGAAAGAGTGCGGGTACAAGGAAGTTGAGAAGGAACAGGGAGAGATGCCTGCCGGGGAGAATTAACCCTCAATTCTTCAGATTGTGATGAACGATTCTGTAGCCGCAACCTTTAGGTTGCTTCCCCGGCGCAGGCTGAAGCCTGCGGCTACCAACCATCTCATAAAGAATCCTCAATGCAGTTAAGATACCAATGAAACCCATCATTATCGGAATCGGCGGAGGCCACAGCGGTGCGGGAAAGACGACGATGGCCTGCGAGATCCTGAAAAAAGTAGAAGGGTGGGGGGCGATAAAATTCACCAAAACCTCTTTCTACAGCTCCATAACTGACGATCAGGAAGTCCTCTCGGCAAAGGGAAAGGACACCGGACGCCTCCTGGAGGCCGGGGCTGAGAAGGTCCTCTGGGTGCAGTCGTCCGGGGATGAGCTGGCCGAGACTGCTTCTATGGCCGTGCAGATGCTCTCAAACCTTCCGGGGATCGTAGTCGAAGGTAACAGCATGATCGAAATGTTGCCTCCTGATATTGTCGTGTTCGTTGCAGGGGTAAAAGAGCGATTCAAGCCCGGGGCGGAGAGGGTTCTCGGCATGGCGGATATCGTAATTACGGATAAGGAATCGCCCCAGGAAGTTCCCGAACGCGCTGAAAGATTTTATACGGCTGATGTCGAAAGATGCATAGAGCATATAGTGGGACGCATTAAAAAAACTAAAATGAGGGAATGGCCTTAGGCATATCACAACCTTGCCTTCTCACTCGAAGCTCGCAAATCGTTTCGGATCGATCTTTCGCGCTGCGTTGGAGGGAAGAAATCCTGCACAAACGGTGGTGAGGAAGAGGAGTGCCATTATGATGAAAAGATAAAAAAAGGAGATGGTAAAAGGTATTTCCCACCCGAAGGAAATCTTGTTTACGATGAACATGAGGATAATGCTCATGAGAGTGCCCATAAGCATTCCTAACAGAATCCCGGTCGCCCCGAGAATTCCCGCGGAAAGGAGAAATATCCCCTGTATCTGCTTCCAGCTTGCCCCGAGATACCGCACGATGCTGATCTCTCTTCGCCGTTCAAAGACAAGGGCCATCAGCGTGTTGATAATCCCCATAAAAGAAACGGCAATCGAAATGAATTCAATGGCGTACGTGATGGCAAAACTCTTATTGAAAATATTGAATATCTTCTCTCTCAGTTCCCGGTTATTCATGATCAGCAGGGAATATTCCGGCAGCAGCCGTTCCCGCAGTTTTTGAATGAACTGGTCGGCGTCTGCATCTTTCTTCAGATACGCGCTTATCTGCGTCGCATCGTCAAGGCCCCAGTATTCCTTCAGCCACTTCCTGTCGATATAGATAAAACCGGCTGTTGTCGCATAGCTCGAAAAGACGTCATTAATCCGGAATGTTTCTCTGCCGCCCGGAGTCTGGAGTTCAATCGTGTCGCCTTTTTTGAGGCCGTATTTTGTGCTGAGAAACTCGGAGATGCCGGCCACCCTTTCATTCCCTTCCATCTCCTGCAGGATCTGTTCGTATTCGCTGTCGGTGTACTTTCTCTGCAGGAATGTTCTCTTCACGCGGATATCGCTGAACCCTGCCGTAACCTTGCTGCCGAAGAGGTCGATATTCAGGCCCCTGAATTTGTCGACTCCTTCGACCTCGGGAAAGGTTTTTACCATGTTGATTACTTCTTCCGATAAGGGATAAAAACAGTAGTTTGATGTACAGGAGGCCGGTTTAATATAGACGTCTGCAGTTATGTTTTTGTTGATCCATACGGTGAGGGAATTCCTCAGTGAGAAAATGATCGTCAGCAACGCTACAATTAATGCGCTGCTTATGGCGACGCTCATGAGGGCAACGGAAAAACGGTAGGTGCTTCCATTTATGTCCCCCAGCGTGATTCTGCCGGTCGCGCCGAATATTTTTTGCAGAGGGGTCTTCAGAATTCTCAGAACCAGGGTGAGATAGTAAGGAGAGACGAATGTGAAACCAATGATGATCATGAGAATCCCCGCATATGCAAGAAACGGAAAAGCAAAAGGGGCATAACGGTAATCCAGATAGGACACAATGCCGCCTGAAACGATGCACAATACCCCTGCAAGAGAAACGCCCTTCTGGTATCTCCGGTATCTGCCTTCGAATGACCCCTCCCGTGTGCTTTCATTCGGCCTGATCTTCGATGCCTCATAGGCGGGGATTATGGAGGCAGCAAGCGATACCATGAGCCCCAATAGCAGAGCAGATAACGCATCTTGCCAGGTGAGAAGATAATCGGATACGGATATGGCGCTGTACATCGTGGATAGTGTTTTCTCTACGGCAATGACTGAAAAATATGCTGCAAACTGACCGAGGAGAAGCCCGGCTGCAGATCCGATGAGCCCTAACACGACGCCCTGGAAGGCAAAAAGCAGAATCACGGTTTTTTTATCAGTCCCGAGCCCCCTCAAAATGCCTATCTCGGTCCGCTGTTTTATGACCGAAATAAACACGGTATTATACAGGAGAAAAATCCCGGCAAGAATTGCGATGAGGCTCACAAACTGCAGGTTGTACCGGAAGGAAGCGATGAGAGCCTTCTGGTTTTTAAAGAGTGCTTCTTTTTTCTCGATGCGGAGATGAGGCGGAAGAATAGCTTGTATCCGGTCAGCGGTTTTTTCGTCCGAGATGAGATCGATCCTCGTGAGATAGCCTGTTTTGCCGAAATATTCCTGAAAGTTCCCGATATCCATCAGCACCATATTGGTAATGAACGATTCCGCATGCAGAATCCCGACGATCTCGAGAGGGAGCTCTTTATCATAACTCATGGCTCTGATCGTATCCCCCTTGTTCAGGGAATAGCGTTCAGAGAATTTTTTTGTTATCAGGATGCCATTTGTCGTTTTGTAAAAATGTTCGAGGTCGATACGCTGCTGGAACAATCCTTCATTCCTCCTTTGTTGCAAGCCTTTCTGATCCAGGAATTGAGCAGCCTTTACTGAATAGATGCCGATGATATCAATGGTGTCTTTGAATGATGCCAGATGACCGAATGTTTTCAGAACGGGGAAGCTGTTTGTTTCGATGGTCCGGACGTCGCGATATGCCTGTTCGTTGAAATCGACGCCGGATATGTCGAGGATTTCATAATTTGCGTGCTGTGTTATCCCTCTGATGTCTGCCGCGAAAGAGGCAATGGCACGATCCGAGGCAACCTTAACCCCGGTAAAAAGCCCGATGCCGAGCGCAATACCTATAACCGAAAGCAAGGTGAGGAATTTTTCTTTCCTGAGATTTCTCAGAATGAGAATTCTTGCCAGCGCAAAAAATTTCATCCGAAGAGCAAGCCGTCTTTTATCTTCACTGTTCTCCGCGCGTAGTGTGCGATATACGCTTCATGGGTGACGAGCAGGACCGTTTTGTTCGTCTCGTCAGTAGATCGCTGAATGAGGTCCATGATGCGCCTGCCTGTTTCGCTGTCAAGACTGCCTGTCGGCTCATCTGCAAGTATGATATCAGGGTCGTGAACAAGCGCCCTCGCAATCGCAACGCGCTGCTGCTCTCCGCCGGAGAGTTGATACGGATACTTATTCCCCTTGCCTTCCAGGCCGATGCGCTCAATCAGCGCAGTCACTTTTTGTTCATCTTCGATTCTGTTTAACAGCAACGGCATTGAGATATTTTCGAAAACAGTAATGTTCGGCAGCAGGTTGAAGAACTGAAAGATAAAGCCGACCTTTGTTCTCCGGTAGAGGGTAAGCTGTTCATCAGAACAGGAAGAGATCGTTGCGTTATTGACGATGACCTGCCCTTTTTCCGGCTTGTCCATGCCGCCGATGAGGTTTAAAAGGGTCGATTTCCCCGATCCTGAACTGCCGATAATCGAGACAAATTCACCCTTGCGCATTTCAAGATCTATCCCCTTCAGAATTTTCTGATCTCCGTAATACTTTTCGACGTTTTTGAGTGTTATCACATCAATACCCCGTCATCTCTACATATGCCCTTCCTGTTGATGATCCGTGCACCCTGCAGGTACCTTCCCAATAGTAATTGCCTGTTGAATGGTACGCTAACACCTCCTGATTTTCCAAGAGAGGGGTGAGCGTCAAAGTCAGTTTTTCAGAGGGAACTGTTATCCCCCATTTTGCAGGATACCTCGCCCCCGTCTTCTCTGATGTATAGAAGGCCAAAACATTTATCGAGAAATCATTCATCGAGAGATGCCGGGATTTCCCATCGGGATAGATAAAGGTTCCCGAAGAATAACGGCCTGTCGTACCGTCCTTATTCCTGAGCAGATAGAGCATCATCTCCCTGTTGTCATCGAGCCGGATGGAAAACCAGTCCCAACCTTCCTGTTTCGCGCTCAATTCTCTTGATAAAAATTCCCTGTCAAACCAGCTTTCCCCTTTTACTCTGAAGACACGGGCCCCTATCCTTATATCCCCTTCAGTTGTTAATCGCGGACAGGAGAAATAGAGGGAAGCGATGAGAGGGGATTCTTCCGACTTTCTCAAATAGCCGTTTTCACCGTTCAGGATGAACGGTTTGGCAGGCACCAGGACTAAATCAATGGATTTATATTCATCCGAGGCTTTCACGTGCATTTTGCCGATCGTACCCTCCAGCACATTGTTATCTATCCAGACGTTCAGGCGGTCGTCCTTTGCCCCCGCAAAACCATATGCCCCGCTATCAGCGTTATCAGAGAAGTGAAAAGAGTTCCCGGAGGTATCTGTCAGTGCAAAGTGTGAAATATACACAGTATTTACACCGAACCGTGACGCATATTCCTTTTTCTGGACATTGACGATAAAAAAAGTCAGTTCATATCCGAATTCTCTCCCTGTCTGATCGAAAAGATGTCCCGTGAAATACCACCATTGGATCCTGAAGTCCCTTTTATAGTAAAGAGCATCGGGGAATGTCAGCCGGTAATCCTTCGAGACGTCGGAATAATCCTGAGCAAAAGCAAGGGAACAGAAAGCAAGAAACAATGATGCAAAGAGTTTCTTCATTGAGGGGGTGTGGCAGAGACGGTTTCAAGTGTCCTGGCGGAATTGATATACGCCTCTAAGGCGCGTTTTGCAATAGGGGCTGCGGCGCCCCCTCCATGTCCGCCATGCTCCACTAATACCGACATGGCAATCTGCGGGTTTTCCAAAGGCGCAAACGCTACGAACCATGCGTGGTCCCTGAACCTTTCCGCCAAAGAAATGGCCCCTTTTTTCAGCGCGATTACCTGGGCTGTGCCGGTCTTTCCGCCGATTGTTGTTAGTGAAGATTGCGCAGCCCAACCGGTTCCTCCGCGCTCGCTGACAACCCCGAGAAGGCCTTGCTTGATCAACTGAAGATGAACAGGACTAATATTCAATCTTCCGGAAATCGTCGGGGGTTCATCTTTCAGTAATGTCGGTTTATAGAGAGTCCCGCCGTTTGCCACGGTACCGGTCATGAGTGCAAGCTGGAGCGGGGTAACGGCAATATACCCCTGGCCGATCGCGGCGTTGAAGGTTTCTCCAAGAAACCACTGCTGCTTCCTGTTTTCGAGTTTCCAACGGGTGCTGGGTATTATGCCGGAGCGTTCTATCCCCAGCGCTATTCCCGTCTTCTTTCCCAGGCCGAGATTGATGGCATAATCGTGAATTTTGTCGATGCCGAGGCGTTTCCCGACCTCATAGAAATAGACGTCACACGACTCGACGATTGCCCTGTGAAGAGAAACGACCCCGTGTCCCTCCTTTTGCCAGCAGCCGAAACGCCAACTGCCGTAATGTATTGAGCCTTTGCATTCGACTTTGGTATCAGGAGTGATAACGCCCTCTCCAAGTCCGGCGAGAGCGGTAACGATTTTGAACGTTGAGCCCGGAGGATATTGACTCTGGATTGCCCTGTTCAGCATTGGGTTTTTCCTGTCTTTTATCAGGGCGGTCCATTCGGAATGGCTCATCCCCTTCGTAAAGAGATTCGGATCAAAGGAGGGTTTGCTCACCATGGCGAGAATTTCTCCGCTGTCCGGCTTCACGGCAACGAAAGCGCCGGCTTTGTCTCCAAATGCCTTCTCGGTCTCTTTTTGGAGATTGATATCGAGGCTGAGCGTGATATCTTTTCCTTTTGCCGGCGGTTTTTCCTGGAGCAGACGTATTTCCCTGCCGAGGGCGTTGACCTCAATAATCCTCTTCCCCGGGATCCCCCTCAGTGAAGTATCGAAAAGTTTTTCGATACCCCACTGCCCGATGAACATATCAGGCGGCACATCTTTAAAAGACTGGTCTTTCATCTGAAGCGGAGTCGGTTTCCCGAGATAGCCGATAAGGTGAGAAACGACATCGCCGTGAATATATTCCCTGCTTACCTCCACTTCGATAATGAGACCGGGGAAACCAGACTTCCTCGCTTCAATGTAAGCGATCTCAGGATAGGATAACCCTTGTTTCAGCCGTACCGGGACAAAAGGACTGAGGCCCGGTTTATTGATTTTTTCGAGTATTTCTTCTGCCGGGACAGCGAGAGTTTTTGAGAGCTGATCGACTTTGCCCCTGTCGAATTCATCCGGAATGACGGCTGCATAGAAAAACGGAGAATTTTTTACGAGCGGAATGCCGTTTCTGTCGAAGATGATTCCGCGCGGCGCCGGGATACTGATAATTCTCAATCTGTTTGCCTCGGAAAGTTTTCTGTATTCGCCACCTTGCAGAATCTGCAGCTGCCAGAGTCTCATCACAAGCATGAGGAAGGCAGCAATGACGATATAACTTATTACAACGATTTTTTCAGACTCTCCATTTATTTTCATTCATTTTCACCCGTCATTCCTTCACTGTTCGGTCTTCGGCCTCAGGATGAAGCCGAAGGGGGCGTTAAGAAGTGACTGTATTACTATCATAAACAAAGCGACCAGAAAGCCGGCCGGCATCCTGTCGAAGATGCTTCGTGATGCAAAAATGATAAGGCCGTCGATGAACGTAAGGACAGACACGGTGATGATGCCCAACAGCGGTGTCCATATGAAAAATCTGCTGTACGTCAGAGAGGAGAGGTAGCCGATGAGGCCCTTGCTCAGAAGATGCGGGCCAAGAAACGCCCCCGAAAGGCTGTCTTCGATAATGCCGATCACCGAGCCGATGAGCATCCCGTTGACCTCTCTTTTTTTTATGCCGGCGTAACATGCCAGAATTACGGTAAGGTTTGGAGAGATATCGAAAAATGATATGCTCCCCTGCAGAACGAAGGCAAAAAGGAGAATGGCTGCCCAAAGGAGGTAGATCATTCTTTGGTTATGATTGCGACGATCTCAAGTTTTATATTGTTGACAAACGGAAGGACTTCAATGTCCTGAAAAATACCGGCGTTTTTCTTGTGCACGTCCGAAACATAGCCTATGGGAATCCCCGGGGGAAACAATGAATCCAGTCCTGATGTTATTACAATAGCGCCTTTTTTTACTTCTTCGTCAGCAGGGACATACTTCATATGGCATTTCCTGAAACCGGTGCCGGAAACGATGCCTTCAATCCTGCTCTCCTGAAGTCTCGCGGCTACGGAGAAATTGATATCGGTCAGAAGGAGTAACTGCGAAAAGGAAGGGGAGGTATCGGATATTTTTCCCGCCAATCCACTGTCAGTTACCACGATCATATCTTTTGCTACACCGTCGGACATGCCTTTATCGATAATTACGGTATTCGACCACTGGTCCGTGCTTTTTGCGATGATGCGGGCGGTGGTTACATAACGATGATCACGCTCCTTGAAAGAGAGAATGTCCTTCAGTTTCCGGTTTTCAAGGATGGTCTCCCGGCAGTGCCGCTGCTCTTGCAGAAGCTTCGAAAGCTCTGCTTTCAGTCTGATGTTTTCTTCTTCCCTGAGGAACATTCTGTGGAACGGCGAGGTGATGGCGTCTTTCGCGGAAATTTTTATTTCGTGAACGCGGTGAAGCGCGGGATTGAGAAATTGGAAGGGCAGCCAATATCGCCTGTTGCTCTGATACATCATGACACTGAGGGCGAGAATAATAAAAAGGGCAAGCAGAAGCCACTTCTTAGACATTACACAGTAATCGCAACTCTTCTCAGCAAATCGAGTTCATCAAGCATCATGCCGACACCGCGAACAACTGCCGTCAGCGGGTCCTCGGCAACCAAAACCGGCAGGCCGGTTTCTTCCCTGATCAGCACGTCAAGCCCTCTGAGGAGTGCGCCGCCGCCGGCCAGGATTATGCCTTTATCAACAATATCGGACGCAAGCTCCGGCGGCGTATTTTCAAGGACAACCTTAATCGTATCGAGGATGATGTTGACCGGCTCCGCGAGGGCCTCCCGTATCTCCGTTTCATTGATCGTCAGGGTCTTCGGGATACCGGAAATGAGGTCCCTTCCTTTCACTTCCATGACACGCTTATCGCTGCCGTCTGTGCTGTAAGCGGAGCCGATATTGATCTTTATCTGTTCCGAGGTCATGTCGCCTATCATCAGGTTGTATCTTCTCTTGATGAAGGCCATAATCGCTTCATCCATTTTGTCGCCGCCGACCCTCACTGCCTTGCTGTACACCACGCCATCGAGGGAGATAACGGCAACGTCCGTGGTCCCGCCGCCTATATCTACAATCATATTGCCGGAAGGCTCGCCCACGGGAAGTCCTACACCGATGGCTGCTGCCATCGGCTCTCCGATAAGATATACTTCTCTCGCCCCTGAAACCTGGGCCGCGTCTTTCACGGCCCTCTGCTCGACCTGCGTGATGCCGGAAGGGACCCCGATAATGACCCTCGGGGAGACAAAACTCCTTCTGTTGTGAACTTTAGCGATAAAATACTTCAGCATCTCGCCGGTAGCGTCAAAATCGGCGATTACCCCGTCTTTCATCGGTCTGATCGCAGTAATATTCGCGGGGGTTTTCCCGAGCATCCGCTTTGCTTCGACCCCGACCGCAATCGGTTTCTTGTCGTCTTTCCTTATAACTACCACAGAAGGTTCGTCGCATACGATGCCTTTCCCCTTTACGAAGACGAGCGTGTTGGCGGTGCCGAGATCGATAGCGAGATCATTCGAAAAAAAACCGAGTATTTTATGAAAAAACATTATACCTCCTGCTTGACCTGGGAGACGTCGATAACAATCGTTTTTGCGATTTCATCGCCGATACGCATGCGTTCCTTGCTTCCCAGCATAACGAGAAATTCCAGCAACGCGATAATGACTATTGCTATCCATCCGAACCACAATACCTTATAGAAAAGATACCCGAAACCGAACGTACAATTTCTCAGTATCGAGTCCCTGAAAGTACAGGGGGTATGCGCATCCAGAGAAACGACCTTAATCCCGATCAGCTTTTTGCTTAAACTTTGTCCGCCAAAAAGGCCATCCCCTATCAGCAAATAGGCAAGTCCTGCGAAAAAACCGGCCTTCGGTACTATCTCTACCGCTGCTGCTATAAGAATGAAGTCGAGGATTCGGGCCACAGTCCTGACGAGCAATCCTGCCCTTTTCACCTCCTCAGACATTCAAAATCTTACCAGAGAATCCCTTCATTTTTCAAGCTGCGTTGACCGCGGCGGATTAATTCTCGATTCCGATGAGCGTTTTATGGTATAAAAAAACGCACCGGCGTCTGAAGGGGACCATAATGGAAATAGTGCTCGCAACAAGAAACAAAAAGAAGGTTGAGGAGATAAAAAGGATAACTGAGGGCATGGCTGTCAGGATTTTTACTCTCGATGACTTCCCCGGGTGCCCCGAGGTGGAGGAGGATGGGGCCACATTTGAGGAGAATGCCGTCAAAAAGGCCGTGACAGTTGCCCGGTTTACCGGGAAACCGGCCCTGGCCGATGATTCGGGACTTGAGGTGAATGCCCTGAACGGAGCCCCCGGCACACATTCAGCAAGGTATTCAGGCCATGGCGCGAATGACAGGAAAAATACCGAAAAACTGCTTTCGGAGATGCTTTTTCTCGTAAAAAGTGACAGGAAAGCGCGATTTGTCTGCAGTATAGCCATGGCAATGCCCGATGAAAATGTCCTTACATTTAATGGCTATAGCGAAGGGAGCATCGGCACCGAACCCAAAGGCGCCAATGGGTTCGGATACGACCCGGTGTTTTACCCTGAAGGCTCTGACAGGACATTCGCTGAAATGAGCGCGGAAGAAAAGGATTCCCTCAGCCACAGAGGGAATGCCATCAGGAAACTGCAACGGTATCTGAGGGGAACTCCCCCGGATAGCAGGATGACGTAAGAGTCTAAATCCTTTGATAAGTAAATCTTATCTATTTATCAAAAATATGAATTTGACTTAAAAGAGGCGGAAGAATATATTTAGATGTCGCTTAAATTGTTTTTATTTTTGGCTCTACCACTTTTTTTATTATTTTTATAGCAAACGCAGTTATTCTGAGAGCGTATTGTTGTTTCACACTACTGCTTACAGCAGTCGTTTGTAAATAGATTTTCATCAAAAAACACTTTGGGGGTAGAATTATGAGAATTGTGTTGCTTGGCGCACCAGGTGCGGGAAAAGGTACTCAGGCGAAGATATTAATCGAGAAATACGGCATGCCTCAGATTTCCACAGGAGATCTTTTAAGGGCAGCTGTAGGAGCAGGGACTGCTTTGGGTAAGGAAGCAAAATCTTTTATGGATAAAGGCGAACTTGTTCCCGACAGTGTTGTGCTGGGCATGGTTGAAGAAAGGCTGAAGCAGGATGACTGCAAAAAGGGATATATCCTCGATGGTTTTCCGAGGAATACCGCGCAGGCCGAGGCTCTGGACAAAATGCTCGCTTCACTGAATATGCAGTTGACTGCTGCGCTCAGTGTAGATGTTCCATTCGAAGACCTCATGAAGAGGCT
>Ga0209254_10005594_pt1 | contig 11560 bp, 10 predicted proteins | sample FrelakmetDIP11DI_FD_187148 | JGI IMG/M metagenome (GOLD analysis project Ga0209254, IMG submission 187148) | Freshwater lake sediment microbial communities from the University of Notre Dame, USA, for methane emissions studies - DIP11 DI (SPAdes)... | ecosystem: Environmental > Aquatic >... | reverse complement strand
GGGGGCGGCGGCGGCGGTGCAACTGCACCACGCCGGCAGGGAGACATTTCCCTCGGTTATCGGAGAGCAGCCGGTAGGTCCTTCACCCATTGCCAGCCGCGCCATAGGGCAGGTCCCGAGGGAACTGGGGGAAGATGAAGTGAGGGAACTGGTCGCCTGCTACGCGCGGGCGGCGGCAAGGGCACGTGAGGCGGGATTCGACGCGGTCGAGATACACGGAGCCCACGGCTACCTGGTGAACCAGTTCCTCTCTCCCTATTCCAATCAGCGTTCGGACACTTATGGCGGAGATGATGAAGGACGTTTCCGTTTCGCGCGCGAGATCGTGAGAGAGATAAAGAGAGAGGCAGGACCGGACTTCCCGGTCATCTTCCGTTTTTCCGCCAGCGAGGAGGCCAGGGGAGGCTACGAAATCGACTATATCCTGCCGCTGCTGCCGCGGCTGCAGGAGGACGGCGTGGATGCCTTTCACGTCTCTTGTGGCATCTACGATTCTCCTGGCGGCCCTACCAGCCCCGGATTGCACCATCCCGCGGGCATCAACGTGGAGAGGTCGGCCAGGGTGAAAGAGGTCGTGGGTAAGCCGGTCATCGTGGTCGGCAAGATCCACGATCCCCGGCTGGCCGAGGAGGTACTGCAGGCGGGCAAGGCTGACCTGGTCGCCTTTGGAAGGCAGCATCTCGCTGACCCGGATTTTTTGGCTAAGGCTGCAAGCGGCCGCTATGACGACATCCGTTTCTGCTTATCCTGCAACCAGGGGTGCATAGAGCGACTTACCTTTGAGTTCAGATCGACTACCTGTGTCATAAACCCACTATGCGGGCGCGAGTCGAGGGAAAAGGAACAGGAGGATGTCGCCAGGGGACCGTTCCTGGTGGCGGGCGCGGGACCGGCTGGACTGCAGGCGGCCATGACCCTTGCGGAAGCGGGGGCGGAGGTGAGTATCTACGAGAGAGATGAGCAGGCTGGGGGACAGCTACGGCCGGCATCGCGTCCGCCGGGGAAGGAACCCTACGCGGAGTGGGTCGATTGGTCCCTCAGGAGGCTACAGGCGCTGGGCGTGAGAGTGGAGTGCGGTGTGGAGGCTGGTGCGGACTTGCTGGCGGGAAGAGCATGGACGGGAGCGGTGGACGCTTGCGGCGCGAAGCCTCTGCTGCCGCAGGTCAAGGGCTGCGAGCTCGAGGTCAATGTAGAAGCAAGGCAGGTCCTGCTGGGAGCCGCCGCTGTCGGAGAAAAGGTACTGGTGGTGGGAGCGGGGCCGGTGGGCATGGAAACGGCCCATTTCCTTATCGCCAGCGGACACGAGGCGGCGGTGGTGGAGGAATGCGAGCAACCTCCGGTAATGCCCCTGACCTCGCACGGTTACTTCCTGCATAGTGTATTGAGAAAAAAGGGAACGCTGCTGCTGGGCACGAGCGTTGTTGAGGTGACTCCAGGGGGGGCTCTAGTGCAGTCCAAGGGAGAGCTGAGACGGATAGAGGCGGACACGGTGATATGGGCGGTGGGATCGATCCCGGAGACCTCGTTCGGGGAGGCATGCCGCAGCGCCGGGATCACGGTGGTGACGGCGGGCGATGCCGCGGAGCCGAGGCGGCTGCTGGACGCGGTGCACGAGGGTTACAAAGCGGCCTGCGAGCTGCTCTACGGTCCGGGCGCAGAGACCAAGTAGCGAACCTGTTCGCGGCAGCCGGGCTGTCGGGTCCTGAGTATCGGCGGTAGACCGCCGGAGCATAAGGCACTGCTTTGTGCCGGAAGGCGAGAGGAGGTGTGTCGTTTGCGGGAGTTTCTGGGCGGCAGGATAATCATCACCAAAGGGGACATCACCGCCTGTGATGTGGACGCAATCGTCAACGCCGCCAACAAGAGCCTACTGGGCGGAGGCGGGGTCGACGGCGCCATACACCGCGCCGCCGGGCCCGAACTGCTGCAGGAATGCCGCACCCTGGGAGGTGCCGAGACGGGCGAGGCGAAGATCACCGCAGGGTACCACTTGAAGGCGCATCACGTCATCCATACCGTGGGACCGGTGTGGCAGGGAGGCGGTGGTGGAGAGGATGGGCTTCTGGCTGACTGCTACCGCAACAGCCTGAAGCTGGCCGCAAGAGAAGGGCTGCAGAGCGTGGCTTTTCCATCCATCAGCACCGGTGCCTATGGTTTCCCCACCACCAGGGCGACCCCCATCGCTCTGCGCGCGGTAAGAGAGGTCATGGAGGAGGAACCGGGCCTGGAAAAGGTGTACTTCGTCTGTTTCTCCCAGGCCGACCTCGATGTCTATCTGGAGCACGCTCCCGGGCTGCTTGGAGATTGAGCAATCCTCCGGCTACGTGGATAATGTACTCAACCGCCCCGGCACAATGGCGGGACGTGAAAAAAGAAGCGATGTTGGGCGGAGCATCACACTCCGGCGCATAAGGAGCGTTTCTTGAACATCTTGTTAGTCTGCACCGGCAATATCTGCCGCAGCACCATGGCCGAGGCCTTCATGAGGGATGAACTCCGTGGGGGAAACGGCAAACTGGATATCGATATCACCTCGGTTGGCCTGCAGGCCGAGGAGGGCAGTAGCCCTCCCGCTGAAGTAATCGCGGTCATGCGGGAGATGGGATTCGACGTATCCGGACACCGCGCTCGCCAGCTGCGCGGCGAGGACGTGGAGGCTGCGGATCTCATCCTGACCATGGCCATGCACAACAGCTCGCGCCTGCTTACCGCCTACCAGGAGGCCGTGGACCGCGTCTTCACCCTCAAGGAGTTCGTCATCCAGGGGGAGGAGAAGGGTCGCGAGCTGGAGGAGAGGGACCCGGAGAAGAGGCTGTGTGAACTGCGGGGGTGGATACGCCGTATAGAGGGTTTAGAGATGGAGCAGGGAGGAGCGGATCTCAACGAGCACCTGCGCCTCTTCCTCCTCCATTACTTCCATATCTACGACCATAGTTTCACCATTGACGATCCGCTGGGCCAGTCCATGGATTTCATGCGCCGCACAGCGCAGGAGATCCGGGACACGGTAAAAAAACTCGTAGGAGCTGACTTGCTGGCCCTGACCGCAACGTAGAGGCTGCTGCCTGCCGTATATGCGGCCAACAGGCCGCCGGCGGCGGCGTACAGATAAGGAGGTTAACCTTGGAGGATGTACTCTTCAGACGGGAAGGCCAGGTAGAGGTGATAACCCTGAACCGGCCGGAGTCACTGAACTGCTTCAACAACAACATCCTGATCGCCCTCAGCCGCAGGTTCGGGGAACTGCATCAGGATGACGACTGCCGGGCGGTGGTGATCACCGGCGAGGGACGGGGTTTCTGCACCGGCGCCGATCTCACGGGAGGAGGAGCGCGCGCCGATGCCGCAACGCCGGTGGGAATGCGCTTGACCACGCACATATATTCATCCGTTATCCGGGGTCTTACGACCATGGAGAAACCGGTCATCGGGGCCATCAATGGCGACGCGGCGGGTGCGGGCTGCAACTTCGCTCTCGCCTGCGACCTGCTCGTGGCCTCGGAGAAAGCCCGCTTTATCCAGGTGTTCGTCCGCCGCGGGCTGGTGGTGGACATGGGGGGCACTTTCTTCCTGCCGCGCCTGGTGGGGCTTTCGAAGGCCAAGGAACTCACCTTCTCCGGCGAGGCCATTGATGCCGCGAAAGCGCTGGAGTTGGGCCTGGTGGCCAAGGTAGTCCCGCACGAGAGCCTTATGGATGAGGCCATGGAGATGGCCAACAAACTGGCACAGGGGCCGACCAGGGCGATCGGGATGATCAAGAGGATGCTCAACCGCTCCTTCGAGACCGACCTGGAGACAGCGCTGGAGATGGAGGCATCGCTGCAGGGGATCGCCGTGAGCACTCCGGACGTGGTGGAGGGGATCACCTCTTTCCTGCAGAAGAGACAGGCGAATTTCACGGGCAAGAGCTGCTGATCCCGGCCTAGGTGTGGTTGACAGAGAATACAGGAGGGGGTAGAGATGAAGGCCTTGACGTTCGATTACACCATTCCCAGGTACCTGCTCACCGGCGCGCTGAGCGATCGTTGGCCCCAGGTGCTGACCTCATCGATTGCGCCGATGCAGGTGAGAGAGGTCGATGATCCTGGTCTGCTCGGGCCCGACTGGGTAAAAGTGAAGCCAAGGCTCTCCGGTTTCTGCGGCAGCGACCTGAGCATCGCGAAATGCCACGAGAGCCTGACCCTGGAACCCTTCTCTTCGAACCCCTTCGTCGTGGGGCATGAGGTATGCGGGGAGATCGCCGAGGTCGGGGAGGCGGTGGATGGATTGGTGCCGGGGGACCGCGTGACGGTGATGCCCGCACTGGGCTGCCTGCAACGGCGCATCGACCCCCCCTGCCGCATGTGCGCGCGCGGGCGCTACCAGCTCTGCGAGAACTGGACCGAGGGCAGCCTGGCCGCGGGCATGTTCATAGGAAGCACGCACGGTTTGCCCGGTTTCATCAGCGAGATGGGCGTCGCACACTCCGCGCAGATCCATAAGGTACCGGATACGGTGAGCGACGAGAACGCCGTGCTCACAGAACCCTTTTCTACACCTCTGACCATGGTCCTGAACAACAGCATCCAGGCAGGAGAAACGGCACTGGTCTTCGGACACGGCGTGATGGGTTTGTGCACCATAGCGGCGCTCAGGGCGCTTCATCCCGACGTACGCATACTGGGGGTAGAGGTGGATCCTTTCCACTCCGAGGTGGCAAGGGACATGGGGGTTGAGGAGGTCATCAAGCCGGGGGGCAAACAGTTCTACAAGAAGGTCGCGGAGCTGACCGGGGCCAAGATGTATACGCCGCAGATGGCCAAGCCCATACTCATCGGCGGCGTGGACCGGGTCTTCGATGCCGTAGGCTCCACGGACACCCTCAATGCATCGCTGCGAGTGCTGGCCAACGGCGGTACCTATAACCTGCTTGGAATAACCCAGATCAAGAGGATAGACTGGACTCCGGTATGGCTGAAGGAGCTCATCATCAAGGGCATATACGCATACCAGGAAGAGGAGATCGAGGGTAAGAAGGTGCACGATTTCGAGCTGACGCTGGACTTGTTCGAACAGGGCAAGGTCGACCTGTCACATCTGATCACCCACCGCTTCACCCTGGACGAGTGGCCCAAGGCGCTGGATACCGCTCTGAACAAGGGGCGGGAGAAAGCCATCAAGATCGTCTTTACACCATAATAATAAGGCAGGATAGTTTGTATCGCGGAAGCGATTGCGACGCCCTCAGGGCGGCGCAACAGTGCCTGTGCCTTAACATTTCCGAGTGTTAAGGCCTGGCACGTATACGTTGCTGAATATGTATAAGGAGAAAACATGCCATCGCCGCCCATAGCCTTCTTCGATCTGGACTACACGCTCCTGGACGGGGCAAACGGCAACCTGGTGGTCAAGTACATGGTGAAGACCAGGCGTATGGGAGTGGACGCCATCTGGAAAGCGATCAAGTTCACCGTGCTCTATCGCCTGGACCGCCTGCCCAGGGAGGAGGTGTACCGCTGGACCTTCCGGGAGTGCGGCAAGTACAGCATGGATGAGCTGTTGGTCATGCTGGATGAGTCCTACGAACAGTACGTCATGCCGCGCCTGCTTGAGCAGGGCGCTGCTCGCTTACAGGAGCACAAGGAGAAGGGGCACACCACGGTCATTGCCACCGCGGCGGGGGAGTACATGTCGGAGAAAGTAAGGGTGCAGCTGGGGGCCGACGATAAGATCGCGGCGATCGCACTGGTGCGCGACGGACGACTCACCGATGAGGTCGAGATGCCGATGCCCTTCGCCGAGGGCAAGGAGACACTGGCGCGCCGTTACGCCGAGAGCAGGGGGGTGTCCATGGAGGACTGCTGGTTCTACTCGGATTCCCTGACCGACCTGCCGCTGCTGCAGGCGGTGGGTCACCCCGTGGCTGTGAACCCGCAGCGTGCGTTGAGGCGCATCGCCGAGGAGAAGGGATGGCCGGTGGAGTACTGGAGAACGCCGGCGGGATTCACGGTGCCGAGCAGGGCAGAGCAGTTGACATTCGATCTGCCCGAGGGTAAGTAACGGGAGGTCGGGCTGAGGGAAGCAGGACCAGGCCCTCATCCTGCGGGAAGAGATCGCGGTGAGGGAAAAGTGATTGCGACCGGAGCCGGGATAGTCCCTGGCGCCGACCATACATACTTGACGTAAATGGCTGGGGACAATATAAAGATATTGCGCGTCCTGGGAGGGGTACGAGCGCGGGAGGCTGCAGATGGGGACGTTGAGCAAACCACCACTGAGGTCCACCCTGCCGTTGATCACCTGCCTTTGCCTGGGAGCATGCCTGGGTGCTGCCTGGGCGATGCACCTGGATGACGAGCAGAGGCGGCGGATAAAGAAGAACCTGTTCGAGCTGCGCGAGCTGCCGTTCAGGATCTTTATCTAAAGGGGTGATGAGGGTGGACTACGATTACGACGTGATCATTATCGGTGCCGGTATAGGAGGCCTGACCGCCGCCTCGCTGCTGGCCAAAGACGGGTTGAAGGTCCTGGTGCTCGAGAGGCTGGATAGGGTGGGGGGCTGCTGCTCCAACTACGATGTCAACGGTTTCAAGCCGGAGGTGGGAGCGGTCTTCGTCATCGCCCACGAGTTCTATTACAAGCTTTTCGAGCTGCTTGACCTGCGCCTGGAGGATTACCTGGACTGGAGCCTCATCGACCCCGTATACCAGATCTATCTGGAGGACGGCAGAGACGTGGCCCTGCCGCGGGATTTCGACGCCATGGCCCAGGTCGTGAAGGAGATAGCTCCGGGGGACCTGGATGGCTATTACCGCTACTGCAAGGACCTGGGAAAGATCCATAAAGCTTTGCTGGGTTTCATGAAGCACCCCATGCCGGAGATCAGAAAAGTCACCAAGCTGACCAGCCTGGCGAAACTCTTCGCCAGCAAGGAGGCCATCCCCGGTTTTATCCCCAGCCAGAAGGTGGCTTTGAGCAACCTGGAGAAGCTGGTGAGCAAGTATTTTAAGGACCCGACCCTGCAGCTCATCTTCGGGTGGGAGAACATGTATGCAGGCCTTCCCGCCCACCGCTGCCTCGGGATGTTCTCGATGATCACCTACATGGGCCACGTCGGTTATTACTATCCCAAGGGCGGGATGATCTCCATCCCCAAGGCCATCGCGCGCATCGCCCAGGACTTCGGCGCGGAGCTGCGCCTTGAGGCCGAGGTAGACAGCATAATCGTCAAGGACGGCGAGGCGAAAGGGGTCAAACTGGCGGATGGAGAGGTGCTTACCGCCCGGGCGGTGATATCCAATACTCACTCCCGCTTCACCTATTTCAACCTGCTCCGCGACGCCGGCCTCCCCGGCTGGGTGAACCGTACCGTGCGCCGCCAGCCCTGTTCCATACCCGCCCCCATGTTCTACGTAGGGCTTTCGGAAAGACTCGACAGCGTCAAAGCCCACATGTCCCTGGTCGCCCAGAAGAGGGAGAAGGTGGACAACGTCTGGACGGACTTCTACGACCGGGGCTTGATGTATCGCGCGGCCGACGGTATGTACCTGGTCATAGACCCCTCTCACGGCGATCCGGACCTGGCGCCGCCCGGCAAGCAGGTGCTGTACACGATCTACATAGGCCCATACAACCTGAAGTATGACAATTGGGACGATATCGCCGACGACTGGGCGTGGGAATGCATCGATTATCTGGACAAGCGGTGTTACCCCGGTCTCAAGCAGCGTGTGGAGTGGATGGACTCCGTGCCGCCCACGGAGTTGGAGCGCCGCCTGAACGTCGCCGAGGGAGCGTTCTTCGGCATCGAGATGAGCCTGCCCAACCTGGGGCCCTTCCGCCTCAATTACCGCTCGCTTCTCATCGATAGGCTCTATCAAGCAGGGCAGAGCACTAATCCAGGGGTAGGGGTGCCGGGGGCGATGATCTCGGGGATAGCCGTGGCCAGCCTGCTGCTCAACGACTGGCCCAAGAAGCTCGCGTAGGCCTGTTCGTTCCCGAGCCCGGTGGTAACGGTCCTCGCTACGCACTCGCAGGCTGCGTATCCAGACTTCAGCCTTATTGCGGGTCTACTGCTCGCGAAGGTCGCTTCAGACCGACCCCCGGTTCTCGGGAAGGGTTTATTATACAAACGACACCCGAGCCCAATCACTTCTTACATGGCTATTTGTATGCAAGCTTGCTCCGACCGACCCCATAGTTCTCGGGCTAGTGGCAGCTCAGATGGAGATTTCACTCAAACACAGAGTCGTTTCTGCCCTGTTACTTACAAATCAGGCAGCATAAGGGTGGTTACGCCCCCTTAGCAACATATTTTCGCAGTTTGCTGTAATAGCTGGATCAGTCTGGCCGCGGCGGGGGTTTTTATAGGCAACACCCGAGCGGCTCTCGTACTCACAACCGCTGATATGCACGTCTCTCCGCTCTGACTGCCCCAGTCGAGCGAAGAGTCAGCTGTGTGCGTTGCAGACGGAGAACAGACGGTGATCCGGGGTGTAGGGTAGTATGATGAGGATGCGCTGGATGGGGCAGCAATACAGGCTTTATATTGCTGCGGTAGGCGGGTTTGGATGCCGGCCCGGGAAAGGAGGTAGACGATGAAGGTGAAAGGTGTAGCGATAATCACGCGGACGCTTCGAGAGGGAAAATCATTCGATGATTATCGGAAAGCCTGGTATCACACGCATGGCTTTGGGGTACCGACGAGCATGCTTACGGTGATCAACCTGCACGATCCTCGAGAGATAATATCCATCGGGATCATGGAGCTTGATGACATCGCCCAACTGCAGTCAACGCTCGAGATAGACATCGAGGAGAGGCTGGCCAACCCGCTGGATGAGATCGTTGAGGATACGATCGGACGCAAATTCGGAATAATCGCATCGGAAGATGACTTCTCCATGGCAGGGGAGATTCCCCCCAAGCCCCCGACCGTTGACGGTGAAGAAGTAGAATACTCCGAGCTGGAGAAGGTAATTTCCGTCGCGTCAGGCATGTTCACAAAGGCCGCCGAGGAGCGTGACAGACGTAAGAAGGCAAAGGATTGACGGCGGCCACGGGTGGGTAGCCGATGCAAGCAGCCGGCAAGAAAACAGGCGATCATAGAAGCGGCACTTGCGCATGAGCCGGTGCTTGCTGTTCATATGTGCCCCATCCGGGACTCTGCCCCACTGTCTCTGCGGCCGTCCTCACTGGGCCATGGGCATGGAGCCTGAGGGCTGGAGATTTGACAGGGGACGAGGCTGATATTATTGTAATGACATGTCAGTACCAAAAAAACGGATGCCCGCCCAGGAACGGCGGGAACAGATCCTGGAAGCTTCCGCAGAGGTATTCTCGCGCAAGGGCTACCGCATGGCCTCAGTCTCGGATATAGTTGATGGCGCTGGAATAGGCAGGGGTACTTTTTATCTCTACTTTGACTCAAAGCGAGAGATATTCCTGGAGCTGATAGAGGCATTTTTCTGCGGCTACGCTAAGCTCCTGGAGGAAAACCACCGCCACCTGGAGGAAGCCTTCAGCAGCGGGGGACGGATGCTCAGGACCTGGAGGGGAAACATGTTGAGGGTCCTCGAGTATCACCAGGAAAACCCCTACCTCACCAATATCGTCTACCGCGAGGCCATGGGGCGGGACGAGGATTTCTCGGCACGCGTGGATGAGCTCTCGAGGCTGGCGAGAGTGAAACTGGTGGCCGAGTTTCAGATGATGTACGACCGCGGCATGATGAGGGACTGCAATGTGGAGGTTGCGACATCCATCGTTATGGGCTCGGTCATCTATCTGGTAATGGAGCACCTGTTGGAGAAGAGCGAAACGGATGTGAAAAGCCTGGCCGACATGATGGTTGAATACCACATCCGCGCCCTCATCCCCGAGGACGGGGATATAACCAGGGCGTTGCGCAGTGCCCTGGAAGAGCAACAATAAGGGTACGGTTCACGCGCCTGCTCAGCGCGGGAAAACAAGGGATGTTTGCGGACGGTACAGCGTATGGCGAGACAATAGCGCATAGGGTACAAACAGCTGATATGGCGGGAAAGGAGGAGCGAAGAGGTAATAACTTAACGGCGCAAACCCATATGATGCTTTCATTTTCGTAGGACAAAGGGGTGAAGCTTATGGTTTCGTTTGAGATGAGCGACGAGCAGAAGATGGTTCAGGAGACCGTCGCCTCCTTCGCAACCGACCAGATCGAGCCGATAATGCGTGAAAGCGACGAAGAGAACAAGGTGCCGGAGGAAGTCATCGCCAAGGGGTGGGAACTAGGCCTACTGGGAGGATGCATCCCGGAGGAATACGAGGGTTTCGGGGAGGAGATCTCCGCTCTCACCGGCCTCATCGCCCTGGAGGAGCTGGCATGGGGCGACCTCTCCATCGCCCTGCATCTCATGGCGCCCTCGGTGCTCGCTATCTCCGTGCTCGACCAGGGCACCGAGGAGCAGAAGAAGCAGCTCCTGCCCATATTCTGCGAGGAGGAATACAAGGCGGCATCGTGCGCTATCATAGAGCCGTATTACAACTTCTGTGCCTCCGCTCTCAAGACAACGGCGGAGCGTGACGGGGAGGAATACGTCATCAACGGCGCGAAGTGCCTGGTGCCTCTGGCTGATGTCGCCGAGAACGTATTGGTCTTCGCAGCTACCTCTCCGGGCATGGGCTTTTCCGGGGTCGACGCGTTCATCGTACCCGCGGGTGCCAAGGGCATGAACGTTGGTGAGCGGGAGAAGAACATGGGCATCAAGGCCCTGGCCACTTATCCCTTGACTCTCAAGGACTGCCGCGTCCCGCTGGCGGCTCGCCTGGGCGGGAACAGTAGCTGTGATTTCCTGCGCATACTCTCCCGCTCCCGCCTGGCACTTTCGGCCTTGGCGGTGGGGATGAGCCGCAAGGCGCTGGAGCATTCCATCGATTATGCCACCCAGAGGATCGCCTTCGGGGAGCCCATCGGCTCGCGCCAGGCCATCGCCTTCATGATCGCCGAGATGGCCATCGAGGTGGATGCGGCCCGTATGCTGGCATGGGAGGCGGCCTGGAGATGCGACAACGATATGGACTTCGTGAAGGAAGCCTCGCTGGCGAAGAACTATGCAGCGGATACGGCCATGATGGTCTGCGACCGCGGTGTCCAGATCATGGGTGGCCACGGCTACGTCCGGGACAATCCGGTGGAGCTGTGGTTCCGCAACGCGCGCGGGTTCGCCACCTTTGAAGGCTTCGTAATGGTTTAGGGAGGTGGAATATGATAGATTTTGAACTCTCTCCGCGCATCAAGGGCACCATGAACATGATCCACATGTTCGCGGAACAAGCGGTAAGGCCCGTCGCCCGCCAGTACGACGAAAATGAGCACGAGAAGCCGACGGAACTCCTGAAGATGGTGCAGAAGTTCATGGGCGGCGGCATCGCCGGAGCCCTGGGCAGCCCAGATAAGAAGGAGGGCGAGGAGCCCAAGGAGAAGAAGCCCAAGGAGACCAACCTTGCGGGAGCTATAACCGTCGAGCAGATATTCTGGGGAGACGCGGGCATAGCTCTGTCCTTCCCCGGTCCCGGCCTGGGAGGAGCGGCGGTGCAGGCC
>Ga0209254_10005592_pt1 | contig 11562 bp, 8 predicted proteins | sample FrelakmetDIP11DI_FD_187148 | JGI IMG/M metagenome (GOLD analysis project Ga0209254, IMG submission 187148) | Freshwater lake sediment microbial communities from the University of Notre Dame, USA, for methane emissions studies - DIP11 DI (SPAdes)... | ecosystem: Environmental > Aquatic >... | reverse complement strand
TGACGACGGGGACCGAAGTCCCCGCCGGCTATCTTTGGTAACAAGGCTCTAGCAGCCCCGGCTAACCGTTTTTAGGCGGCAATAGCGAATTGCTCATCATTGGCAATTATGGATTTGCTTCATTAACGTCGATCGCCTGACGAGTTGCCTGCGCACCTTTGCCCGCCCTGTCGAAACCAGTGCACCCCCACCTAAACGTATCCCGATACGCTTAGGTGGAGGTGAGGGGAATCGAACCCCTGTCCAGAACGCCTCCAGATTGCCGGAATTACAACCGTGAAACGATTATGGGGGTGGGAGAGCGGATTTACAAGTGGGGGGTGTCTTTTCTGCGCAAGACCGGCGGCTATTGCAGTTCGTTGCCGCACCACTCGCGAAACCGCTTGCCTTCGGGATAGCCTTGGGTGGTGCGTACTTTCTTGGTCGTGTTGTCGAAAAGCACATTGAAGCGGGCTGGTTCGTTCCACGGGTCGCAGTAGCGCCATTCCCAGACCAGTTCATCGCGCCGCTCGAAGTAAATCGTCCACGCTGCCACCGATGGCCCAAGTATGCGGAGTACCTGTTCCTGGGTCATGCCTTCCCGGATCAGGGCGAAGGTTTTCATATTGAGGACACCGTGTAGGCTGGTCATCCTGCCGTCCGGACCGATCGTCACCATGAAAGTGTTGAAGCCGGCGGGGCCGCGTGGGTAAGCCAGGAGTTGGCCGCCGTCCGGCTCCTGCCAGCGCATGGCGGGTTCTCCCATGAGCTGGACCACCTCGTCAAGGTTGCTGACGCCCGGCTTGAGTCCGCGTCCGTCATGGGAGGCGCAAGCAGTGATCAGAAGAGCAAGAATCAGCGTGATGATCGGCTTCATGAGAATTACCTCGAATGACCCGTCAGTTAATGTCTTTCGCCAGCGGCTTTAAGCCAATCAGCCACGGTTCGAGGCGCCGGCCGACGAGAAGTTCCGCGCTGAAGCGGAGGCCGCCGCTGCCGGGTTCGCCAATGGCGGGAGCAGATTCAAGTGGTCCGCGTAGCGCGTGGGGTACGTGAACCTGGCCGTTGCCGACCCGGGAGACGAAGCCGGACGCTTGGGGCGTGCCATCTCCCCGACTGTGCGTGGTGGGCCGCACGGTCCCGCGGAGTAGCAAGAAGCGGCTGCGGTCGGGATATTTCTCGCGCAGCAGGCGGGCATCGAGTCCGGCGTCGATGACGAACAGCCGGCTGTTCGAGTTTTCCTCGCGTGCGAGCTCATCGTTGGCCTGCTTGGCACGGTCGGCGAACTGCTTGCTGCCGACGTTGACTGCGGCGGCTGCCGCGTGGCGACCGGCACTCTCACGAGCCTTTTCGAGTGCGCGCTGCCATGCCGGTCCGGCCAGTTCCATGACGAGAATGACCTCGCGCGGCAACTCGCGGGCGTGTTGCTGGCGTTCGCCATCGGCTCGCGCCGCGTCGACCGGGAATCCCAGGGCCGCCATTTTGGCGGCATCGAGCCATTCGGGCGTCCCGCCATTGACCATTTGGCCGCCGGCGAATTCGCCTGCTTGGCGCCCGGCAACGCGCACGTTCAGGTTGAGCGCGAGACCGCTGTTTTCCATCAGGCGCAGGCTGCGCCAGGGCAGACCGAGCTCCCGTTCGCTGAGCGTCAGCGCGCTTTCGGGGGTGGACGAACGGTTCCACCAGACACCGCCCAGGGCGATGGCGTTGGTCAGTACGATCAGTCCGATGCCTACGCCAAGCGTGCGGCCGCGCGACCAGGTTTTCATGGCCCTCCCTCCCCGGCCGGTGCGTGGAATGTCTGGCGCAGCCGCTTGAGGATGAGCAGGATCAGCACGGCGGTCAGGCCGACCACCAGGAAGAACAGGTACTTTGGCATGATCTCCCACCACCACTGATAGAACTTGGTGTAGAGGAATATCACGAAGAAGACGATTCCGGTGTTGACCGTTTCCGGCCAGCCGCGGCGCGCGCCGAGCCAGATGACCAGGGCGCTGGCGACGAAGCCGGCGACCTGGTAGCCGCCCTCGATCAGGTCCGCGTCGAGGTCGATGTAGCTGCCGTAGGCCCAGTGGCTGAGGATCAGCATCGGGAGGAACAGGCAGAGCAGGCCGAAGACACGGTAGATCGGTGCAAAGCCGGGGAAGCGGCGGTGCGCGACCAGCAGCGGAAAGACGAAGAGCAGCGCGGCGACCGGGAAGAAATTCTCCGGCCGCTCGCCGGCATGCAGCCAGTACACGCCGTGCCAGGTGCCGACGCGCGCCTGGACATAGGCGATGACGCAGCAAATGCCGGCCGCCAGCAGCAGGCGCAGGTCGCAGGTGTAGGCGAGCAGGAAGGCCATCGCCGCCCACGGCAGCAGGGCCTTGTCGGACGGCGTGAGGTTGAAGATCTGGCCGAGCATGGTGATGTTCAGCACGAAGCAGGCAAAGGCCACCAGCGCGGCCAGCTTGGTGAAATAGCCGGTGGCGTCGCGCCGCTGCAGCCACATCGTCAGCCCGAAACTGGCGAACGAGCTGGCGATCAGGATGCCGACCTGGGCGGTCTCGGCGAAATGTCCCCAGAACTGGTAGAACAAAAAGAACACGCTGGCCGCCAGCGCCAGCGCGCCGAGGAAGGAGGCGACGCGCATGCCGAGCGACAACTGCTTGGCGCGGCTGTCGCGGTCGACGTCGAAAAGCGCAGCGAATTCGGCCAGCAGATGTTCGTGGTGGTAATGCACCGCCGCCTGCTGCGCCGCATCGAGCCGCAGGATGCCCTCGTCGGCGAGGCGCGCGAGTTCATCCCGGAAGGAATGAATGCCATCGACGCGTTCCTGCGCCTCGGTGCGCGACGGCGCCGGCGCTTCAGGCATCGCGTTCGGCGCTCAGCAGGCGCTCGCAATAACGGGCGATGAGGTCCACCTCGAGGTTTACCCGGCTGCCGGTCTGGAGGTGCTTCAGCGTCGTGTTTTCCAGCGTATGCGGGATCAGGTTGATGGTGAAGATGCTGCCGGCGGCCTCGTTGGTGGTCAGGCTGGTGCCGTTGATGGTGATCGAACCCTTGCGCGCAATGAAGCGGGCCAGTTCTTCCGGTGCGGCGATTTCCAGCAGCCGGTTGTCGCCGACCGGCTCGAAGCGCAGCACTTCGCCGACCCCGTCGACGTGCCCTGAAACCAGATGACCGCCAAGCCGGTCCATCAGGCGCAATGCCTTTTCCATGTTGATCTCACCGGGTGCGTCGAGGCCTACCGTGCAGGAAAGCGTCTCCGGCGAGACGTCGACCATGAAATGATTGCCCTCCTTGGCGACGACGGTCAGGCAGACGCCGTTGCAGGCAATCGAGTCGCCCGGCGCAACGTCGTCGAGGCCGAGATTGGCGGCGTCGATGTTGAGGCGGAAACCGGCTTCGCGCGTGGTGAGGTGGGTAATGTGGCCGACTGCGGCAATGATTCCGGAGAACATGGGGAGCACCGTTGATTCAAAAAACGAACTTTATCATGCTCCGTTGACCGCGCGGCTTGCGCGGAAGGCCGGTTGGTAATAGGGTTTTGACCTTTGAGCAATCGACATACCCGAGGGAGACATAAATGAAGAAAACCATCCTTGCCACGCTGCTTTCCGCCATTGCCGCCACGGCGCTGGCCGACATCAACGTCGGCATCACGCTTTCCGCGACCGGCCCGGCCGCATCGCTCGGCATTCCCGAGAAGAACACCATCGACCTGCTGCCCAAGACGATCGCCGGGCAGAAGGTCAATTACATCGTCCTCGACGATGCGACCGATACGACGACCGCGGTCAAGAACACGCGCAAGCTGATCAGCGAGAACAAGGTCGATGTCGTGATCGGTTCGACCACGACGCCGAATTCGCTGGCGATGATCGACGTGGCCGCCGAAGGCGAAACGCCGATGATCGCCATGGCCGCCGGGTCGCGCATCGTCGATCCGGTGGACGAAAAGCGCAGATGGGTATTCAAGACGCCGCAGAACGACGCCCAGATGTCAACCGCCATCGTCGAGCACATGACCAACAACAGTGTTAAGACCGTCGCCTACATCGGCTTCTCCGATGCCTATGGCGAAGGCTGGTGGAACGAGTTCTCGAAGATCGCCGAGGTGCGCAAGATCAAGCTGGTCGGCAACGAGCGCTTCAATCGCGCCGATACCTCGGTGACCGGCCAGGTGCTCAAGATTCTCGCCGCCAAACCGGACGCCGTGCTGATCGGCGGCGCCGGGACGCCGGCCGCGCTGCCGCAGAAATCGCTGAAGGAAAAGGGTTACAAGGGCGTCATCTACCAGACGCACGGCGTCGCCAATGCCGACTTCCTGCGCGTCTGCGGCAAGGATTGCGAGGGCACCGTGCTGCCCGCCGGCCCGGTCCTCGTCGCCGACCAGTTGCCGGCCGACCATCCGGCCAAGAAGTCGGCGATGGAATACGTGACCAAATACGAAGCCGCCCAGGGCAAGGGCACGGTGTCCACTTTCGGCGCCCACGCCTGGGATGCCGGACTGCTGCTGGCGGCCGCCGCGCCGGTGGCGCTGAAGAAGGCGCAACCGGGCACCAAGGAATTCCGCGCCGCGCTGCGTGACGCACTGGAGGGCACCACCAACCTGCCGGCCGCGCATGGCGTCTTCAACATGAGCGCGAAGGATCATCTCGGTCTCGATCAACGGGCGCGGGTCATGGTCAAGGTGGACGGCGGCACCTGGAAACTCGTCAAGTAAGCGCTCGCTGGCGCCGTTCAGGTCGGTTTTCCTGGCCACACTGATCGGCTCGCTCTGCGAGGGCGGGCTTCGATCAGTGCTGGCGAGGCGCCCTGACAGCGCTTCGCGCTACCGTTTCCGGTAACTCATGGATCTGCAAATCTTCCTTCTCCTCGGTCAGGACGGCGTCACCAGTGGCGCCATCTATGCCCTGCTGGCGCTGGCCCTGGTGCTGGTCTTCGCAGTCACCCGCGTGATATTCATCCCGCAGGGCGAGTTCGTCGCCTTCGGGGCGCTGACCCTCGCCGCGCTGCAGGCCAACAAGGTGCCGGGCACGGTCTGGCTGTTGCTGGCGCTGGGCACGGCGGTGGCCTTGATCGACGGGATCAGGCTGCTGCGCGAAGGGCGCTTCCGCAAGCTGCCACCCTTGCTGATCTTCAATATCGGCATGCCGCTGGCCGGCGCCGGCGCGCTGCTCGTCGTGCCACCGGCCCAGTTGCCGCTGTGGGCGCAGGTCATCGTGGCGATGTTGCTGGTGGTGCCGATGGGCCCGATGATCTATCGCATCGCCTTCCAGCCGCTGGCCAGCGCCTCGGTCCTGGTCCTGCTGATCGTTTCGGTCGCCGTCCATCTGGCGTTGATCGGCCTCGGCCTGCTCTTCTTCGGCGCCGAGGGCTCGCGCACGCCGGCCTTCACCGACATCAGCTTCGAACTGGCCGGCGCGCCACTGCAGGGCCAGACCGTTCTCATCGTCGTCGCCTCGGCGCTGCTGATCATCGGCCTCTATTTCTTCTTCGAGCGCACCATCTACGGCAAGGCGCTGCGGGCGACCGCGATGAACCGCACCGGGGCGCGCCTGATGGGCATTCCGCCGGCGCTCGCCGGCAAGCTGTGCTTTACGCTGGCGGCGGCGATCGGCGTCTTTTCGGGCATCCTGATCGCGCCGATCACCACCCTCTACTACGATTCCGGCTTCCTGATCGGCCTCAAGGGCTTTGTCGGCGCCATCATCGGCGGTCTCGCGTCGTATCCGGTCGCCGCGCTCGGCGCCGTGCTGGTCGGCCTGCTCGAATCCTATTCTTCCTTCTACGCCAGTGCCTTCAAGGAAGTGATCGTGTTTACGCTGATCATCCCGGTCCTGCTCTGGCGCTCGCTAACGACGCGCCATGTCGAGGACGACGACGAACACACCGACGTCGTGAACATCGATTCCCGGCCGGCTCAGGCCAAGCGGCGCTGGCTGCGCCACCTGCCGCTGGCCGCCTTCGTCGTTCTGCTGGCGGTCGCGCCGCATGTTTTGCCCGAATTTTCGATCACCCTGCTCAACTACATCGGCCTCTACGCCATCGTTGTGGTCGGCCTGGTCCTGCTTACCGGTGTCGGCGGCCTGACCTCGTTCGGGCAGGCCGCTTTCGTCGGTCTTGGCGCCTATACCACGGCCTGGCTGACCACCGTGCATGGCGTCTCGCCGTGGCTGACGCTGCCCATTGGCCTTGCCCTGACCGCCAGCGTCGCGTTGTCGCTGGGTTTCATCACGCTGCGCATGGGCGGTCACTATCTGCCGCTCGGCACTATCGCCTGGGGCATCAGCCTTTACTTCCTGTTCGGCAACGTCGAGTTTCTCGGCGGCCACACCGGCATCACCAGCATTCCGCCGGTTTCGCTGTTCGGCTGGGATCTGAAGTCGGGGAACGAGTTCTACTACCTGATCTGGTTCGTTGTGCTGCTCGCCATCCTGTCCGTCCGCAACCTGCTCGATTCACGCGAAGGCCGGGCGATCCGCGCGCTCCCCGGGGGCGTGGTGATGGTCGAGGCGATGGGCGTCGACACCCAGCGCACCAGGATCGTCATCTTCCTGATCGCCGCCCTGCTGGCCAGCATCTCCGGCTGGCTCTATGCCCACCTGCAGCGCTTCGTCAATCCGACGCCGTTCGCGCTGACGCAGGGAATCGAATATCTGTTCATGGCTGTCGTCGGCGGCATCGGCCACGTCTGGGGCGCAGTTCTCGGCGCCGGTCTGATCACCATCCTCAAGCAGTGGCTGCAGGACTGGCTGCCGCAAATTCTTGGCCAGAGCGGCAATTTCGAGATCATCGTTTTCGGCATTGCGATGGTGCTGGTACTGCAAAAGGCCCGCTCCGGGCTGTGGCCGGTGCTCCTGAAACTGCGGCCGGTGCGTGCGCAAACGCGCCCGCTTGCGCCGACGGAAATGCTGCCCAAACGGGCGTCGACCGCAAGCGGCGCCCTGCTCCTCGAAGCCACCGATGTGACCAAGCGTTTCGGCGGCCTGGTCGCCAACAACAAGCTCTCGCTGACTGTCAGGGCCGGCGAGGTGATGGCGCTGATCGGGCCGAACGGCGCCGGCAAGAGCACGATGTTCAACTGCATTTCCGGCGTCAGCCCGGCCAGCGAAGGCAAAATCGAGTTCCTCGGCGAGTCGACCGCGACACTCGCGGCGCGCGACATCGCCCGGCGCGGTATGAGCCGCACCTTCCAGCACGTCCGTCTGCTCGGCCAGATGTCGGTGCTGGAAAACGTCGCCATCGGCGCCCATCTGCGCGGCCGTAAAGGGGTTCTGGCCGCCGCGCTGCGCCTCGATCGCGCCGAGGAGGCGCGCCTGCTCGCCGAGGCGGCGCGCCAGATCGAGCGCGTCGGCCTCGCCGAGCACATGTTCGAGCCGGCCGGCAGTTTGGCGCTCGGCCAGCAGCGCATCGTCGAGATCGCCCGCGCCCTGTGTTCCGACCCCTGCCTGCTGCTCCTCGACGAACCGGCGGCGGGCCTGCGTTACCGGGAAAAGCAGGCGCTCGCCGAGCTGCTCGGCAAGCTGCGCGGCGAGGGCATCGGCATCCTGCTCGTCGAGCACGACATGGATTTCGTCATGGGGTTGGCCGACCGCGTCGTGGTCATGGAATTCGGCGAGAAGATCGCCGAGGGCAAGCCGGATGAAGTGCAGCGCGACCCCAGGGTGCTCGAAGCCTACCTCGGGGGGGTCGAATGATGCCGGCCAAGCATCCGCATCTGCATGAGCACGAGACCATACTCGAGGTCAGGAACCTGTCGGTGTCCTACGGCAAGGTCGAGGCTTTGCACGATGTCAGCCTGAACATCCGGCGCGGCGAGATCGTCACCGTCATCGGCCCCAACGGCGCCGGCAAGACGACGCTCCTGAAGGCGCTGATGGCCCTGCTGCCGGTGGCCGGCGAGATCGTTTATATGGGTCACGCACAGGGCCGCGAACGCGAGGTCGAGCACCTGGTGCGCCACGGGATGACGCTGGTTCCCGAGAAGCGCGAACTGTTCGCCGAGATGAGCGTCGCGGACAACCTGTTGCTTGGCGCCTTCGACCGCTACCGGACCGGTCACCGCGACCACATGGAAACGATGGACGAGGTGTTCGAGCTTTTCCCGCGCCTCGAAGAACGCCGCGCCCAGCTGGCCGGAACGCTGTCCGGCGGCGAGCGCCAGATGCTGGCCATGGGCCGCGCGCTGATGGCCAAGCCGAAGCTGCTGATGCTCGACGAACCGAGCCTCGGCCTGGCGCCGCTGATCATCAGGGAAATCTTCCGCATCATCGCCGAACTGAAGCAGACCGGCGTCGCCATCCTGCTGGTCGAGCAGAACGCCCGCGCCGCGCTGCAGATTTCCGACTTCGCCTACGTGCTGGAAACCGGCGAAGTCTCGCTCTCCGGGCCCAGCGACGAACTGGCCGCCGACCCCCGCGTCATCGAAAGCTATCTCGGCCTCGGCCACAAGCACTGAGCTGTCGACCGGGAACCCTGCTAGCGCGGACCGCGTCCCTCAGGTCGATCGTTGCGTCCCGGATTGCCGCCGCGCTGGCCGTCACCCGGGGGCGCCTGGCGTGGTGGTTCGCTGCGTGGCATCTCGCGCGGCTGGCTGACCGGCGCCGGCATCGGGCGCGGGGCTTCACGGACTGCCGGCGCCGGTCGTTCGCGCGGCGGTTCGCGATAAACGTCGGGCCGGGGTTGCGGCGCCGCTTGCCGAATTTCGTGCGCCGGCGGCGGCTGGTAGCGGCGCTCTTCGCGCGGCGCGCTGGGCGGGGCCACCGCTTGCCGCCGTTCGCGTTCCACGCGCGGCGCTTCCGGCGGGATGCTTGGCGCAACTGGCGCGGCGATCCGAGCCGGCCGCTCTTCAACGGATCGCGGCTGCCCCGGGCGGCTGTCGCCATTCTGGTTGGGAATCGGTTGCGGCCGGCTTGTACCGGTATGCGTGCGGAGATCAGGCGGCTGATTGGCTTGCGGTGAACTACCGCGCGGAAATTCCGCCGCACGGTGTGGCATTTCGTCCGGTACCCGCTGCCGACCGGCGGGCGGTGGCATCGCCCGGCGCCCGTCCGGGGCGCCAGGTTCGCCCTGCGGTGCGGGGCGCACCGCGCTGCCAGCCGGTGGCAGCCAGTCGCGGCCCGGCGCCCGGCTGGCCAAAGGCGCCTTGCCGAGTTCGTGCATGTCGCGTTGTCTGATGGCGGCGCCGGCAACCGGCTTGCCCTCGCGCAGGGTGTTCGCCGGCACCACCGTGACGGCGTGCGGCTGCCCGCTGTGCCGGTAATGCGGCTGATATCCGGGTCGCGCGGCGCGCTCGATTTCACGGACATTGGTGACGTGCGTGACGTTCATCTGGCGCAGATAGGTCGGGCTGGTGCGATAGGCCGGCACATAGACCTCGCGCGGCGCCAGCGGAAACCAGCCGACCGCCGGGGCGGCACCGTAACTGAAACTGGCGTTCCAGCCCGGATTGCCGTACCAGCCGACGAGCGCCGGTGCGTACACCGGGCGGGTGGCATAGGCGCCCGGCGCCCACCCCCAGCGCTCGCCAATCAGGACCCAGCGCCCGTAATGGAAGGGCGCGAAACCCCAGGGCGCGGCGTCGATCCAGGTCCAGCCCCAGGGGGCCACCCAGGCCCAGCGTCCGTCGCTATAGGGCGCCCAGCCCACAGATACGGCGCGCGGGTACCATACCGTGCCGTAGTCATCGGCTGTATCCCAGTCGCCGTAGGCATCGAGATCCTGATAGCCGGTCATGTAGGGTGAAACGTTGCGCCGGGCAAGCGCCGATTTCTCCTGGTTATCACGCAGCGAAACCCAGTTGTCGAAATCATCGCCGTAGGGGGCGGATTCCATGCCGACCCGGCCGCTGCCGCCCAAGGTGGCCATTTCTCCGGCGCGGACGGCAAGCGTTCTACTGCCGGCGATCACCTCGGCCGCGCCCGACTGGGCGGCAACCGTCGTACGATCGGAACCTGCCTCGATCCGGTAGCGGCCGGCGGCGGCAAAACGGACCCGCCCCTCCGGCGTTTCGATCTCGAGATCGTCGGCCTGATTGCGGTCGCGTATGGTCAGGGCCAACGTACCGGTTGCCAGCTGGAGGTTCACGCGGCGGTCATCGACGGTGACGAATTCCGCCCGGCTGTTGCCGGCCAGCCGGTAGGCGGTGGAGCCGATCCAGACTTCAGCCCGGCTGCGGCCCCCGGTGTCGACGATGGCGCCGCTGCTGACCGGCCAGTTGACCACGGCCGGGTTGCCGGGATCCTGACGGTCGGCGCGGAAAGTCACGTCGCCTTCAGCCAGCGACAGGCGGCCGACCCGGGCCGGCGGGTCGCTCTCCGCCAGCGCCGGCGTCAGAAAGCCGATCAGGACGATCAGCCCGAAAATATTTCGAAACAGCGAAAGCATCATCAACTCCGTCAATCGCGGCCACCCGCATGGTTTGCCACGTACCCGATTAACGTATTAGAGCCTGATCGGATGAATTTCCCTCACAAAAAAATCGTTTCAGGATGTTACCGGCGGGCCCAGCCGTTCCGGGAAAGGCGCGCCGCGAGTGGGGAAAACCTGTTATTTTTCAGCCCCCTGACGTAAAATCCCCGGTCCCCTACTGCGCTGCAACATTCCGGTTTCCATGCTATTTCCCACCCGTTTCGATGTCATCGTCGTCGGCGGCGGCCACGCCGGCACCGAAGCTGCGCTCGCCGCAGCGCGGGCGGGTGCGAACACGCTGCTACTGACGCACAACCTCGACACGCTCGGGGCGATGAGCTGCAACCCGTCGATCGGCGGCATCGGCAAGGGCCATCTGGTGCGCGAGGTTGATGCGCTGGGCGGGGCGATGGCGGCAGCCACCGACGAAGCCGGCATCCAGTTCCGTATCCTCAACGCCTCGAAAGGCCCGGCCGTCCGCGCCACCCGCGCCCAGGCCGATCGCGTGCTGTACAAGCAGGCGATCCGCGGTCGACTGGAAAATCAGCCTAACCTGACAATCTTCGCCGAAGCCTGCGATGACCTGATCGTTGAAGGCGACAAGGTGTGCGGCGCGGTGACCCGCCTCGGCATCCGCTTTTTGGCCGGTTCTGTGGTGTTGACCGCAGGCACCTTCCTCAACGGCAAGATCCACGTCGGGCTGGAAAACTACACCGGCGGGCGCATGGGTGACCCGCCGTCAAACTCGCTGGCCGCCCGCCTGAAGGAACTGAAGCTGCCGCAAGGCCGCCTGAAGACCGGCACGCCGCCGCGTCTTGACGGCAAGACCATCGATTTCTCGGTCATGGAAGAGCAGCATTCGGACAACCCGCTGCCGGTGTTTTCCTTCCTCGGCAACGCCGCGCAGCATCCCAAGCAGTTGCCGTGCTGGATCACCGAAACCAACGAAAAGACGCACGACATCATCCGCAGTGGCCTCGACCGGTCGCCGATGTACACCGGCGTCATCGAAGGCGTCGGGCCGCGCTATTGCCCGTCGATCGAGGACAAGATCCATCGCTTCGCCGACAAGAATAGCCACAACGTCTTCCTCGAGCCGGAAGGCCTGACGACGCACGAGATCTACCCGAACGGCGTGTCGACCAGCCTGCCTTTCGACATCCAGCTGGCGCTGGTGCGCTCGAT
>Ga0209254_10005591_pt1 | contig 11562 bp, 12 predicted proteins | sample FrelakmetDIP11DI_FD_187148 | JGI IMG/M metagenome (GOLD analysis project Ga0209254, IMG submission 187148) | Freshwater lake sediment microbial communities from the University of Notre Dame, USA, for methane emissions studies - DIP11 DI (SPAdes)... | ecosystem: Environmental > Aquatic >... | reverse complement strand
TGCCGACGCGCCGTCAGTAGTCAGGGTCCCAATCGACGACGACGCGGCGGCCCGGCAGGTCGACCGCATCCACATAGGCGGCCACGAAGGGGATCAGCCGCTCAGGCGCCTCGGCATCCGCAGCCTGCACGCGCAAGACGCAGTGCGGACCGGTCTCGATGAGGCCGGTCACGGTGCCCAGTTCGACGCCCGCGCGGTTGACCACCGCCAGGCCGATGAGATCGATCCAGTAGAACTCGCCCTCGTCGGGGGTCGGGAAACTGGCGCGCGGGATGAAGACACGGGCACCGGCCAGGGCCTGCGCCGCGTCGCGATCGTCGATTTCCTGTAGGGTGGCCACCACGCCGTCGCCGTGCCCGCGCGCCTGCACCACCCGCAGCAATGGCGGCAGGGGCCGCACGGCCCGATTGCCCTGCGGCAACACGGTCTCGGGCGGCTGAAGGTACCAGCGCTTGGAGGAGAACAGCGCCTGCGGATCGGCGGCAAAGGGCTTGACCTTGATGCCGCCCTTCACGCCCCAGGCGCCAAGCACGCGGCCGACTTCGACCGCGTCTGCGGGCAACGCGGATGCGTCATCCCGCGCCGTGTCGCGCGCCGGCAGCGGGGCGCCAGCCGACCCGTTCACGGCAATGACTTCAGGCAGCCTTCTTGGCCTGGTCGACCAGGCGCGCCACGGTCGGCGACAGCTGGGCGCCCACGCCGGCCCAGTGCGTCACGCGGTCGATGGCCACGCGCAGCGGCTGCTCGCCGCCGGCGGCCATGGGGTTGTAGAAGCCCACGCGCTCGATGAAGCGGCCGTCGCGGCGCTCCTTGGAGTCGGCCACAACGATGTTGAAGAACGGGCGCTTCTTGGCGCCGCTGCGAGACAGCCGGATCACGACCATGTTGAACTTTCCTTGGAAATCAGGGCCGATCGCCGCGCCACGGGAGACACACCGGGCTGGCCATCGAAGTGGCCGGCATCGACGCTGCTCGAGCGCCCTTGCCGACCGCGGCCGGCGCCGTAGATACGCCCCGATTGACTACCCCGGGGCCAGCGCCGAAAACCGCGCATTATATCCGGTGCAATGGCGAATCCGCCGACAATGCCTGCCATGCACTACCGATCCAAGACCGTGGCCGCCTGGCTGACGCTGGCGGCGGGCGCGCTGGGCCTGCACCGCCTGTACCTCTACGGCACGCGGGACCGCCTCGTCTGGGCCTACCCGCTGCCTGCGCTGTTGGGCCTGGTCGGCGTGCATCGCCTGCGCACGCTGGGCCAGGACGACCGCCTGGCCTGGCTGCTGATCCCCTTGCTCGGCCTGATGCTGTCGCTAGCCATGCTCACGGCCATCCTCTATGCACTGACCCCCGACGAGAAGTGGGACGCCCGCCACAACCCCGGCCAACCCGGGCGCGCCACCGGTTGGGGGCCGGTGCTGGCGGCGATCGTGGCGCTGCTGTTGGGTGGCGCGGTGCTGATGGGCACCATTGCCTACGGCGGACAGAGGTTCTTCGAATGGCAGCTGAACGAACCCGAGAGCCACCGTCAGGTCAAGGCCTGGATCGGTTGATCGGCGACACGGTCGCGGAACCGGTCCAGGCGCCCCAGCGCGGGGTGAGCGAGGTCCGGCGCCAGATCGGCCAGCGGACGCAGGACGAAGGCACGCTCGTGCAGGCGTGGGTGCGGCACGACGAGGTCCGGGTCGCGAATGATGCGCTGGCCATAGAGCAACAGGTCCAGGTCCAGCGTGCGCGGCGCATGGCGGTAGGGGCGCTCGCGGCCATGCGCCTGCTCGATGGACTGCAGCGCGAGCAGGAGTTCGCGTGGCGTCAGCGTGGTGATCAACTCAACCACGGCATTGATGAACTCGGGACCCTGGGCCTCCATCGGTGCGCTGCGGTACAGCGGCGAAACCGCCACCCGCCGTGTCTGCGGCAGCGCGGCCAACTCCTTCAGCGCCCGTACCAGCGTCGCCCGCGGGTCGCCGAGATTGGCGCCCAGGCCGACGAAGACGCGCTCGGCAGTCATGCCCCGGCTGCGGGCGCACTGTCGCTGCCAACGGGGCCACCGCCCTCGCCCGACGACCGCCTGCGCCGACGACGGCGCTTGCGGGCTGGCGCATCTCCCTCCAGAGGCGCAACGGTCGCCTGCGCACCGTGCGGGGCCGGCGCCCGCGGCATCGCCGCTTCGGCCGCCGGCACGCGCCGCGCCTTGGGCGGCATCGCCGCGCGCAGGTCTTGCAGCAGCGCGTCGCGCTCGTCGTCGTCACCCAGGTGGAAGTCTTCCCACCAGTCGGCCAGATCGGTGGGCACTTCGCCACAGTCGGCGCGCAGGCGCAGGAAGTCGTAGCCGGCGCGGAAGCGCGGCTGGGTGACCAGGGACGGCGCCGAACTCGGCGTGCGGCGTTCGAAGCGCGGCTGCATGAGCCAGACCTCGCGCATGTCGGCAGCGAGCTTGCCGCGGCCCGAAATGTCCCCGATGCGGGCGTCGAAGACGGCATCGACCGCCGTCTGCAGCGCCGGGAATGGCGCCTCGCCGCCGCTTTTGAGCGCGCTCCAGCGCTCCAGCACGTCGTGCCACAACAGGCAGGCGAGCATGAAGCTCGGCACCACCGCGCGGCCCTCGGCAACGCGGCGATCGGTGTCCTCCAGCGCCAGCCGCACGAATTTCTGCCGCGCCGGATTGGGTGCGTCCAGCGACAGCGCGGCGTCGAGCACTGGGAACACGCCGCCCGTCCCACGCACCAGGCGGTACTTCTTGAGCTGCTCGATGCTGGCCAAGGCATGCCCGGTCTGCAGCAACTTGACCATCTCGTCGAACAACCGCGACAGCGGCACGTTGGCCAGCAGCGCAGACGTGGCGGCGATCGGTCTCTCGGTGGCAGGCTCGATGCCGAATCCGAGCTTGGCCGCAAAGCGCACGACGCGGATGATGCGAACCGGGTCTTCCCGGTAACGCGTGTCGGGGTCGCCGATCATGCGCAAGACGCGGGCACGGGCATCGGCGAGGCCGCCGTGGTAGTCGACCACGATCTGCGTCAGCGGGTCGTAGTACATGGCGTTGATCGTGAAGTCGCGCCGTGCCGCGTCTTCGACCTGCGGCCCCCACACGTTGTCGCGCAACACGCGGCCGCTGGCGTCGACGACATGCTTCTTGTCGGCGATCTCGTGCTTGCTGGTCTTCTCGTTGCCCGGCACCTGGTCGGCGGCGGCGGCATCGAGGTAGGCGCGGAAGGTGGAGACCTCGATCGTCTCGTGCTCCCGTCCGCGTCCGAAGACCACGTGCACGAGCCGGAAGCGGCGCCCGATGATGAAGGCTCGGCGGAACAGCGCCTTCACCTGCTCGGGCGTCGCATCGGTGGCGACGTCGAAGTCCTTGGGCCGCAAGCCCACCAGCAGGTCGCGCACCGCACCACCGACGATGTAGGCCTCGTAGCCGGCCTCGTGCAGCGTCCTCACCACACGCACGGCGTTCGCGTCCAGCAGCGCCGGGTCGATGCCGTGCCCGGCCTGCGGCACCTCGACACGGGCGCCCAGCGGGATCACGGGCTCGGGGGGCGGCACCGGGGTCTTGTCGCCCTGGCCGAGCAGGCGCTTGATGAACTTCTTGATCATGGGAAGATTTTCAATACCGGCCAGCCGCGCTCCTGCGCGATGCGCTCGAGCGCGGGGCCGGGGTTGGTGGCCACGGGATGGCTGACGCGCTCGAGCAGCGGCAGGTCGTTGATGGAATCACTGTAGAAGGTGCTGCGCGCGAAGTCGTCCAGGGCCAGGCCGCGTCCGCCGAGCCACTGCTGCACGCGCGTGATCTTGCCTTCGCGAAAGGCCGGCATGCCGTGGATGGTGCCGATGACACGGCCCGTCTCGTCGCGCGCCAGGTCGGTGGCGATGAGCTGGTCCACGCCCAGCAAGCCGGCAATGGGCCGTGTGACGAAGTCGTTGGTCGCGGTGACGATGGCCACCAGATCCCCCTCGCGCTGGTGCTGTTGCACGAGGCCCAGGGCGGCCGGGTGCAGCATCGGGCGCACGACCTCGTCCAGAAAGCGCGCCGTGGCCCGGGCCAGGTCAGCGGCCGGCCGGTTGCGCCAGGGCGCGGTGGCAAAGTCGACATAGGCATCGATGTCGAGCCGGCCGGCCAGGTAGTCGTCATAGAACGCGTCGTTGCGGCGGCGGAAGTCATCGCGGTCGGCCCAACCCAGCGCGACGACGAACTCGCCGAAGGCGTGGTCGGAGTCCCTGGGCAGCAGCGTGCCGTCGAGGTCGAACAGCGTCAGGTTCATCGAGTCGGCACCAACGGGACGGCCAGCTCGACCGAGCCTTCGGCGCCCTCCTCCAGGAGCATCTGTCGCACCAGGGGCACCGTCACCGGGCGCGCCTTGGCGAGCGCGAACCAATCCAGCCGGTCGAGCAGCCGCATCAGGTGCGACAGGTCGCGGTCGAAGTGCGTCAGCAGGTAGTCCATGACCTCGTCGGACAGGAAGATGCCACGGTGGTCGGCCTCGCGGCGCAGCACGGCACGCGTCTCAGCCTCGGCCAGCGGCTCGAGCGCAAAAACATGACCCCAGGCCAGGCGCGTGCGCAGGTCGTCACGAAGCGGCAGGTCCACCGGCGGCAGACGGCCAGTGGCCACCAGCTGCACGCCGTGCGTCGCGGCATCGACGAAGAGGGCGAAGGCGGCGTGCTGGGCGTCGGCGTCAAGCAACTCGCAGCGGTCGATCACCGCCAACACCGCGCCACCCGGCAGCGCCCACGGCAGGCGGTCCAGCGCGTCGAACCAGGCGACCACCCCGCCGGCGGCCTGGCACTGAGCGGCCAGCGCGCGCAGCAAGTGCGTCTTGCCGCTGCCCGCCGGGCCCCACAGGTAGACCGGCGCACCGGGCAGCGCCAAGGTCTGCAAGTGGTGCGACGCTGCGGCGTTGGCGCCGGACACGAAGTTGTCGAAGGTGGGCAAGGGCTCGGGGCCGATGGCCAGCGGGATCTGCTTCATCGATCGTTCACACGCAAGCCGGCGCCGTTCACTTCAGGCGTCGCCACGCTGCGAGCAGGCGGCGCAGCCCCTCGGCATCGCTGGCCGAAGGCCGTTGCTGCAGGCACACGGCCAACTCATCGGCCGCCGGGCCATGGTGCCCAAGGTCGGCCAGCAGCAGCGCCAGTTCGCGCCGCTCGTCCCAGGCCCCGGGCAGCAGAATCACCAGCCGCCGCAGCACGGCTGCCAGGCGCTCCAGATCGTCGGCAGCGCGATGGATTTCGCGCAGGTTGCGCAGCAGCCGCGCCACCACGTCGCGCGCCGGCGCCGCCTGCAGGAACAGGCCCAGCGGCGCCTCGTCGTCGCCGATCAGGCCCTGCTCCATGCGCAGCGGCTGCAGCCGCTCGTCGAGTTCGTCACGCGAAAGCGACTGGCCGTTGAAAGGGTCGATGATGACTTCCCCACGGGGCAGGCGCAGCTTGACGAGAAAGTGTCCCGGGAACGAGATCCCGTGCGCCCGCAGACCCGCCTGCGTGGCCAGCTCGATGTACAGCAACGCCAGCGTCAGCGGGATGCCTCGCCGCGTCTTCAATACCTCGGGCAGGCAGCTGTTGCGCGGGTCGTAGTAATCGTTGACATTGCCGGCAAAGCCCAGCTCCTGGAAGAAGTAGCGGTTGAGCAACCGCAGGCGCTGAAGTGGCGCGGCGTCGGCCGGGATGCGGCGACACAAGCGGTCGGCCAGGCGGTCGATCTGCGCCAGCACGCCCTGCACGTCGAGGTCGGGCAAATCGTCCTGCGCCACCGCGACGGCCGCTTCGAGCACCGGCAAGGTGGCGTCGTCGGCCACCAGTGCGGCAAAGTACTCCAGGACGGTGGGCGCTTCGAAATGCAGGGAGCCGGACATTGATGTCAGTGTAGGTCAGCGACGGCGCATCAGATGCCGCGGTCGCAGACCGCAGGCGCCGAGCACGGCGAAATAAAGCATGGCCACGCCCACGAGCACCAGCGCCACCGCGCCGACACGGTGGCCCCAGCGCGCCTGCAGGCCGATCCAGTCGATGCCCTGCGCCGCCCAGGCCAGCGCGAGGCCCAGTGCCAGGTTGGCCACCGCGACACGCGCCATGAAGCCGCCCCAGCCCGGCCGCGGCCGGTACACGCCCCGCCGCAACAGGCCGTTCAGCAGCAAGCCGGCGTTGATGAGCGCCCCCAGGCCAATCGCCAGCGCGAGCCCGGCGTGGCCGAGCCAGGGCACGAGCACGAGATTGAGCGCCTGCGTTGCCACCAGCACGCCAACGGCGATCTTCACGGGCGTGCGGAGGTCCATCCGGGCGTAGAAAGCCGGCGCCAGCACCTTGATCGCCACCAGGCCCAACAGGCCGACGCCGTAGCCGCGCAGGGCACGCACGGTCATCTCGACGTCGGCGCCGCTGAATGCACCGTAGTGGTACAGCACCGAGATCAGGCCCACCGGAAACAGCAGCAGCGCCAGCGCGCACGGCATGGCCAGCATCAGCACGATGCGCAGGCTCCAGTCGAGCATCTCGGAGTATTCGTGCGCATCCTGCCGCGCCTGCGCCGCCGCCAGTTGCGGCAGCAAGACAACGCCCAGCGCCACGCCCAGCAGTGCCGTCGGGAATTCCATCAGGCGGTCGGCGTAGGTCAGCCAAGACACCGCGCCCACCGCCACGTACGAAGCGATCTGGGTATTGATGAGCAGCGAGATCTGCGCCACCGACACGCCCAGCAACGCCGGCGCCATCTGCCGCAACACCTGGCTCACGCCGGGATGCCGCCAGGCGCGGGCGACGGCGCCGGGCAGCAGGCCGAAGCGCGGCACCATGCCGATCACCGCCAGCGCCGGCACCTGCACCGCCGCCTGCAGCACGCCGCCGAGCATCACGCCGCCGGCCAGGGCGTAGATTGGCTCGATGCCGGCCGCCGCCAGCCGCGGTGCGCCCCACCACGCCGCCGCGATCACGCTCAGGTTCAACAGTACCGGTGTCACCGCCGGCACGGCGAAGCGCTTCCAGGTGTTCAGGATGCCGGCGGCCAGCGCCACCATCGACATGAAACCGATGTACGGGAACATCCAGCGCGTGAGTACCACCGCGGTGTCGAACCGCTCGAGCCCCGCGCCCATGGACCACACCAGCACCGGGGCCGCCGCCACGCCGACGATGCAGGTGGCCAGCAGTACACAGGCCAGCACGGTGGCGACCGCGTCGACGAGCAGCCGGGTGGCGGCGTCGCCTTCACGTTCGCGCGTTGCCGCGAGGATGGGCACGAAGGCCTGCGAAAACGCACCTTCGGCAAAGAGGCGCCGGAACAGGTTGGGCAGCCGGAAGGCGACGTTGAAGGCGTCGGTGGCTGCGCTGGCGCCGAAAGTGGCTGCGATCAGCTGCTCGCGGACGAGCCCGGTGACTCGGGAGACCAGGGTCAGGAGGGAAACGGTGGAGGCGGCTTTGAACAGATTCACAGGCAGCGATGCTATACTCCGCAGTCTTTGTTCTTCACGGGCCCAGCCACGGGCTCCAACGCTGCAGCATGGCCACCTCGTCCAAAGCCAAGAAGAAAACCGTTCGCCTCGCCTCGGGCCGCAAACGCGCTCGCCAGGACGTGGTCCTCAACGCCGCCAACACTTCGCTGCGCTCGCGCTTCCGCACCGTCGTCAAGAACGTGCAGAAGGCCGTTGTCGGCGGCGACAAGTCCAAAGCCACCGAACTCTTCAAGTCGGCACAGAGCGTCATCGACTCCGTGGCCGACAAGGGCATCTTCCACAAGAACAAGGCGGCACGCCTGAAGAGCCGCCTCTCGACCAAGGTCAAGGCGCTGTCCCTGGCCGCTTGAGCTTCAGGCTTCCGAGCCCCGAGGATCCGCCAAGCGGGCCCTTTGTCGTTTCTGAAGCCGCTCAGCGCGGCGGTGACGCAGCGGGCTCCGGCAGCACGCAGACCTCGTTGACCGGCAACTGGTTGTCGCGGGCGAAGTTCATCACGAAGTCCCACGCCATCGGCTCGATGTCCTTGAGCGCCTCGTTCACCAGCACGCACTTCACGCCGTCCACCACCTGCGGCACGCAGTAGGGCGAATAGCCGATGTAGGCGCCGATGCCGCCGGCCCCGCCACCGGGCCTGAAGGACGACATCGCACCAGCCAGGCGCTCGGACCAGTCGCTGGGCCGGAAGATGCGGCCCGCGGTGGTGATGCCCTGGATGACGAACTGACGCGGCTTGAGTGGTCTCATCGGCGGCGGCCGGCCCGAATGCGCGCCGGGTTCAAAGCGGCTCGCAGGCGCTGGTGGCGCGAAGCTTGCATTGTGCCTGCAACTTGCTGCAGCGCAGCAAGTCGAGCTTCCATTTCGCGCGCTGGCCCGGCTGCCACACCGGGTGACACGCGGGCCGGCCGGCCCTTTGCGCGAGCAGATCGCGCACGCCGGTGACGCCGCCTACCCGTATGTCAGGACCGGGATGGCGGGCCGACGGGCGGGCCGCGCAAGAAGTCGAAGTCGCAGCCGCCATCGGCCTGCAGCACGTGGTCCTGGTAGAGCTTGGCGTAGCCACGGGCGGCGCGGGGTGCCGGTGCGGGCAGTGCGGCGCGTCGGCGGGCAAGTTCGTCCTCGTTCACGAGCAGATCGATGCGACGCTCACGCACGCTCAAGCGCAGACGGTCGCCGTTGCGAACCAGGGCCAGTGGTCCGCCGGCAGCCGACTCGGGCGCCACGTGCAGGACGATGGTTCCGAAGGCGGTGCCGCTCATGCGTGCGTCCGACACGCGCACCATGTCCTTGACCCCGGCCTGCGCCAATTTCCTGGGTATGGGCAGGTAGCCGGCCTCCGGCATGCCGCTGCTGCTGGTGGGGCCGGCGTGCTGCAGCACCAGGATGTCGTCGGCGGTGACGTCGAGTGCCGGGTCGTCGATGCGCAGGCTCAGGTCTTCCAACGAGGTGAACAGCACCACGCGACCTTCCTTCTCGAACAGGCTCTTGTCGGCCGCCGAGCGCTTGAGGATGGCGCCCTGAGGGGCCAGCGAGCCGAACAGCGCCACCAGGCCGCCCACAGGCTCCACCGGGTCGTTGGCCGGACGGATGATCCTGGGATCGGTCCACTCGCCGGCTTCGGCTTCGGCATCCAGCCTCTGGCGCAGGGTCTCGCCGGTGACCGCGAGGGTGTCCAGGTGCAGCAACGGGCGCAGTTCGCGCAGCAGCGCGCCCATGCCCCCCGCGGCGTGGAAGTCCTCCATGTAGTTGTCGCCGGTGGGTTTGAGGTTGACCAGCACCGGTGTCGTGTCGCTCAGCTGATTCAGGCGCTGCAGCGACACCGGAATGCCCAGTCGCCCGGCGATGGCCGTGAGGTGGATGATGGCGTTGGTGGAGCCACCCAGGGCGAGCAAGACGCGCAGCGCGTTTTCCACCGACGCCGTTGTGATCACGTCGCTGGGCCGCATCGCCGACACCTGGCCGAGCGCCATCCGGGCGGCCAAGGTGCCGCTCGCTTCTGCGGCACGGAGCCGGTCGGCGTGCACGGCCGGAATGGCCGCGGTGCCGGGCAGCGACATGCCCAGCGCCTCGGCGATGCAGGCCATGGTGCTGGCCGTGCCCATCACGGCGCAGGTGCCGGCGGTGGTGGCCAACCGGCTCTCCACCTGCCCGATCTCGCGCGGCGCGACCTTGCCGGCGCGGAAGTTGCCCCAGAAGCGACGGCAGTCGGTGCAGGCGCCGAGCCGCTCGCCTTGATGGCGGCCGGTCATCATGGGCCCGGTGACGAGCTGGATGGCCGGCACGTTGGCCGCCGCCGCACCCATCAGTTGCGCCGGCACGGTTTTGTCGCAACCGCCGATGAGCACCACGGCGTCCATCGGCTGGGCGCGCACCATCTCTTCCACATCCATGCTCATCAGGTTGCGGAACATCAGGCTGGTCGGGTTGAGGAAGACCTCGCCCAGCGAAATGGTCGGGAAGTCGATGGGCAGCGCGCCCGCGGCCAACACGCCGCGCTTCACTGCTTCCACCAACTCGGGCATGTTGCGGTGGCAGTTGTTATAGCCCGAGGGGCTGCTGGCGATGCCGATGATGGGCTTGGCCAGCAAGGCAGCCGAATAGCCCATGGACGCGGCGAAAGAGCGCCGCAGATAGAGTGAAAAGGCGCGGTCGCCGTAGTTGGTAAGGCCGTGAGCCAGGCCGTGCGCAGCGTCGGGTTTGATGTCGGGTGCGGTCATCGTGAGGGCGCAGCGCGGTGGGAAGGGGCGCGTCGAGCGCAGCGGCTCATGTCGCAGGCAAGGTCAGGGGCACGGTCACAGCCGCGTCTTGATGAACTTGGGTTCGAGGTAGTCGCGGATGCCCAGCGCGCCGCCTTCGCGGCCCATGCCGCTCTCCTTGACACCGCCGAAAGGCATCTCGGCGCTGGCGATGGCCAATTCGTTGATGCCCACCATCCCGGCCTCGATGGCTTCGCTGGCCAGCGTGGCCGTCTTCAAGGAGCGTGAGAAGAGGTAGGACGCCAATCCGTACGGCGTGCTGTTGGCCAGCGCGATGGCCTCGTCGAAGCTGGTGAACGGTGCGATGGGCGCTACGGGCGCGAAGGGCTCGTCACGCATGATCGCCGCCGTGGCCGGCACGTCGGCCAACACCGTGGGGGCGAGGTAGTAGCCCCTGTCGCCGGCCAGGCCGGCGGGCCGCCCGCCACCGGCCAGCAGACGCGCGCCGTGGCCGAGCGCGTCGTCGATCAGGCGGCGCGCGTGGGACAGGCCGCGGCGGTTGGCCATCGGACCCACTTCGGTGGCCGGGTCCAGGCCGGGGCCGACCTTCAGGCTGCGCGCGACTTCGGCAAAGCGCTCGCCGAAGCGCGCGTACAGGCTCTCGTGGACGTAGAAGCGCGACGGCGATGCACACACCTGGCCGCAGTTGCGGTATTTGAAGCGCGCGCATTGTTCTGCGGCGAGCTCCACATCGGCGTCTTCGAACACCAGCACGGGCGCGTGGCCACCGAGCTCCATGGTCACGCGCTTGATGCCTTCGGCCGCCAGCCGCAGCAACCGTCGGCCGACGCCGGTGGAGCCGGTGAGCGAGATCTTGGCTACCACGGGACTGGCCACCAGGTGCTCGGAGATCGCCGCCGAGTCGCCGGTGACCAGGTTCACCACGCCCGCCGGCAAGCCCGCGTCATGCAGCGCCTGCACCACGGCCATGCAACTCCCCGCGGCTTCGCTGGCGGGCTTGACGACGACCGAACATCCCGCGCCCAGCGCCGCCGCGATCTTGCGTGCAGGCAGCAGCGCCGGGAAGTTCCAGGCCGAGAACGCCGCCACTACGCCCACGGGCTCGAAGCGCACCTGCATGCGGACTTCGGGCACCCGCGACGGCATGGTGTGTCCGTACAGGCGCTGCGTCTCGCCGGCATACCACTCGAACTGGTCGGCGGCGTCGGACAATTCACCGCGCGACTGCGCCAGCGGTTTGCCCATAAAAGTGTAGCCAGCATGGTACAGGCATTCACGATAGTAACTATAGTGCCAGTACTCTCGAAGGCCTTGCTTTGCCTCATCGTTCATGTCAAGTGGCTGCGTAAAAAGCTCGGCGACGCGTTCAATACTTTCTTGTTTACATGCCTGCCGCAAGTCAG